>Ga0180438_10004755_pt1 | contig 19346 bp, 15 predicted proteins | sample SS_ome_12_FD_132455 | JGI IMG/M metagenome (GOLD analysis project Ga0180438, IMG submission 132455) | Hypersaline lake sediment archaeal communities from the Salton Sea, California, USA - SS_3_D_2 metaG | ecosystem: Environmental > Aquatic > Non-marine Saline and Alkaline > Hypersaline >...
AAAGAGGGTTTTCGGCTGACCGGACAGCTGGGAAACGTCATGCAGGAATCGGCGAATATCGCCTACACCTATGTGCGCCATATCGCCGGTGATTACGGAGTGGACAAGGAGTTCTTCGAGAATAATCAGATACACCTTCATGTACCCGCCGGCGCCACCCCAAAGGACGGTCCTTCTGCGGGGATCACCATGGCTTCCTGTCTGCTGTCCCTGGCAACCGACAGGAAGATAAAGAAGTCGCTGGCCATGACCGGAGAGCTGTCACTGGTCGGCCAGGTCCTGCCGGTCGGCGGCTTGAAGGAAAAGGTGATTGCGGCCAAGCGCAACAAGATCAAACAGATCATCATCCCGGCGCAGAACGAGAAGGATCTGGCGGATATCCCGGATCACGTAAAGAAGGGGATCGAATTCCATCCGGTGCAAAACATGGAAGAGGTGATCGGCAGGTTGTTCGCTTGAGTCTCTATTCCTTGAACAAACCGTCGGGAAGATCAACCACCCCCCGCCGCAGCAGCCGGAACGGTCTTTCGGTGACGTCAAGAATCGTGGAGGGAACGCCCTCGGGCCGATCGCCCGCAGTGACCACCAGGTCCACCCGGCTTTCGAAGGCCGAACAGATATCCTCTACACGCCAGAGTGCCGGCTGGCCGCTTGAGTTTACGCTGGTGGAGAAAAGAGCCTGACCTAATCTTTTCATAACCTGAAGCAGCAGAGGATCGTCGGGTATTCGCAAGGCAACCGTACCTGTTTTCTTTGCCGGGAAGATGACGGTCAGCGCACCGGGCCAGTAAGGTTGCAGCTCCGCGGGGAGGCTGCGGCCGGTATAGCGGGGCAGCCACTGCAGATCGGGGATGAGACGGAGAAAGGATTTTTCCTGCCTTCCCTTCAGAGCCCGGATCTTCCCTTCAGTCTCCGGGGCGATACCGACGAAACCATAGATCGTATCGCAGGGCATAATCACCACCCCGGCGCTTTGCAGCACCCCCACCAGGGCGTCGAGAAGCTTCGGATCATCGATTTCCAGTTTCACGGTTCTTACGCCTCCTTACCGACACACTCACCAGGGCCAGCAGGACGGGCAGCCCCAGCCCGGTGGCTCTGAAAGGCCAATCCGCCCGCGGCTGTTTCGCTTTTCGGCGCAGGACTTTTCCCACCGTGTAGGTACTCTTCCTGGCCGTGTCGGCAGAAATACGAATTACCCTTTCTCCCTCTTGGAAATATCCGAGCTCCCTGGCCTGCAGGGTCAATCGTTCCGGATCGGAACCCAGCGCCTGCACTTCCGTGAGCAGCTCTCTGTTGATGCGCTCCAGATCGTCAATGTTATCCTGCAGCGAGGCTCGATAGGTCAGCAATCGGCGGTAGTCCAGCAGTCCACCGCTGCCGAAGAAGTAACAAAGAGCTGCGGCCACGACAAAACTGAAAATAACATAGACCACGATCCGGGGAACTTTCATTCTACATATATCAACGGCTGAATTCCCCCTCCCCTTGATAATCTGAAGGTACGTTTGGCTATTGAAAAAAGTGTTCATAAAGGTAATATTAGATTAATAGGGAGGATTAAGTTCCGATAATTAAATGGAACATCCCGTCCCAGGAGATACGTATGGCAAAAACCGAGGGAGAACCCGTGCTGGAATCCGATGCGGAAGAGATTGCCCTCTCCGACAGCGAACTGGATGACGTGCTGAAAAGCGCCGACATTACCAATGAACAACCCGACGGAGAAGAGAATAACCTGGAGCAGTACGGTGTCTGGGTGAAGGTTGAACCTCAAAACCTGGAAGAAGAGGCTGAGCAGAATATGTCGTTTGAACTTTCGGATCTGGATAGCAGCAGCGAGCCCGCTCTCACCGAGGAAGAAGAACAACTCCTGGGCGAATTGGAGGAGGAGGAAACCGATCTCGGCGATCTCTCAGGTCTGGAGGATGATCTGGAAGAACTGGGAAAAGGCAGCGCCTTCGAAGAGCAAGGTAGTGAAGAGGAACTGAGCGTCGAAGATCTGGATGTTGGTCTCGAGGCGTTGAGTGACGATACCCTCGAGGATACCGGAGATCTGGAAGGCCTACCGGAGATTGAAGGAGAGGAAGAGTTGAGCCTGGAAATGGAACCGGAAACGGAAATAGAGGTTCCCCTTTCCGATAGTGCGATCGTAGAGGAGCACTACGAAGATTTGGCCACCGTTGAGGGCGTGCCTTCGACTCCCGGACAGGCGCCGCGGGGGGGCTCCTCGGACATTCTCGAAAAAATCGAACGAGATTTAAATCAGATCAAAACAGAGATACAGAGTCTGAAAAACGAGCTTGCCGGTTTGGGCAAGGGAGGGCTGTCAACCGGAAAAGTCGACGTCGCCCCTGCCCCCTCCGGGAGTGACGGATTCTTCGAGAAGGGCGAGGATGAGACAATCGCGCTTACCGGAGACGAGCTGGACAACATCTTAAACACCGCTGATGTGACCGAAGAGGTCGAGTTTCCCGAGGAGAGCGTGGAAAGCCTGGAAGTCGAAGAGCTTCCGGGACCGGAGCTGGAGGAGTTGAGCGAAGAAGCCGAAACTCCCGCCGAAGCCGAAGAGGAAATCATGGAGCTCGGCTCCCTGGACCTGGAGGCGGAAGACACCGAACTTTCTCTGGACGAACTGGAACCGTCCGAAGATGAAGAAGAATCAATTGAAATCGATATCGGCGGAAAGGCTCCCGAAGAAGATTTGAGCCTGGACGAAGACCTGGAGCTGGAAGAACTCGATGAACTGGCTCTCGAGGAGACTCCTGCTCCCGAAGAGCTTTCCCCGGAGGAGCCGGCCGAGGAGCTGGAACTGGAAGAGCTCGATGAGCTGAGCCTGGAGGAAGAAGCGGAGAGCCCGGAGGAGCCGGTTGAAGAGCCTTCCCCGGAGGAGCCGGCCGAGGAGCTGGAACTGGAAGAGCTCGGTGAGCTGGGCCTGGAGGAGGAAGCGGAGAGCCCGGAGGAGCCGGTTGAAGAGCTTTCCCTGGAGGAACCGGCCGAGGAGCTAGCGGCCGAGGAAGAGCTGGAAGAACTGAGCTTGGAAGAACCGGGAATCGAGGAGGTCGAAATCCCCGAGGAGCTCACTCTGGAAGAGATGCCGGCCGCAGAGGAAACCGAGGGCGCCGGAGAGGATGTGCTGGCTCTCGATGAGTTGGAGGAAGAGGTTCCGGAGGTTGAGGAAGCAGGAGACCTTGAGCTTCCTGCCGAAGAGCTCAGCGTCCCCGAGGAGGAGCCGGAGACAGAGAGCGCTCAGCCCATGTCCGGGGTGCTAACCGATGACTTGAAATCGGAGATCAAATCGGTTCTTTCCTATTTCGATCAGCTGCTAGAGGCACTCCCCGAAGACAAGATCAAAGAGTTCGCTCAATCCGAATATTTCGTGCGCTATCAAAGGCTGTTTAAAGAGCTTGGTCTGGGGGCCTAATGGGTCTTTTCAAGCGAGCACGCTCATTTCAAGGGGCGTCTCGCTCGGATCGCTCCACCTCCAGAGGTCTGCTGCAAAAGAGTCTCGATTTCATCGACAAAATAGTAACTCCTCAGCAGGAGCTTGTTGCACCGGCTGCAACCGCGCTCTCGGATATCCCCAAGGGCTCTGAAAAGAAATCCCCTGAAACAGTACCTCGGACTTGGAAGGAATCCGGGCAGGCCGTACCTGAGGAAGGGGGAGAAACTCCACCCGAGACTGAGCAGCTCACCGAAACGGAACGATGGGACCGGCTTTGGGCGGGATTGCGGGAACTGGAGGACGGCATCGAATCTCCCGGACGGTTGTTCGCTCTGGTAAAGGAACAGCTGCGACCGGAGCGCGCCGCTCTCCTGCTGTACGATCCCGTGCGCATGGTCTTCGCGCCCTGGGCGGCACACGGTTTCGACGAGACTACCAAACACCGCCTGCGCATTCCTCTGGGGGCGAACGATACGATGAACCGTCTGGCATCCGGAAAGGTGTATTTGCTCTCGGGTCCGGAGGAATTACAACCGTTCCAACAGTTCTTCTCTTTTAGGGAATTCTCAACGCTTTCGAATCTTCTTCTCGTGCCCTTCATACATGAGAACAAGTTCATGGGATTGCTCCTGAGCACAGAATCCGGTCAGGCCAACCTGGATATGTTTAGAACTCTCGCCGAGCGTGCAGCCAGACACCTCTACGCGGCCCGGGAACGGCACCTGGAAGGAGCGAAACGGGGTACACCGGAGCGGCCTGAATCCCTGCGGCAGGCGGTCCAGGCGGCGCTCCAACCCTGCCTGGAACAGGGTTTCTCACCGTTGATGATTCGTATCGATACGGCAACCCTCACAGAGTCTGTGCGACGGCGCAACCCCTATACCGATTCCTTCCGCCTGAACCAGGACATCTCCAGGGTAGTTTTGTCCCTCTTCCAGTCCCTGGGATCGGTGTTCCAGGTCGATCCGGAGCGTATGCTCATTGTAGTGCTAAAAAAAGCGCAGCCTATACAAGAGGGGGACCCGGAACTGCTGCTCCATCACCTGAAGACGACCCTGGGCAGACTACTTCCGGAGCTCGCCGAGCAGGAGCAGATCGATCTTGACGAACAGGTACGCATCCCAAGTCCCAACATCGAAGAGGCCCTAACCTATCTCGCTGAGATCGTCTGATGCTTGAAATACTAACCGCGAGGAGCGGTCAGCCGATCGCGCGAATCAGGGGCACCCATTTACACTCGCCCTATGATCCCGAAAAAGAAGCCCGGCGCTTTGTCCGGCAATCGATCAAGCAGTCCAATCCCTCTACGATCCTGCTGCTTGGAGCGGGCCTGGGATACCTGTATCGGGAGGTAACACGCAGCTTCCCAACGGCCGGAGTCGTTGTCGTGTTCTATCACCAAGCCCTGTGGAAATCCTTCGCCTCCGCCCTGCCGCCCGGCTCGTACTGGCACCCCGGAGAAAGCGCAACTGTGCTGCAATTCTTGCGTTCCCGTATCCACGAGCTGGAAGCCGAGGGGCTGGCGGTGGTGGAATGGCCTCCGAGCGCCGGGATTTTCCCTGAAGTGTCGCTGCGGGCCAACCAGGCCCTCCATCAGCTGTACAGGGAGATCCGCGGAACTCTGGTAACCACCGCCGCCCTGGGCAGGCGCTGGCTGAGAAACAGCCTGGCCAACTTTCTGGGCATCGACGAGGTTTTTCCGCCGGCCGCAGCCGAACCCGGCAAAGGCCCGACTGTGATTGCCGCCTCGGGTCCCTCCCTTGCGGAGGGAATAGATTTTCTAGCCGCATACAGGGAGTCGATCGAACTTTGGGCTCTGCCCTCCTCCCTGAACTTCCTGTTGCACAGGGATCTCATCCCGGACACCGTTGTATTGACTGATCCCAGCTACTACGCCTTCAGTCATCTGCAGTGTGCGCAGGATCACCATCTACATCTGACGATGCCTCTTTCGGCGGCCAGGGGTTCCTGGCGAATTCGCGCCCGGGTATCGCTGGTGAACCAGGAAACCCCTGTTGAACGGGTGCTGCTGGAGCAAGCCGGCGTGATGGCTCCCACCGTACCCGCCGCGGGAACCGTTGCCGCCACAGCGCTGCTCCTGGCGCAGGGGCTTCAGAAGGGTCCGGTAGTATTCACCGGTCTCGATTTCTGCTACAGAGACATCGTCTCCCATGTCCGCCCGAACAACTTCGAAAACTGGCTTGCCTTGAAATCGAATCGCCTGGGCTCCCTGCACCACCAACTGTTCGCACTGGCCGCAGAACAAACGGCACCGGCCGGAGAAGGGGGAAGCAGGGGGACTTTGGCCTTGAATACCTACGCCGGCTGGTTCCGGGAGGCGGGAAATGCAAAAGGCGGCAGGCGGATCTACCGGTTGCATCCGTCCGAAATCGAGCTGCCGGGCATCGACGACATCGGTGAAACAGAGCTGGAGCGCCTCATTGTCAGAGGCAAGAGGAGCGGCAAGAGCAGAGGCAAGAGAGCATCCCGGGAACAGGGGCTGCTTCCACTGAAACCATATCCATCCCGGGAAAGACGGACCGAGATCGTATCCGCCGTACTCAACGGTTGGATCGAGCGAATGGGGGCTCTCGTCGCGGCTATCGGAAGGACAGCTAGCCTTGAGCCTCTGATGAGCGATTCCGAGAGTCTGTCGCTGCTTTACCTCTGCAACGCCGCCGAAATAACGGAAGCCCGGAGAATCCTCCGCCTGCAGGGACAGGAGGCTGCCCTGAGAAAAACCATGGCCCTGTTGGAAAAGCACAGGCTCTATCTCCAGGGCTTGTACCGTGTAATTACAGGTAGCCAATGAGCACACCCTCGATTATAGAGCGAAACCTCCTGGCGCTGTCGGCAAACCATCCCGAACTGGGACGCCTGATTTCTCGAACCGATCCGAGCCCGACGGTACGCATGATCGAAAGCCGCAGCGGGTTGCAGGTTCCAGCCTACTTCGGTACGGGAAGATCCGTGCAGACCCACTCAACCGTGGATCCGGAAACGGAGGGCCGTCGAATTTTCCGCAGCTACGGCGGGACCGGCTACCTCGTGTTTCTGGGCCTCGGCGGGGGTCATCAAATTCGCCCGTTCATCGACAGCTCGGACAGTGCAAGAATCATCGTCGTGGAAAAAGAGCTCGCTTTTGTTCGCGCCGTGCTCGAGCAAATCGACATGAGACCGATCCTTCTCGATCCGCGGGTTCGGCTCCTGGCCGGGGAATCAGCGCAGAGCATAAAGACGTTTCTCCTCTCCGACTATCTGCCGGCCATCTACGGAGATCTGAAAACGGTACCGCTGCGGCCAAGCGTCGAGGCCGGAGGCCGGTACTATACCGAGCTGATCGGGTCGATCCGGGAACTTATCGGCATGGTAGCGGACGACTATACGGTCCAGGCCCAGTTCGGCAAGAAATGGTACGTGAACACCCTTGCCAACCTCCCCACAGTGCAGGAATCCACGGTAACGGTAAAGCCGGTGCAGCGGGCGTTCATAACCGGCGCCGGTCCTTCCCTGGAGTCCCAAATACCCGAACTCCGTGCGATCCGGGAGACGGGATTTCTCATAGCCTCGGACACCTCCCTGCCCGCGCTGCTGAGCTGCGGGATAACACCGGATCTTGTGATTTCCATAGACTGCCAGCTGGTCAGCTATCATCATTTCCTCCAGGGCATGCCTGCGGGGGTGCCCCTGCTGCTCGACCTGGCTTCCCCGCCGGTGCTGACCCGACAAACTCAATGCAGTGCTTTCTTTACCAGCAGCCATCCGCTGTCTTTGTATCTGAGCTCCCACTGGAGGCCGCTTCCCTACATCGACACCTCGGGAGGCAATGTCTCCCACGCCGCGGTGTCTCTTGCTCAATTTCTGGGTGCCAAACAGATATATCTGCTGGGTGTCGACTTTTCCTATCCGGAAGGCAAGGCCTATTGTCGAAGTACGTACCTGTATCCGCTGTTTCGTTCCCAGGAGACCCGGCTCAATCCCCTGGAAAGTCTCTTTCTGGCCTTCATTCTCAAAAACGCGGCAATCATGAAAGACAGGATCCAGGGGGCTCTACGCTACACCACCCGACCGCTGATCGGCTACAAGGAACGACTGGAGCGTTATCTTCAGGATTGGGACGCCCAGGTGATCCCCCTGCCGGGCAAGGGAGTTCCTCTGGAGCTCGAGCCCAAGGATCGACAGGAGCAGCCGCCCCAGGGACGGATCCTGGCTGCAGGGGCTCCGAAAACGGACTGGCGCTCATTCCTGAAGGGCTACCTGCGGGACCTCGAGGCTCTACCGCGCCCTTGCTCCCCGATCAGCCGCTATCTGTATGAGCTCGGTGAAGCCCAGCGCTCTCTCTGGTTCACCCTCTACCCCGCTGCAGCGGCATTTCGCGAACACGATCCGCAAGATCAAACACGGGAACATCGTCTCCTGAGCCGGGTCAGGGATTGGTCGATAGCGGTGGTTAAGCGTTTCCTGGATAGATGATTCCCGCATAGCCCACGAAGAAGGGGCTCGGCGACAGGTCATAGCTCGTCCTGTACTCGAGAAGCTCTCCGCGCGGCGTACCGGTCTGTTGGGCAAACCGGGCTGCAGCCACTGCACCGCCGGCTGAGCAGGCGGAGTGTTCCCGACCGGCCAGATCCAGTGCTTTTTCCAGCTCCATGGCCAGCAGTGCGTCAATGATGCGCCGGTCGTTGACCTCTTTCACCCACTTCACAGCCTGGGCTCCGGTTCCCCGGGGAGTGAACCCATAGTTGTCCCCGTAGTGGGTCAGATCCGTTGAACCGACAACCGCGATGTTCCTGTTCAGACGTTCGGCAGCCGCGGCCAGCTCCACTCCCAGCTGCAGCGCCTCCGCGGAAGGTGAGGCTCGCAGATGCAGAGCCCGTGCTTCGGGATGCAGATACTTCAGCAGAGGGAGCTGAATCTCTACCGTATTGTCGGCGTAGCGATCCTCCCCGAGGGAAAGGTTTTGGCGGAGAAGCTCGAGCAGCTCCACGTCCGCGGCCAGCACTCCCAGGGGCGTTTCATAGCCCTCTTCAAAGGCAGCCAGCAGACCGGAATGGGGCGCCAGATGCCCCCCCACCACGACAATCGTCTGGACATCCCTGGAAATGCTCTGGAAAACATGACAGGCGATCGAACCGGAAAAATCCCATCCTGCGTGCGGGGCGACGCCGGCAATCGCGCTTCCGGACGGTTTTTCTGACGAACGGCGGAACTCCTCGATACTCCGCACCGTTTGTTGTTCCCCCCCGGGATACCAGCCGGGCGGGAGGCTTCTCGGGCGCACCCTCATTCCGATACCTCCTTTCCCCAAAAAGAGTATACTTCCCTCATCGATTTGCCTATAATAATAGTAAGATGAATCGGCGGATCCTCGGTTTTTATTATATCATAAGCATGGTGTTTTTGCTATTTATCCTCCTTTTTGCAGCCTATCGTCTTAAAATCACGATCGACGGCAACAGGGAAGAATCCGAGAATGCGTTGGAGGCCCTGCGAATCTCGGCTCTCTCCATCTATCTGGCTGAAGGGGATTTCAACAGCGAGTACTTCAGGACCACCATGCGGAAAAGCTTCTTGGAAACTGACCGCCTGCTGCTGCTGACCATCTACTCTTCCCGGGAGGGCATCCACTATCTTATTTCAACGGATCAAAGCTACCTCAGTGAGGCTCCCGAGCAATCCGCCCGATCTTCCTGGGAGGGCGAACCGGAATACACGATCCGTCCGGTGTACGAGAACCGAATTACCCGCCGATTCGCTCCGGGCACGGGTCAGGATCTGCTGATCGACGGGATTTTTCGGGATATCGAGAGGGGGCAGATTTACCCGATCCTGCGGGAAATCTTCTACATCCTCCTCGTATACTTCCTGATTGCCAGCGTATTCCTACTGTCCGCCGCTACCGTGAAAAGCTCCGGGCAGAACCGGGTTTCCACATCAATAAAGCACCACTCCCCGCCGCTCACCCCCCGAGCCTCGCGCTTTCCGCCGGCCCCACGGCTTCCCCTGGATCCGGCGCCGGCTTCCCCGGCTTCCGCCGACGATGCAGCGGCAGGTCTGTTTTCACCGGCCACGGGATTGGGATGGAGCCGGCATCTATCTCCGCGCCTTACATCGGAGTTGGAACGAGCCGCAGGCTCGGATCAGGATCTGTCCCTGATGCTCATCAGCTGTGCAACGGGGAAAATCAAGGACGTGGCCCTCTCCATTCTTGAAGCCTTTCCCCTGCGGGACTTGGCCTTCGAGTATGACTCTTCCACTGCCGCTGTGATACTCCCCGATAAGGATCTGGACCATGCTCTCCGGGAAGCGAAAGATTTCCAAAAGGGATCCCGCCTTGTATCCGCACCGACGACGATCTCCATCGGGCTCAGTGCCCGTAACGGCAGGCTTGTCAGTTCGAAACGGCTGCTCAGCGAAGCGGGACAGGCTCTGAAACAGGCCGAATCATCAGCAAGTGGGGGTATCGTGGCCTTCCGCGCGGATCCGGATAAGTACAGGGCTGCGATCGCCGCCCGATCCTCCGGCCGCAGCCGCTAAGCCTGGGCTCCTCCGGCCCCTACTGCTCCTCATCCTCTGCGCTCAGATCCCCGATGTCCTTGAGAATGCCCTTTACCCGCCATTCGGACACTTTATAGACGAAGGTTCCGTTTTCCAAAGCCACGTAGTACTGATCATCCCCGGCGTCCGCACCAACGAGGAGACGAAAATCCCGGTCATCCACCGTACTGATCAGAATCCGGGCGGCCGGATCTGCAAGTCCGGTTTCCGCGGCGCTGACACCGTGAGCGAACTCGGAGCCTTCCAGATTGGCCAGATTGCTGGCCAGCAGGTCGACCTTGCTGTTGTCCAGTTCAACCTCTGAACGGTCCAGGAGCATCCAGACGGCGGGCTGCTCGGAACTGAGCACCAGCGTGTACTTCAGCGGCTCCGGGCTCTGGTCTTCAAAGCGCAGGGTGCTGTCTACGGTGATCCTCATGACACTCTGGCCTTCCAGATCTTCGGGTAAGATGCGCAAGTTTGCCCAGAATCGCTCCTCCACGTTCAGATAGTAGTCAAAGCTGCGGTTCGACAGGAGGATCTCATTGCTTCCTCCCAGCCGAACATAGTTCTCACCACCCCCGGCGGCGGGTTTTCCGACAATGATCTCCACCAGCTCGCCTCCGGCGGAGTCGAACAGCTGCATGCGCCTGGGTGCCTCGGTGTGCACCTCGAACTCCTCCCAGGCATCGGGATTGCTGGTAACGATTCGGGTGCGTGTCAGATCCGCAATAAAATCCATAAGGGCTTCGACTTTTGTTTCAGAGGCCGGGTACTCCCGCGTCGCCCCGGGCAGGATCCAGGAATCTTCCCGTTTCGCGAGGCGCAGGTTACCCTGGTCGGAACTGATGCGAATATCCGCCACCTGGTCGCGCTGCTGCCGATTGAATCCGGCGATGAGGGGAGATTCCGCCTCCCGGCGCCCGACCCTGGCTGGAGAAAACACCAGGCCCAAAATATAGGTCCCGGCAAGCACGGCGATGCAAACACCAAGTACAAGGACCTTACGCTGAAAAGATAACACCGCCATTGGCTAACCCTCCTGTTCCCGCAGGGCGACTCTGCGCCGCCGGATGATGAGGCGAACAACGCCGAAAATGATCACCCCCAGAGGAATCACAACCAGGTTGAACATCTGCGTAAACATAGCGGCCCGAAGGCGAGCCTCCGGATCTTGGATCTTGTTGAGCCGCATGTCCCGGGCAACCCTCGTCTTGATCTCCAGGAGATCCTCTGAATTGCTCAGCCACTCCGCAGTATTGGACAGAAACTCCAGATTGTAGCTTCCTCCGCTGTATTGATACAATTCACTGGCAAAATCGGCATCCCCGATGACGATCAGCCGCGTCTCCTCGCTGCGTTCGGCGGCCCGGCTCCAATCTCGCTCCTCCCCGGCTCTCTGGGGAATCTCCCGATCCGCGAAGTAACTGGAGAAGGACCCACTCAGGGCGACACCAAGGGCGTACTGCCCCTCCTGTTCATGGGGCATGTACTCCAGCATGGCCGCCCGCTGAGGATTGGTTTCGAAGGGTTCTTTCTCCTGAATCCAGGCCTCCGGAGTGGTCCGGAGGAGCACCTCCGCTTCCACACCGGACCGTTCTACGATTTCCAGCGGGCTGGCCCAGAGAAGATCCAAACCCTGGAAACGGGCGGTGATCGGATTTTCCCTGGACACGAACTGGTCGGCCACGGTTATCCAGAAAGGATACTTCTCCATCACCTCCCACATGATCTGTCCGAATATCTGCCGGGGGATGCGGAAGTTCTTAGCGTAGGTGTCCAGCACGAAAGCCTGCTTTACGGACACGCCGTAGTGTTGCAGCATGGACAGGACTTCTGTATTCCCGAGTTTTTGGGGAACGATCCCCCTCATCAGATCCAGATCCAGACCTTCCACGGCAAACAGCACCCGCCCTCCCCGCATGATGTACTGGTCTATGGGAAACAGATCGAAGGCCTCCAGGTCGCGAGCCCCAAGAACGAAGAGCACATCCAGGTCCTCGGGTATCTCCTCCCCCATTCCGACCGGTCGAACCGAAAAATCCGCCGAAAGGCTTCCCAGGAGGGATCCGAAATCCGTTTGAATCTCCCGGGAGGCGTCGCCGGTAAGGATGCCGATGGTGCGCTCCTGCTCCGTGACAATTTTCCGCACTTTGGAGGTCAGGTCGTATTCAAGGGTCTCAACCTGAGAGACAACCGGAATGGTTTCGTAGCGGTCGAGATACTGAATCACGATTCCCGTATACACCTGGGCGAAGCTGCGTTCATCCTGCTCGATCACTTCGATCTGCTGGGGGAATACACCCAGGCTTTCGGCCTCGGTCAGTTTCCCCGATTTCACCGGGTCCACGACCTCTACCTTGATCGTGCCCCTGGAGTAGGCCGCATATTCGTAGAGGAGATCCTCGATCTGGAAGGGGAAGGGGTACAGAGACTTCAGCTTGTCGGACACGTAGTAGGTCAGGTACACCCGGTCCGGGATATCCCGGAACAGCTCCCGGGAGACCCTCGAAATCGTGAAAGCCTTGTTCTCGGTCAAATCGATCCGCAAGAAATAGCGGCTGGCATTCAAGCCGATGAGGAGGATGAGCACCAGAGCCAGGACGAAGAGTATGATTTCTGCACGCTTTTTCATCTTGAAAGTTCCCCCCTACCATTTCCTGAATACGAGCGTTTTGGTGTTGAGAAACAGGAACAGGGCACTGACGATGCCGTAGTACAGCAGGTCCCTGGTATCGATCAGGCCTCTCTGAAAGTTCGAAAAGTGATGCCCGAATGAAACGAAGTTGACAACCTCAGCCGCCCAGGGCGGAATGGCAAAGACGCGATTGACCTGGGAGATGAGGGTGAGCACGAGCAGCACGAACAGGCTGATCAGAAAAGAGCTGATCTGGTTGGCCATAAGGGAAGATACGAACAAACCTACGGAGATGCCCGCGGCGCCCAGGAGCACGACTCCGACATACTGCCCCAGGATCTCGCCCCAATCGAAATCGCCGAATCCGCTGAGCAGCAGGGGAAGGGGAAGAGTCAGGGCGATCATGATCACCAGCAGAGTGAGGGCCGCCAGAAACTTGCCGATCACCAGCGTGCTCTCCCGAAACGGCAGAGTCATCAGCACCTCCATGGTTCCGAGTTTTTTCTCCTCCGCCCAGCTCCTCATGGTGAGCGCCGGCATTACGATGATGAAGACGATCGGAATGACGGAGAAAAAATTTCTCAGAGAGGCGACATTGCTGGCGAAGAAGGTCTGAAGAAAGAAAATCCAGATACTCGAGAAAACCAGAAAGGTCACGACCAGGATGTAGGCAATCGGCGAATTGAAGTAGGACTTCAGTTCCTTTTTTATGACAGGTAAGATGTTATTCATCATTTTTCACCTCCCTCCCGCGTCAACTTGATAAACAACTCTTCCAGACTGAGTCGCTTGGGCACCATTGCCAGGATCTTGTAACCCCGGTCAACCGCCCAGTCGAACACCGCCTCCTCGGCTCCCGAATCGGGCAGCAGCGCCACCTGAACCTTGTGAAGATCTTTACCGGGGGTCGAGATCTGGAGCAGTTCCCGGACTCCCGGCACCGTTTTCACCCCTTCAGGCTTGCCTGCTCCCTTGAGCAGCACCTCCAGCAGCACTTCCCCCTTCATCTCCCGGTTGATCTCCTCCGGGGTACCCTTGGCCACTATCTTTCCCTCATTGAGGATCAGTACCCGACCGCAGGTGGCCTCTACCTCCTGGAGGATGTGTGTTGAAAGAATTACGGTTTTTTCCTTGCCCAGGCGTCTGATCAGCTCCCGGATCTCGATGATCTGATTGGGATCCAAACCCGTGGTCGGCTCATCGAAGATGAGAATCTCGGGATTATGGAGAATCGCCTGAGCCAATCCGGTTCGCTGCCGATAGCCTTTCGATATCGTATCGATGCTCTGGTACACGACCGCCTTCAACCCGCATTCTTCTATGGCCCATTCGATACGCTCGTTCTTTTGCTTTCCCTTCAAGGAACGAGATTCGGCCATGAAGCTGAGGTACTCCAGGACATTCAGGTCCGTGTACAGCGGCGCATTCTCGGGAAGATATCCGACCAGCTTTTTGATCTCCAGGGGGCTGTCGAAGATATCCAAATCATTGATTCTGGCTGTTCCGAAACTGGGAAACATGTAGCAGGTAAGGATCTTCATGATCGTGGTCTTTCCCGCGCCATTGGGACCGAGCAGCCCCACCACCTCTCCGGGGTTGATAGAGAAGTTTACTCCCTGCACCGCTTCCAGAGAACCATACCGCTTGCCGAGGTTACTCACCTCAATCATGAACTCCACCTCACTTCCTGCGAATTTGTGCCTAAAATAATGGCAACTCGGCGAATCGTCAAGGTTTTCATTCTTTGTAGGGAAGATCGATGACCTGCAGATCCCGAGTAAGAAAAGTTCCGGGAAAGATCCTTCTGGCCTGATGAAGCAGCCGTTTCAGTTCCCGCTCGGTGTAGCGGGGACTGTAGTGAATGAGCCCCAGCCGGCCGACTCCTCCCTTCAGGGCGATTTGGGCCGCCTGAGTCGCGGTCAAATGCTTCTTGTCCACCGCATCTTCGGCCAGATCTTCGCCGAACATACCCTCGCATATCAAGATATCCGAATCCTGTACAAAATTCGGCAACCCGGGAACCCAGGTCGTATCCGTAACGAAACTGAACTTCCTCCCCTTTCGCTGCGGACCCATCACCTGCTCGGGTCGAACCTGGAGGCCCGAATCCAGCCGGACCGCGGTCCCGGATTGGAGAGTCGACCACATGGGACCCCGGGGAACACCCAAATCCCCGGCCGCCTGCGGATCGAACACACCGGGACGCATGTCCTCCTCCAGACAGTAAGCCAGGCAGGGCTTGGTGTGATGCAACGGCCGAGAGCGAATCCGATACCCCTCTCCTTCGAACACCGTTTCCTCACCGGAAACCTCTTTCACTACGATCTCGTAGTTGATGTACATATCGAGGATTCTCCGGCTTGCCTCAACGTATTCCCTGATGCGGGGCGGGCCGATTATGTACAGCGGATCGTTTCTCTCCACCTGGGAGGAAAGCATCAGGATCCCGGGGATCCCGGTCACGTGGTCTGCATGGGTGTGGGACACGAGGATTACCGAGATTTTCTTCCACCTCAAGGCCAGGCGGCGCAGGGACACCTGGGTGCCTTCGCCGCAGTCGAACAGAAAAAGCTCCCCCTCCCGCCGCAGCAGTAGGGAGGTAAGACTTCTGGATGGCAGGGGCATCATACCGCCGGTTCCGAGCACGAACAGTTCCATATTCATAGTTGTACAACTGGAGTCATTGGTAACACAGAACGGCGAGTTAAGGAAGGCACCCGGGCCCAGCGCGTTGATTTAACATTATCATTATAGTAATATATAAATATGCAGATTGAAAGATTCCCCGAACATGTATCGGAAGAGGTTGTACGTGTCGGCGCGGCTGAGGTATTCCTCCTGGCAGCGCTGGCCGTGGCTTTTCGCTTTCCATGGTTGGCTCTGATTCTTGCCGTCGATTTCGGGATCCGCGCATTTGTTACCCCGAAATGGAGTTTTCTAACGCTTCTATCCAAGCACGTATTCCTGCGGCTTTTCGCTTTCCATGGTCATCCGATATCCTTTGCACCCAAGAGATTCGCCGCTTCTATCGGCTTCTCTCTGTCCGCCGCCGCCTTCCTGCTGGCCATAGTCGTTCAATCCTGGGTGTGGATGATTCCCCTGCTGATACTCATCCTGTTTTCCGGTTTGGAGTCCTTTGCCGGCTTCTGTGCCGGCTGCAAGATCTACGGTCTGTTGATGCGCTGGCAAATCGTTCCGGAGCACCACTGCCCGGAGTGCACGCTGCAGTAAATAGACCCGCCCATGGAAAAGGCGTTGATCGCGGCGCGACAAACCTTGCCGCTCGAAGCCGAAGAGTTACGAGGACAATGGGATGACCCCTGGGTTCTGCTGATAGATTGCCGGGAGCCGGAAGCTTTCAGGAAGGTGCACCTGCCGGGAGCAGTGAATCCGCCCCCCCACGAGCATGGAATGGTCTGTTCGGCTGCCCGGCGGCCCGTATCTTCTGGATCCTCGACTACTTCTCTCATCCGCATCCAGGGATTCTCAACGGCGGATTGGCCGCCTGGGGCTCGGCCGGTGGTCCCCTGTCCAGCGATGAATCCAGGCGGGAACGGGGCGGAGCACTCTCCCCCGGGCGGTAGCGACGGGGGGGCAAAGAGGACGACACATTGACCGGACATTCCCCTTGAGGCTATAGTATCAGCGAAGGCTCGAAGACAAACGATCCCCTGACGTAGAGCATTCGCAGCACGAACTCCACCGGGAGTCGAAGGGAGGGGGAATGGCGCGCATGCGCAGCGAGATCCCCGAGTTACCGGTACTGCTCGTAGACGACGAACCGTCCGTGCTGTCCAGCATGACCAAGATTCTCAAATCCGCCGGCATAGACAACCTTCACACCTGCAGCGATTCCCGGGAGGTTTTACCCTTCCTGCAGCGACAGGAAGCGGAGGTCATAGTGCTGGACATCACCATGCCTCACATTACCGGGGACGTTCTTCTAAGGCAAATCCACGAACGATACCCTCATATCCCGATCATCATCGTCACCGCCTCGGAGGACATCAACATGGCCGTCGGTTGCATGAAGGAGGGGGCCTTCGACTACATGGTCAAGGCGGTGGAACCGAACCGGCTTACCAGCGGCGTACAGCGGGCAATCGAGATGCGGCGCCTGGCCCGCCGGTATAATAGCTTGAGGGAACGACTGCTGGCGGAAAAACTAAGCAATCCCGAGCACTTCAGCCGGATTATCACCCGCAATCCCAGGGTTCAGGCTATTTTCCGATTCGTCGAATCAATCGCCCCAACCTCGGAAACGATCCTGATCACCGGAGAAACCGGGACGGGCAAAGAGCTGTTTGCAGAGGCGATCCACACGGCCAGCGGCGTGTCCGGATCTCTGGTAAAGGTGAACACCGCCGGACTGGACGACAACGTATTCGCAGATACCCTCTTCGGACACAGCAAGGGCGCCTACACCGGGGCGGACAGCGACCGCAAAGGTCTGATCCACCAGGCAAACACGGGCACCCTGTTTCTCGATGAGATCGGAGACCTGTCCGCGGTCAGTCAAATCAAGCTGCTGCGGCTCCTCGAATCCAGGGAGTACTACCCCCTGGGTTCCGATCTTCCCCGCTCCACGAGCGCGCGCTTCATCATCGCCACCAACCGGGCTCTGCCCGAACTCGTTGCCGCCGGGCAATTCCGGCGAGACCTGTACTTCCGACTGCAGACCTACGAGATACGCATACCTGCGCTGAAGGACCGTAAAGACGACCTTCCGCTGCTGCTCGATCACTTTCACAGCCTTGCCGCCGACAAGCTTGGCAAAAAGCGACTGGCCGTGCCTCCCGAGCTGCTCACCCTGCTGGAAACCTACGACTTCCCCGGAAACGTGCGAGAGCTCCGCTCGATGGTCTTCAACGCGGTTGGCCGCCAGAGGGAGAAGATGCTCTCCCTCCAGCCGTTTAGAGAGGCCATGGGCTATGCGGGGGTGGATGTACGAGCCGAGGTGGCCGAGGAGGGGTTGGCCTTCCCGCAAAAGCTGCCTACCCTGAAGGCAGTGACCGAGGCGTTGATCGAAGAAGCTCTCTCCCGGGCGAAGGGAAATCAGGCGATCGCCGCGGGACTGCTCGGCATCACTCCGCAGGCACTGAGCAAGCGGTTGAAGAGGCGAAGGAACGGCCAAGGGGAAACCGGAGGGGAATGAGCCCGATGGGCGGCCTCGGCTGGCTACGATTCAATACCCTTTCGGTAGGGTCCCTCACCACGACCCTGCTCCTGGCCCTCGTCACCGTCTATCTGTTTTCCTTGAAGAACAAGCGTCCGGACACCTGGTACCTGGCCGCCTATCTAGCTGCGTTGCTGATCCTGCTGCTCTCCTACACGATTCGCTACTCCCTGTTTACGAGCATCTCCAAACATACCAGGCAGGTCTCCAATTTGATCGTGTTCGGTGTCGTCTGTCTGATCCAATTCGCCTACTGGTACGGCACGAACCATCATCCTCTGGAATCCCGCATCGTCTTGATCGTTTCCTCAAGCGCCGCGCTGATCGTATGGGGCTCTCTGTTTATCAAGCAAAGCTCTTCGATGACCTACGACTTCAAGGCCGAGTATTTCTCCTTCGCCTACGGATCCAGGATCAGTTACTTGATCCTGATCGGCTACCTCTGGTCCATCCTGGTTCTGCTTCGCAAGGTGGTTCGCTCCTCCAGGTCCGAAGGCGGGCAGAACACCTCTCCTTTCCTCTGTATCCTCCGCCCGGCGGGTCGGGTGGCGCACTCGGCCCGGAGTTTTGCCCTTCTCAGTCTGGCCACCACGATGATCGCCCTCACCTACCTGCTGTTTCAGACAGGCGTGATATCCAGCAATACCTATACGTTGCTGTTCAACAATGGTTCACTCCTCATATGCCTGCTCCTGTTCATCGTGTACGTCAACAACGCCCCCCAGCCGACGAGCTACCTTTCCAAGCTGACCGGGACCGCCCTGGCTGTGATCATGGTGGCTTTCGGGATTACCGCCAGCGCCCTGATGCCGGTGGTTCACGGCGGCCTGGCGGATTTCTACCGGAGAGAAATCGAGCAGACCAAGACTGCGATCCGGAACCGGGACTTTACGGGTTTGTCTGCCGGCGTTGCCTACATCCTGTCCACCGACACGGCTCCGCCGCAAGTTGTGTATGCCCCGAAAGCGCTGTCAAAGCAGGAGACCGACAAATTGGCCGGCTATCACGGGCAGGAAGGCTTGATCCCGGAACGCGATGGGTTGACGCCTCGTTTTCTGTATCTCGACGCCGCGGATACGAGCAGCTTCTACCTGTACTACACCCTCGAATCGGGAGAGCGAACCTACCGTGTCGGATTGCCCTACAGCGATTACCGCCTGTGGATCCACCGATTCTCCTCTAAACTGGTGCTTGTTGCCATAGCCACCTTCGTACTCGTGGTGCTCGGTTTTCCCGTCACCTTCCGCAGAGGTTTGATAAAACCCCTGGTCACTCTCCACGAGTCGGTCAGACAGGTCTCTTCGGGAAACTACCGCATGTACGTGCCGGTCCCCTCCGAGGATGAAATCGGTCAACTGGCCCGAGGCTACAATCAGATGGTTTCCTATCTGAGATCCGCCGAGGGTAATTTCAAGGCCCTGGCCGAAAACTCCGCCGACGCCATCCTGATTTTCTCCAATGAAGGCCGGATCCTCTACGCCAATCAGCAATGCAGCGCGATCTCCGGATACGACCCTGTGGAGCTGCGAAACATGCACCTCCGCGACGTG
>Ga0180438_10004756_pt1 | contig 19339 bp, 21 predicted proteins | sample SS_ome_12_FD_132455 | JGI IMG/M metagenome (GOLD analysis project Ga0180438, IMG submission 132455) | Hypersaline lake sediment archaeal communities from the Salton Sea, California, USA - SS_3_D_2 metaG | ecosystem: Environmental > Aquatic > Non-marine Saline and Alkaline > Hypersaline >...
CGAGAAGGACCTGGGGAGCGAAGGGCTCCGCATATCGGTGGTCGTCGCCGTGACGTCCGATCAGGCCGCCCTGGTGCGTCTGAAGGGCGCTCTCCTCGCCACCACGATCGCCGAGTACTTCAGGGATCTGGGGCTGCACGTGATGCTGATGATGGACTCCCTGACAAGGGTGGCCATGGCCCAACGGGAGGTCGGCCTGGCCGTCGGGGAGCCTCCGGCGACGAAGGGCTACCCCCCGTCGGTCTTCGCCCTGCTTCCGAGGCTGCTGGAGCGATCGGGAACGTCGTCGGTCGGGAGCATCACGGGTCTGTACTCCGTGTTGGTGGAGGGTGACGATATGACCGAACCGGTGGCCGACGCGGCGAGGTCGATCCTGGACGGGCACGTCAACCTGTCGAGGAAGCTCGCGGTGCAGAACCACTATCCGGCGATCGACGTTCTGGACAGCGTGAGCCGGGTCATGATCGACGTGGTCGGCCCGGAACACGAACAGGCCGCCGCTCGGGTGCGGGAAGTCCTCGCCACGCACCGGGAGGCGGAAGACCTGATCAACATCGGCGCGTACGTCCGGGGGAGCAACGCCAGGATCGATTTTGCGATCTCGCACATCGACGAGGTGCGGGATTTCCTGAAACAGGGCATGGACGTCAGGGCCAGCTTCGATGACACGGCGGGCCGGTTGCAGACGTTGCTCAACTAGGACAAGAGATGGCGAAGTACCGGTTCAGGCTGCAGAAGGTGATGGAGGTTAAGCAGTGCGCCGAGGACCGCAAGAAGCAGGATCTGGCGGCCGCGGAGCGCGTCCTGGATCGGGAGAAACGGCGGCTCGACACCCTCACCTCCGAGGGCGACGAGTGCCGCCAGGAGATTCTGGAGCGACCTTCGGAGCGAATCGACGTCGTCCGGGAGCTCGCCGGCCGGGCTCGCTTCAGGCGCCTGAAGAGGGACGTCAACAGGCAGGAACGAACGGTGGAGCACTCCAACCAGAAAGTGGACACAGAGAGGGAGGCGCTCCTGCAGTGTTCGAAGGAGCGGAAGATGTTGGAGAACCTCAGAGACAAGGGTCTGCTCGAGTGCATGCGCGAGTGGTTGCGGCGTGAGCAGAAGGAAGTCGACGAGGTTGCCAGAGACACGTTCTTGCGACGGTCGGAGTAGGCGGCCGGAAGAACGGCCGACGGACGCCGGCCAGGAGGGAGATCATGGCAAAGGGAATAGCCGCAGGGCTGGGATTCAAGCGAATCCTCTTGATGCTAGGGGGTGCGGTTGTCGTCTTCCTCGCCTCGGTCCCCATCTGTCTGTACTCCTACGGGATGCTCAGCCTCAGTGCACCTCACCTGAGGCCGGCGGCGGGGTACGCCATGGCCGACAGCCTCACGCAAGCATGGCGGGAGGCCCGGACGGACACGGTCGAGACGGATGGGGATTCAATACGGCAGCCGTCGCCGGCTCAAGCGTTGGTGGAGACAGGGGGGAAGAAACCTCGGGTGGATGGGCCGTCGCCCGAGAGCACGGGCGAGGGCGTTCCCGCGGGAGGCGAGACCCTTCCGACTGAAGGCACCTCTCCGGGTGCGGCGGCGGTCTCCGCCGGGAGCGGGGCGGGCGATGCACCCGTCGATGCGACAGGAGGGACGACCCAGGTCTACATGACCTCGGAGGGCGATACTCTGGAACCGTTGCTTCCGTTCGATGAGCAGAAGCTGGGGCGTCTGGTCAGTGTGTACGAGAAGATGCGCCCCAAGCAGGTGGCTCTCATCCTGAGCACGATGCCAGAACGCCAGGCCGTCATGATCCTGTCCCGGATGAAGGACAACAACGCCGCCAAGGTCCTAGCGGAGCTGGAGCCTGGAAAGGCGGCACGAATCAGTCAGGTACTGGTCAATTGGAGCGGACATGAACGTTAGCGCATCGGCACTTCTTGGCGAAGCCCTCCTCTCTTCCGAGGTTTCGCCGGACGCGCGAGCAGGAATCCCGGCGGGAACCTCTGACGAAGGACTCCCGACCTCGTTTCTCTCGCTCATCCGGTGCCTCGTCTCCGGGAACGGGGACGGGCATGGGGAAACCTCCGAGGGCGGGGAGGGCGCGGTGCTGACCGTACTTTCGGGCGAGCCGCGATGCGCCGAGGACGGCGAGGGTTCCGATCTCCCGTTCCCGGACGCGGCGGCTCTGGTCTCGATCACGGATGGTACCGAAGATGGAACGACCGTCCAAAAACCGAGCGCTCTGGAGGAGGCACCGCCCGGGACCGGGGTTCCCTCGATCCCCACATCCGGCGGACCCTCGCAGTCCCCGACGGACGCCCTCGCGCAAGAGATCGAGGCGAGGTCATCCGGATTCCGCAACCTGCAGGGACAACCCCCGCAGGTTCGGGAGGGCGAGATTCCCGGGGCGAGTGAGACGGACGTCGGCCGCCAGCGGACGTGGGGAGTGCAACAGCCCACTCGTGTTCCATCCGGGGACACGGGAACTGCCGAGGGCGGTGCGGGCGAGAGGGACAACGCCAGGGTGCAATCCGAACCCCTGCCGCTGCGGGCATCTCCGGACGGACACGCTGTCCGGCCCGAGTCCCGCGAGGCGGTCAAGGCGCCCCCGTCCTCGGTCTCTTCGGAGGCGGGTTCGGTCGAGCCCGGCGAGGGCGGCAACCAGAGTGCAGTGGAGTGGACAAAGGAGAGCGTGCAGGACGGCGTGCACGAGAAGTCGGGCGAAGCCCGAACCGCGCACGGGAGCGGACTGGAGGCCAAGGTCCTGAGATTCCGCGAGCAGTCGCTCGGCCGGCAGACCGTCGCGGAAGCCGATCGGGGTGCACCGGACGGCGCCGGCGTCCAACGCTCGGAGAACGTCGGGTTCTCTCAGATGCTCGACGGTTCCGTACGAGAGGTGGAAGGGGCCCGCGCGCAGGCACCCGTCTCGCTTCCAGGGTCGACCCAAGAGGGCATCCTGGAACAGCTGGCGGACCACGCACGGTTGCTCCTGCGCGTGGGACGAAACAAGGCGGAGATTCAATTGGAGCCGCCCGAGCTCGGCAAGCTGAGACTCCACTTGACGGTCTCGGACTCCGTTGTTCGGGGACTCGTCGAGGTCGAGAATCCGGCGGTGAGAGCCGTCATCCAGTCCGATCTATCGAGGCTGGCGGCGGCCCTGGCCGAGAAGGGGCTCAACCTCGGTCAGTTCGACGTGCTCCTCCTGGACGACCGGCAGGCCGGCGGCCAGGGGACCTTCGAGGGTGCCTCCGATCGAGGTACTCCGGTCCTCGAGGCGCCCCTCGGGGAAACGCCCGGTGAGGACACCGCGGCATCGGTTCCGCGGTCGGTCTCCGGCGGAAGTCTCGTGGACTACTGGTTCTAGGTGGGCGAGGGGGTGAGGACACATGGACATCGGTTCGGTTCTCGGCCTCAGTGGGACGTCCGCCGGATCGCAGGACGGTATCGCAGGCGACGCGACATTGGGGCGCGAGGACTTTCTCAATCTGCTGCTGGTCCAGCTCCAGATGCAGGACCCGCTGGAGCCAATGGACAACCGTGAAATGGTGGCGCAGCTGGCACAGTTCAGTTCCCTGGAGCAGCTGGAGAACATGAACACGGCGCTAGAACAGAACCTGGAGATGGATCTGCTGGTCGGTCAACTGCTGAACAACACGATGGCGACGACGCTCATCGGCCGATGGGTGCGCGCCCGCACTGCCTCGTTCACTCTCAAGGACGAGGGGGAGGTTTCTCTCGCCTACCGCCTGGAAGGCGAGGCGGACAAGGTGACGGCTTCGATCCGCAACGCGGACGGTGCCGTGATCGCGACCATCGAGGACCTGGAGACGACCGCCGAGTGCCACGAATTCTCGTGGGATGGTCGTGACCAAAACGGGCAGCGGGCCACCGCGGGGGCCTACACCTTCGAGATCACTGCGGTGGACAGCGAGGGCAATCCGATCGGCACCGAGACGCTGCTCGTCGGGCTCGTCGGGGGTGTCCGGTACGAGGACGGATGCGCTCGCCTCTTGATCGACGGAGGCGAAGTCCAGATGAGCGACGTGTTCGAGATACTCCAGGGACAGGGTGGATGATGAACGTTCGGACGACGCAAGGGGGTGAGTCCATGAGCGGAGTAGGTCGCGTCGGTCCGGTAGGGCCGAGTCCAAGCGTGGCCGCCGACCGCGCGCGCCAGCCGGGAGGGGAGTTCAAAGAGGTCTGGGCGGAGGCCTGCGCGAGGCACCAGCTGAAGTTCTCTCGGCACGCCATCGAGCGACTCGAGAACCGCAACTGTACGCTCAACGGGTCCGACCTGGAGCGTCTGGGCTCGGCCGTTGCGAGGGCCGGAGAGAAGGGCGCTCGGGAATCGCTCGTGCTTCTCGACGAGCTGGCCTTCGTCGTGAGCGTGCAGAATCGGACGGTGATCACGGCCATGCAGCCGAAGGGCGAGGGGGTCTTCACGTCCATCGACAGCGCCGTGATCGCGTAGGGACGGATTGAGTCATATGGGACTGGACCTCCCTCGAGGGAGGGGGTCCCTCACCGCTGACCGACAGAGGCGGTGAAGGCAAAGGAGCAGGGAATGCTTGGGTCATTTTACAGTGCCGTGTCCGGAGTGCAGGGACACCTGTTCAGCATGGGCATTGTTGGAAACAACATCGCCAACGTGAACACAAACTCGTACAAGGCGGGACACGCGACCTTCCGCGAGGCTCTGGTTCAGACGGTTCGGGGCGCGTCGGCTCCGCGAGAAGGGCTGGGAGGCCAGAGCGCCATCCAGGTGGGCCTGGGGATGGATGTGGCCAGCGTGACGAGCAACCGGGGCCAGGGCATGCTCCAGAACACCGGGGTGGTCACGGACCTGGGGATCGACGGTGAGGGGTACTTCGTCCTGAGTGACGGGCAGACCCAGTCCTACACCCGCGCGGGCAATTTCATGTTCGACGCCAACGGCTACCTGACCAGCCCGGGTACGGGTCTCATCGTCCAGGGGTGGATGGCCAACGAGGCCGGCCAGGTGCTGGCGGGGTCTCAGCTGTCGAGCATCCGGCTTCCCTTCGGTGAGAGGGTCCCGGCCAGTTCCAGCACAGAAGTGGAATTCGGCTACAACCTCGACGCCATGGCCACCACCAGCACCGCCGAGCTGGAGTCGGCGGGCACGACCGGGATCACGGCGGCCACGGGAACGGCCCTGAACGGCGCCGGCGGTGAACACCGCATCACGATCACGGGCAACAACGCCACGGCGAGCAGCGCGCTCGGCGCAAACCTCGCTGCGCCGGGGGCCCTGACGGGTGCCGAGCTGCTGTCGGCCCTCGGGGTGACCGATGCTTCCGACTTCACCATCACGGTGGACAGCGGCGACCCGGTGCAGATCACGGGCCTGACTGTGGGATCGACGGTCAACGACCTGATCACGGCCATCAACGAGCGCAACATCGGGGTCACCGCCAGTCTGGACGGCGGGGAGGTCAGGCTGACGCGCGACTACCATGGAGACGGCGGGGTATACAACATCGACACTTCGGCGGCCGTGGCCGGCAACATCACGCGTCAGCTCTTCGGCGCAGCGGTGGGGACGACCTTCACGGCGGCAAACGGTACGGCGAGTACGCTCGAGGCCACGGACGTGTTCACGCCCACGGGAAAGAACAGCACGGCCCCCGTAACCCTGACGCTCACCATCGATGCCGAAACCGGACTGGTGGACGGCATCTCGGACCTGGGCGGGGGCGGGGTCACGCTCTCGGCACAGGATGGTTTGGCGGCCGGCGTGGCTGTGATCAGCACCGAGGACACGCAGCATCTGACGTCGATTCTCGTCTATGACTCCCTGGGCGAGGAGCACGCGCTCAACATGGTCTTCACCCGGTCGGCGACCCAGAACCTCTGGTACTGGGAGGCTACCTTCGACGAAGGCGAGACCGTCACGGGCGGCAGGACGGGCGCGATCGAGTTCAACTCCGACGGTTCCTTCCGGTCGTGGGTGTTCGACGACGGCGGGGAGCAGCTGACGCTGGAGCCGGGGACGGGCGCGGACTCGATGCGAATCTCGTTCTGGTCCGGGACCGCGAGCCGCTTTGACGGGATCACCCAGTTCTCGTCGCCCTTCACGGCCAAGGCCCGGGCGCAGGATGGGTACGGCATGGGCAGCCTGACCTCCATCTCCATCGATACATCGGGAAAGATCACGGGACTCTTCTCCAACGGTCTGTTGAAGGAGATGGGTCAGGTCGTTCTGGCGAAGTTCAACAACCCCGACGGTCTGGAGCGAATCGGCGGGAACCTCTTCCAGGTTTCCCCGAACTCGGGTTCGACCATCATCGGGGCCGCCGGCGAGACTGTCTCGGCGAGCGTCGTGTCGAAGACCCTCGAGATGTCCAACGTCGACCTCTCGGAGGAATTCGTCAAGATGATCGTCGCGCAGCGAGGATTCCAGGCGAACGCCCGGGTCATCTCGACCGGCGATGAGATGCTCACGGATCTCATCAATCTCAAGCGATAGTCCTGTAGGCGGGGTGGGGTACCTGCCTTGAGCCCCTGTCAGCCGGGACTGTCCACCAGGAGGAATCGTCGTGGCTGATGAAACCCAAGAGGCAAAGGGACAGGAGGCACCCCACCCCGCCGACAAAGCCACCGCGGCGGGAGGAGAGAGCGCAGGCGGGGCGCAGATCAGCGTTCACACTCTCGTCGTTCTAGCGATCACGGTCGCCCTGTATGCGGGCACCGTGTTTGCATCCTCGGGGTTCACCGAGAAAGTCGTCGTCCCGAAGCTCTCCACCTGGCTCGTCGCCAAAGAGGCCCGCCGCCTGGCCGAAGAGGTCGAGGCCAAGGAGATTCCGCCGTTCGGCGAGGTCTACGTCATCGAGGATCTGGTCGTGAACCCGGCCCACTCGGGAGGGATGCGCTACCTGTGTGCCTCGGTGGGCCTCGAGTCGGACTCTCCGGAGATCATCCAGGAGATCGCACTCCGGGACGCCCAGATCAAGGACTGTCTGATTCAAATCCTCGGCTCCAAGACGGTCGATGAACTGGCGGCCGTGGGTTCCCGGGAACGGGTCCGGCAGGAGATCCGGGCACGCATCGAGGAGATCCTGCCGGAGCCCGGACTGGACGCCGTCTACTTCGTCAACTTCGTGCTTCAGTAGGGGGAGAGCATGTCGGCGGTCGGCAACGGCGGAACACAGACGGGCGTGCGCGCGTACGATTTTCGGCGTCCGGAGCGACTCACCTCCAGGGTCCGCCAGAGGCTCCGTTCGGACCAGACGCACCTGGCCGGTGGACTCTCCCAGCAGATTTCCAAGTCGCTGCGGAAGGACGTCGCCGTGGAGTTCCAGGACCTCACGGAGGGAGAGGCGGCGGCCATCCTGGGTTCCGAGAGCGATCTGGTGTTCCGTCTTTCGGCCTCATCGGAGATGGATGTCGTCCTCTTCGTTGTCGAGGCGACCCTGGCCCAGGCCATGGTCGACCGTCTCCTGGGAGGGGCGGCGGTCGGACGAGAAGTCGACCGGGGTCCGACGGAGATCGAGATCGCCCTCGTGGGACGGGTGGTGCGGGGGATACGCAAGGCCGTCCAGGAGGCGCTGCCCGCGTATCTCCCGGGGGAGGAAGAGCCGGCGTACGTCGAGGCTCAAGTTCGAGGTGAGATGCGCGCGCTCGGGGGCGTGGCGTCCATTTTTTCCATGACGGTGGGCGAGGAGACCCGGCAGGCCCGCCTCTTTTGCAGCTACGGCGCGCTGGCGCGGTTTCTGGCGCTCGACACCACCGAGTCCAGCGGCCCCGAGGAGGCGTCGGGGGGCATGACGGTCCACCACATCGGCAGAGTCCGGCTTCGCGTGAAGGCCCTGTTTTCCTCCGAGCCGGTCCAGATTCGGGACATCACGTCCCTCCAGGTGGGTGATGTTCTGTACCTGGACCGGAAATTGGGGGACGAGGTCGAGATTCGCGTCGGCGGCGAGCTGGCATTCTTCGGGCATCCCGGTGCCGTCGAGGGTGCGATGGGCGTTCAGGTCAGCCGGACGCGCTGATCCACAGGAGAAAGGAGTTCGGCGTTGAGCGTGAACACCAAGGAGACGGCCGAAACCGTCGATCAGGACGCAGTGGAGACGGAAGTTGAAAACTCGGACGAGGAGCGTGCGCCGGAGGAGACCGCCGCACCGGCAGAGCCGCAGGCGGACGCGCCCCCGGACACCGCCGGGACGGAAGCCGAGGCTTCCGGGGAATCGGCCGTCGGCGGAGACGAGGAGGCGGAGTCCCCGCCCGCGGAGGCCGACGGAGCGCCCACGGGACCGGACGAGGGAAGACCCGTTCAGCGGGCGGAGTTCCAGCCACTCCCCCCGAAGGGGGGCGCGGTGCCGGGAGACAACATGCAGCTGCTGATGGACGTCACGGTTCCCGTCACCATCGAGTTGGGGTCGACCAAGATGTCTCTGAGGGACGTCCTCGAGCTGGGACCCGGATCGGTGGTCAAGCTGGACCGCCCCCTGGGCGATCCGGTGGACATCCTCGTCAACGGAGAGCGGGTCGGGAGGGGTGAGGTCGTCGTCGTGGATGACCAGTTCGGGTTGCGCGTCACCGAACTGCTCCGGCCGAACGCCAAGGCAAAGGCATAGGAGAAGGGGACGGGCATGAAACGATTCCTGATCCCGGTGTTTGTCGGGCTGTGCGTCGCTGGGGTCTTCCTGACCTGGGAGCTCCTCGACGGCGGGAGCCCGGGGTGCGCGGCGGAGGCCGAAACGGCCGAACCCCCGGGATACAGACCGGACTCCGACCTCCCGGGACTGGCCCTGCGAGTCACACTGGGCCTGGGTCTGATCCTGGTGCTCATCGTCGGGGCCGTGTACACGCTTCGTGTGGTGGGCGTGCGCTCGGGAGTCCAGTCCAACAAACAGGTGAAGGTGCTCGACCGGTGCTACCTGGCGCCCAAGCGGGCGCTGTACATGGTGCGCATGGGTGCGCGGGTCGTCGTTGTGGGCGTGACCGATACGACCATCACGCCGGTTCTCGAGCTGTCCCCGGAGGAGCGGGAGAGCCTGTACCCGGAGGGCGTCGGCACGCCGGAGCCCGGGAGCGGCTTCTCCGGCATCCTGAAGGACATGGCGGGCAAGATCGTGCGGGCGCGGTCCTAGGTCGTGGCCGAACCCGGAGGAGGAAGGGACGAGATGGATCGAACCGCCAGATGGATCCCGTGGCTGGTCACAGTCCTGCTCGTGGGCGTCCTGCTGGCGGGGACTGAGCGGCCGTGCGACGCCGTCCCGCAGATCAGCCTCGAAGTGGGAGACGGGGAGGACGCCTCGGCGCTGCCCCTGACGCTCAAGATCGTCCTCCTGCTTACGGTTCTGTCGCTGGCCCCGGCCTTCGCCATCCTGGTGACCTCCTTCACCCGGATCGTGGTCGTCTTCTCGTTCCTCAAGCACGCGATCGGGCAGCAGCAGATGCCCCCGAACCAGATCCTCACGGGGCTCGCCCTGTTTCTGACCGTGTTCATCATGGCCCCGGTGTGGCACGAGGTCCACCAGAGTGCGCTCGAGCCCCTCATCCATGAAGAGATCGACGAGTCGGAGGCCTGGACCCGGGCCATCGAGCCCATCCGGGAGTTCATGTTCCACCAGACCCGGGAGAAGGATCTGCAGCTGTTCCTCGGGATTGCGGGCGTCGAGAACGTCTCCGGCAGAGAAGACATCCCTACGTATCTCGTGATTCCGGCGTTCGTCGTGAGCGAGCTGACGACGGCGTTTCAGATCGGTTTTCTGTTGTTCATCCCGTTTCTGATTGTGGACATGGTGGTGGCCAGCGTCCTGATGTCCATGGGGATGATGATGTTGCCCCCAATCATGATCTCGATGCCGTTCAAGATCCTGCTCTTCGTTCTCGTGGACGGCTGGTACCTGATCGTGCAGTCGCTGGTGATCAGTTTCGACTAGACCTGAGCGCGGAGGATGTCGCCGGTGGATGAACAACTACTCATCAACCTAGGGAGGGACGCCCTCTTGGTCGGGGTGCAGGTGGCCGGCCCGATGCTCGTCCTCGGTCTGGTGGCCGGACTCACGGTGAGCGTCCTTCAGGCCGTGACCCAGATTCAGGAAGCGACCCTGAGCTTCATCCCGAAGATCCTGGCGGTCGCTCTGGCCCTGCTTCTGTTCATGCCCTGGATGCTCCAGAAGCTGGTTCGATTCTCGACCGCGCTCATGGGCGATTTCCGGGTCTACATCCAGTAGGGGTTCGCCGGATGGATGCGATCGATCGGCTGGCCGCGGAACTGCCCGCCTTTGTTCTTGTGGGCGTGCGGGTATCGGGGCTGCTCCTTCTGGCTCCCGTGTTCGGGCAGAACGGCATGCCGCCGGTCCACCGCCTCTGGGTGACGCTCCTGCTCGCTCTGCTGCTGCTGCCGGTGGCCGGGACGAGTGGTGTGGTCGCGGCGGGGGGGGTGGACCTGGTGCCGCTCGCCGCTCGAGAGCTGTCCGTGGGTCTGCTGCTGGGGTTCGTCGTGATGCTCTTCCTGGAGTCGGCGCGGTACGCGGGCAAGCTGGTGGGGGTGCACATCGGTTTCGGACTGGCCAACATCGTCGACCCGATCACCAAGGAGCAGGGGACGTTGATCGACCAGCTGCAGGGGCTCATGGTGCTCGTGCTCTTCATCAGTCTGGGCGGCCACCGGATGGTCCTGCACGCGCTCGGCAGGAGCTTCTCGATGATTCCCCTGGGACAGGCGGAGCTCCCGCCCGGGATCGCCACGGGGATCGTCCAGCTCTTCTGCCAGGTCATCGTCCTGGGGATCCAGATTGCGGTGCCCGTTCTGGCGGCCGTGTTTCTCACGGAGGCCGCCATCGGGATTCTCTCGCGCAGCGTACCGATGCTCAACATCTTCACTGTCGGGCTGCCGCTCAGAATCATGGTGGGGCTGCTCGTCCTGTGGGCCACGATGCCGGTCTTCATCGGCCTGATGGGGCGGGTGATTCATACGATCCCGGTGGAGGTCTACGGGCTCCTGAGGCAGCTGGCGCCGTAGGGGGGGTGTGAGGGTTGGCCGCAGGGTCGAAACAGGAGAGAACCGAACAACCGACCCACCGACGCAGGCAGCGAGCGCGCCGGGGCGGTCAGGTCGTCAAGAGCAACGAGCTGAAGTCCGCGGCCATGATTCTCGCCGGTGTGATGGCGCTCAAGTTCCTGGGGCCCTGGATCAAGACGGAGATGGTGGAACGATTTCACTTCGCCTTCGGCCACCTGGCCGACACGTCGGTCACGGCGGATTCGACGCCCGCGATCCTGATCGACTGGGGGGGATGGGTGGGCGGCCTCCTGGCCCCCATGTTCCTCGTGCTGACCGCAGCGGGGATCGCGGTCACCGGCCTGATCCAGGGAGGGTTCATCTTCACCTCCCAGCCGCTGGCCCTGAACTTCGGGCGGCTCAACCCCGTGATGGGGTTGCGACAGCTGTACTCGGCCCGCGTGATCTTCAACCTGTTTCGGGATGGCGTGAAGGTGATCCTGATCGGCTACGTCTGCTACCGCGTGGTGAGGGCGGCCATCCTGCTGACTCTCGAGAGGCCCGACGTAGGGTTGGCCGACACCCTGAGCAACGTCAGCCAGCTCGTGCTTTCGCTGTGTATCAAGGCGGGAGGAGTGCTGCTCCTGCTCGGCCTCCTGGACTACGCGTACCAGCGGAGGGAATACACCAAGGACCTCAAGATGACCAAGCGGGAAGTCAAGGAGGAGCATAAGGAGTCCGAGGGCGACCCGCTCGTCAAGAGCCGGATCCGCTCGGCGCAGCGCGCCCTGCTCCAGAGGCGCATGATGCAGGCCGTTCCCAAGGCCGACGTGGTCCTGACGAACCCCACGGAAATCGCCGTGGCGCTGCGCTACGACCCGGAGCGGATGGGCGCGCCTCAGGTGGTGGCCAAAGGGCAGCGCCTGATCGCCCAGAGAATCAAGGCCCTGGCGGAGAAGTTCGGCGTACCAATCGTCGAGGACAAGTTCCTGGCGAGATCGCTGTTCAAGAGCACGCCGCTGGGTCACGAGATCCCGGTGGAGCTCTACCGCGCGGTCGCCGAGATTCTGAGCTACGTGTACCGTTTGAAGGGGAGGCCGTCGCCCGTCGGCTAGGTCCGACGTGAAGGGGGTAAAGGTTGGTGAACACACTCGAGGAGAGACGGGATTCACCCGCCTGGGGACTGACCCGGAATCCGGACGTGGCCCTCTCGATCTGCGTGATCGGGATCCTTGCGGTCATGATCGTGCCGCTGCCCACGTTCCTGATGGACGTGTTGTTGACCTTCAACATCACGTTCTCCCTGGTCGTCCTGGTAAACGCCCTCTACGTGAGCGCGCCGCTCCAGCTCTCCGTCTTCCCCAGCCTGATGCTGGTTGTGACCCTGTTCCGGCTCTCGCTGAACGTCGCCTCCACGCGCCTGATCCTGGGCCAGGCCTACGCCGGTCAGATGATCTCGGCCTTCGGCACCTTCGTGGTCAAGGACAACTACGTCGTCGGCTTCGTGATCTTCGTGATCCTCGTGGCCATCCAGTATCTCGTGATCGTTCGGGGAACGGAGCGGAATGCCGAGGTGGGGGCCCGGTTCACGCTGGACGCCATGCCGGGCAAGCAGATGAGCATCGACGCGGACCTGAACGCGGGGCTGATCAACGAGGACGAGGCCATCCGGCGAAGGCAGGATCTGACCCGAGAGGCCAACTTCTACGGAGCGATGGACGGCGCCGCCAAGTTCGTCCGGGGGGACGCCATTGCGGGGATCGTGATCACGCTCGTCAACATCCTGGCCGGGTTCGCCGTCGGGATGCTGCAGATGGGTATGAGCGGCGGCGAGGCCCTTCGGACCTACACCCGCTTGACCATCGGCGATGGTCTGGTAAGCCAGATTCCCGCCCTCATCATCTCGACGTCGGCCGGGATCGTGGTCAGCCGCGCTGCGGGCAAGGCCAGCCTGGGAGAGGAGATGGGCAGGGAGCTCCTCACCCAGCGCAAGCCGCTCACGATTGTAGCGGGCGCGCTGACGGTCCTGGCGCTGGTTCCGGGCATTCCCGTGGTCCCCCTAATCCTCCTGGCCGGCGGGGTCTTCGCGCTCAGCCGGGTGGGGCGGGGCCGACGGGGTGAGGCGAAGGACGAGACACCCGCTCCGGCGCCCAAGCGAGAGGACGCCCCGGAGGACTACCTGAAGGTCGATCGCCTGGAGGTGGCCATCGGGTACGCGCTCATCCCACTGATGGACGCCGAGGGCGGGAGTGATTTCCTCGATCGCGTGGTCGCCATGCGCCGACAGCAGGCCAGCGAGCTCGGCATCCTGGTGCCCAGGATCCGGGTCCGGGATGACATCCGGCTCAAGCCGGACGAGTACGAGGTGCGGATCCGGGGCCACCGCGTGACGTCGGGATTGCTGCGCGTGGGTCACCATCTGGCCATGGGTTCGGAGGACGCGCTGGAGCGCATCGAGGGCGTCGAGACTCGGGAACCGGCCTTCGGACTTCGGGCCAAGTGGATCACAGGCAAGGAGAAGCCGAAGGCTCAAGACCTGGGTCTCACGGTGGTGGGGGCCAGCGTGGTCCTGGCGACCCATCTGACCGAGGTGATCAAGGCCCACGCCTGGGAGATTCTCTCGCGGCAGGACGTCCAGGCGCTTCTCGACGAGATCAAGAAGGACAGCCCCGCCGTGGTGCAGGACGTGGTGCCGCAGGTGGTCAGCCTCGGGACCGTCCACCGGGTGCTCCAGAACCTGCTCAAGGAGCGGGTGCCGGTCCGAGACCTGGGGAGCATCCTCGAGGTGCTGGGCGACTACGCCTCGCACGTCAAGGAGGTCGACCTTCTGACCGAATACGCGCGGGCGGCCCTGAGCCGCGCGATCAGCGATAGCCACGTCGGCCCGGACCGCAAGCTCCACGTCATCTCGCTGGATCCCGAGCTGGAGCACCGGATCGCGGAGGCCGCGCGGGAGTCGGGCCAGGCCTGGAACCACCTCCTGGCGCCGGAGGAGATGCGGCGGCTTCTCAAGCGCCTGGAGGTCATGGTCAAGTCTATCCTGGACCGGGAACAGCGGCCGGCCATTCTCTCCGCGCCGCAGGTGAGGCTGCTCGTCCGGAGACTGACGGAAGCGTCGTTCCCGACTCTGCCGGTCCTTTCGTACCACGAGATCGCGCCCGAGGTCGAAGTCTACTCGGTAGGCGTGCTGACGCTCGGCGATGAGCCGGTGGGCGCGCCGATGAAGGAGGCGGTCTCCGCGCCGGCCTAGGGCGGGACCGCACGGTATGCAGCCGTCGACCAGCATCGGAGCATACGAGAGCACCGAGCAAGCCGCCAGGGAGCAGCGCATCCTGAATCATCTTCCCCTGGTCCGGCAGATTGCGCGGGCCCTCTGGGCCCGGGTGCCCAACACCGTGGACTCCGCCGACCTGGTGAGCGCCGGTACCCTGGGCCTCATCCGGGCCGTGGACGGGTTCGACCCCGACCGGGGCGTGGTCTTCGAGGCCTTCGCACGCCGCTGCATCCGGGGCGCGATCCTGGACTACCTCCGCACGCAAGACCCACTGCCGTACTCGACGAGGGTCAAACTCCGGCAGATCGAGAAATCCATGGTCGTGCTCCAGCGCTCGTTGAAGCGAATGCCGACCGAGGAGGAAATCGCCCGGGCGTCGGGCTTCGCGCCGGAGGAGGTCTCCGGGCTCCTGGCCCAGGCCAGTTCGTTGGCCCTCTACTCCCTGGACGAAGGGCAGGACCTGGATGTCTTGGTGGATGACTCCGGAGGGGAGGGGGGGTTCGACGTCCTCACGGCGATCGAACGACGGGAGATGAGAGAAATCCTGGCCGACCGGATCCGACAGCTCCCCCGCTCCGAGCGCCTCGTGCTCTCGCTCTACTACTACGAGGGCCTCAAGATGAAGGAGATCGGGAATCTGCTCAACGTCACCGAGTCCAGGGTTTCGCAGATTCACGCTCGGGCGGTCACGATGCTGAGGGCGCACGTCCGGGAGATGCACGATCAGCGGGGTTAGTCATGCGGCCGGACTCCATCGACAGCGTGCCGGATCCGATCAAGACGGACCCGATCGCGCGGGTGAACCCATCCCGCCGGAAGGACCGGGAGGAGCGCGATCGCGAGGCCGAAGAGCTGGGCCGGAAAAACCGGCGCGGCCGGCACGGCGGAGATCCCGCGCCCGAGGAGCCGGAAGACCGGGAGGGGGAATCCTCTCCGACCCCGCGAGGGAGCAATCCGAAGCGGGGACATCAACTGGACCTGCTGGTCTGACAGGAATCCCGGCTTTGCTCGCCGGGGACCGCATCACGGGGGCGGAATGAGCCATCTCAGGACGGGGGAGTTGGTCGAAGCGAGAATCGTCGGTTTCCTGCCGGCGAGGAGGGTCGTGCTGGACATCGGGGGGGAGCCCTTCCTGGCCTGGAGCGATCTGCCGCTGGTGCGCGGCGACACGGTCCGCGCCGTCGTGGAAGTGGCGGGGCCCGGTCTTCGGCTGCGGGTGGTGCGGGAGCCGAGCGAGGTCGGCGCGGCGACGCTCCGACGGACGCTCGAGCGCTCCGGAATCGAGGTGGACGACCTCGACCTCATGATCGCCGAAGCCGCCCGGGAGCTGGGGATCCGCGTCGGTCCTGAACTGGTCGTGGGTGTCCGTGACCAGCTGAATCTGCTCGATGTCGGCCTGGGGAGGGGGGCCGTCCCCCTCGGGCGGCTCAAGCGCGAGACCCGGACGCTGCTGGCCCTGTGGGTGAGGGGGGTGCCGCCGTCCTCCAGGGTGAGGAGGGCGCTCAGCGTCGGTCGAGATGCCCGCCTGGGGACGGTGCTTTCGAGACTCGTGGAGAGCCTGGAGTCTGCAGGGGCATCCGTTCGGGGCACCGTCGGCGCCGCCCTCCGGGGGCATGCGGAGCGCCTTCGGACATACTTCTTGGAGGTCGCGGTCGTCGAGGGTCCCGCGGACCTCAGGCGCGCGCTGGATCGGTGCGGCTATACCCATGAGACGAAGTCGGCCGCCACGGGCGTCTCAAACTGGGATTCGGAAAACGGACCGAGAGATGATCTGAAGGGAAGGCTGCTGTGGCTCTGGCCGTCGCTGGCGGAAGTCCGGGAGGTCATACAGGGACGATGGAACCCGGCCGTCCGGCGCGGGCTGGAGAGGTCTCTGGCGTGGTGCGGTCGGGCGATCGAGCTCATCGAGGGAATCCAGATTCTGAACCTGCCCGCGGGACCGCTGGCGGAGGTCGACAGCGGGTCGACGTTCCAGCTTCCCGTCAGGATTCCGGCCGGTGCCGGGACCCTGATCCTCTCGTTCTCGGACCAGGGCGCGCGGTTCTGGCTCGAGCCGATCGAAGGCGAGGCCCTGGGCGCCGAGATGGTGACCGCCGCCGACCGGGTCGAGATCGCCCTCTTCCTGCCGGAGCGGGTCCGGCGCCGACTGGAAGGTCGGGAGGACGCGTGGCTGGAGGTTCTGTCCGACCGCATGAGACCTGCGTCGAAGGATGTGCGACTGCGGCTGGTTCATGAGGCGCCCCGACCCGTGGAGGGGGCCCTCGGGCCGAGGTCGCAGCCACGAGAGGTCGACCTCGTGCTCTAGCCCGGGAGCGTCACGCGTCGCCCGCCGAGCGCCTCTCCCGAGGGCGCTCGAGCGTCCGGGACCGAGGGCGAACCGGCCTGGGAGGAACCATGGAACCCTGTCACTGGTGGCACGAGCGGGGGGTCGATCCTCTCTACGACGGCTCGGCCGACGAGCGTCTGTTCCGCGCCCTGTCTCGATCCCCGAGGCCAGAGGAGCTCGCGCCCTCGATCGAGGAGGTCGTACCCATGGTAGGGCTCCTCCTCCGTGAGGTCCTGGACCTGGGACCCCAGGGTCCCGCGGAGGTGAGGGGCGGGGTTCGAGATCCATTTCCAGAGGGAGAACCGGGCCTCGAACGGGGGCGCCCGTAACGTCCGGTCGGCTGCCGCCGGCCGGGGGGAGAAGTTTCTTCTCCCCCGGACGGAAGGATTTTCCGGCTCCGGGGCGATGGGGCCGGAGGTTCGGCGGCCGCATGGCCAAACCGCACCCCGCGGAAATCCTACAACCTATTGTTCTGCAATCCCTTAACGATGATTGAGAGTCGCCGGCCTCTTCTGGCACCGGCCTTGCGTATCCAAGCGACGGGGGATTGCCCCGAGGCAAGACTCCGACGGGAGGCAAGGAATGGGAGACGGAATCAGCCTGGCCGGCCTCGCCATGGTTGCGCGCGAACAGCGCCAGGAAGCCCTGGTCCACAACCTGGCGAACGCGTCCACGCCGGGCTTCAAGGCCGCGCGGGTGTTCGCCAAGGTTCTCGAAGACGCCTGCGAGACCGTGGAGGGAATGCGCAGGCCTGGGAAGGGCCCGCAGGTGTACATCGACTTCGGCCAGGGCAGGATCGAGGCAACGGACCGGAACCTCGACCTCGCTCTCGACGGCGAGGGGTTCTTCGTCGTCGGCACGCCCGAGGGTGAGAGGTACACGCGGAACGGCAACTTCTCCCTGGACGCGGACGGGCGGCTGGTGAACGCGTCGGGCCATCCGGTCCTGACCGAATCCGGCCCCATCACGATCGGGGACGGAGAGATCACGGTGGACGCGGGGGGCGAGATCTCCCTGGACGGGCAGTTCGTGGGGCAGCTCTCGATCAAGAACTTCGAGTCGCTCGACCCGTTGGTCCAGGCAGGAGCGGGCCTGTACGGTCCGGGCCCCGGCGTGGAGCTGGTAGAGATCGAGCCTACCGCCGTCGTCCTCCAGGGGTCTCTGGAGGCGTCGAACGTCCTTCCCCTCGAAGAGATGGTGCGGATGACGACGTTGTTGAAACAATTCGAAGCGTGCCACCGCATGGTCGAGATGCAGGACACAGTGCTGAGACGGACGGTGAGCGACCTGATCCTGAGATAGCAGAACGGGGGTCATTCGATGATTCGAGCGATGCGTACGGCTGCGACGGGAATGAAGGCCCAGCAGCTCAACGTGGACAACATCGCCAACAACCTGGCGAACGTGAACACCACCGGGTTCAAGAAGAGCCGCGTGGAGTTCCAGGATCTCTTCTACCAGCGAGCCAAGCTGGCCGGAAACCCCACCGCCCGCGGCGGTGAAACGCCGTCCTCGATCGAGATCGGCTACGGAACATCGCCCGTGTCCACGCAGAGGATGTTCACCCAGGGGGAGCTCGTCTCGACCGGGAACCCTCTGGATCTGGCCGTCATCGGAGACGGGTTCTTCCGCATCTCGCAACCCGAGGGGGGCTACGCGTACACGCGGGACGGCAGCTTCAAGATCACGGCCGAGGGGCGGCTGATGACAAGCGACGGGTACACGCTCGATCCCGACGTTTCGATCCCGGAGGGTACGACCCAGGTCAGCATCGGGCCCGACGGACTGGTGTCGGTGACGATCGGGAACGATGCGACTCCCGTGATGGTCGGCCAGGTGGAGCTGGTCCGGTTCGTCAACCCTTCGGGGCTCAGCGCGCTCGGCCAGAACCTGTACCAGGTGACGCCCGCCTCGGGCGAGCCGATCCCGGGGGTGCCGGGCTCGGAGGGCTTCGGGAGAGTGTCGCAGGGCTATCTGGAGATCTCGAACGTCAACATCGTCGAAGAGATGATCGCTCTTATCGCGGCTCAGCGGGCGTACGAGATCAACTCCAAGTCCATCAAGACCTCGGAAGAAATGATGACGATGGCCAACAACCTCTCGCGCTAGTGGGCGAAGCGTAAGGGGGGCGCGGTGAAGAGAACGGGCACACTCCGGTTGACTATGTTCATGACCTCGGTCGCGGGCCTGGCGTTGCTCACGCTGACTGCGACTTCGGGACTCCTCTCGGCGGAGGAGGTGACGGTGGCCTCAACACGGGCCGCGGCCGAGGGCTGCATTCTGGGGGCCTTCTCGGGACGGGGCGAGGTCGTGGTCGAGACCGTCGAGGTCCCGGATCTGGGGGACCTGGCGGGGCGGGATCTGGAGATTCGATCACGACTCATGAGGCGGCCGGACCTGGGCCAAATCGTCCCGGTGGCCGTGGAGTTCTGGAGGGGAGAGACGCGGGTGGGGCACACGGCCGTGACGGCGCGCGTGCAGGTGTTCCGCGACGTGCTGGTCACGACCCGCAAGCTGGCTCGCTCGGCCGTCGTGGACCCCGACGCGGTCACGATCGAGCGGCGGGACGTTCGGTCGCTCGGCGACCAGGTGTACGCGTCCGTCGGCGAGGTTCTGGGCCTGCGTGCGCGCCGCATGGTCGCCGAAGGCAGAGTCTTGGTCGCGGGGGATCTGGAACGGATCCCCCTGGTGGAGCGCGGAGAGCGGGTGCGGGCGGTGGTCACGATCGGGGGCGTGACGGTTTGGGCGACGGCCGTGGCGCTCGACGACGGGGCGTGTGGTGATCTCATCGA
>Ga0180438_10004757_pt1 | contig 19339 bp, 16 predicted proteins | sample SS_ome_12_FD_132455 | JGI IMG/M metagenome (GOLD analysis project Ga0180438, IMG submission 132455) | Hypersaline lake sediment archaeal communities from the Salton Sea, California, USA - SS_3_D_2 metaG | ecosystem: Environmental > Aquatic > Non-marine Saline and Alkaline > Hypersaline >...
AGGGCTTAGTTGTCATAGATCACCAGCTGCTTGCGCAACTAGGCGTCGCGCACCGAGAGGACCATCACGTCCGGATCGACCGGGCCGGCGGGCCGTTCGAGCACCTCCTCGCTGGTGCCGGGGTTCATCTTCACCTTGTCCATCAAACCCCAAGGGTTCGGCGGCATCTTGCCGGGCTTGAGGAACCACCGCCGGTTACGGACCTCGTCGGGCAGCGGATGCGAGGCCGCCCCAATCGCGGCCGGGCGCAGCGCCGCGTGGGCCTTGACGATCGAGTCGGCCATGCCCTCGACCAGCACCTTCCGATACGCCACCGAAGCGGCCTCGCCCTCCTTGCAGTTCGAAGACGGGGCCCGGTGCGTGTGGGTCGAGGCGATCATGACGTTCTCCGGCACAATGCCGCATTGCTCGGCCGCGATCTTTCGCGCGTCGTCGCACGACTCCTCGGCCACGCCGAGATTGTCGACCACCACCATGGCCAGCGTGGTCCGGCCGTCGGAAAAGACCAGGGCCCGCGAGTGCAGGGCGTCGTAGGCCCGGTCGCACAGGGTACCCCGCACGCGGATCGGAAACTGCCGCGGCGTGATGTCGACCGCGGCGGCCCCGGCTTGAAGCGAGGGAGACGTTTGGGCAGCGGCCGGCTCGACGGTCCCGGCCATCGCGATGACGCCGAGCGCCGCGAGGATTCGGATGGGAGTCGTTTTCATGTCTTCTTGCTTCGTCAACTAGGGTTCGTGGATGTGAATCGGCAAGTATCAGTTGAACCATCGGGCGGCCCGGCGTCAACCGGCCCGTTGGGCGAGACAGTCGAGAATCAACCTGCTATAATGTCGGCCGGAAACCGGCGCCGTGCCGACGTGGTACGCACATTCCGTGTGCGGTAACCCGAAGGGCCCGGCCGATCTGGTACCGGCGGACGGCACACGGAGTGTGCCTGCTACTCTAAGGAGACAGCCATGCGACGAACGGCTCTGGACGTGATTCTCTTTGCGTTGCTGGCGTGCTCGCCGGCGGGGGCGGAACCGTCGGCCGACGACGTGCTGAAGGGCTCCGGCATCCGGGGCGGCCTCGTCGTGCACCTCGGCTGCGGCGACGGGGAGCTGACCATCGCGCTGCGGGCCGGCGAATCCTTCCTCGTCCAGGGGCTCGACGCCGATCCGGCCAACGTCGAGAAGACGCGGTCACGCATTCGGTCGCTCGGGCTCGGCGGCAAAGTGTCGGCCGACCGGTTCGACGGGCGACACCTGCCCTACGTCGACAACCTGGTGAACCTGCTGGTGGCCGAGGACCTCGGCACGGTCGCCATGCCGGAGGTGATGCGCGTGCTCGCTCCCAGCGGCGTGGCGTACCTGAAGCAGAACGGCACCTGGAGCAAGACCGTCAAACCGTGGCCCGACGAGATCGACGAGTGGACCCATTACCTGCACGGGCCCGACAACAACGCCGTGGCCCACGACGAGCTGGTCGCCGCGCCGTACCACGTCCAGTGGGTGGCCGGGCCGCGTTGGGCCCGACACCACAACCACCTCTCGACGACCAGTGCGATGGTCTGCTCCGGCGGCCGGGTGTTTGCGATCATGGACTTCGGCCCGATCGCCTCGCTGGCCCAGGCGCCCGAATGGCGCCTGGTCGCCCGCGACGCCTTCAGCGGCGTGCTCTTGTGGAACAAGCCGATCGGCCCCTGGGAGGGCGTGCTGCGCCCGTTTCGCAGCGGCCCGGTCGAGCTGGCCCGGCGCCTGGTGGCGGTCGGCGATCGGGTCTACGTCACGCCCGGCTACGGCGAGCCGGTCGTGGCCCTCGACGCCGCTACCGGCCGGCTCGTGCGTAAGTATGGAGACACCAATGACGCCGTGGAGATCGTTTGCCACCGCGGCGTGCTCTATGTCGTGGCCGGCTCGATCGACCGCGGGCAGTACGCCGAGGCCCGGCGACGCGGCGCGGCTAGCCCGCCTCCCCGGAACAAACGCCTGCTGGCCGTCGAAGCCGAGTCGGGCAAGCTCCTCTGGAAGAAGGCCGACGGTGAGACGGGCGAGCTGCTGCCGGCCACGCTGGGCGTGAGCGACGGGCGAGCCTTCTTCCAGGGCACCGGCCAGCTCGTCTGTCTCGACGCCGCCACCGGCGAGCCGGTTTGGAAGGCCCCGCGGCCGGTCGCCGTCAACCGTTTCTCGTGGTCGGCCCCCACGCTGGTGATCCACGGCGGCGTGGTCCTGTCGGCCGATTGTGCGGTTGGGAAGCGGCCGGAAGGGACGACGGGCGATGGCGTCGAGGTCCGGTGGCAGCTCACCGCCCGGCCGGAGAACAGCCCGGCCTCGCGGGGCGAACTGGTGGCCTTCTCGGCAACCGACGGCCGTGAGCTGTGGCGGTGCCCCGCGGCCCAGGGCTACAACACCCCGGCCGACGTGTTCGTGGCCGACGGTTTGGTGTGGACCAGCTATGTACCGGGCCGCAACGAGCCCGACTTCGCCGAGGGCCGCGATCTGCACACCGGAGAAGTCAAACGGCGGCTCGACACCGGCCCGGCCTTCACGACCACCCATCACCACCGCTGCTACCGCGACAAGGCGACCGACCGGTTCATTCTCCTGGGCCGCACGGGCGTGGAGTTCATCGACCTGAGCGGGGCCAAGTCGCAGCGCCACTGTTGGGTCCGCGGGGCCTGCCAGTACGGCGTCATGCCCGCGTGCGGGATGCTCTACGCGCCGCCCCACGCCTGCGCCTGCTACATCCAGAGCAAGCTCGCCGGGTTCTGGGCGCTGGCCCCGCGGGGAAGGACGAAGGATGAAGTCGCAAGGATGAATGCCGAAGGCGGCCGTCTGGAAAGAGGGGACGCCTACGACAGCGTTCAGCGTTCATCATTCATCACTCATCCTTCCACCGACTGGCCCACCCATCGCCACGACGCCGGGCGCACCGGGCGCACGCCAACGGCCGTGCCCACGCAGCTCAAGCCGGCGTGGCAAACGGAGATCGGCGGTCGCTTGACCGCCCCGGTGATTGCCGGCGGCAAGGTGCTGGTAGCGGCCGTCGGCACGCACGCCGTTCACGCCCTGGACGCCCGAACCGGCAAGCCGGCCTGGAGCTACAGCACGGGCGGCCGCATCGACTCGCCGCCGACCATCGACGGGGGTCTTTGCCTCTTCGGCTCCGCCGACGGCTACGTCTATTGCCTGCGACTTACCGACGGGGCCCTCGTCTGGCGCTATCGGGCCGCGCGGGTCGACCGCCGGGTGGTGGCCTTCGACCAGCTCGAATCGGTCTGGCCGGCCACCGGCAGCGTGCTCGTGCACGAGGGGGTGGTCTATTGCACGGCCGGCCGGTCGTCATTCCTCGACGGCGGGATGTCGCTTAGCCGCCTCGACGTTTCCACCGGCAAGCTGCTGGGCATCACCCGATTCGACAGCCGCGATCCGGAGACGGGCGAAGAGCCCGAGGCGATCATCGAAGACACCGAGCTGCCCGGGGCGCTGCCCGACGTGCTGGTGTACGACGGCCGCCACTTGTTTCTTCGCGACAAGGTGATGGACCTCGACGGCGTCGAGCAGCCGGGCTACCGGCCGCACCTTTACAGCTCGGCCGGGCTGCTCGACGACGCATGGTGGCATCGCACCTATTGGCAATGGGCCGAGCGGACCTGGGGCCGGGCCAGCGGCTGGGCCGTGATGTCCCGGATCCGACCCAGCGGACGGCTGCTGGTCGCCGATGAGGAAACCGTGCTCGGTTACGGTCGCAAGTCGGTCGGCGGCAACAGCCTGCGGGGATATCACCTCTTCCGGGCCGACAAGAAGGTCACCCCCATCGACAAACAAATCAAGAACAACAACCTGGCCCTGATGAAGTACCAGAAGCCGGCCAAGGTGCATTACCACTGGACCCGGGACGTACCGCTGGTGGTCCGCGCCATGGTCCTAGCTGGCGACGTCCTCTTCACTGCCGGCCCGGCCTACCACCCCGCGGCGGCAACCGAGCCCACCTTCACGGCCGACAGCCCCGCCGTGCTCGTCGCCTTCCGCCCCGACGACGGCGAAGAAGTCTCCCGCCTGAAGCTCGAATCCCAACCGGTCTTCGACGGCATGGCCGCCGCCGGCGGCCGAGTGTTCCTGTCGACCGTCGACGGAAAAACAGTCTGCCTGGAGTGAGGACGGAAATTTGGGGGACACAATACCAATTTCCGGTACTGACTCAGGACGTTGGTAAAGAATCGCGGTGATTCTGTGACAATTCGTTTCCTGTTAGGCGGGAAAGGCGTAAAATACCGCTGGCCGGTGGCCAGGGAGGTGTGCCATGCCCCGCAAACGCCAGCCACAGGCGGAGGCTGTTCTCACCAAGGACGATCTGTCGGGCTTCGCCTGTCCGAACGAAGACTGCTGCGATTTCAATCGCTTTGCCGCGGGCAATCTCGGCGTCTGCGAGCGGATGGGCAAAGACCGCCGCAGTCGTCCCTAATACCTCCTTGCATGTGAGTAACCCCCGCAGGAGGATGGGGAGAATCGCAAACTCCCACAATATCAACTTGCCATATTGAGGGCGATAGACTGCTACGAGCAACTCGTCGTAAGTCGAGTCGGGGCGACTGGACACCAGCCGCGACTTTTTTCAAGACGGTCGAAGCGTGCAGTCTGGACATCAAGATGCTGCTGTTGGCGGCGTAGCCAGTTGCCAGCCGCCGACGCCACATCCTCGGCGTTTGTCGTCGCAGCGGCTATGATGGCTGACGGACTGGCCCGCTCCCCACCATCATCGAAGGCTGGGGTTGGGCTTGATTTTTTCGGCGGGGCTTCCGATTCGGCCTGCGGACCCTGTTGCTGTTCGTCGTGGTGTGTGCCGTGGTGTGCAGTTGATTTGCCGTGAACCTACGCACATTGACTGCTCTGGAAGCCTTGAACCTGCACAATACTGGTATCACCGATGCCGGGTTGGAGTGTGTTCGAGGTATGACTCAACTAATGTGGCTGGGTTTACGGCCCGGGGTGGTCTTGTGGGCAAGCTGGGCCAGCCGGCACTCCTCCAGCACCTCCTCCGTCACGTCCGCCAGTTGCACCACCCCCTCCGCCTCGCAGAACTGGGCAAACTCCGCGAGCTTGAACTTGGCCTCCCTGTAGGTGTCTAGGGCGATCTCGCCATGCGCGGCCTCAAGGCGTCGGCCTTCCACGTACCTGTCGATCAGCCCGGCCACCGTGCGGTCGCCCACCGTGGCCACGGTGCCCCGGCCAGCACGCCCCCGCCGCCGGTCCTTCAACCGCCGGTAGTCCGCCATCTCCACGGTGGGCGTGGGCGGCCCCTGGGGCGAGGGCTGGTCCTTGCTGGCGGGGCAGGCTCCACCGGGGGCTCGTTGCGGTTGGCCCGTTCCAGGTCCGCCGCCTCCTTGTCCAGCTTCTCCTTCAGGGCCTCCCACTTGGCGACGGCCCTTTGGTAGCCTGCCAGGTCGTCCGGGCCGTTGCACTCCCCGGCCCGGCTGAGATAATGGACACGGCCCTTGTACTTCTTCCGCCAGCAACGGCGGGCCTTGTGCCACGTGAGCAGGCGGTAGCGTTCCTTCGGCATGACGTGGGGCTCCTGGATTGCAGGGCGTGCGAGCAGGGGTTACGCTGGCAATTGCACCCCCTGTACCCCCTTTTGCAGGTCCGGTGTACCCCTTTTTCCAGAATCGGGGGCCGTAGCTCAACGGTTAGAGCAGCAGACTCATAATCTGTTGGTTGCAGGTTCGAATCCTGCCGGCCCTACTTCTCCCCGGGTTTTCAGGCGTTTCAGGGCGACGCCTGCCCGGGTGTCCAGGGTCGGCGGGGCGGGCCAGCAAGTGAGGCCAGTGGGCTCATAATCCCTTGGTCGTGGCTTCGACTCCCTCCGGGCCTACTCGCCACAAACAACTGCCATTATTGGAGTTACGCCTCTCTTCCTGCGTCTCCAAAACGCCCGAAGCATCCGCCAGCAAGATCCGGTGCTTCTGGTCGCGCGTGAGTTTCACATCGTGGTGGCCCTCGGTGAGCAGTTTGTAGAGCCCCGAGGCACGGGCGCCTAACTGTCCGGGCAACGTCTCCATGGACGAGCCGGGATAATGTGAGAACGTGTACTTCGGCGCCAGACTCTCGTCCCAGCGCGCGGAAGTCCACCCCGCGTCCGCCGCGCCTCCGCGCGCTCGGGCCGAGGCACAGATGCGTTCGGTGGGGCCGAGCGACGGACTTTCGGAAGAAACGCTTCGATACGCGGCGCGGTCACTCAGGCGGCCTGGATGCCGGGCTCCACAGCGGGTTCGCGACCGGCCACCTGGTCGGCCTTGATTGGCCCGCCTATCTCTTCTTCCTGTTCTCACAGCGCACCTTTGGAACCCCTTATCTTCTTGGTTGCGAACGTCTGTTTGTTGCTATCTCCAAGCTCTTGCCTTCCCGGAGCCAGGCCTCGTTGAAGGCGGCACAGCTAAACTTCGAGCCGCCTGCGTAGATTATCCCGTTGGGCGCCTGGGTCAGCGAAGTGTACCCACGCACGTCTTTCACCGTGCGTACATGCGCCCAGGAATTGCCGCCGTCGAATGACAGGGCCGCGAGCGAGCCACTCTCACCGATGGCTTCCGCTCCACCCGGAATCAAGAGCAACAGGTGATTGCTGGCCAACCTCAGGACGGAGGCCCTTCGTCCGACGTGAATTCCCGGAAGCTTGGTCTCGTGCAGCGTCCACGTCTTACCACCGTCCGTGGAACCGGTCATCGGCATGGGGTCGTCGCCCCGCCAGAATGCGACCAGTGTTCCGTCGGCCAGTTGGGTGACGGCCGGATGGATCAGGCGCCTGTCAGACGAATGAGGAACACTCTCGGTCACTTCCCAAGTCTTGCCGCCGTCGCGGCTGCGGGCAAACTGATGGGCGAACTCCATGCCCGCCCAGATCGTCGTGCCATCGCGATCCAGGAATGTGCAGGCAAATCGGAAGTTCCGCTCCAGCACCGGATCGCCGGGGCGTTGGATAATGACGCGGGGCCGGCTCCAGGTGGCGCCGTTGTCGTCTGACGTTGTCATAACGCCTGACGCGCCGCGCCAACCATGGATGGCGTGGGTAGTGAGAAAGTAAAGCCTCCGCCCGTCTGAAATCAGGTTCGGTTTGTGGTCGTTGACGTCCGGGACGTCCATCATGACGGAGGCGGGTTGCCACGTGTCGCTACGGGCCGGCAATCGGCTGATCGCGATGGCGTTCTCGGGACCTCCCTCGCTGACCATCATTTTCCACGTGAAGAGGACATCCCCGTTAGGACAGGCCGTGATGCCGGTGTTGTGATTGTGGTGGCTGTAGAGCGGCCCCCAGCTATCGGGTGGGATTGTCGGCCGTCGATTCTCGAAACCGTCATAGTAGGGCTCGTCGGACGGCGCTTTGTGGATCGGCGCCTTCTGCTGAACGTCGCGCGTGAAGATCGCCGGCGGTGCGGCGGGCAGCGTATTCGTCGGGGTGTGATTCGAGAGAACGACGCGAAAGCCAATCCGCGGGTTGCGGGCGTCGTCCGGCAGGCAGCCTCCGCGATTCGACGAGCGGCAGTACTTTCCGATCAGGCTGAAGTCTCCACCGCGGGTTACTCTGGCGTATCCGTCCGCCCGCCCGGCCGGATCGGTTTGCCGGGCGGACTCATAGGGCCCGTGCCAGTCCAGGCACCATTCCTCGACGTTGCCGTGCATGTCGAAGAGGCCCCAGGCGTTGGGTTTTTTCCGGGCAACCGGATGGGCCTTGCGGTCGGCGTTTGCGGCGAACCAAGCGTAGTCGCCCAGGCCGCTCTCGTCGTCACCGAAGCAGAAACGAGTGTCGCTCTTTGCCCGACACGCATACTCCCACTCGGCCTCGCTGGGCAGCCGATAGGTCCGGCCTTCTTTCTTCGAGAGCCACCGGCAGAACTCGGCCGCCTCATGCCACGAAACGGCCGTGACCGGCTCGTCGTCGGCCGTCGTGGTGTGGCTCCCGGCCAGACTCAGCCCCCGAAGCTTCCGGTGCTCCGGATCGAACTGCTCGAATTGGGAATTGGTCACTTCACATGTCGACATGAAGAACGCCCGGCTGATCTTCACCCGGTGGGCCGGCGCCTCGTCCCATTCGCGCGTTTCCCATTCGCCACGCGACTTGGGCGGTTGCTCGCCCGTGCCCATCGTGAATTCACCCGCCTCGATAAGGACGGAATCCATCTCGAGCGAATTCGTATACCTCTTCCCGCCGGGAAGCTCTGCGGCACTGAGCGGGGTCGCAGGGAGCCAGTGAGCTGCAAGAAGCAATGCAGGTCCAAGCCGTGGAACGATCGACAGCGCATTGATGGGAGTTGTTTTCATTCTTATCCGCGCCTCGTCATGGCACCACCTATTGACGATCCGACGCATCGTGTTTGTAGAGGAACACCTCCTTGTCAGCCCACATGGTCACGCCGTATTCCGGCATGAAGGCCACCACCGGCGCGGCGTAATGACTGAACGGCCACGGATTCGTGGTGAAGTCGTCGATCAGCCGATACTCGTTCTTCTCGCCGTCGAACTCGAAAAACTTCCTTTCCGGCGGCACCATGAAAAGGTAGCGCCCGGACGACGGGTCCACGGTGACGATCGAGTGGCGGACCGTCAGCGGAACGGGGAAGTCCTTCATCCGCCGCGTCTTGCCGTCTTTGGAAAGGACGACGACGGCCCGCGAGTCGTTGCCGCCGGCAAACAGCACTTCTCGGCGAAACGGATTGTGTCGGGCCAGGCTGTGGTAACCGTGCACCGGAATCACACCAAGGCTCGACCACTCCCGCCGGTCTTCGCTGAAGAAGCGCAGGGTGCCCGCGGGTTGGCGGGCCAGGCTGAGAAGCCCGTCCATCGCCGAAAAGTATTCATACACCATCGTGTTGCGCCCAGGTTTCGCCTGCGGCAGTTGGGCCCACTCGCCCGTGAGAAGATCGTACCGATATCCGCCCGTGTAGAAGCGACTCCTTTCGGCGTCCAGGGAATTGTTCGAGTACTGATGGCCGTACTGTTGCCTCAGCTCCGGAGCGTTTTCAGCACCGTCGAATTCGATGACGCGCCAGGCGTTCGTTTCTTCGCGATAGGCGACGAACTTACGGGTCTGTCGGACGCCGAAGAACAGGAACTGCCCGGTTCGGCTGTCCCAGTGGGCATCGTCGGACCACGTTCCGATGTGAAGCCCCTTGGACGGTTGGGGCGCGGACCAAAGCCGCGCGGGCATCTCGGTCTCCAACTCCGCCCACGTACCCGGCTTCATCGCGATCGCGAGTTTCGAAAGCGGGGTCTTGCCGCGCCGAGCTTCGACCGCCTTTCTCGTCGCTTCGCCGCCAGGAAACCAGTTCGTCTCGCCGCCGGCGCACAAGGCAGCGGTATACAAAACCGGAATTGCCGCAAGATTCAAACGACGCGCCATGATTCTCCTCCTCCGGCGAGGACCATTCTCACTTCATCGAGCGGGCGTGTTGATACGCACCGACCGTACTTCTCGCGCTCACCGTGCACTTATTCTTCGCCCGGCAACCTGGCAAGAGTCGGTTCCATGGTCCTGGCGCAGATCTGTTTGGTGCCGTCATTCAAGCTCTTCTCGTACACGCACAGCAATGTGCCGGCATTATTGCCGGCGAGGGCCGGGTTCAGCTCGTTGGCCGCGCTGGCGGCCACCGCAACGCCGCCCTGTCCGTCCAGGGGCTTCCAGCCGTCCACGCGCCCCGCCTGGACGTCCCCGTTGACCATGTCGATGCCCGTCGAGCCGCCGGTGTGGTAGCGTTGCCAGACCGCGACGCAGCATGGCCCGTCCGCGGCCAGGGCACTTTCGCCCCATGGCCAGATTTCGGGGATGCCGGCTGGACCGGCTGCCCGGTGGGTCTCGTGGCCCATACTCGTATCCAGCCAGTTGGCCGGAATCACGTGGAGCTTGCGCTTCGGGTCGTAGTATTGTTCCGACGGTGAGTCGGCCGCCCGCTTGCCCTCGGGCGTGATGCGGTAGGCTCGCTGCGCGCCCGGACCGCTCCAGCCCCAGAAGTCGGGAAGGGCCCGCGAGCACACCAGCACCCAGCCCTTCCCGGGTACCCCGCAGACGGAGATCCGGCGCGAGTAGGAGTAGTTGACGTTTTCGCGATACGTCGAACGGAACAGCTCTTTTCCGTCCGCGTCCACGCCCACGTACTTGAGGTACGTAGCAAGTCGATCCCCCGATCTGCGGGCGTCGAAACAGGTCACCAGGTGGTCCTTGCCGCTCAACGCGATTCGGGGCGCCGAGCCCTCGGTCACGGCCGCAGGTTCGCCGGCGGCGCCGTCGGCCCCGACCCGTGCCGCAAAGACCGTCGGGATCGTCTCCTCGCCCTGGAAACTGTGCCATACGACCATGAAGCTCTTGTCATCGGCGGCCACGTCAGGCATGGCCTGGGTCCGCGGGCCGGCGGCAATGGAGATGGGCTTCTCGTCGAGCACCTTGCCCTCCGGCGAGACCCGCGCGCCGAGCACGTCGCAGTCCTTGCCGCCTCGCATATCCTGCCACACCACCAGGAACGCATCGGCGAAGAAGGCCACACGGGGGTTTTCCTGGACGCCCGTCTTGCAAGGCGCGATCTCGACGCCCCTGGGGTCGAGAATCTTGCCGTCGAGCCCCACCCGAACCGCGTGAATCCGGGAGTCGCCCCCGTCGCCGTGCCATCCTTCCTGCCAGGCGACCAGAAACATATCTTTTCCAAAGGCGACCGCCGGCCTTCCGCGCTTGGCCTTGCCGGGACGGTCGTCGGACATGAGCACGACCTCGTCCCCGACCGTGATCGTTGAACCGACCGCGCCCGCGCTTTCCGCTGCAGCTCCCCATGCACGCAGCGCCATCAGGAACATCGCCAGGCCAAGCATTCTCGCCAGGCGCGTGCCGGTCCCTGATCCCTGGTCCCTGCCCCCTGACTCCTGCCCCCTGGCTCCTGACCTCCGGCTCCCCGTCCTCATGGCTTCACCTCCTTCTTGTTGTACGCCCGCCAGATGCCCGTCTTGTTTCCGTGATGGCACACGAACACCCCGCCCTTCGCGTCGAAGCCGATGACCCGGGGATAGTGGGCCCTGAACTGCTCTCCGGGAATGCCCGGACCGTTTCCGTCATAGGGCTGGGGCTCCGTCTCCGGGCGCCGGGCGCCGAAGGTGGTTCGGACCCAGCCGTCGCCGTCGAGCTTCAGCCAGCGACAGCGCATCGCGTCGGGACACCCGATCCATAAGGCGTTGTGGAAGGCGTCGTAGGTCCCCCACATGCCCGAGTTGCCGCTGGTGTGAGTCAGGGCCGGGCCGTCGGTCTCGCCGCGGAAACGCTTGTGCCGCTCGGCCAAGGACGGCGAAAACGTCTCCTTCACCTTGCGGTTGATGCCGCAGACCCGGGTCAGCAAGCCGGTTTTCACGTCGCACCTGAGGACGACGTAGCCGTCCTGGCCGTAGTAGTCGCTGATGTAAAGCGTGTCGTCATTCTCGCCGAGGCTCAGCAACCAGCAGGAATTGCCGCCCATGGCGAAGTTCAGGAAGTAGTTGCTGGCGTTGTCCGGGCGTTTCAGCGGCACCGTTGAAACGATCCCGCTCTCGATTTTGCGCAGGCGGCCGCTATAAGGTATGCTCTCGAGCCAGAAGAAGGTCCCGCGGGAGTTGCAGACCACGCCCCGGCAGAACGATTCGAACGTGGCCTCTTTGGCCGGGCCGTCCTGCGGTTCGCCCTTCTTGGCGGGAGCCCTGTTGGGGATTCCGGCGACCACCTCCACCCAGCGGGTTCCGTCGGGTTTCTGGGCGACCTTGCGCAGGCAGTTCGGCCCGGTGAGGTAGAGCGCGTTTTCCTTCGGGTTCCAGATCGGCCGGCCCGCCTGGCACTCCTCCATCAGTCCCTCGATCCGGCCCTCCTTCTCCATCACCAGGCGCAGCGTCCCGTCGGGCGTTACTTTGACCAGCTCGCCTCTCCCCGTCCTGCCGCGGCAGGCGATGTAGACCGTGCCGTCCGGCGTGGTCACGGCCTCCTTGATCTGGCCCAGTCCGCCGATCTCGCGCGCCGGGCCCTGGTAGAGCAGCGGACCGGCCTGGTCGTTGCCGGCGAAGCGGTCCAACACCCAGTCGCCGATGCTGTCGTCGAAGATGATTCCGGGCAGGTTGTCCAGGTCCGGAGCGCCGGGTTTCGGCGGTCTGCCGGGCTTCTCACCGGCAGCCATTCCACTGAAGGCCACGCCGACGGCAAACACAACCGCCAGCGCTGCGGCTAATGTGGTCCCTCTCTTCATCTGTGGCACCTCCTCTCTATTCACCTCATTTCCCGTTTGACTGCGGCGGTCCACTGATTCTTGCGCCCGGTGGGCCGCGATACAAAGGCGTTTGAGATTGACGGTGGTTTTCCGGAACGTATCCGCGCGGTCAGGAACCGCCGGCCTTCGTCGCCAACGCACTCACGTGCCGCAACGCCCGGCCATACAACTTCTCACTCCGCGCTGCTCCGTCAATGGCGAGCTTGCCGGCGAGAAACAGATAACGCACACCCGTCGAATGAACGCCGGGCTCCTCGAACGTCGCCCGATCGATGTAGCTCTTCGGATCAAACACGACGACATCGGCGTACATACCCTCACGCAAGTAGCCCCGCTCGGGCAGCTTGAGGATGTCGGCCGGCAGACCGCTACAACTGCGGATGGCTTTGGCCAGCGGAATCACCTTACGCTGCAACGTGTACACTCCGATCTTGCGCGGAAACGTGCCGAAGCTCCGCGGATGGAAGCTGGCCCCCGGCTTTGCCACGTGCCCGGAACCGTCCGACGCCGTCGCCACCCAAGGGAAGGTCATCCCCAATAGCACGTCCTCCTCCGACATGCAGAATGTGATCGCCTTAGCGCCGCTCTGCTCGTGCAGCTTGACCACCAGATCCACGACGTCCATGTCTTCGGCCTCGGCAATCTCTGCAAGGTGGCGACCTCGCCACTTCGACGTCTTGCACGCCGACAACGCGATCGTCTCGGTCAGAGAAAGCTGCGAGCGGATCAACTCGCGGATCATCTTGTCGAACTCGGGACCGGCCTTCATCCGCTCGATGACGCGGTAGCGGCCCTCCGGAATCTTGTCGTGAGGTAACAGGATGGCGTCGAGCGAAGTGGCGCCCGCCGTGTACGGATACTGGTCGGCGGTCACCACCAGTCCATTCTCCCTGGCCTTCTCGATGAGGGCGACCGCATCCTTGAGGTGCCCCCAGTTGGGTTTGCCGTGAGACTTGAAGTGGGAGATATGAACCGGGATGTCCGCACGCCGGCCGATATCGAGGGCTTCGTCGATCGCCTCGATCAATCGATCCCCTTCGTTGCGAAGGTGGGTTGCGTAAATCCCGCCATGCGCGCTGACCCGCTTGGCGAGTTCGACAAGCTCATCCACCTTTGCATGGCACCCCGGCGCGTAGATCAAGCCGGTCGACATGCCCCACGCGCCCGCGCGCATTCCCTGGTCGATCAGCTCGTGCATCTTGGCGATTTCGTCGGCGGTCGCCGGCCGCAGGTTATTGCCGAGCACCGCCTTTCGCACGTTGCCTTGCGGAATCAGATGCGCAACGTTCGTGCCTGCTCCCTTCTCGTCGATTTCATCCAGGTACTCGGCCACGTTACCCTTTCCACCTCCGCAGTTTCCCGTCACGACTGTCGTGCACCCTTGCGTAAGATAGTTCAGGTTGTCGCGCGTGGCAGGCTTCACGATCGACCCGTCGCAATGGGTATGCAGATCAATGGACCCCGGCGCGATCACCAACCCCGTGCAATCGATCTCGCGTTTCGCCTTGCCGACGTTGAAGTTCCCCACGGCCACGATTCGCTCACCCCGAATCGCGACGTCCCCCACGGCGCCGTCCGAGCCCGTTCCGTCATAGATCGTCCCACCACGGAGCAGCACGTCCGCGTCCACGCCATAGGACTGCGTGGCCGACCCTAGCGAAAGACACGACAGGGTAAGTAAGATCACCGTGAGGCAGTGAACGGGCTGACGTTGCACAGGATCTAATGGTCGCATCTCCCCAAACTCCTTTGGTGCCCGGCAATCCGCGGAAACCACAAGCCTATCAAACCGGATGCATAAAGCTTAAGCGACGAGAAACGCCTCGTCCACACGGGCGCTCCATGTCGGTGCGGCGCGCGGCGTGGGAGCCCGAACTGTCGGGTCAGTGCGACAGGCCCTGGTGCTCGAGGTCGATGAGGACCTCGGGCGATGCCAGCCGCACGTTGCGTCGCCCTCCAACGCCGGCGGCTACCCCGCCAAATGGGTGGTATTCGCGACGCCTCGCAAGACCTGGAACGCGACGCGGACGCCGGAGCCCGGGAAACACTATTGCCTTTTGCGGGTGACGCAAAGCTATGGCGACCTGCTTGAAACGGCCCCTGCGTGGGTGACGGTAGCGGGGGGAGTGCTCCATGCCGACCGGTATCAGAACAGCGTGCTTTACGATGCCCGGCCGGGCGTAGACGGCGTGGCCGGCTCGACCCTGATGCAGCACTTCTCCTACGTGGCCAACCGGCGCGATGTCTGGTACGTGGCCAATGGCTGGCTGTATTGCTACCGTTTCGTTGCCGAGCACGTGAGGGTCGCCAAGTGACCGTGTTGCGGTCGGTGGAGGCGACCGACGCACTTTGCGCCGGGCTTCAGCGCCGGTGCCTTGCCCCGCCAAGTGGGTGGCGTTTTGCGAGGGTCTGCCGAGCGAAATGCCGGCTCAACGTATGCCGTTGCTTCTCGATACCGGCAGTTCAGGCTTTTTCGGCATGGAAGCACCCACGCGATTCCTCCATGCACGCAGTTGACCGGCCAGTGATGAGGCGATTTCAGGTCTTTCGGAGGCGAGATTTCGGCGCTCGCCGAGGTCGCTTTTCAGGTGAAACAGCTCAAGCGTTCCGTCATCAAACCGTTCGATGAGCTTGTAGTCGCCTCTGCGAATCGCTCCACCTAGCCGGTTCGACCGATGCCAGGCGTAGTTCGGATAATGGAAGAACAGGACGTCTCGCTCAAGACCACCGGTCTGAAGAAGCAGAGGCATCAAGCTCTCGCCGTCCTGGGGTGTTTTCGGATCTGGTGACAATCCGGCTGCCTCCAGCAGCGTGGCGTAGAAATCCATGCTGATCACCGGTGTCCGACACAGGCTACCGGCTGGAACATTGCCGGGCCAGCGCACGATCAAGGGCACGCGGAGGCCGCCTTCATACAGATCGCCTTTCCCGTCGCGCAGAGGGCGGTTGTCGGCTACTCCACTGAATCCGCCGTTATCGGAGGTGAAGATCACGAGAGTCCTGTCCTTCAGTCCGAGACGATCCAGTGCGCCTAGCACACGGCCCACCGCAGCGTCCATGGCCTCGATCATCGCACCGTACCTCGGATCGTTGAGGCCGGGCCCTTTATGGTCCGCGTACTTCGTCAGCAGCGTTTCCGGTGCCTCCATGGGCCAGTGAACGGTGTAATTCCAGAGAAAGACGAGGAACGGCTTCTCGCGATGATGCGACATGAACGCAATCGCTTCGTCAGCGAGTCGGTCCGGAAGGTACTGGCCCGGTTCCCGAGAGGGGAGATGGGGTATGCGATAGGGATCGAAGTACGTCGGAGGGCCGCCGAAGCCGCAGCCACCGAGGTTGAGATCGAAGCCCTGCCGATCCGGTTCGAATTCGGCTTTCCCCCGGCCCGCTCCGCTCAAGTGCCACTTGCCAAGAAACGCGGTCGCGTATCCGGCCGCCTTGAGCCGCTCGGCTATGGTCTCCGCGTCCAGGGGGAGATGGTCCAGCATGGAAGCCGGCAACAGCTTTGGCTCATCGGGGATGAACGATTCTCGGTCAGGGATGTGATTGGTGATGTGCAAACGCGCCGGGGCCTGTCCGGTGAGTATGGCTGCCCGTGTAGGCGAACAGACGGGCGCGGCGGCGTACGCATCGGTGAACCTCATGCCTTCCCGCGCCAGCCTGTCGACGTTCGGCGTATCGACCGCAGGATTCCCTTGGCAGTGCAGGTCCATCCAACCCAAGTCGTCGATGAGAATGAATAGGACGTTGGGTTGGCTCTCCGAGGCCGCGCCAACAGGCGTGACCGCTGCTAGGCTGAAAACCATCGCAGAGAACAGAAAGCACCATCGTGTTTTCATGGAGTGTCCCCGATTCAAGGGGGGTTGCGACATCACCGTTTATAGGCCCCCGGCCGGAGTTCTGCAATCACGCCGCTCCGCCCAGCCGACCGCATTCTCACGTTGACCGCAAGCTGGAAGCCCTTCTGGGCACCCTGAGGACAAGACGCGGTTGAAGTTCGCTATGTGATTGGGCCGCGTCCAGTGGTCCCTGTCGAGCACGAGCCGGAACTGGTCTTCTTTGATGGTCTGAAACTCCCCACCTGCGTCCTCGAATATCGTACGAAGCACCCTTGGGGCCGTTGAAGGCAAGCTAGCCCCGTCCCCTTTTTTCCGACAACTCGTACGCCGTGTTGACGTCGGGGACAATGCAGCGAGGCGGCGCCGGCAGACCGGCCGCCTGGCGACTGAGCTCGTCCGCGGCGACGGTGTTGAAGTCGAACATGCCGAAGTGATGGGCCAGCATCCGGGGGATGCCGGCCGTGCGGCAGAGTTCGGCCCCCTCGTCGAGCGTCATGTTCCCCAGCACGCCGCGGCTGCGCCGGTGCTCGTCGCGCCCGTTGACCGGCAGGAGCGCCAACTCGATGCGTTGCGACGCGAGATTCTCGGCAAGGCCGTCGTAGGGCACCGTGTCGCCCGAGTGGTAGATGGCAAGCGGTCCCACACGCAGCACGAACCCGAGGTAGCGGCAGTGCCCCCGATCGTCGGTTTCGATGGTCTCGTGCGCAGCGGCCACGGCCAGGGCCTCGATCCGGCCGTCCAGCGGCTGCCGCTCTCGGGCGTCGAGGCCGAAGGTTCGCGCCCCGGGCAGCCCGAGTTGCTCGGCTCGGCCGATCTCCGCCCGCGGCACCAGAAAGCGGCACCGGGGAGACGCCGCGGCGATCGCCGGCAGCGTGCCCGGGTCCATGTGGTCGCCGTGGCCGTGGGTGCAGAGGACCCAGTCGACGGCCGTCAGCGCGTTCGGCTCGACCGGCGGGGGCATCATGCGCAGGTGCGGGAACTCCCGGCCGCGGTACTTTACGGCCAGCGAGTCGGAGAGATACGGGTCGATCAGCAACAGGGCCTCCGCCGTGCGCAACGCGAACCCCGCCTGGCCGAGCCAGGCCAACGCGACCGTCCCACGGGGCGGCGGGCGGTCGAGCAAGACGGACACACCGCCTGGCCGTTGGCATATTTCCATGACGTGACCTCCTGCAATCGACCGCGCACACGACCTACGGCTTCGCAAGATCATAAAGCGCGACCGGTGGTCGCGAAATCACAAAGCCGCGACCAACGGTCGCGGCTTTATGGCCGGTACGTCAAGATTCATCGCGAAGATGCTCCAGCAGGTTCGCGACGGCCGCTTCCATCGCCCGGTCAATGCTCTCTGTCGTAAAACCGCCGACGTGCGGAGTAGCGATCACGCGATCATGCACCACGAGCGGGTCGTTGTGCGGCGGCTCGAGCTGGTAGACGTCGATCGCGGCCCCGGCCAGGTGCCCGTCGTCCAGCGCGTCGAGCAGCGCCGCCGCGTCGACCAGCCCGGCCCGTGCCGTGTTGATCAAATACGCCCCGGGCTTCATCTTGGCGAACTGGGGGGCGGCGAGGATTGGTTTGCCATCGGGCGGAGCGGGACAGTGCAGACTGAGAAAATCGGCACCACCGAGCACCTCGTCGAAACCGGCGTAGCGGAAACGCGGCGAAGGAGAAAACGCCTCGTCCGGCTTGACGTCGTAGGCCCGCACGTCCATGCCGAGCCCCAGACCCAGCTCGGCCACGATCCGGCCGATCTGCCCGCAGCCGACCAGCCCGAGCGTTCGCCCGGAAAGCTCGACGCCCCGGCGTCGCTCCCACTCGCCCGACTTCAGTTGCCGATCGGAAAACGGGATGCTCCGCGCCAGGCCGAACAAGAGCCCCACGACCAGCTCGGCCACGCCGCGGGCGTTGGCTCCCAGGGCACGGCACACGGCGATGCCGCGCCGCTCGGCGGTAGCCAGGTCGATGCTGTCCACCCCGGTGCCGTTGCGGCTGATGACCTTCAGGTCCGCCGCGGCTTCGAGCACGCGGGCGGTGATCGGCTCGACCCCGGCCAGGTAGCCCGCACAGCCCGGCAGCAGACGGAGCAGCTCCTCCTCGTCGGGCATCTTGCCCGGCGTGCAGAAGACCACTTCGTGGCCCACCTCACGCAGGCGGTCCAACGAGGGATGGCCGGCGGCCGTGGCGCTGCGCGGCGTGACCAGGATCTTGCTCATGGCTCGATGACCTCGCGTCCTTGGCGGAGGTAGACGCGCTTGGGGAACCCTTCGGTGGCGATGTCGCCGTAGTTGTGCCCCGCTTCGGCTGGGTAGACGCAGAAGGAGACCAGCGGCTCGTCGCCGGTGTTGATCGAGCGGTGGGCCCAGTGCGGCGGGACGTAGACCATGCGGTTGCGCGTCATCCTCTCGGCCACGCACGTCTGATCGGACGTCTTCATGAGCATGAAGCCGCGTCCGCGGATGCAAAGGTAGATTTCGGCCGTGCCGCTTTTCGTGTGGAAATGCCCCTTGGTCATGAAGCACTCCTCGCCGACCACGCCCGGCCGGAGCTTGCTGATGCACAGCAGCAGGTGCCCCTGCTCCTGGGGAATCGTCTTCTCGAACACTTCGTAGTGCAGCGGATCGTTCTGCTCGGCGATAAGCCGCTCTAGCGCCGCCTCGTCGGCGTAATACCCCCGCATGTCCGACGTTTTGCGGACGATGTGGTTGTCGGGCTCCGACATCGTTCCGTCGATCAGGTCGATGTCGACGCCCCAGGGCTGGATGATTTGTTGGGCGTGGCCCATCGGGCTTCTCCATGGTTCGCGACGTGGTCTTTCGAAGTACGACGGCCTTGGAAGGCCGTCGTACAAAGCGCCTAAGTTCGCGTCTCGGCGGCGAGGCGCGACAGCTCGTCGAACCGCGGCCCGCTCGTGGGTATGTCGACGTGGAACACTTCGGCGATCACGCGGGTCCAGCCGTGGAGGAAGTAGACCCAGCCGTCCTCGACGTGCAGCCGCCGCGATTCAGCTTGTGCCCGGGCCTGGTCGAGAAACACCAGGTCGCCCCGGTAGTTGAAGTCCCAGGCGTAGCCGCCTTCGGGGAACGGGGCCCCGTCGGTGATCGGCGAGCCGGGGGCGTCCTTGCCCAGCCCCGTGGCGTTCATGACCACCGAGCGGGGTTTGAGCCGCCCGAGCACGTCGTCGTTGTCCGCCGGGTCGGAGCAGTGCAGGTACTCGCACGGCACCGGCCGGCCGATCTGGCCGTGAATCCGCTCGATCTCCTCCAGG
>Ga0180438_10004758_pt1 | contig 19339 bp, 21 predicted proteins | sample SS_ome_12_FD_132455 | JGI IMG/M metagenome (GOLD analysis project Ga0180438, IMG submission 132455) | Hypersaline lake sediment archaeal communities from the Salton Sea, California, USA - SS_3_D_2 metaG | ecosystem: Environmental > Aquatic > Non-marine Saline and Alkaline > Hypersaline >...
GGCTACGGCGCCAGGCTGCTCTCGATGGCGAAGCGCTATCAAAGCCAGGTTCTACCTGCCTTGAAGGCGCGTTACAAGCTGCCCGAAATGGCGGTGTTTTGATGTTTGTGCGGTGCACACATAGCGTGATGCCACGCACACAAGGTAAGGGGCTCGCATCGTGAGCGTCGACCTGACATCGCTACAGCCTTTGAAGCTGCTGCCTCGGGTCGATATGGACCCCGAGGAATTCCGCAAGCTCGTCTTCACGCACGGGATGCGGTGGACGTGGGAACAATCGGCGCCGTGTCCCTGTGTGCGTGTGTTGGAGGTCGAGGGGTCGATCGGGGAGACGGGCGAGCCGCGGGTAGAGTGCGACCGCTGCCACGGCACCGGGCTGATCTATCACTCACCCCTAGAGATCCGCGCCCTCGGGCTGTCGGCGCGCGCCGATCCCGGGCGCTTCGCAATCTATGGCGAGTATGCGAAGGGCATGATCTCGATCTCGCTGCTGCCCGAGCACTTGCCGTCGCACCTCGACCGTTTCATCGCGCTCGACCTGATCGTGGTCTACCGAGATCACGTGGTACGCAAGGGCACGACAGAGGAGCTGATCGCGCCGATCGTCAGGCGGGACATTCAGACGCTCGGCGACCCGGTTGACCCGACGATCCAGCGACCCGAGACAGTCGGGGTGCTCTACTGCTCGAAAGCGGACAGCGACGGCATCGCGTACGGTGATCCGCTTGTCGAGGGCGTCGATTTCGTGGTCACCGATGAGGGCAAGTTGAGCTGGTCGCTGGGCGACGCGAACGGCACCGCGCCGGATGTTGGCGAGAAGTACGCGCTCGCGTGGTACGGGCATCCGTCGTACCTCGTGCTGAATCACCCGCACCTTGTTCGTGCGACCTTCACGGGTACTCAGACAGGGCAGGAATACCGCGACCTGCCTGTGCAAGCTGATTGCGGGCTCGAATTCAACCAGCTTCGGGGGGTCTGATGCCGGCGCCGCGCATAGACCTGGCGAAGATTCTCGGTCTTGATCCGACCGGGATGCGGAAGCGGATGCGACGGGCTGCGCTCGCTGCGATCGCTGCTATCTCGTCGGTTGCGCGCGGAGAGCTGAATTCAACATACGCGCCCTACGTGGGCGGGCTTCGTGTCGGCAAGATCACAGACAAGAGCGCCACCGTCGAGCTAGTCGGGACGCTTCCGAATCTGGTTGAACAAGGCATGGGCGCGGGCGGTATCGGTACGTCGGGCGCGTACGACATGCGAGCCTTTGTACTCAAGCACGGTACGAAGAGCCTCAAGGTCGCCGAGGCTGGACACCTCTACGTGCATATTCCGTTCGGGTATTCGGGCTCACAGCTCGCAGCCGCCGGCGGAGCTGGCACGCTACGGGCCGCACAATCGCTTCTGCCGACGCTCAGCGACCCGCAGGGGGGTACGCTGTGGGGTGGGCGCCTCGGTGCAGCAGCGGGCCGATTCGCGGGCATGGTGAGGATGCAGAAGACGTACTCGAAGGCGACGCAGTCGACGTACGGAATGTGGCGCACGATGAGTGAGGCGGGCGCCGCCTGGAATCATCCGGGGGTCGCGGCGCATCATATCTTCAAGAAAGCGCAAGCTGCCATCGCCGCAGCCATGGCGAGCGTGCTCTGATGGCGTCGACCTTCGATCTGCACACGGTCATCGTGCTCTACGAGGGCTGGCAACAGCTCGCAAAGAGCGAGGATAGCTTCGTCGAGATGTTGCCCCGGCTGCCCGAGGGGCTTCGGCGCACGTGGCACCGGATACTCACTGACGACAGCACACGGACCGACAAGATCAGCATCGGGACCGCGTTCAACCTGCGGCGCACTCCGCCGCCGTGCTGGATCGTCCAGCTTGAAGACGGCACCGACGAAGCGCAGACGCTCGGGCACGTCAACGGGGAGCTGGACGAGCAAGGGCGTGCGTTCAAATGGATGATCGAGCAGCAGACGGTCACCATTACGTCGATCGCCGGGCACAAAGAGCTGCTGCGCGCGATGCACACGACCGCCAAAGCGCTAATGATGATCCATTCGGACTGGTTCATTGAAGCGAAGTACGGCGGGATCATGTACGCGGGCGGGGGCGATCTCTCGCCCGAAGAGTCGCTCGAAAGCGAGCTGACCGGGATGTTTTTGCGCACTCAGCGCTGGCGTACGCACGCCGAGCTTGAAGTGCTCCCGGTCGCACGGATACAACGCAAGCCCTGGCTTGTCGTCGCTGCCGACATCGTTGTTGACGGCGTGCGGGGCGGGGCACAGCCTGTTGAAGACACAGGGGGTACGTGATGCCTAGTGGCGTTCTGGTCGGCGGGACCTTCACCCGGGTGCCCGGCGTTTACTCGGAGGTCGACACGTCGCGATTGTCGGGACGGTCGATCGATCTCAACATCCTGGGCGTTGTTGCGGAGCTGCCGTTTCTGGAGCAAGGCAAGCCGGTGCGTGTAGGCACCGCGAGCGCGCTCAAAGGGCTCGCGCCCAACAACCCGACGGTGCTCCGTATCGCTTCGCTGGTCTACAAGGCCAGCGGCGATGACCGCATCGAAGGCGCACCGACCGCGGTTGTCGTGTGTAGCCCGGTCCCGACCACGCAAGCGATTCTCACGCTGACCGCGCTCGCTGCGCCGGCGATGGTGATCAAATCGACGGCATGGGGCCCCGAGGGCAACAAAACGCTTGTCGAGTACGACACCAGCGACAGCACCAAGATGGTGCTCAAGGTGTCGCGCAACGGCGTTTCGGAGACGCACTCGGTACTTCGTGAGGTCGCCTTCACCGTGGTTTACTCGGGCACCGAAGCCAACGACATGGTGCTCAACAACTCGCCGGATGACGGGTTCGTGATCACCGCGACGAAGAACGCCATTCATATCGGGTCGTACTACCCCGATGAGATGGCTTTCGACGGCAAGCTGTACTTCACGCTCAACGCGCCTCCGGGGGTTGGCGAGACAACCACAATCAGTGTGCAAGGCATCCGAAAGGATACCGGCGCTCTCTACACGGAAAACGTGGTCATCGCCGACACCGACGACACCGGCGAGACGTCCTTCGAGTACAGTCAGGTCACCGAGATCGAGATGTCCACGACCGGCGCAACCGGGACGTTCGATCTACTCGTCGACGCCTTCAACTTGCAGGTTGACGAGTACGCGACAGCATCCGACATCGCCGACCGGATCAACGCCTTCGTCGCGCAGAAATTCACCGCGGTGAAGATCAGCGCGAAGATCGCGAAGATCCCGACCGATGAGCTAGAGCTGATTGCCACCGACAAGAGCATCAAAGGCACTGCGTTCGATGTCCCCGCTGATTTCTGGGCGCTGTTGAAGAAGCTCGAAGAGTCGTCGCTCATTACCGCCGAGAAGGCGAGCGGATCGCCGACTCCGGGGCTCGCGCCGGACACCTCGACGGTACAGTATCTCGCCGGTGGCACTGCGACGACACCGGACGGCGCAGCATGGGATAAGGCCGAGGCAGCGATGCGGATCCCTTCGGTGCAGATCCTTTGGGTCGGCAGCGACGAAGAGAGCGTGCACGCGACCTTCGATTCACACTGCAAGTACATGGCGGGCAAGGGCGCCAACGAACGGAACCTGTGGGTCGGACCGCCGGCAAACACCACGAAGACAAACCTCTTCACGAAGACCGGCGCGCTCAACTCGCGGCATACGGCGTTCGTGCCACAAGAGGCGCTCGCCGACGATTGGGATGGGCGGCGCGTGTGGCTGGCTCCAATGTGGTATGCGCTCATGCACGCGGCAATGCAGGCTGGCACCCGCCCCGGCGTGGCGCTCACGCGGAAGCGACCGCGGATCTACGGCATCCGACAGAGCAACACGTGGGATCCGAAGGCAGACGAAGAGGAGCTGTTGCAGCGCGGGCTGTGCGTGACGCAGGAAGATCAGATCGGGTTCCGCGTCCTGCGGTCGATCACCACGTACCAGGAAGACGACAACCGCGCGAAGAGCGAGGTCAGCACCAACGAGTCGGTCAACACCTCGGTTCGCGACCTGCGAGAAGAGCTAGACTTCCTGGTCGGCGACACCGAAGCGACCGCGGGCCAGGTTCTCACGCTCGCGAAGGCGGTGCTACGAACGCAGGTCACGCGGAAGCTGATCAAGTGGTTCGATGAAGAGTCGGTCGAGGTCACCGACGCTGGCGACGTGTTCGTGGTCCGGTACGAATTCGCGCCGATCGAGCCCAAAAACTTCATTATCGTGCAGGCTTCGGCGGTCACGCAGATCGTCGTCGCAGCCGCGTAGGAGGGGTGAACGATGGCAGGGCCCAACGAGAGAGCGATCAGCGCGGCGTCGTGCACGTTCCGTATCAACAACAAGGTCGTCGGAGCCGGCCAGAACGTACGTGCCTCGGAGAACATAACGAATCAGCCCGTCTTCGAGTTGGGCGAGATCGATGTCGTCGAGCACGTGCCGACGCAGCGCACGGTGCAGCTCAACGTCGGCACCGTGCGGCTCCGCCGTCGCTCGCTCCAGGCTCAGGGAGTTTGGCCTCGCGGCGGGACCGTCGACGTGCTGCAATTCCCCGAGATGGTCGCGGAGCTGTACGATGAATTCAGCGACGTTCCGCTCGTGAAGATCGAGGGCGTCAGAGCCGCGACCCGCGACATCAGCGTAGATGTCGGCGGGATCGTGATGGTCAATGCGACGTTCGACGGACGGCGCATGTACGATGAATTCGACCGCTAGACGGTCGGGAGGGTATCACCATGACGGCACCGCACGCAGCCGTTGAAAACGAGCAGAAGCCGGTCGACCTTCGCGCCATGTCGCGAGGGGATGACCCCACCGTCGCGCAGCGCAAACCGGGTGCGCTCGCGAAGCGGACGCGACCGCTCAACATCGTGTACGACATGCCCGAGACGGGTGAGACGCGCCGTTGCACCGTGACGATCTCGGTGCTCACGCGCGATCAGGAGACGCGCCGGGCTCAATGGGCGGCTTCGATGGCGGGTGTCCCGTGGTTTCATCTCCCGCCCGACGACCAGATGCGGATCTGGCAGACCGCGACGGTCTTGACCGCGATCAACGACAAGACCGCGGAGGATTGGTTGCTAGAACAGATCGCGGAGGATGAGCTGCTAAGGGGGCTGATCTATCAGGAGGTCGAGGCGCATCGCGCCGACTACTTTCCGCCAGACGTGGGAACGGGTAACGCGGGCGAGACGCGACCCCGCGTTTCTGTGGCTCCAGCCGATGCTGCCGGCCATCCCGAGCAGTGAGGTGCACCCCGGCGAGTCGCTGCTCTGCGATGAGGAGCTGATCGAAGCGGCTTGGTTGCGGCTGCCCGAAGCCGAATGGCAAGAGCTAGTCGCTGCGCCGATCAAGCATCGGAAGCCCAACGCCGGACCGTTGCCGCTGACGGGCTCGCGCGTCTTCGATGAATTCGAGCGCGAGACGTGGGCGGAGCTAGAGGCAGAGGAAGGGATCCGGTATGGCTGAGTCGCGACACCGCACCACGATTGAGATCCGCGCCGACAACCGCCAGGCGCTTCGCGAGATCAATCAGGTTCAGAGCGCGCTGGGTAAGGCCAGTCAGTCAGCGGGCGGGCTCATGGGCGGTGGCGGCGGTGGCGGTGGCGGGGCTGCTGGCGGCGGGCCTGGTGGCGGTGCGAGTAGTGGGCCGCCGGCTCGGAGCGGCGGCGGGGCTGTCGGAGCACAGCGCGCGGTAGGTCAAGCTCTAACCGGCATCTCTGGCGCGTACGCGGGCGCGATGGCGGGCGCCATGGGCGGCTCGGCGACCGCGGGCATCGGCGCCATTGGGCAAGCCATCACAGCGGGGCTTGCGCCGATCGCTGGGATGCTGTCGCAATCCAAGTACGGCGGGGCCCGGTGGGCTGGCATGGGGATGGCGGCTGCGTTGCCTGTCATCGGGGGTTACTGGTCCGGCAAGCAGCGGGCGGCTGCGCAGTACATGCAGCTTATGCAGCAGCGATCCGAGATGCTCGCCAACATGCAAGGGGTGGGCGTCGAGGGCGGGATCTGGGCTCGCACACAGGCGCGAGGCTCGGCTGCATTCAGCCCGACCGGGGCTCTGACGGGTGCTGCTATTTGGGGATACAAGCCCGAGCAAGCGATCACCATGGGCACCGCGTTCGCCAAAGAGGTCGGGCGCGTGATCACCCGGGAGGAGCGCGGGATGCTGACAGGGCAGGGCGCCTATTCTCTATGGGGGATGTCGCGCATGGGCCTGAGCACTGGCGCAGCCGCTCGTTTCATGGGCGTGACCGCAGAAGGCGGTATCACAAAGGGCCCGATCTCCAATATCGCGCAGGCGCTCAAAAAGCACATTGATCTCGCATGGTCGCGGGGGCTCCGGGGCTCGAAGGTCGACAAATGGCTCTCGACAATCGCGACCGCCACCGAGGGGCTCGCAAAGCAGGGGCTTGAGATCGACCCGCTCAAGGTCTTCCGGTTCACCAACGCGATGGCGTTCGCGGGGATGAAGGGGATGCGCCCCGCAGCTTTCACAGCAACCATGATGGGCGAGCTAGGAGGGGCTCGCCAGCAACTTCTCGCGCCCTTCAAGGGGCTCGCCCAGCAAGCGATCATCGCGCAAGCAGCTCGCGGCGGGGGCGGTCTGATGGGCACGCTAGAGCGGGTGGGTGAGATGGGTCCCGCGGAGGCTTTCAGGGCTCAGAGCTTGCTTGGCAAGGGCGCGTCGCCGTACGTGCTCGCAGCTCTCGGGATGCCGCTCGGGATCGCGCAGAAGGGGGCGCGCGGCATCGCAGCGGGCGGGGCGCCTGGGATGGGCGGCGGTTTCATGGGATACGGAGAGTCAGCGCTCGCCACGTTCGATGAGCTGCAACGGACTGGCATCACGTACGGCACACAGGGGCGCGTCCAGATCATGCACCAGACATGGGATCGCAACATGCGCACCGCTCTGATGGCGCAGAAGAAGGTACAGAGCGCAATGGCGAGCTGGGGCGCTGACTCGGTGAAGCTGATCAAAGACATCGCAGACGCAGCCGAGGGCGGCTCTTTCTTCGCGCGCTTCCTACTCAGCGACCGCAACGCGAAGCATGTTGACGGACCGGCGAACGTCGACGACATCCTCGGGCGCTTGTGTGAGGTGCCCGTCTACCGCTGGACGTACAAAGGCGACCTGTCGAGCCGGCCCCATATCGGCCCCATGGCTCAAGACTTCAACGCGGCTTTTGGGCTCGACGCACAGCGGATAATCGAGGTCGTCGACGTGATCGGCGTCTTGTTTGCTGCGGTGCAAGCTCTCGCGCGCAAGGTGGGGGCGGATGCCGATCGTTGATCTAGAGCCGCCGCAGATCGAGCTGCACCGCTGGGATGCGGGGCAGGTTGATCTACTGCCCTACGCCAAGCAAATCCAATGGTCGTGGTCGGTCAACCCGCCCTGGCATATGATCAAGCTCAAGCTCGCGATTCCGCGGCGGGCGTGGCTCGATCTGATGCCGAAGCCGGGCGACTGGCTCATTATTCGTCACGGACACGACGCCCTTGCCGAAGGCTTCGGGTACGTGGTCGACCGGGGCGCTGGTGTTCGTGTCGTCGAGGGCGGGCACGTCAAAACGGACATGACCACGATCACCGCGATTGGATGGTGGGATCTCTACGGTAAGCAGCAGACATACGTTGCTCCCGGGCTCGACACGCGCGACCGCGGGACCATCATGTCGCTCGCTCAGTGGTTTGGCGAAAACGGTCCGTGGACTACACTTCTGCGCGCGTTCGATTCCAGTATCAAGGTCGGCGACACGTTCGCCTGGCTCGCGCGTATCCTGGGCAAGATCCGGCTGCCCCCGACCATCAGCAAGCAGTCGATCGGCACGGCGACTCGCTTCGCGTACGACTCGGCAACCCGCAAGGTGTTCTGTTCCGGCCGCCCGCTCTCGCCCATCCTCGGGCCCACGCTGAGCGGCTTTCAGGCAGGGCTCGTCACCAATACAACGGTGCTCGATCTCCTAATGACCACGTTCCTTGGTGACCGGAACATGGTCGAAATCTTCCCGAGCCTTGAATACGTCCAGAACACGCGACAGATGAGCAAGACCGGGCGCGTGCTGGGTAAGCAGCCGGTCGTGATCTACCGGATGAAGCCCTATGCTACGAAGGCGTTGTCGAGGTACGCGAAGGAGTCGAGCGAGCGGAACAAGGAAGGCAAGACGCCTTTCAACTCTGATGCGTTTCAGGATACGGCTTGGAAATCACGGAAATCGTTGCGGATTCCGCAAACCTCAATCACGGGGCTCACGATTCAGCAGCTCGACGATGACCACGTCAACGCGGTGACGGTCGGGCTGCCGATGCAACAGGACAGCGTCACCCGGTTTATGGATTCCGTGGGGCTGCCGCTCTACGCGGCGAAGGCGATTCGCCAGCGCGGGGTCCGTTTGTTTCAGCCTATGTGGCCTTTCTTCCCGCCGGCGAAATCGAAGCAACAGGATCTCGTCAAGCACACCAAGGCGGTTGCTGGTCGCGCCTGGCAATTCATGGCGGGCGGTGACCGCTTCGAGCGTGGACAACTCACGACGCAGTACATTCGAGCGCTCACGCACGGCGCCATCATTGACGCCGAGATCCCGTCCGAGATCCCTGGCAACGATGTTGCGTCGCTCATCGCGTACGCGGAGCGCATCACGCACACGTGGTCGGTGCAGCCTGATTCATCGTGGATGGCTCGCAGCACGACCGATTTCTCGCGCGGGTTGTTTAACGAAACCGCACGCGACCCGGAGTTTCCCGAGCCGCGAGCCATCGCAACCGATGTCTCGGACCCGATCATCAAAAAGAACCCGCGCGGTCGCAAGCCAACGCAGCTCGTCGAAGCTCGGGTGCAAGGGCTTGACGCGGGACAAGGCCCGCAAGATGTTCCGGTCACAATCGACAACGCTCGCCCGACAGGTTTCGACTACGATCCGGGCGGTGGCGGAGGCGGAGGGGGTACATAGTGGACGGACGACCGATGCCGGGCGTGATGCCCGAGGCTCTGATGGCTGTGTCCGGGACGCAGACCGGCATCATGCGTCGCACCTATGTCGCTGGCGAGAACGAGGGCGAGAACGAGAAGGGGCGCGTCTACGCCGAGGTCTACACGTCAGACGGGCGTTTCTTCCCGGCGATGCCGGTCATGGTCCGCGGCGGCTCCGCGAAGGCGTACTCGTGGGAACCAATGCCCTCGCCCGAGGAGGACAAAGACGAGTCGGCGAAACAGACCGCGCGCACCGAGGCAGATGGTACAACGCAGGTCTTTCTACTCGGGCGCACTCGACAGCAGCCGTGTGTGGTCGGAGCGGTGCAGCACCCGAAGCAAGCGATCTCGAAAGAGACACCCAACGTCGCCAAGGATGAAGATCACCCGGGCGACGTTGGGGTTGGTGATTTCGCATGGGTCTTGAACAACGCCCGCGTGATTCTCGACTCGCGCGGCGGCTTCACGGTGATCACCGATGACGTACCCGCGGGAAGTGTCGCAGACGAGCCGCAACCACACGTCAGGTTCCAGTTACCCCCCGGCGGGCTGCTGCGCGTGTCGCGCGAAGGCGAAGCGGATGAGCGGGTCGTGCTCTCGGGCCCGTTGATCGACTACCTCACCGAGCTGGCAGCGAAGGTCAATGCACTCAATGACGCTGTCAATCAGCTCACGTCCACCTTGCAAGGCGCTGCGGGTAACGTGGTGCCTGCAATCAATCCGGCAGGCTTGGAAAGCATAGCCGACCCGGTCAAAGCTGACCTGCAATCGGGGGTCGTGCATATCAGCTCGCAGACGGAGTCGACAGCATGACGATTCGCTACATGCTTGAGGTCGTCACCAATGGGAAGGCGAAGACCGGGATCCTTATCCCGACCACGCAGACTGTCGCGGTCACGTGCCGCCCGGCGAAATCGCGTGAATGGACCTTTGGGCTTGAAGCGATCCGCGAGAACAGCGGGATCCGCGAATGGACGATCAACATCAGCGGACACAGCGGGCTCAAGTTTCGGCTGGGCACCGACAAGAAAGGCGGCGATCTAGCGGCGACGGGCGCCGAGCTGTTCCTAGAGTTTCGCCGTTTCCTGGTCGCTCACGAAGAGGCAGCCGCGGTCGCTGACCGGCGGTACAAGGGCAAGGCGCAGACATCCCAACAGGAGGCAGGACAGACCCAATCGCAAGCGCAGCTCGAAACGGATCTAGAGCGCGATGCGGACACCGGCGACGCAACACGCCGCGCAGAAGCGGAGCAACAAGGGGAGGCTTGGGCTCACACGGACACCGGCTTTGTGCCTGCGGCAGACGTAGGCGGCGCGCTTGAAGATGCAGCGGGCGAGAATACGCCGGTAGCTCAGACTCAAGACCCAATCCAAGCACAAGAGGCGGATGACCCGACGCCCGAGCTGGTGTTCCGAGCACTCGACGAAGACCTTGCGCTCTTCGTCGACATCGAAGATTTCCAATTCGAACGGGACGTCGGCGGCGCTAACACCGTCTTCACGTGGTCGTTGGTGCTCCGAAGCTACCGCGATGCGACCGACATCCGGCCGAAGGATGCGCGCGCGTTCGGCGGCGATGACTACAGCAAGATGCTCAAGGATGCGACGAAGACTGTTGACTCGCTCTCGCAATACGTGCTGACAGCTCAGCGTGAGGTCGACTACTTCGGAAGCCAGGCACAAGCCTTGAAAGAGCCGATCCGGTCGGTGCAGCGGCTCTCAACCAGTGTGGGTAGCATCATTGACTCGGCGCAGGGCATCACGAAGCTACCCGCCGAGCTGTTCGATGAGTGCTATCGTGTGGTCGAGTCGGCTGTGCAGAACGTGTACGACGGGCTCGAAGCGCTGACCTTCGGCTTCTCGCGTGCTTCACTACGCCCAGCCTTCAACGATGCTGCGGCGAGTATGCAGGAATGGCGGCTTGGTACGCTTGAAGCGATGGCGTTCCTTGGCGCGAAAACGCAATTCAACAGCGCCGAAGGGCTCGCACAAGACCCGCCGCTCTACGACAACGCGATCATCGCGTCACAGGCAGAAGTGAGGACGCTTGAGCCCGTTGTCGAGGTGCAGCTCAACCAAGGCGAGACACTCGCAGACCTGGCGGAGCAGTACCTCGGCTCGCGCGCTCTCTGGCCTCAGCTCGTCACACTCAACGGGCTCGACGGACCGACCACACACGGGGACGGAAGCCCGTTACTCCCCGGTGACAAGCTGCTCGTACCATACAAGGCCGGAATCTTCGCCTGGACGGGCATCATAGGTGCACCGGGGCAAGACCCCTACGGCACCGACGTATTGCTCACACGGGACGCAGAAGAGGGCTTGTACGACATCGCAGTAGAGGGCGGGGACAACCCGACCGATTACGCACTCGTCGACGGGCCCGCTAACTACAGGCAAGCCATCACTGTGCGCTTCCTGTCGGTTCAAGGGGAGTCTGCGCTGTTCAGCAACATGGGGCTCCCGAGATTGCTCGGGCGGTCGGGCTTGCTTGAGAGCGTCGGAATGCTCGCGATGACAGCGCGAGAGCAAGCAATCCGCGACCCCAGGACATCCGAGGTCAACAGCGCAGAGGTGATCGACGACGGCGACGTGCTCTTGTTCCGCTTGGAGCTGGTATCCTTTGCGGGCGCTTCGGTGCCGCTGATCGTACCTATCACCCCGCCCATCGGAGGGTAAGCCGTGCCGTACATTCCCCAGATCGGACGCACCGCCCGCGAGATTCTGCAACGTCTCGCAGCAAAGACCGTGGTGCGGTCGCAGCTCACCGACGTTGCGGAGACTGGCGTTGCGATGGCGCAGCTCCAGTCGATCGCGGAAGAGCTGGAATTCTACGATCGCGCCATCCTCGGTTACCGCGACGGGTACACATTCAACGCTCACGGGCGGATGCTCGATCGGCGCGTCGCTGAGCTGCCTCGGGGCGGGATCACGCGGCTTGGCCCGGCGGCTGCAACGGGGCGCTCGATTCGTGTGCGGCGCGCCGACACAATCGACCCGCTCACGGTGCCCGCTGGCTCGACCTATGCCCGAGCGGACAACCCCGACATCCTGTACGTTCAGACGGAGCAAGTAGTCATCCCAGCGGGGCAGGAATGGTATCCGCTGAATGAGATCGACCCCGGGATCCCGGTCGTGTGTCAGCGGCGAGGTGCTATCGGCAACGCGGCGCCGGGCACTGTGACGATCGGGATCAGCATCCCCGATGCCATTGTCGAGGTGACGCAGCCGAAGACCATCGCGGGCGGGCTGCCTCGCGAGTCAGACGCGCAGCTCAGGCACCGCGCCTCGCTGTACCTGGCGTCGCTCGTCGGTGTCCAGCCGGATGCGATCGAGTTTCGGGCTCGGACCTTCGAGACGACGGACGGGGCGCGCTTCGCGCACGTGTCGATCTGGGAAGACCCCGAGCGGCCCGCCTATACCGAGGTCATCGTCGACGACGGCGCGGGCTTCGCTGGCGAGCAGAAGCCGGGCCCGCTCGCTGGCGGCACCATCCCCGAGAACGGGCAACGGATCCTGTACTTCGAGTCGCCTGCCGTTGACGCGAGCCCGGATACGTTCAAGGTCTACAAGGGGCTCGACAACCTCGCGGATCTCTATGGCGCCGACAGCTTGCCGTACACGGTGATCGAAGAGCGCGGGGTGCTCTACGTCGCCGAAGGCGTGTACGCACCCGGCGATTTCTGGAGCATCACGGATTACAAGGTCTACACGGGCGCGATTCGCGATTTTCAGCGGGTTATCGAAGGGCGACCGCTCAGCGTGTTCGCTGCTCCCGGGGCTCGCGCGAGCGGGACGCGCGTGCGTGTCGTGCCGCCGCGCGTCCAGTGGGTCAGCTTCAAGCTCGGGCTGCTTTTCGAGCAAGGGATCAGCGACCTTGTTGCGGTGCGTGCCGCCGTCAAAGACGCGATCGTGCAATACCTGTCGCTGCTGCCTCCGGGCGAGCCGGCGCTACTCAAGCGCATCGCGTGCGCCATCCTGAGCGTGCGAGGCGTCCGCACGTTTGACTGGTTCTTGCCGACGACGGACATCTACCCCGGAGACTTCCGCACCGCGCTTCGCACTCAGTACCATCTAATCGAGGTCGTCTGATGGACAAGGTCATACTGGTTGACGATGAGCGACTCGACATTGTCGACGTGAATCGTTTGCAGGATTTCGTCGACGAAGGGCTCGCGAACGGCGCTGGTGGGATCATCTCGATCGGGGCTGGAACCTTCACGCAGCTCGGGCACGGCGGGGCGGACATCGCTAACGTGACGATCGGCCCCGGGCAGCTCTACGACGCGCAGACGCTTGACGACGGTAATCGCGTCGTCGGGCGAGTGCTCAAGCACGATCCGAGCATCCCTGAGCAAGCGGCGCTGTCGACGATCAACTTCACGCCGTACATAGGTCAAAAGCCCTGGATCTGGGCCCGTCGCCGCTTGGAGCCGACTGATTTCGAGACGCGGCGTAAATGGGTCATCCTGGCGACCGCCGAGCAGACCTTCAACCTCGACACGATTCGGCGCGAGTTGATCGAATGGCATCTCGGCTTCGATCCGCCGGTAGGCGATGAAGAGGGTTGGTTCAAGGTCGGCTTCTGCTCGACGATCGCCCCCGGGATTGTCTTCGCAGGGAACCCGCTGATCATCTGGATCCATCCGTTCGATGCGACCGATGGTTTCGATGCCTACGGCGACCCGTTCGGCGAGGTCGGGCCCATCGCGCAGCTCTGGGAATTGTCCGATGCGATCTATCTGTCGGGCGGCGGGGTGCTCGGCATCGGCAAGACGCTCAAGCAGATCATGCTTGCAGTGATGCGGCTTCGGGACGAGAACACCGGCGACAGCGGTTTCGTCTATGACCCGCCAGCTATCGGAGCTTTCCAAACCAAGGCGCGGCTGGATGCAATCGACGCAGACAAGGCAGTAGTCGACGAAGCTGGTTTGCGGCTGATCCTTGGTGGGGTGCTCATCCCCGCCGGCAGCATCTACAACGACGATCTACTCTACAGCTACCCCGACCCCGACGCAGCCATCACGACACAGAAGCTCAGCGATGGGCGCATCCGCATCACGTGTCCGGGCGAGGTCTACTTCGGGCATGGTACTTCGGTGCCGCTCGACGAAGAGAACCCGTCGGGCGCGAAGTACGTCGTGACGGTGGGTAACGTCGACTACGACGCTGTCGCGGATTACAGCACGTTCGATGTGCGGATCTGGAACGCGGTCAACAACTCGTTCGTCGACAACCAATTCTATCTGTCGGCGTACGGTAAGCCGTTTGTCGGACCATAGGAGGCGCTACTGTGGCAGTCATCGCAAACGCAGGGCTCGACGCTCAATACGTCTTCGGCGACCTGCCCGTCGCCGAGCATCAGCTCGACGGCGAAGCCTCGGGCGGCTCGGGCGTCTTCGTTTCGTGGGCTTGGTATCTGATCGACAAGCCCGAGGGCTCGGGCGCCGGGATCGACAACGCCACGCTCGAAGACCCTAAGATCATCGGGATCGATCTGCCGGGCACGTACATGGCGTTCCTGGTCGTCGAGGATGATCTAGGCGAATTCAGCGAGACGAAGCGCACGCTCGCGCCCGATTCCGCCTATGTGCACGTTCGGGTGTCGACCGAGAACCTCGCGCTCAACAAACCCGCCGCCGGTGAGCGCAACTACCATCGCCAGATCCAGGCTGCGATCGACGCGATCGATGACGTGGACGCCGCAGTCGGTTTCCACACGATCGACAGCCACGACACCAGCGCGACCGGCGCTGAGCTTGACACGCTCACCGATGGCAGCAACGCCGATGCGTTGCATACGCACGCCGCGTTGAATCAGCCCGCGACGACCAGCCTCAACGGTGTCGTGCGGCTGACGAACGATCCGTTGTACGCGCCCGAGCCGGTTGTGCTCAACCGCCGGGACTACTTCTTTGAAGCGAGCGTCGACGGCACGTACAGCGAGATCGGTGGGTATACCCCCGGGATCATCAAACCGACGACGGTGAGCCCGCAGTCGCAGGCAATGTGCGCCTTCTACACGACGCTGGGGATCTCGGTGCTCAATAGCTTCCAGGTCATACTCGGCGACGGCGGCGACGGCGGCGGACAGTACGAATTCGAGCTGTACTCAATGACGACCGCGCAGTATCAGGCGAACGATTGGGCGGGTGCGACGCTGCTCAAGACCATCAGCGCGGCGCACAGCTCCAACGCTCCGCTTGTCCTGCCAATCGGCTCGGTCGGCGGTGCGGTGTCGGCGGGGCGTGTCCTGGCGGTGCGGTGCACTGAGGCGCCTACCAATCCAGGCGGGCAGGCGTACGTGAAGATCCACGGCTGGCAGAGCTTCTAGCGATGGCTGATCTAGGCTTCGGCAGCCCGAGCGACCTAGACCCGGGCGGACCCTACGACAAAGGCTTCGGCAGCCCGACAGAATGGCCGCCGTTCCCTGGCGATCTCGATCTCGACCTTGGCTTCGGCAGCCCGAGCGAGATCAAGATCGCTTTCGTGCTCGACAGCAACATCGTGCCCGACGAAGGCGGGCCCATCATGCGCCTCTACGGCGAATGGCAGCACCCGGGCCCGTACCGGGTGCGCTTCGTCGACGGGCTCGGGTTGGAACATCCCGACATCGGCGGTTGCTACCACGCGAAGCCCGGCAAGGGGGATGCGGTCTACACGCAGCTTTCAGGCGACGTGATGCAATTCGCGGTGCCGCCGCTCGACCCGGGCACGTACTCGATCCGCATCTACGAGGGGTTGATCTTCAACACGATCACGATCGAGCTACCCGACGCGGTCGAGGTCGTGCCTCGGATGCGGGACCGGGCGACGTACCGCATCCGGGCCCGGTATCAGCAGCTCTACCGGACCGGGCCGCGCACGATTCAGCGTGACTACGCGAAGACCGGCCCCACCGTCGACGTGGAATTCCCGAAGGGGATGCTCGAAGCGTGGACACACGCACTCGGTCAGGAGATGCAGAGTGTCTACGGTGAGCCGGTCACGGTTTTGACCCGCGACCTGCTACCTGGCGAGACGACGGCGCTGATTGAGTCAGGGCTCGGCTGGCCCGCCAACCCCGCCGAGCCGGTCGGGGTCTTCGTCGGCAACCCGCGGGCGACGTTGGGATCCGACATCCGACACCGCTTCACCTACACTTCAATCGCCGGGCTGGTAATGAGCGGAATCGAGCACGACCATCCGATCGTCACCGCGATCGGCATGGGCACTGAGCTAGTGCTCGACGTTGCCAGCATCCCGCCAGAAGGGGGTTAGAGGTGCTGCTACAGCCGATCTCGACACTGGAACAAGCCCGCCGTGACACGCTCATTACGCACGCCGAGGGCGTCGAATTCGACAAGGTCGCGACCGCCTTTCGTGTGCCGCGTCCTGACGGCATCCCGATCTCGCACTGGCGCGAGGCGTTGCACGCGGTCGCGTTGGGGCCCCGGGGATACCCGGCGGGCACGTTCTCGTTCGTGCGCGGCATGTTCCGGCAGCTCGACGCGGTCTTCACGGTTGACGTAGATCCCGGCTTGCCGTGGCGGTTGTACGCGGTCGACGGTGTCGGGACCTTCGAGCAGAAGCACGTGCGGCGGTGGTGCATCGTTGACGAGTCGGAGGTTTACCGGATCGAAGGGCCCGCGGATGTTGACGCCACAGGCGCCGGCGAATGGTTGGAGCTGACGCAGATCGGCACCTCGTACTGGTCAGGCGATGCGCTCTCGCCAGGGCAGCACAGCGTCGCGATCCTGGCGTGGTACATAGAGGAGCCGACCCCGGGCCCGTATCTGCTGCCCAACCCGGGCTGGACTACGTTTGACGGCGAGCCTGCGCTCGTGCGGATCGTGGTTTGGGATGAAGTAGAGAGCGCTCCGCCGCCGACGTACCTGCAAGAGAACGCAGAGGAGCGCCCGCTCGGGCAGCCCTACGGCGGGCACTTGCAGCCCGATCCAATCCCGGCGGGCGACCCGCTCGGACAAGGCCCGCACCCGCCGTATCTCATCGGCGACGTAGTCTCGGGCCAGCTACAGGATTCGCTCGACGCGCTGCTCGCCGCTGGCGTTCGGGCTGAGATCGTGCGGCGGAAGATGATAGGGATCTAGCCATGTCGACCGTGTATCACACCCGCAAGCTCAATCTCGTGCTGAGCGAAGACGACCAGTTTGCGCAGGCGCTCTTTCTGCGCAGCGAGAAGGTACAGAGCATCAGCGACTCGCTCACCGAATTCGCCAGCGCCAAGCTCAAGATCGCAGACACGGACGGCGCAGTAGCGGTGCCGTTCGCTGGTGTCGAGACGGCGCGCTGCCTCTACATTGAAGCGGACGGGGATTGCGACGTGACGCTCGACGAATCCGCGACCCCGATCAAGCTGCGACCGCCGGATCAGAAGATGGCGGTGCTGATGCTCGAAGCCATCGAAGCAACCTCGGTCAGCATCACCAACCCTACCGCATCGTCGACGATCACCGCGCTCGCGGTTGTCGCCGGCGTCTAGGAGGCTCCCCATGGGCACGGTCTACCATCGCCGACAGCTCTCGCTCACGTTCTCGGATGACGAAGAGTACAATCAGACGCTCTTCGTTCGGAATCGCACCACAAGCGCGCTGAGCGACCGCCTCGACGAATTCAGCTCGGACAAGTTTCGGCTCGCGGACACGGACGGCGAGGTAGTCGTCGACAACGGCGGCGTCGAGGAGATCCGCGCGCTGTACCTCGAAGCGGATGGCGATCTGGACGTGAAGATCGACAGCGCTGCGGTGCCGATCAAGCTGCGACCGGCGGTCGATGACATCGGGGTGCTCATGCTGGAATCGCTCAATGCGGCGAGCATCAGCGTCCAGCATCCGACCGTGTCGAGCGAGATCACGGTCACGGTTGTCGTCGCGGGCGTCTAGCTCGCTGCGCGCGCTGTTGCGTCTCCGCGGGCTCGACTAGCTCAAGGTGTCGCGGCGCGACGCACCACACGTTGCCACACGTGCGGATCACGTCCATACCGTCAGGGATCGGCGTCCCCTTGTGGTACTCGTACGACCAGCGGTGAGCGAGCACGAGCTTGGAGCCCCCGCGCTTGCCGGTCGTGACCCCGGAAGCGAAGAGCCCGTACCCCTTGCCGTTTGTGGCGGCTGTCCAGCGCCAGCACCCGCCGGCGGCGCGCTCGATCTTCGCCTCGAAACGTTCCGGTGCGTCTTCAAGGCTCATGGGCTGGCTCCAAAGCGCCGTAGTGCGTGAGTATCTGCGAGTCGCGTAGGATCAGTCCCCGCCCGTTGTTGCGGTTCTCAGGCGGTTGGAAATGGCGAATGAAAGCCCCTTCGACTGTGTCAAGGTCGCCCCGGGGCACCGGGAGCACGAAAGCGTCATCGTACTTGACGGGGTGATTGCTGATCCGGCTACCGACCGCGACGCTCTGCCCTATGTAGACGAGCGCACCATCTCGGACTAGAAAGTAAACCCCCGAGATTGCTAGGTCTGACATGCGAAACAGCGTATCGGACATGAGCGCGAGCTGCGGCGGTAGCTCTTGCGGTTGCGCCCTTCGATCCGGGTGCATCACGATGACCTTGAGCGAAGGGAACGGCGCCCCGTCGTGTCTGGTCAGCGCGTTGTCCACGAACCATTTGCGCACTTCTGTGAGCTGAAACATGAGCTGCTCAGTCACCGCTGGTTGACCGTCGATCGGGACACCGACCGACCAGCGGTAATGCGGCAAGTAGCCCGCCTCTGCTAGCTCGACAAGCCGCTCCGCAGACACTCGGATTCGTGGGTTCTGTAGCAGCTTCTCGCTCATTTGCTCGGGTGTGTGAAGGCTTGGCGCTCTCGTGCTGTCACTCATGTCGTGTCCCCTCGCAGCAGCGCTCGCGCCTTGCCGCCGTCCGTGTAGGGTTTCCAGATCCAGCCCCGCCACCACCACGCGAGGTCTACCAGCTCCCACGCCCACAAGCACAGCAACGGCAGCCAACAGAGCGCGAGCAGCGCCCACACGAGCAGTAGCCCGGTCGCCTTCGCAAGCGGTGCGGCGTGTACGGCGAGGTCTTGACCGCCCTCGCGCATCATGCGCCCGAAGTAGAAGCGCCCCTCGTGCCGGTGCGGCCAAGGGCGGAACAATGTCACCTTGCCGCCGGTCGCCCACGTCGCGACCGCGTGCGACAGCTCGTGCAACACCAGCGTCAACGGCGCGCCGAGCACTGCCAAGATCAGAAGCCAGCCCCACATCGCTCAGCCCCCTCCGCTTTTGCCCCGTGTGACGTCCCCAGCCCCAGACGCGACCCGAAACCCGTCCGAGGGCTCGGGCGCGTTCTGGGGCAATTCTGAGGGGTCTGTCGGGGTCATTGACTAGAACCTCCCCGCACCGCCCACGTAACCATCACGAACACGCAA
>Ga0180438_10004759_pt1 | contig 19336 bp, 7 predicted proteins | sample SS_ome_12_FD_132455 | JGI IMG/M metagenome (GOLD analysis project Ga0180438, IMG submission 132455) | Hypersaline lake sediment archaeal communities from the Salton Sea, California, USA - SS_3_D_2 metaG | ecosystem: Environmental > Aquatic > Non-marine Saline and Alkaline > Hypersaline >...
AGGGTAGAAGAGGGGCCGCAGAGGGCCTGAGGGGTCAGGCCGGAGGAGAAGGCTCAATGCTCGCCGGAGAGTGCGGCGAAGGCTCAATGTTCAATTCTCAAGGCTCAATGCTCAACGGATCAGGAGAAACGGCGAAGGCTCAATGCTCATCGGAAGAGAAGAAACGGCGAAGGCTCAATGTTCAATTCTCAAGGCTCAATGCTCATCGGATCAGGAGAAACGGCGAAGGCTCGAGCATTGAGGATTGGCCTTGCTTCCTCCTGCTCCGCGTCCTCGGCGCCCTCTGCGATGAAACATCCGGGAAAGGCCCCGTGCGGGAAGAAAAACGGCTTCGGCCGGATTTTGACGCGACAATTGGGGCTCCGAGATGTCCATACCTACTAAGGGAGGGCTGTTTCTGCCGGCGCGCCGGTGGGGGGGGCGGGAGTCGACGGGGTGTTGCGTGGCCGCAACATTCGGCGCAAACGATTGTGTGTGTTGATTGTGTGGCTTTTGAGAGCACACACAATCATCGAGCGGCCGAAGCCGCGGCGCGGCCGGGAGATGCGAATCGATTGTGTGTATTCGGCTTGCCCGGAAATCGGTAGAGATCCACACAATCAACGGCCCCGGCCGCAACGTCGCGGCGGCGGCCGGATGATGCGGCCGGACAACATCAGATCGCTCCGGCGGGCGCAGCCGTCAGCGTCACGACGGATTATCACCGGCCACGTGAGACATGACTTGGCGAACGCGGCGGCGCGGCCCCGTCCGCGAGATGTGCGGCTGACGAAAGAAGGGCCGAACTCACTTCGCCGCCGCGGCGGGCAGCGTGAGGTAGCCGCGGGCATTCAGGAGGCGTCTGAGGCGGGCGCCGACGGACTCGGCGGGGGCGGTGAAGGCCAGGCGGAAGCCCACGTCGCTGTAGCCGAGCGATGCGTCGCCGTAGTCGATCGGCTGCGGCTTGTCGGGCCGGACCGACGGGGCCGACAAGGCCGATCCGCCGATGACGGCCAGCTTGGTCGGCGTCTGCCGGAACAGCCGTTCGACTTCGGCGGCGCCGCACTGCGAGAGCCCGGCCGGGTCGTCGTAGACCCACTCCGCCACGTTGCCGACGAGGTGATACAGCAGCCTTGGCTTGCCGGAGGCCACCGCGGAGAACCACAGCACGCCGTCGCTGCCGCTTCCGGCCGGCGCGTCTCCGCCCTCCTTGCGATCGGCGGCGCCTTTCGGCCAGAAGATGCCCGCATCGGCGTAGTAGTCCTCCGCCTCCGCGAACTTGCCGCCCTCGACGACGTGCTTCTTGATATGCGTCTGCTGCGCCTGCCAGGCTGCGTCGCGGAGGTTCGGCCGGGCGCCGCTGTGGTCCTTCTCGTGGGCCTCCCAGGCCGCGGACCACTCGGCGGCGGCGGGCAGTCGGCAGCCGAGCAGCCGAGCGAACCAGCCGGCCGCCGCCGGGGAAAGCTGCTGCATCGGCGCGTCGCGGGTCGGCGGGGCCGGTCGGCCGCCCTTGGGATAGAGCAGGTCGATCGACACGCCTCCCGGCGGCCGGAGCCACGCCTTGGCCGGCTGGATCGCTTTGCCGGCCGCGGCCCACGTCTGCGGGCCGTAGCGCGGCTCGTCTTCCGCCGGCCTGCCGGCCTTCAGGAGCTTGAGCATCTCGGCGGCCTTGCCGGCGGCGGCGACGGTGTCAGCCAGCAGACCGACGGACACTTCGGTGGTGCAGAGGAAGGACGGCTTCTTTCCGGCGGGGGCGACGAGGACGAACTCGAGGACATGCCGGCGTCCTGCCAGCGTGGTGGTGTAGCGGGTACGGGCGTCGTCGTCGCTGGCGTTGGGCTGCCAGCCCACCGTGCCGGGGCCGGCCTTGGCGAAGTCCGCGCCGGTATCCTCGGCGGCGGCGATTCTCGCCAGTTCCGCGAGGAAGGCGGAGATCGGCGGCCTGCCGGCCAGCCCGCCGGGAAGGGCCAGCACCTTCGCCTGGAAGGCGGCGATGCGTTTCTTGACGAGCCGATCATCCCCGCCGGCCCCCTCGGCGAGCGCCGCGCCGCGGAAGTCGTGCAGCGCCAGGCGGAAGCGGGCGAACGGCCCCAGCGCGCCCTGCCGGGCGGCGTCGACGCCGAAGTCGGCCATCCGCTCGACGGCCTTCCTGATCTCCGCCGCCTCGGTGCGCGAGACGAAGTACGCCTCCCACCGCCGGCCGGCCCCGTCGGCCAACTCCTTGCGGAGCTGCTGCTGCCGCTGCGGCGGGCGAATCAGCGCATACGCAGCCGCCAGGTCCGCCTGGATCCTCCGCTCCTGCTCGAACTCCTTCGCGTTGCCCGGCCAGGGGGGCTCGAGCCGGCCGAGGCGTATCCACGCCGCCCGTGCGGCCCCGCCGCGGCCCCCTTCGGTACGAGCGGCGTCGGCCAGCTTGGCCCGGTCGGTGGACTTCGCGACATTCCGGAGGTGGGCAAGCCGATCGACGAGCGGCTTGAGGACCTCGGCAACGCGCGGCTCGGCGGCGATCGCGTGCTTCGCCCACGGCGCGTACAGCCGGGCGGCGGACTCCCCGTCGGGGGCGAGCTTCTCGTCGGGCAGGGCGGCGGCATCGAGGGCGTCCTCGATCTGATTGAAGGCGGCGATGAGCTTCTCCAGGTCGCTGCGCCACTGCGCAAAGGCCACCTGCTCCCGCCGCCATTTCGTCTCGAACTTCGGGCCGAGGACGAGCAGCCCGTCCTTCCACCCCATCGCCGCCAGGGCGGCTGCGAGGGCCTCCTCCCGCCGGGCTAGCAGGACGTCACCGGCCAGCGTGCTGTTCCATCTCCTGTCCGGCCGGACGGCGGCCGACACGATCGCGCCGCGCAAGTCGCCGTCGATCTGCTTCAGCTCCTTCTTCAGCCGCCCCACCTTGGTTCTCAGCGAGGTCAGATCGCGGATCTTCTTCGCGTCGACGAGCTTCTCCAGCTCGGCGAGCTTCTTCGCCCAGTGGTCGTTGACGGCCCGGGAGCGGGCGATGGGGGGGCGCTGGCTCTCGAGGAACTTCTCGATCGTCTCGCCCACTTCGGACAAGGCATCGGAGATCTTGTCCCGCAGCGGCGTGGGGCCGTCGGCGAGGGCCAGAACGCCTCGCTCGATGTCGGTGCGGCGCCGCTGGTCCCAGCGCTTGTCGCACAACGCCTTGAACTCGTCACGAAGCGCCGTCAGCCCCACGTCGAACGGACCGGTCTTCTTGTAGCCGGCCTTCTTCAGCTCGTCGATGTTCCCGGCAATCGTCTTGAAGACGTCCTGCTGCTTCTGCTTCCACGCGGCCGTGCGAGGATCGAGAGCCGGGTCCAGCTTGCGGTACTTCGGCAACTGGACGGCGAGATGCCAACTGCGGAAGACCGCTCCGCCCTTCAACTGTTCGGCCGACGTGGGCGCCGCCACGGGCGGGTCCTCTTGCACGAGCACCTTGTCCACGTCGCGCCGCCACGGTCCCCGCACGTAGTCGGCCAACTGCCCCGCCAGGTCACCGACGTCCCCCAGCCGCATCGCCATCGCGTCCAGGTCCGCCTCCGAGCCCGCGCCGCCTCCGCCGCGGGTCTCCACGTCAACGTACTGGCTGAACTTCGCCAGCACCGGGCTGCCCGCGCCGCTCAGCACCGCCGTGTTGCGGCGGACCTGCTGCCAGCGGGCCTCCAGGTCTTTCACCTTTGCCGAAGCGGTCAGGGCGCGGTCGACGCTGCCGGCGAGCTGCCGCCCCGGGCGGACCCCGGCGGCCACGGAGGCGAGGTAGTCGGCCTGCGCGAGCCAACCCCGCTTCTTGTAGTCGTCGGCCAACGTGGTCAGTTGCCTCAGTGCGGGCCACCGGCCGCCCTTCAGGGCCTGCTCGACCTGCCGGACCGTCCGCAGCGCCTGGCGGGTCTTGGCGATCACTTCCGGCGTGCGGGCGCCGGGCGGGGGATTGCCCACCAGGCGGTCCAGCCTCGCGCCGACGGCGCCGGTGAACTCTCGCGGATCGACGCGGATCTTCTCGTCGAGCACGTCGCGGAGGACGGGGACGACCTCGGCGGCGAGGTGATCGTCCGCCTCCCATCGCTTCAGCCGCCGCTGGTCCGCCTCCTCCGTCAGCCGGTCGAACCAGCCGGTCAGGTGCGTGCAGAGGGCGTCCCAGGCGGTCAGGTCGGCGGGCGCCATCGCGCCGTTACCCGGCTTCGGGGGCGGCGGCGGCGTGGACTCGGGCCAGTACCTGACCGCCGCCATCAACACGGCCGCGGCGAGCACGGCGGCGAGGACGACGACGAGGGACCACCGAACGGAACTGCTCTGCCAGGCGTCGCGGAGCTTGGCGCGCAGGTCGGCCGCGGACAGGCCGGCGCGCTTCGGCGCGCGAGGCGTGCCGGGATGGATGACGATCCGGTCGGCCTGTCCCTGGCGCGAGGCGTCGATAAGCGATTCGGCCTCTCGGACGAAGTCGTCGTCGAGCGTGTAGGGGATCTCGCTGGCCAGCGGGAGGGCCTCGCGGGAGGCCTGGAAGCAGAAGAACTGCTGCGGGGTCGGCGTGCCGACGAAGACGTCGATCCACGGCCGCTCCAGCGAGAGGATCGCCCAGACCTCCGCGTCCTCGCGAACCTGCGAGAGCATGAACTGGAGCCACTGGACGACGGTCTGCTCGGGCGTCGGCCCGCAGGTGGGCAGGCGGATCTGCACGGGTCGGGCCTCGTCGGCGCGCCCGCCGCGATCGGCGCCGCGCAGGTGGGCCGACATCTCACGCCGCACCTGATACATGATCCGCAGCATCCCCCCGTGGCCTTCGCCCGTCTCGTCGCAGTCGGCCAGCCCGGCGAGGTTCCGGGGCGGGACGACCAGCTCGGGCCCGCCCGTCTCGGCGTCGGCGACCCGTTCTCGCAGCTGGCGCCGGGCGTCGTCGATGATCTGGACGACTTCGGCGGCCTGGTCGGTGGCGATGCAGCGTTGGCGGACGTCCTCGAGACGGGGCAGGACCTCGCAGACGGCCCAGTCCAGCGGCACGCCCCGAAGCTGCGCGCAGACGACCATGGGGTATCGCGCCCGTCCCTTGCCGTCGGCGCTGGACCAGAGCTTCCCGACTGCCAGGTCGCCGCCGGCGCGGCGGACGAAGACGTGGGCGAACCGCTCGACGCGCTGACCTTCCTCGAGGCTGTCCCACGCGCCGGAATCGATCGTCCCGCCGATGCCCTGGACGTAGAGCAGTTGCTTGAGAGACGCGAGGTGATCGGTCTCGATCCCGATATCCTCGATGTGGTCGTCCCACCCGGGATGCTTGCCGAAGGCCGCGACGTACGCCTCCGGCGCCGCCGGACCCGCTTTGTCCCGGCCAAGCTTCAAGTTGCTGCCTCCATGCCCGTCACGCGGGCGCCGTCAGGGCCATCACCTGCCAAGGGGATTCGGCAACTTCTTCTCGAACTCCAACTCCAGCCACAACCAGTGCTGCTTCTGCATTCGGTCGGTCGCGGTCAACCGGATGTACCACCTTCGGCCGTCCCGGGTGGCGGCGTTGGGTTTGGCGCCGGGCCCGTGGATCGCCCGGATCGCCGCCCACAGCCCCGGGATCGTCACCTTGTCGCTGACGTTGTCGATCGTCTGGTCGCGGGGGACGAGGAAGAACTTCACGACGATGTCCTCGCCGGGGTACATGACCGTCCCGAGCTTTCCGCCCGGGCGGAGGTTGTCGGCGAACTTCGTCCCGCCCTGCTCCAGCCGGATCGTCTGCCACGGCCCGACGGCCGACGGGCGGCCCGCACACAGCTCGTCCTGCTTCTGCTTCGCCGGGATGTGGACCGTGCAGGTGAAGCGCTCGCCGGCCTTCGGGAGCGCCTCGAGGACCTCGCCGATCCGGTCGCAGTGGCTTCGCTTGGCCTCGGGCAGGCCCGCGCCGGCCAGCAGGTCGAGCCGGCGGTTGATCTCCGTGTACTTCGCCGTCCGCTGCCCGCCGCCGATAGTCTGCTCGCCGTAGCTGCCCAAGGCGCCGCGGACGGTCTTCAGCGCGGCCCGCGCCCGGTCGATCTCGGCGGCCGTCAGCTCCTGCCCCCCCGCCGCCGGGCCGGCCAACGGGAATCGCGCGTACAGCGCGAGGGCGTCATAGGACTGCCTGACCCGATCGTCGACCGCCTCGGCCAACGTCTTCAGGCCCGTTGACGACAGCTCGCGCCAGTACCGTTGGGAGATGCCGGCCCGCGCGTCGACGTCCGCCATGTGCTTGTCGAGGAAGGCGGTGGGCGTCAGGCCCAGCAGCGCGCGGCGGGCCCGCTCGACGTCCGTGCCGAGGGCCTTCCACCGCCCGAGCCAGTCGGCCCAGGAGGCCTTGTAACCGTCGGTGCCCATTCGGGCCAGCTCATCCCTGAGGCTCGTGACGGTCGCCTCGTGCGCGGCCTGGGAGTCCCTGGGGACGGCGGGGCGGACCTCGGTCAGCGAGGCCATCATGGCCTTGCCCAGCAGCTCGAGACTGATCCCCACGTCGCGGAACTTGACGCCCTCGAGGTTGTCCTGGAACTGCTTCCACGTCTTCGCCGTGCAGGCCAGGTCGTTCAGCGCCGTCTTGCGCCAGTGCTCCTGGTACTGCTCCAGGTAATCCGTGTAGGCCTTTCGCGACTCGCCGTAGAGCGTCTCGAGCGCCTTGCGGTCGATCACGTCAGTCGGCGTGTTGGCGTCGGCGGGCGGGTCGACGTAGCGTTCGATCGTCTTCCATCCGGCAAACGTAGCCGCCGCGGCGTGGCGATGGTAGCGGGGATCGAAGCTCGCATCGCGCTTCGAATAGCCGGTCCCGAAGATCACGGGGCGGGGGATGGGCTTGAGGTCCTTGGCGGCCTCGGTGACCTTGGCGGCCACCGCGCTGGCCGTCTTGGGCGCGCCGGTCAGCACGCCCGTCAGAAGGGCGTGGATCCGCCTCCGCCGCGCCAGCCGGTCGGTCACGAACCTCGAGACCTCCCCGGCCTTCTGGACGCGAAAGCCCCTCTTCGCCAGAGAGCCGAGCTGCTCGAGTCGCCTCTCGGCCTGGTCGATGTCGTCCCGGACGCCCGTCACGGCGGCCGCGAGCTTCTCCATGCCCGGGATCTGCTCCTGCTGGACCAGCTCGGCGTTGGCATCCTGGTACATCCGCAGGCGGAGGGCGTAGAGGCGAAGCAGCTTCTGCCCGACCCACTTCCGCAGCGCCTCGTCGACGTCCACGGGGTCGAGGTAGTTCGCGTCCAGCGCCACCAACTCGCCGCGGAGGTCGCTCTTCGTCAGCTCCTTGCCCAGATTCGACAGGGACGCCTCGACCTTCTTGACCACGTCGTCCTCCAGCCGCCGCTTTCGGGCCTTGACGGCGTCGGAGTCGGTTTCGACGATGACGGTCGGCTGGCCGCCGGGACGGGCGGCCGCCACGAGCCGATCGTGCGGGCCCCGGGCCTTCTCGACCTTCTGCCGTATCGTCTCCTCGTGCAGGTCGACGAGCGTCTTCTCCGCCAGGTCGGCGTCGATAACGGCCTGTTCGATCTTGTCGGCCTGGGCGGAGACGAGAGTGAGGCGCTTGGTCCATCGCCCGGCAATCTCGTTGAGCGTATCGAGACGCCTGGGCTCGGCGAGCTCGGCGGCGAAGACGTCGCCGACGGTCAGCAGCTCCTTCTCGGCGTCGCCGAACTCGCCGATCGTCTTGGCGAGGACAGAGATGGCCTGGAGCACCTTGCCCGCCTTGACGCCCCCGCCGGCGCCCCAGTATGCGACGAACTGATCGAGGCCCTTGTCCACGACCGCGGTGGCGCCGCGGGCGGCGGGCGCGACGGCTTGGGGGGGCCAGGGCTGGCCGCTCCCGCCGCCCGGCTCCTCGCCGTACGTCCAGGCCAACACCTCGTCCAGGGGGGCGCGGCCCTTCTCGTGGTAGACGTCGAACTCCTTCTGCTCCTTCAGGACATAGCGGAACAGGGCGTTGGCGTCGATCTGCTTCCCGCCCGCGCCGACGACGTTCTGGGCCTCCAGCCGAATCAGCTCGCCCAAGGCGGCCGTGGCGTCCGGCGACCACGCCTCGTGGCCTTCCTCGGCCGTGGCGGCCATCTTCCGCCGCGCCGCGTCGATCAGCGGACGGACCACGCTGCACTCGTAGAGGATCCGTTGGGCCCGGCGGCGGTCGGCGTCCAGGTTGGCGCTCAACGTGGCGGCGAGCCTGTAGATCTTCGGGATGGGCATGTTCTTCCCGACGCGCCCCATCGCGTCACGGTGGAAGGCGACGATCGTCGCCGACGCAGGGACGGTCCCGCCGAGTTGATCGGCGACGTAGTCGGCGGCTTCCTTGGGCGGCCAGGGGGTCTGCCCGGTGTAGCTGTAGGGGTCGCCTTCCCCCTCGCGGTAGACGATCGGCTGCCAGGTGTTGTCTTCCTCCCAGTTCTTCTTGTGGGCCGCGGCCAGCCAGAACCTCGCCTCCCCCCCGACGGTCGCCTTGAAGTCGCTGTAGAACCACCAGGTGAAGAAGGAGAAGACGAGGACGGCGAGGAAGGCGGTCGCCAACACCACGCCCTTGCGCCATCGCTGGCGTTTCTTGGCGTTGGTGGCGTTGGTGACCAGCCCCTTCTCGCGGAAGACCTTGTTCATGAACAGGTCGCGGAGGAAGTAGGCCCGCTCGCGCTCCCAGACCTTGCCCTCCGGCAGGGACTCGACGGGCACGCCGAGCACCTCGGCCAGCTCCGCGTCCAGCGCCGAGCCCTCCCGCATCGAGCTGGTGAAGTAGATCCCTCTGAGGAACAGCGGCTTGGCCGACCACTCGCCGGCGACGAAGATCATCTCCAGATACCGCCTCAGCCGCGGCCCGATGGCGGCCAGGGACTTCGGAAAGGCGTACAGCGCGTCGACCTGGTCGGTGCGGCGGGCGTTGGGGTCCTCGGTGTTGACCGGGTCCAGCAGCAGCCCGAGCCGCCTGCGGGTCAGGCGCTGCACGACCGTCTGGAGGTGCTCGCTGACCAACTCCGGGTTGAACGAGTCGTCCAGCGAGGCGGGGTTGGACCACCCCAGCATCTGGTGCTGGAGCTGCGGGTCGGTGATGTCCTCGAAGAACTCGCGAAAGCCGTTGATCAGGTCGCACTTCGAGACCACGACAAAGACCGGGAACCGCACGCCGAGGGCCCGTTGGATCTGATCGAGCTGCTGGGCGATCCTCGCGCCCTTCCGCTCGAGGTCGTCGGCCGTGTCGCGGATCAGAGAGTCCGCCGGGATCACCAGCAGCATGCCGTTGATCGGGCAGTTCGGGCGGTTGGCTCGCAGCAGCTTGAGGAACTCCCGCCACTCGCTGGTCGCGCCGGGCTCGACCTCCTCGAACATCAGCCTTCCCGCCGTGTCGAGGATCACCGCGTGGTTCGTGAACCACCAGTTCATGTTGATCGTGCCGCCGACGCCCTGGAGCTGGTCCTGAAGCCCCGGCGGGAAGCCCACGTTGCAGTGGCGGATCGCCTCGGTCTTCCCGCTGCCCGGCTCGCCGACCAGCGCGTACCAGGGGACGGAGTAGATGTTCTTTCCGGCGGCGCGGAACTTCTCGACGCCGCCCTCGAAGTTCTTGCGGAGGTCGTCCAGGCGTGCGCGGCGACCGGGCTCGGTGACGCCCTGGGGGGTCGCGGCGCTGTTGTCCTTCAGTTGCTGCTCCATCGGGCGGGCCTTCTTCTGGCGGCGCCGCTTGATGAACCAGGCAAACAGGCCCGTCAACACGCCCACCACCACCGTCCCGATGATCACGAAGTAGAACAAGCCGGGCGGCAGGAAACGGGTCAACTGGTAGAGGGACGCCATGACCGCGCCACCTCCGGCCGCGGCGGCGCCGACCTTCGCGCCTGGGGGCATTGAACTGAGGCCCATGATCTTACTCCCGGTTGGCGTCTTTCTCGGCTTCGGCCACCATCGCCACGGCCGTCTCGTGCTGGAGGATCTGCTTCAGCGCGTCCTGAAGCCGGCCGGCGGCGCGGTGGAACAGGAAGAAGTTCGCGACGAACATCACCACCGTCATGCCGATCAGGGCGATGAAGATGCCCAGCAGCTTCATCCCCGGCGGCTGGATCAGATCGGCGGTGTTGACGTACTCGTAGGCCTCGGGGCAGATCCGCGCGCCCTCGTCGACGTCCATCATGTTGCGGATGCGGGCGGAGATCTCGAGCTGCTTCTTCCGGAGGTACTCCGGCTGCCCGGTGAACCAGCCGGTGAAGCCCAGCCCGATGCAGGTGTAGTAGACGGCCAGCCGCTCGGTGGCGGCCTGGCTGGGGTCGGCGAGCGTCTCGTCGAGCAGGTCGAAGAACTTCTCGTCGCCGGCCAGCTCGTTGTGCTCGTAGGCGATCTCCTCCCACTGCCCCGCGAACGACAAGCCGGACTCCTTGATCATGAAGTCCACGAAGAAGATCAGCGGCATCTCGATCTTGTCGTACTGGCTGGTGAGGTTCGGATCGGCGGCGGCCTTGGACTTCATGTCCTCCAGCAGGGCGTCGATCTCGCTGCGGACGCGGGCCGGCTCGAAGCTGCCGCCCTTCCGCCCCGAGCGGCTGAGCCGGCAGACGTACTGATACAACGGCTCGCAGAGCTCCAGTAGCGTCATGAATCACCTCCATCCGGGACGGTCATGTACAGCGTCAGCGCGAAGTCCGACGCCTCGATGCCTTCCCACCTGACGGCGATGGTCTTTTCCTGTTTGATCCGCTCCCACATCCGCTGGCTCTCACCGCGGAGCAGGCGGTAGTAGTGCAGGTCCGCGGCGGCGGGCAGCTCCAGGGGCGGATGCCTCTCCTCGCCCAACGGGATCCCGCGGATGCGGCGCTCGACCATCGACCGGGCCATCAGCTTGAATTTGTCGAAGTCCTCGACCAGCCGGCCCAGCATCCGCGGGTCCTGCTGCGTCTTGATGCCCAGGAAGTACTCGTTCGGGCGGGTCAGATGCTCGTCGGTCAGCGTGGCGACCATCATCGCGCCTTCGCGGTTCAGCTCGATCTTCCAGTAGCTCGGGGCCACCGTGCCCCGCAGCAGGCCCCGGATCTTCGTCGTCAGCTCCGAGAAGCACACGATGGGGTTGTCGTGATCGTAGGCCGGAACCTCGTACTGGTCGCGGTCCGGGTACAGCGCCGCCAACTCGCCCAGCAGCCCGCGCAACTCCAGGTACATCTCGAACGGCGAGACGTTCGGCGCCGCCACCAGGTGCGGCAGCCGCCCACCGAACTGGTTCAGCGTCCGCAGCCGCATCACCTGCTCGAACTGTAGACCGCGCATCGTGTCGATGCTGAAGCCGCCCCGCGTGATCTGCTGGACCAGCTCGGCGCGGGTGGCCTCGACCTGGTTGCCCAGGTCGCGGACCATCTCCCGCAGCACGGGCGAGGCGGCCAGCACGAAACAGGCGGGCACGAACGACGTGTCCAGTCGGGGCAGGCCCGCCTCTTCGCCGGTGGCGTGGGCGATCCGAAGCAGAGGCAGGACCTCCAGGTCGCTGCGGTCGTCGTCGGGCAGCAGCAGGCGGGCGTTGATCTTCCGCGTCATCACCGGCTGGGGGTTCTCGCCGGTGTTCTCGTCGGACCACTCGGTCTCGACGGTCCGGTACATCCGCTTGACACGCCAGTCGGCCGCGGCGGGCTCGAGGGCGTTGGCCTGGGTGGCGTACCAGAGGGGCACGCCGAGCAGGACGTCGAAGGAGCTGCTGGTGGCCTCGAAGATGTTCTTGATGTTCAGCGCCGGCAGATCGGCCGTGGCCGGAAAGTCGACCTCGATCCCGCTGGGCATGATCGCCCGCACGGCGTCGAATTGCACGAGCATGTTCTCCAGCGCGTCGGTGGCGAGCTTCGCCTCGATCAGCCCGTAGGGCCAGGCCCACGCCAGGCGGCGCTCGGAGGCGAACGACTCGACGAGGCCTCTCTGCATGCACTGGAGGTGATGCGGTTGAAGGAACAGGCCCTCGTACCAGTGGACTTGGGGCGGCATAGTGATCTCTCCGCCGGCCTACCGGCCGACTCCCTTCATGAGGGATTCCGAGTAGTTCGCGATGGTCTCGGTGATCTCGCTTTCGATGGCGACCTCGTTGAGCGTATCGGCCAACTCGACGTATTTTTTCCAGCACTTGGCCTCTTTGCCGACGAACAGCCCGCCGCCTTCCATGGAGGCGACGGCCTCGATGTTGATCGGCGAGAATTTCGCCAAGTGCCTGCTGGCGAACTGGCGCCCCGTCTGCCCGATCGCCGAGACCAGCGAGGCGATCAACTGGCGGAGCTTCTCCAGGTCGCCGGCGACCTGCCCGCGGGGGACGTCCTGGCTGCCGGTCAGGAAGGCCTTCAGCTCCGCCTGGAGCGGCTTGTCCCGCCGGATCGTCGAGCGGGGCGAGATCTGCTGCCACGCGCTCCAGACCAACTGGTCCAGCCGCAAGGCGAAGTCCGCCAGCATCCCCACCAACTCCAGCGTCCGCGTCGGGTCGATCCGTTCGCCCGGCAGCCGGAGGTTCTGGCGGAGGGCCACTTCCGCCTCCTCCGGCCAGACGCTCTGGGCCAGCGAGGCCAGCCCCGCCTCCTGGAGCCGCCCGATCAACACCTTCCGCTCGCGTTCGGAGAGGTCCGCGGCCCGCTCGATCAGGCGGGCGACCAGGAAGTTCGGGTCCTGAAGCTCCCGCTGGTCGGTCAGCGTCCGGTCGGTCGTCTCATCGGGCCGGAGCTGGAGTTCGACCTTGGCGTCCCACGAGGGGAACTGGGCCATCAGCTCCTTCAGGAACGGCTCCCGCTGCTCGGGCAGGACGGCCGAAAGGGCCCGCTCGATCTCTTCGGACAGATACTCGCGTCTGGCCTCCGGTCCCTGATCGGCGAAATCGACCTGGACCATTCGGAGGCGATTGGCCGTAGCGGCCACCCGTTGACTCAACTCGCTGCTGAAGCCACTCACGGCGGTTGACCTTTCCGGAAATGCAACACCGTATCGAGAGCCGGCACGTCGTCTGCCCCCGCGGGCGGGGCTGCGGGCCCGGGATGGCACCGCCGCCTTGGGCCGGCGGCGCATCGCCGATGTTACTGAACCCGAGACAGATACTTAGGGGCGCCTGACTATACCGTCTCGCCCGGTGAAGGGCAAGCGAGCGTCTCTCGCCCGATCAGGGAGGGCGCTCGTTAGAATTCTAGCGCCCCGCCGGCCGCCGGACCCGTCCAAACGTCGCCGCCCGGGCCAGGTTTCGACGCATCGCATCACGGGGAAGACGGCGCGAGATACCCCCCGCTCGCCGCCGACTCCAGCAGACGCCACGCGCTGGTCTGGATCCGCTCTCGCCCGGCCTGGAACGCCAGGCGGAAGCCCACGTCGGAGAAACCGTCGCGGCCGGCGGGCCGGTCGATCTCTTGCGCCCTGTCGACCTGCACCGCCACCATCGACAGGGCTGACCCGCCAATCACCCGCCCTCCCGAAGCGGCTTGCCCCAGCAGTTGGCGAACGGCGTCGGCCGTCGCGGCCGTCAGCCTGCCCGCCGCGGCAGGATCGGTGTGCACGTACTCCGCCACGTTGCCCACCACGTGCTGGAAGCCCGTCGCGTCCGCGCCGACCTCCGAGAACAGCCATTTGTTGTCCGTCCCGGTGGTGACCTTGTCTCGCTGCGCCTCCTTTGCGCTCTGGTTGCTCCCCTTCGGCAGGAAGATGCCCGCGTCCGGGTAGTGCTGATCCTCATCGTCCAGAAGCCCGTCCTCCTCCTGGAGCTTCCGGGCGTGTTTCATCTGGCTCAGCCACGTGTTGTCTCGAAGGTTCGTCACCTGTTGACGGCTCTGCCGGCGCGCCTCGGCCCACTCTTCCGGCGTGGGCAGCCGGCAGTTCAGCAGCCGGGTAAACAGGATCGACGCGCCCAGGGAAACTTGCTGCACCGGGTGGGCCCCCGTGATCCGGCCCGGCGGGAGCCTCGCGTCGTACAGCTTCCCGACCAGCAGCGACGGCAGCTCGCCGTACCACTCCTTGCTCAGCTTCACGCCCCCCGCGTCGGCCGTCCACACCCGCGGGCCGTAGATGTCCGCCGCCTCCCGCGGAAGAAGCTGCTTCATCTCCGACCACTTCTGTCCGCCGGTCAGCACGTCGATGAACAGCCCGACCGGCACCTCTGTCGTGCTGAGATAGGCCGGCTGCCCGCCGGCAGGCGTCACGCGGCGGAAGGTCAGCCTGTGCTGCCCCGTCCCCCCGGTCCACGTGTAGACGGCCGGATCGTCGGACGAGCCGGAGCGGCTCCACCCGACCTTCGCCGGGCCGGCCTGCGAAAGATCCACCCCGCCGCCCGTCTGAGCCTGAATCCTCTGTAACCCGCCAAGCAGCGATGCCACGTCCTGACGCTCCGCCACCCCCCCGCCGATTGCCGTCACGTCTCGAGAGAACTGCCCGATGGCCGACTTGACCTGATCGTCCGATCGGCTGCCCGCCTGCGGGTCCACCGCCCCGCGCAGACGGTACACCGCCAGACGCAGCCGCGCCCAAGCCGACAGCGCATCCGGCTTCGACGCGTCCAGGCCGAACTGCGACATCTTCCCCACCGCCGCTTCGATCTGCCCAGCCGAGGCCCCCCTCACGAAGTACCCCTGCCAGCGAAGCCGGCCCTGCCGGTCCAGCTCGCCCACCAGCTCGGTCTTCCTCGGCCCGTCGGGCATCTTCGCGTAGAGCGATGCCAGGCTGCGGCGGATCTGCGCCTCCTGCTCCAGATCGGGTGCGCTGCCCGGCCAGGCCGCGCCCGGCCGTCCCAGCCGAAGCCACGCCGCCCGCGCCGCCTCGAACCGCCCCTCCGCCCCGGCCCTGGCCGTCGCCGCCAGCGAGGCTGCGTCCGTCGACGAAGCCACCGCCCCCAGCGCCGCCAGCCGGTCGACCATCGGCTTGAGGGCCGGCGCGATGTTGGGGTCGGCGTAGACCGCGCTGTTGGATCGCTGCTGGCGATCGTGGAGCTGGCGAAGCGTCTGGGCCGAGACGCCGGGCGGCTCGTCCAGCCCGTACCCCGCCGCCAGCAGGTCCTGGATCCGGTTGAAGTCCTTCGTCAGCGAGACCGTGCCGGCCCGCCAGGCATCGTAGCCGGCCAGCTCCTGCTTGCGTTGGGCCTCGAAGCTCGCGTCCTGCTGTCCGCCCGCCACCTTCGCCCAGTCCGCCTGCTTGAGCAAGCGCCCCAAGGCCCCGGCGCGCCGATCGCGGGCCCGGGCGTCGACGACGTCGCGGCTCCAGGGCCGGCGGGCGATCTCCGTGTCCGTGAAGCCCTTGGCGAACTGTCCGTCCAGTTGCTGGAGGAACGTCTTCAGGTTGTCGATCCGTGGTGCCAGCTTCGCGACGTCCTTGCCGGCCTGCTCGGCGGCGATCAACGCCTGCCGCTGCCGCTGCCACTGCCCGTCGATCGCCGGCGTCGCTGCCGACGTGATCGTCGCGATGGCCTCCTGGGCCGCCACGTACTTGTTCCACGAGCCCAGGCTCGCCGTCGCCACCTGCTCCTGGACCTTCAGCAGCATCCCGTTGGCCCCGGTGACCAGGCCGGCCTGCTCCTTGCGCGCGGCGTCCGCGCGGCCCAGGTCGTCGGCGATCTTGCGGCGCTGGGCCGAACTCTGCGCCGGCGCGGCGGCGATCTGGTCAAGCGCGGCCTCGAGCCCCTTCAGCCGGGCCTCGGCGGTATCGGCCACGCCCGCCAGGGCCGTCAGCGTCTTCGTCTGCTCCTCGGTGAGCTTCCCGCCGCGGCGGAGCTTGGCGACGCCGTCCCGCAGCGAGTGGGCGTCGGAAGCGACCTTCTCGCACTCGGCCTTCATCCTTGCGATCGCCCCGCCCTTCCGCGGGTCGCCGATCAGCCGGTGGCGGGGGCCCTTCAAGACCGCCAGACCGTGGCGGAGCACCTGCTCCGTCACCGCCCCGTCGGCGGGCGGCTTGATCGGCGGGTCGTCCGCCACGGAGGGCCAGTCCAGCACCTTGGCTTCCGGGCTGATCGTGAACGCCTCCATGTCCCTCAGCACGCTCTTCGGGGCCCGAAGCTGCCGCAGCCGGTCGGCGACGCGCTGAAGGCTGTCGGCGTCCTCTCCCCCGGCCGCCGCCGTCTCGTGCAGCACGTACTCGTCCAGGCCGACCAACGGCGTGACGTTGCCGTCGCCCCACTCGGCGAGCTTCGCCCGGAGCTGCTCGACGGCGCGCCACTCGGCCTCGATGAGCTCGACGCGGCGGCAGGCATCGAGGATCAGCCCGATCTTCCGGACGGCCTGGCCGTCGGGCAACTCGAGGACGTACTGGAGGCGATCGGCCGGGGCGGACCAGCCTCGGTCGCTGAACCGTTCATACGCCTCGTCCACCTTGGTGAAGGCGGGCCACTTGTGGCTGTCCATCGAATCGCGGACCGATTTGAACAACTCCAGGAGCTTGCGGCACTCGGCGGCGACTGCGGGTGTCCTGGCGCTGTCGGGGGTCGTCCCGGCCGGGACCCGCACGCCGCCGGGCACCTTGCCGACGACCCGCGGGTCAAGCGGCGTCTTGTCGGCTCGGATCTTGCGGAGCGGCTGGACGACGGACCGGCTCAGATGGGCGTCCTGCGTCCACCGGTCCAGGGCGGCGGCGTCGAGCTTGTCGAAGTTGCGGATGAACAGGCTGACCCACGCGCGGTACTCGTCGCGCCACTGCCCCCAGTAGTCGACCGCCGGGGGCGGGGGATCGACGGCCTGGACGAACAGCGATCGGATGAAGCTGTCCTTGCCCCGTGCCAGGTCGCCGCCGACACCGAGCGCCGCCAGGACCGCCACCGCCGGAATGAGGACCTTCGCCGACAGCAGCCCGCCGCCCTCGCGCAGCGTCTTCAGGTCGTCGGCCAGGTCCTCGAACGTCATCAGCCCCGGCGCGAGGTTGGGGTTCAGCAGGCGGTTGCAGAACTGCCGCCACGGCTCCCCGTTCTTGCCGAGCCGGCGCCATTCCGCGCTGTCGGGTGCCGGCCAGCCTCCCATCGCGCGCCCCGTGCGGTGCAGCACGAGCTGATAGATCAACTCACCGAGGGCGTGCATGTCGACGACGTCGCCGAGCTGCTTGTCGAGGTCGGCCTGGCCGACCGGGTCGGTCAGCAGGATGTTCGCCCGCGCGATCGGCCCGCGGCCGGTCAGCAAGACGTTCGACGACTTCAGGTTTCCGTAGGGGCGTCCGCAGATCCGCTTGAGTTCGGTCAACCCCTGAAGGATGCCGCTGACGATGTCGTGCAGCCGCCTGCCGTCCAGCTTGACCTGGCCGCGAATCAACTGCTGGAGCGTCCGCCGGTGATACTCGCCGGCGAAGTACGCCCCGCCCTGGACCGTGCCCGTCTCGTGAACCGACGCCCAGTGCCCGGCCCCCTCCGAAGCCACCTTCTGCTGCGCGCGAGCCCCGTCCAGAAACGCCTCGATCCGCCCCCTCAACTCCGCCTCGCCCGCCGACGAGGAGTAGGGCTGAAAGAACTTGACCAGATACTTCTCCGCACCGGCCTCGCCGACCTTCCTCGCCGTGAACGACGAGGCCGGGCCGCTGCGGTACAACTCCCGCACGGTCTCGTAGCCGCCAAAAAGCGCCATCAGGCGTCTTCCCCGGACCGGCCGGCCGCGGCTGGAGCCGCTACTCCGGCTTCAGTTCCTTCTCGATAACCAACCCGCGATGCAGCAGCTTGATCGGGATCGTCCTGTCCCCCCAGCCCGACCACTTCCATCGCTTGCCCGACAGCGGGAGGATGGCGCGCCGCTGGTCCGCGGAGCCCGGCTGGTCCTCGGTGATCCACGGCAGATAGGCCAGCACGACCACGTGCGTCGCGCCCCGCTGCTTCAGCCACCGATCCCAGATCTCGTCCTTCCTGCTGATGATCTGGACGGGGCTCTGCCCCCTGGCGAACGTCATCAGGCGCATCATCGAGCTGGCGTCCGGGCTGGAGCGCAGGGGGTTGTTCGGCTTCCAGTACTTGTTCACCGACATCTGCTCCCACGTCGGCAACTCGTCCTCGCCCACGGCGATGATGTTCACCTCGATCGACTGGGCCGCCAGCCGGGGGTCTTTCTCGTCGATGCGGACCTCGATGTTGTACGGCGGGCTCGGATGGCAACCGGCGAACATCGCGGCCAGGCACAGCGCGCCCGCGGCCATCGCTGCTGGACGGATCGTGTTCATTCGGCAACTCCTTTCGCTTACGGCAGCGGACCTCTACGCCCGCTGCGCTTCTGCTTCACTTTATCTATTTCGACCCCGAAAGGGTATCCCCTGAGTGTTTCGCATGGTGGCAGAGGCGTCCGGCCTGGGGCACGTCTACCGCCCCTCGCCGCCCAGGCCCATCAGGTGCCTGCGCGCCACCGCGTGCACCTCGCGGTTGAACCGCCAGTCGATCAGGATCAGGCTCCGCGTGCGGAGCAGCAGATCGTCGAGCTGCTCGATCGCCGGGTCGAAGACCTTGTGGATGCCCCCCGGCGGCGCGTCGCCGTAGTCCCGCACCAGGCTGTCCGGGCCGATGCCCGGAACCAGCCGAACGATCAGACCCAGCGTGTCCCACCAGACCTCCGCGGGGATCAGGTCGAAGGCCTCCTCCGGGCTGATCGCCTCGTGGATCAGCCGGTTGGGCCCGAGCGACTGAGCCCATCGCGGATCGTCCTCGAAGATCGTGTGGATCCGCAGCCCCAGCCCGATCGACTCGTCGCGCTCGGCGGCGACCTGGCGGGCGAGGCTCAGCGCCTCGTCCAGCGCCACCGCCAGCGTGGTCTGCCCGTTGACCAGCAGCGTCCGGACGGCCAGCACGGCGAGCGAATACAGGTCGCACGGCGTGCTCAGCAGCGGGACGATCTCGAAGTGGGTATCGGCGATCGGCACGCCCTCTGCGGCGCGGAGGGCCTCGACGGCCTGCCCGCCGAAACGCTGCCCGACCGTCCGGAACCGCCACTCGCCCGCCGCCAGGGCCGTCGTCTGCTCCAACTGCCCGTACAGGTCCACCCGCCCGCAGCTCAGGTTCAGCCGCAGCCAGATCAGGTCGTACCGCGCCGCCTGGAAACGCTCCTGCGTGGCGAACGTGCCCTCCACGATCGTCGAGCCCGACTCGGTCAGCGCCTGGCGGATCCGGACCGTGCCCTGCCCGCGCACCGCCTGGCCCGCCGAGGCGGGACGATACACCGACGCGCCCGCCGACCTGCCCTGGAGGAAGTACTGCGCGTCGCTGGTGTGGATCGGCAGGACGACGGCGTCGCCGCTGTCGCAAAGGACGGCCCGGCTGGTCCAGAGGAACGGCAGCCCCGAGCCGGGCTGTCCCAGGCGGACCTGGAAGCTGTCGGCCGTCATGTTCAGCAGCGGCCGCTGCGTCAGCTCCTCCGCCCGCCGGACGGCGCGAACGGCGTCCGAGAGCAATCGCAGCTTCAGGTGGAAGGCCTCGACGATCCGTCCGGGCCGCCCGTGCCGGCCGAGATAGAGCCACCCCCCGTCGGTC
>Ga0180438_10004762_pt1 | contig 19324 bp, 14 predicted proteins | sample SS_ome_12_FD_132455 | JGI IMG/M metagenome (GOLD analysis project Ga0180438, IMG submission 132455) | Hypersaline lake sediment archaeal communities from the Salton Sea, California, USA - SS_3_D_2 metaG | ecosystem: Environmental > Aquatic > Non-marine Saline and Alkaline > Hypersaline >...
AGATCTCGGGTTCCACTGATCAGCCGCACGGCGCTAGCCGCGGTTTCGTCAGCCGCAAGAACCGGGGCTAGCGCCCTGCGGCTAATTCCCCCAATCCGAATTCTTAGATGTAACAGTGCACTACACCTTTGCGCGAAAGCGCCGGTTGAACTTGCGGCGGCACGTACGATGTGAGGATTACCTCGGTCGATGGACCAGCCGACGACTTTGGAAGCACGACCAACGAAGGTTCGCACTTCTACGGCATTGGGACGTACCTGGCGCCGACCGTCATCACCGGGGCCGGACAGCAGGTGTATCACGAAGCGGACACCGACGATATCAGCGGTCCGGCGATCAACGCCTGAATCACCGGCAACGGCGGCAATCTTAGTGACACCGATTCACCGAACAATGCGCGTAATGGCGACTACGACAACAGCCTGAGCAACGGCTACCACGACATCGAGGTCTACAACCCGTTCGACAGCGCGACCGTCACGCTGACCGCCCACCTGCGGCGCGGCGGGACGACGGGCGCCTACTTCGCACTGGTCGAGGATGACGGCGACTTGGCGCAGCAGCAGAACCTGACGGTCGGAGGCGAAGGCTGGGAAGGCAACGACTTCTCTGAGTACACCAGTAACGAGATCACGCTCGGCCCCGGCCTGAACACCCTGCGTTTCAACGCCAACGCCGCGGTCCACTACGACTGGCTGCGGCTGGATGTCGAGAGCGTGGTCATTCCCGAGCCGGCGTCGCTGGCGTTGTTGGGGATGCTGGGGCTGGGCGTGGTGATGATGACTCGCCGCCGCCAGGCGTGACGTCGCGCCGCATTGCCATCAGCCGCGAAGCGTCGCGTTGCGGATAGCCGCGCAGCGGCGCGTGGCCGCGGGCGCCAGCCCCCGGAGGGAGTGGCCCCAACGCAAAAGAAGCCCCGGAGGGGCGACAGATAACTCGTCCGCTTCGCCGTCGCCGCTGCGCGGCTTTTGGCGCAACATCCGCCACGAAATCCGGGGGCTATCGCCCCCGGCTACGCGCCTTCGCCCGTATCGGGGCTTGACGAATTTTCGCGAGAGACCCCCGCCAGCGAAAGGGGCGCACGAGCGCAAAGGTACGCAACGCGAGCACTGCCGAGGGCAGCAGTGCTTAGCGAATGCCGGCGGCTTCCAGGACTTCTCGCAGCACCGGCGGTCGCCGCGTGGGGCCGGCGGGAAGGGCCGGTCCGGCGCCAGCCGCGTAGGTTGCGGCGTCCTCGGGCAGAAACGGCGTAAACGGCGGAACCTCTTCCCGCGTCAGCCGCAGTTCCAGCACGCCCGGCAGGTGGCTGCGGCGGCGGTAATCGCGCAAACAGTCGGTCAGTTCTCCCGCCGTGCCGGCCGAGCCGACCCACAACCGGTCGGGACCGCCCAGGCCCCGCGCGACGTGGCCGAAGGAGCAGCGGGGAAACGTCGTGGCCTCGTACCGGCCGTCAAAAAACAGGTTTTGCCGGGTGACGCACATACCGTGCATCGAGTTATTGAAGATCACGAACAGGATCGGCAGGCCGTGCTCTACCGCGGTGTGCGCCTCGAACCCTTGCATGAGGAAGGCGCCGTCGCCGCAGAAGACGACGGTGCGGTTTTCCGCCGGGCAGCCGAGTTGGGCGCCGACACTCGCGGCGATGGCGTAGCCCATGCCTCCCATGCCCAGCGCGATCGTCGAGGTAACGCCGCCCGGCAACCGCAGGTAATGCAGCGCCGCCGCCGCGCAGTTGCCCGCGTCAAAAAGGACGTGCCCCCGGCGGGGCAGTATCTCCGCGAGCATCTCGATCGCTTCGCTTTGCAGCAGGTCGTCGCCGTCGCGGGCGGCGCCGCCGGCCGGAGCGTCCTCGGCCAGGACCGGCAGAAAGCACTTCCGCTGCAGGGTCGGCAGCGGCCGCGGGCTCATTCCCCGCCATTCGGCCGAGGCCCCCATCAGGCGGAAGACATCTCCGGCGTCGCCGTGCACGAAGCCGCCGGTCGCGAGTCGCGCAAGCCAGGCGGGGCGCTCCACGTTGACGATGGCGACGCGCTTCTCGGGCAGCGACGCTTTCAGCGGCCCCCGCGTCATCACGCTCAGGCCGGAGCCGACCGCCACCAGCAGGTCCACTTTCTCTGCGATGAACGCGTGGGCCGACGGCTCACCCGCCACGCCCACCGTTCCCAGGTAATGCGGGTCGTCGTTGGGAAACGCCGCCTTGGCCGAGAGGGTGGTGACGGCCGGCAAACCGTAGCGGCGGGCGAACTTGACCACGGCCGCCGGGTCGGTCGAGCGGAGCACGCCCGGCCCCAAGAGCAAGAGCGGGCACGCCGCGTCTTTGATCGCGGCGAGCAGTCGCAGCGCGGCTTTCTCGTCCACCGGCGGACGGATCGCCATTTCCTCCAGCCGCTTGGGAAAACCGGCCGGGGGCGGCGGGACCTCCATCTCGTACAGATCGCGCGGGATCAGCAGTACGGAACTGCCTTGCCGGCCGCTGAGCGACGCGGTCACCGCCTCCTTTAGCGCCTGCCAGAACTGGGAAGGGCAGGTCACCTTCGCACAATATTTGCTGATCGAGGCGAACATCGTCTCGGCGTTGATCGAGCCGGAAAGCCCGGAGGAATCCTGAAAGGCGCCGCGTCCCTCCAAGGGGGTCGGGGCCTGGCCGACGATCGCCAATAGCGGGGCGGCGTCGGCCTGGGCCTCGGCCACGCCCACCGCCAGGTGCATCATCCCGCCGCCCGAGGTCGCGCAGCACACGCCGAGCGTGCGATGCACGCGGCTGCGGCAGTCGGCCATGAAGGCGGCGCCGATTTCGCTGCGGGTCAGGATCGAGCGGAGCCGGTCCTCACCCAGCCGGCAGATCGCATCGTGCAGATGCTCGATGTTGGCCCCGCTCACACCAAAGACGTACCGCACATCCCAGTCGCGCAGCGTCGTCACCAGAGCGTCGACAAGTTGCATGGGTGGCTCCTTATACCCCGTGAACAGGGTGAATCCGAAATCCGAAGCACGAAACACTAAATCCCAAACAAATTCGAAGCACGAATTCTCCAAATCCAAAACCGCCGCCGCGACATGAACTCGGCGGTTTCGAACATTTCGATTTTGAATTTGTTTCGGATTTCGAGATTCGGATTTCAACATGCGCGCACGGCGCGCTGAAGCTACGCTATACGGCCCTAATTTCCTCCCGGCTTCCAGTGAACCACCGCGGCGGCGGCGTAGTCTCCCGCGTGCGAAAAACCTCCAAACACCAAGTGATGCCCCGGCTGAAGCCGCCCGGTCTCCACCGCCTCTTCCAGGCAGATGGGCAGCCCCGCCCCGAACAGGTTGCCGTGCCGCTCGAATGTCTGCACGTGCTGCTCGGGCCGCACCTGGACCGCCTCCCGCCAGTTCCGCAGAAAGATGCGGTTCGGTTGATTGGTGATGAAGACGTCGATCGCATCCAGCGGCAGTTCCGCCTGCTTGCAAGTGGACTTGATGACCTCGGGCACCATGCGATTGGCGCGGGCCATGATGTCGGCGATCTTGGCTTCGGTGAAATCGACATATCCAGAATGCGTGCTCGGTTCGTACCAGGGGACGCCGTCGTCGCGAATCGCGTTCATGTCGGCCGCGTACTCGCCATAGGTGCGAAAGTCGATCGACCGCACCGGCGATTCGTCGTTGGCCACCAGGTAACCCACGCCGCAGCCGTCACCGGGGATTCGGGCCTGCTTTCGGTAGCGGTTTTGCTCCTGCGAAAAAAGCCGCCCGCCGGCGTTTTGCACGTTGGCCACCAGGGCGGTTTTGGCGCCGTAGGTCGCCATGATCGCCTTCGCCCAGCCGATCATGTACAGGAACGAGACGCAGCCGCCGTTGTGGGCGTCGAGCACCCACTTGGGACGAATGCCCAGGCCGTGGCAGACGATCGCTCCGCAGCCGGTAAAGGGCTGGTCGGGAAGGGTCACGTTGGTGAGCAACACGTCAACGTCTTTTTGCAGATTCAGATTCAGGCGATCGGCCAGTTTGCGGGCGGCCTGATCGATCATGAACGCGGCGGTTTCGTCCTTGGACACGTGGTGGCGCAGCTTCACGCCGCGGAACATCACGTGCACCTCTTCGTTTTCTTCGATCTGAAAGAAGCGGTTATCGACGATACGTCGCGGCATGTAGCTCGCGGCGCCGACCAGGCTGATCGGGCTCATGGCTACTCGCCTTCCACCGGCGGGCCGTTCCACTTCATGGGTAGACCGTTTTTGTACCGGAATTCGAGGATGTGCTTCAAGTTCTGCAGTTCCAGCCAGTGGCCGGCATAAAAGAACGGCCACATATCGCCCACCCAGATATTGCGCCCCGGGGGCGACTTCTCGGGAAACGGGTTCTGGTCATAGTACGGATGGTGGCAGTTGGTCCACAGGACGACGCAGCCCTCCCGCTTGAGAACCAGCGGCGCCGGCACGATGCGCATCAAATAGATCATCCACAGCTCATCCCCCTGATCCCACGAGCAGTGGTAATCGACCGTCATCGCCTCGGGGTTGGTCTTGATCTTGGTGTAGATCTTCGTCGCGCTGCCGATCTTGTCCGTGGCGACGGTCATGCCGTCGGCGTCCATCCTGGTGAAGTCCCGGAGGCTGTAGGTCCATTCCGACAGCGTGTAGACGTCGGCGAGATAGTCGTACGCGCTTTGCGCGGGGCATTGGATGTACTCTTCGACGGTGCAAAAGGGCCCGAACATCTCGTCGTGGGGGTAGACCGCGTGGGTCATCTCCATCGCCAGGCCGGTCATTTCATCCTTGCTGCAATTCTCGATGCGGTGGACGTTCTCCAGCGCGTTGATGGCCGCTTCGATCTCCGGATTCATGAGGCGCCTTTCTAAGCAAGCGAATTTCAACGATGTCGCAACGGCCTCGCGGGCCGGTCCGGGCTTGCGCTTCTGCCCGAAGTGGCCGCATTGAAAGCGTGCCCGTAAGCGCGGTGTCGCGTAACGGACGAACGAATGTCCTCGCCGAAAAGCCCGCCCCGTTTGCCCCGCCGGGCTGCTAACCTCGGCATCGCCACTTCCCACCGACAAGGGGGAAATCGTGTGCCGAGGTCTGCCATCCTAGTGCGGGGGGATTATAACATGCGCATACGTTGGGGCAAGAACCGGGGCAGGTGATGGACAAAACCATGCTTTTGCCGGCCCAGGACCCAAAGTGCGCATCCTGCGCCGATTACCCCGCCTTCTTCTCCGCATGTTTGTGCCGGAACCAGAACGACCGCACCAGCGGGCGGCCGGTGGGGGTGCGGTGGCGGTCGGGGTGGAACATGCTCAAGGGGAAGTCGCGGTCCTGAAAGCGGAAGCCGCCGCGGTAGCCCTGCCGCCGCAGCCAGGTGAACAGGCCGCCGCAGGCGTCGATTTGCTGCCGTGTGTCACAGGTGAACAGGAGAATGGCGCCGTCCGCCGTGAGGGTGTCGATGGCCGGCTCGATCCGCGCAAGCGCGCCAGCCGACATATCGACCCGCACCAGCCGGATCGGATGCGGGACCCGCCGGGTCAGGATTTGCCGGTAGAGGTCTTCGTCGCTGGGGGGCAGGGCGGGCTCGGCTGGACGGGCGGTTTCGGCGTCTGACGAACGGATTTCCCGGCCTTGCCTGCGGGGCGTGAACGTCGCGTCTTTGCGGCCGCTTTGCCACGGTGTTTCATCGCTATCGGCCGGCGCTCCCGCCGAGGCGTCCACCACCGTCACGTGCGGCAGCTTGAGCGTGGTCACCAGGTTTTTCAGGTACGCGACCTTGGGGCGGGTCGATTCGACCGCGTACACCTTTCCCTGGTCCTTCCCTACCTGCCGGGACATCCAATAGGCGAACACGCCGTCCCCCGCGGTAAGATCGACGGCGGTATCGCCCCAGGAAAGCTCCCGCGTAAGAAACCCCACCGTATGCCGATGCTCGGCAACAAAGTTCCGCACGGCCTTCATCAAAAAGGCGGCGTTGGAGAGGGGGGTCGTGAAGGATTGGGCGCGGGAGGAGTCGGGCATGAGGGCGGTTTTGCGGAGTGTGGAATGCGGAATGCGGAACACTGAGTATGGAAATAGCCGGCGCGATGCGGTCCGGCGTTCCCCTGGCGGTCCGGGGGAATCATCCGCCAAAACGGCCCGCGGCGGCAAGAGAGATTCGTGCTAGCGTGGGAGTTAAATTGTCTTGCCGCGGCCCAGGGGTTTGCGGTAGAGTCTGCCCCAGGTCGGTATTCCTTGAGGAGGGGGAATGCTTTTTTCATGCGGGCCTGGGCGAAAAACGCGTCCGCCGCCGCACAGGAAAGGACTCCGTGATGCAATCGTTTTCCCTGGCCGAGTTGGCCCGGCGCGTGGGCGGCGAGACCCTCGGCGAGGGCGCGACGGTCATCCGCGGGGCGGCCCCGCTCGAGTCGGCCGGCGCCGGCGACATCACGTTTGTCGATAACAAGAAGTTGGCGCCTCGGCTGAAGACCACCGCCGCCACCGCAGTCATCGTCCCGCGGAGTTTCGACGCTCCGGGCCTGCCGGCGATTCACGTCGAGCATGTGCAAACCGCCTTTAGGACGGTGTACGAACTCTTCCACCCGGTTCGCCCTCCGCAGCGGATCGGCGTGAGCGCCAGCGCGTTCGTCAGTCCCACGGCCCGGTTGGGCGAGAACGTCGATATCTTTCCCGGCGCCACCATCGGTCCGGAGGTGACGGTTGGCGATGGCTGCGTGATTCACGCCGGCGTCCATGTGATGGCGGGCTGCCAGATCGGGGAAGGAACGATCCTCTTCCCCGGCGCCGTGCTCTACCCCGAAACGCGCATCGGCCGCCGCGTGATCATTCATGCCAACGTGGTGATCGGGGCCTACGGCTTCGGATATGAAATGGTGGACGGCCGCCATCGGCTCGGCCCGCAGTACGGAAACGTCGTGATCGAAGACGACGTCGAGATCGGCGCCGGCGCCACCATCGACCGCGGGGCCTTCGGGCCGACCGTCATCGGCGAAGGCACGAAAATCGACGACCAGGTGATGGTCGCGCACAACTGCCACATCGGCCGGCACAACGTTCTTTGCTCGCAGGTCGGCGTCGCCGGCAGCGTGACCACCGGCGACTACGTGGTGATGGCGGGCCAGGTCGGCGTGCGGGATCATGTGACCATCGGCGAGAGGGCGATGCTCGCCGCCAAGGCGGGCGTGATGAACAGCGTTCCCGCCGGGGAAGTCTACGCGGGCATCCCCGCCACGCCGATCAAAGACCAGAAACTGCTGCAAGCCGCCATCGGCAAACTGCCGGAGTTGCGAAAAACGGTCAAGTCGCTTCAACGGGCCCTCGGGGCGGTGGAGACCGGCGGCGAGACGGACATCGGCGACGTTCCGGAAAACCGCCGCAGCGCCGCGTAAGGGGGAAGCGGCATGGATTCCGGATTTCGAGAACTAGAGAGCAGCGAGAACACTTCAAGGGTTCGCAGCGCGGAAAGCACTCTGCCTTCCCGCGGGTCCGTCATCGGCCTGGCCGCCGCCTGGGGCCAGTATCCGGTAACCATCGCCCGCGCGCTCAAGCGGCAGGGCTACCGCGTGTGCTGCGTGGCGCTTAAGGATCTCGCGGACCCGATCCTGAAGGAAATCTGCGACGACCATCGGGAAGTGGGGCTGGCCCGGATGGGCGCGGCCATCCGCTTCTTCCGCCGCTGCGGCGTGACGCACGCGACGATGGCCGGCAAGATTCACAAGAAGGTGATCTTCGAGCGGTTCTCCTGGATCAGGCACACGCCCGACTGGCGGTTTATCCGCACGTTTTTTCCCCATTGGGCGCTGCGGACGAAGGACCGCCGGGACGACACCCTGGTGGCCGCCATCGTGGCCGAATTCGCAAAGGATGGAATCGTGTTCGCTCCGGCCACGCAGTTTGCCCCCGAGTTGTTGGTAAGCGAAGGCGTGCTGGCCGGGCGGTGCCCGTCGGCGGCGATCGGGCGGGACATCGCCTTCGGCTGGCAGATCGCCAAGCAGTTGGGCGGCCTCGACGTCGGCCAAAGCGTGGCGGTCAAGGGGCAGGCGGTGATCGCCGTGGAGGCCATCGAGGGAACCGACGAATGTATCCGCCGGGCGGGAGAGCTTTGTCCGTCCGGCGGCTTCACCGTCGTCAAAGTCGCCAAGCCGCAGCAGGACATGCGGTGGGACGTGCCGACGATCGGAATCGGCACGATCGAAAGCCTCGCGGCGGCCGGCGGCAAGACGCTCGCGATTGAAGCCGGAATGACGATCGTGGTAGAAGAGGACGCGGTGCGGCGACTGGCCCAGCGGCTGGGGATCACCGTCGTCGCGCTGCGCCAGCCGCCGGCGCTGTGCGAAACCGCCGAGGCGGCCTGACAGGGTCGGACGTTTGGCAGGGGGTCGGGAGTCTTTTTCGGTCAACGTGGTCTCCATTGGATCGCCGGCCGGGCCGAAAAAGACTCCCGACCCCTTCCCTCCCCCCCTGTATTCAGCATTCCACATTTAGCATTCATTACTTTCCCATGCCCATCCTCGTTACCGGCGCCGCCGGGTTCATCGGCTTTCATCTTGCCCGGCGATTGCTCGAGCAGGGCGAGACCGTCGTCGGCTTCGACAACATGAGCGACTACTACGACGTGTCGCTCAAACGGGCCCGGGTCGAAATCTTGCAGAAACGCTCCGGGTTTTCATTCGTCCAGGCCGATTTGGCGGATCGGCCGGCGGTCAAGCGGGTCTTCGCGGAGGGCGGGTTCGACCGCGTCGCGCACCTGGCCGCCCAGGCGGGCGTGCGGTATTCGCTCACCCACCCCCACGCCTACATCGACAGCAATCTCGTCGGGTTCGCCAACATCCTGGAAGGCTGCCGGCGCCAAAATGTCGGTAACCTGGTGTACGCGTCGAGCAGTTCCGTCTACGGCCTGAATACGAAGATGCCGTTTGCGGAGCGGGACAACGTCGATCACCCCGTCAGCCTGTACGCCGCCACGAAAAAGGCCAACGAACTGATGGCCCACACCTACAGCCATCTTTACGGTTTGCCGACGACGGGGTTGCGGTTCTTCACGGTTTATGGGCCGTGGGGACGGCCGGACATGGCATTGTTCAAGTTTACCAAGGCGATTCTGGCCGGCGAGCCGATCGACGTTTTCAACCACGGGCGGATGCAGAGGGACTTTACGTACGTGGACGACATCGTGGACGGCGTGCTGCTCACGCTCGATCGTCCCGCCGAGCCGAATGCGACCTGGAGCGGCGACACGCCCGACCCGGCGACCAGCCCCGCGGCGTATCGCATCTACAACATCGGCGCCTCGCAGCCGGTGCTGCTGTTGGACATGATCGAGACACTCGAGCGCTGCCTCGGCCGCACGGCGAAGAAGAACCTGCTGCCGATGCAGCCCGGGGACGTGCCCGCCACGTATGCCGACGTCTCGTCCCTGGCCGAACTCGGCTACCGGCCGAAGGTCGGTATCGCCGAGGGCATCGAGCGGTTCGTGGCCTGGTACCGCGACGATTACGGCGCCGCCGGGAAGTGAGCGGTTGCGATGCACTACGTACTCTCGCCCACAGGTTATGTGTTTGCCGTGATCTGGCTTGCGGTGCTCGGCGGATGCGTCGGCAGCTTCTTGAACGTCGTGATCTACCGGCTGCCGCAGGGGAAGAGTCTTTCGCAACCGGGATCGCACTGCCCCAAGTGCGGCCATCCCATTCGCTGGTATGACAATGTTCCGGTGCTCGCGTGGCTCTGGTTGAAAGGGCGTTGCCGCGACTGCCACGCGGCGATTTCGTCGCGCTATCCGCTGGTGGAAGCGGCGGTGGCGACGATGTACCTGGCGGCCGCGCTGATCACGCTGCCCGTTCCCGAGGCTTCCGAAATCCCCGGCGTGCCGCCCACCGCGACCGTCACGCGGGACGACCTTTGCGTCTTTGCAATGCTGGCCGCCTGGGGGCCGACGCTGCTAGCAGCCGCACTGATCTTGTTTGACGGCCGCCGCGTGCCGATAACACTCTTGGCGCCGGCGGTCGCGACCACCTTCTTTGCTGTCATTGGTATGCTGATGCTTTAGCGCTGCATCGCGGCTACGTATTGGGGGTCGGGAGTCTTTTTCGGTCAGCGTGTTCTCAATGGGATCGCCAGCCGGACCGAAAAAGACTCCCGACCCCCTCTTGATCGCCGCCTGACCCGCCAGACCGCGCAATCAAAAGAACGCCAAGAACCAAAGTCCAAGAACCAAGTAGCCAATCATGGATGTCCACGCCCGCCTCAAAGCCATTCTCAATTCCCCCAGCTACGTTCTCCCGGAAGAAGACACCGAACTGCTCAAACGCCCGGAAATGCGGCCCGTGCGGATGCAGTTGGAACTGCAGAAGCCCGAGTCGTTCCTGCGGCGGGAGGACATCCATTCCACCGTCGTCGTCTTCGGCGGGACGCAGATTTTCGAGCGGCCGGTCGCCGAGCAGCGGTTGGCCGACGCGAAGGCGGACCTCGCCAAACGCCCGGCCGATGAAACCCGGAAACGGCTCGTCGCCGTCGCCGAGCGAATGCTTGCCAAATCGCGGTTTTACGACGACGCCCGCGAGTTCGCCCGCATCGTGTCCACCGAATGCCAGCAGAAGGAAACCGGCGAATACGTCATCGTCACCGGCGGCGGGCCGGGCATCATGGAGGCGGCCAACCGCGGCGCCTACGACGCCGGGGCCAAGTCCATCGGCTTCAACATCACCCTCCCCGAGGAGCAGACCCCCAACCCGTATATCACGCCGGAACTCTGCTTCCAGTTCCATTACTTCGCCCTCCGCAAGATGCACTTTCTCTTGCGGGCCAAGGCGGTGGTGCTGTTCCCCGGCGGGTTCGGCACGCTGGACGAACTCTTCGACGCCCTCACGTTGCGGCAAACCCACCGGATGCAGGTGATCCCGATCATCCTGTTCGGCGAGGCGTACTGGCGGCAGGTGATCGGCTTCGACTTCCTCGCCGACGAAGGGGTGATCGCCGACGCCCATCTCGAACTCTTCCAGTTCGCCGAAACGCCGGAGCATGCCTGGAGAATGATCAAAAAATTCCACGGCGGACTACGCGAGTTGCCCGGCGGCCGGGCCACCGGCCCGCGGACGGACGCGCAAGAGGATGACCGGCGGTACGGGCCGGACCGGATCGTGGTCAACGGCGGGCAAAACGGAAACGCGTGATCGTTGAACCGCAAGCCGCAGGCGCCGCGGCGACACGGTACGGCCCATCCCCCGTCGCCTGCGGCTCGGGGTTAAACGGAGGGGCCGTTGGGCGCGTCAATCGAAGATGACCGTCTTGTCCCCATACAGCAGCACCCGCCGCTGGATGTGCCAGCCGACCGCCCTCGAAAGAACCAGCTTCTCCAGATCCCGCCCCTTGTGCAGCAGGTCTTCCAGGGCGTCGCGGTGGGAGACGCGGGCCACGTCCTGCTCGATGATCGGCCCTTCATCCAACTCCGCCGTGACGTAGTGGCTGGTGGCGCCGATCAGCTTCACGCCCCGCTCGTAGGCCCGGTGATACGGCCGGGCGCCCGCGAAGGCCGGCAGAAACGAGTGGTGTACGTTGATCGCCCGCCGCGGAAAATGCGACACGAAGTCGTCGCTGAGAATCTGCATGTACCGGGCGAGGACGACGAGGTCGATTTCATGCTCGGCCAGGAGTCGCAGTTGCTCCCGCTCGAACGCTTCTTTCTGCCCTTGGGGCGTGGGGATGTGGAAGAACGGAATCTCGTAGAAGTCGGCCCATTTCTGGGCGTGGGCGTGGTTGCCGATGATCAGCGGGATGTCGCACCGCAGTTCGCCAACGTGATGCCGGTAGAGAAGATCGACGAGGCAGTGATCGTACTTCGAGACGAACACCGCCATCCGCGGCGCCCGGGTGAAGTAATCGACGCTCCACCGCATGTCGAACCGCGCGGCCAGCGGTTGGAACTTGGCGGCGAATTCCTCCGGCCCCACGTCGAAGTCGGCCAGTTCCCACTCGACCCGCATGAAGAAGAGATCGCGGAGGGCGTCCTGGTGCTGGTCGGCGTGGATGATGTTGGCGTCATGCCGGTAGAGGAACTGGCTCACCTCGGCAACGATGCCTTTGGCGTCGGGGCAATCGATCAAAAGCACGGCGGACATGGCGAGTTTTTGCGGGGAGGGGCGTGAGAAGGCGGACGCCTCCGCCATTGGACCCTTCGCGTACCCATCATGCCAGAGTGGGTGGAATACGCCGCGCCTTCTATGCCGCCGGCTTGAAAACCGCAGTCGCTTGCCCACATAATGCCTTTTTGGCCGCCAAGCGGCAAACACCTCATTTTCTCCCTCGTCTGAGCGAGCTCCAACGGCCGAATCCTTGTCGGTCCTGCGAAAGAAGGTCGTCGGTATGGGTGGCGATACGGCTGAGCACGTTGCTGCGCGGCGCTCGGGGGCGCTGCGGGCCCTCTGTTTTCTCGCGTGCGTGCCCTCCGGCGGCGCGCTGTTGGCCAAGGTGTACGGCGTGGCGTCGCTGCAATGGGTGACGCTGGTGTCCTTTGTGCCGGGGATCGCGCTGATGGTAACCGTGTGGGCCTTTGCTCCGCCGCGGTGGCCCCGGCTGGGAGAGGATCTCACCGTCGGGTTTTGGGGCGGTCTGCTGGGGACCATCGCCTACGACCTCTTCCGGCTTCCGTTCACGCTGGTCGGCTATCGCCTCTTTGCGCAGCACGGGTTGTATGGCATCTGGGTGATGGACGCGTCCCACGCCACGCCGACGACCGAGGCGATGGGCTGGCTCTACCATTTCTCGAACGGAATCACCTTTGGAATCGTCTACGCGCTGGTCATGCGGGGGCGGCACTGGGGATGGGCGGTGGTGTGGGCCCTGGCGCTCGAATCGATCGCCGTCTTCTCGCCCTTCGGCGCCATCTTCGGCCTGCGGACCAACTACCCGGTGCTGGCGATGGCCTACACGGCCCACGTGGCCTACGGCGTTCCGCTGGGGCTGGTGACGCGCTGGCCGGAACGCTTCCTCGCATGGCTGCAAGGTGTGCCAAGGCTGGTCTGGACGCTGATGGCCGTGGTCGCCGCGGCGCCGTTTGTCGGTTTGTTCGCCGCGGACGTGATGCAGGAAGAACGTCCCGCGCCGGGACAGTTCGAGGTCCACGGCGCCAGCCTGACGCCCGGTTGGTTGCGGATCGAACGCGGCGATTCCTTCCGCGTAAGCAACCCGGGCGATGCGGGAGTCGCCGTGGCGGTTCAAGGCGCCGGGCGGAGTGAAATTGCAGCCGGTCAGACGGTTCAGATCACGCCTTCCCAGCCGGGTATTTACCAAGTGTACGTGGTGACGGAGGGCCGCACCCGCAGCAGCTTTCTCGCCGTCGAACCGGTGGAGGACGCGCCATGAGCCAAACGTTTTGCGCGCGGTGCGGCGGGCCGCTTGCGCCCGGCATGAAGTTCTGCCAGGGGTGCGGCGCGGCCGCGGCGCCGCCCGTGCGTGCACAGCAGACATCCGCCGCGCCTTCCGCCGCGCCGCAGCGGCAGCGCGATTGGGTGGCCGCCCTTGGCAAGTGGCTCGCCAAGAACCTGTGGATGTCCATCGTCTTCGCGTTGCTCGGCGCCGGCTTCGCCTGGCTGGCCAACGTCTATTTCATGGCGATGGCCGAGGGATACAACGACATCCCCGGCGGCAGTTGGACCACCGGCCGTGGCAACCTGATGCACGGCACGCTCCTTTGGACGCTCGCCAGCACCGTTGTCTTCGGCGTGGTCGGCTACTGGTGGTCGGTGGGAACCGAGCGGTTCATTCAGGGGTTCGTCAAGCTGCCCGAATCGCTGGGGGCCTTGTTCGGCCGCGTCAACGGCGCCCATGTCGCGCTCTTGTGGGGATTCGCCGTGGCGCTGTTCGGCTCGACGGTGATGAGCCGGTGGATTTGCGCCGCGGCGGCGGTCGTCGTCGCGCTGTCGCTGCCGACGGTGGCGGGCCGGGTGGTCTCGAGCATGTTGTTTAAGGTCTGGTCGCAAATCCTGCGGCAGATCGCGCCGGGCAAGCAGCTCAAGCCGCAGGGGATGTTGGCGGTGGCGGTGGGAATGCTCGGGGGCGGCGCCGCCTTGGCCGTGGGCGGCCTGGTCGGCAGCACGACGTTGAAGCTTGGTGGCTCGTTCGTGTGCGCGATCGCCGCCTTCATTCTCACCTTCGCCGCAGCGCCGCCGGCCACCGCCACCGCCCTGTGCCTCGCCGCCCTGGTGGTGTTCGCGTGGCAGTGGATCGATCCCGCAGCCCTGTTCGCCGATGACGGCGGCTGGAAAGAAAGCGGCGGCAATCTGCGAGGCTGGGTGAAATCGTCCGGCGCCGGCAAGGTCATGTCGTACGCCACGGGCGGCGCCTTGGGAGCCGCCCTCGGCGGCGCCCTGGGACCGGCGATCGGCGGGCTGATCGGAAACCTATCGCCCGACGATCCCTGGTGGATCGACATCCCCGAAGGCGACGAAGGCGAGGAAGGCGAAGCCGACGACCGCGTCGTCGATCCCTACACCGGCGACGAACTCCCGCGTTGGACCCCCGACTCGCCAGAGGGCAGCCGCGGCCCCGGCGAGCCCGGGCAGGTGCTCTTTCAGGGCCGCTGGGTGGACCCCGCCGACGCCCGGCAGTTCTTCGACGAGTCGGAAGCGGCCGACCGCCGCCGGCAGGCGGAAAGCGACCGCTTCCATGACGAGAGCGTGGACAAGTCCACCCAATGGCTGGAAGACTCCGACGAGCGGGCCGACCGCCGTGAACAACAAATTCTCGAAGACGCCGAACGCGAAGCCGCCGAAGAAAACGCCGACGAGCGGCGGGCCCGCGCCTACGAAGATCAAATCAACCGGGCGACCGGGGACCTGACGGGCGAACAGGCGGAAGCGGTGGACCGCATCCTCCGCGGCATCGACACGAATGATCCCTCGCCGGAAGACCTGGACGAGCTGACGCGGCTGGCGCACGCCATTCACAACCTGCGGCAGGGAGCATCGGAGTTCGAGGGGGCCGAGGCGGAGCAAGACGCCCTCGATTGGCAGGGCTACGAGACTGGGGCCCGGCGGGTCGAGCAGGCCGGCCGCCGCGCCGGGTACTACCTGGAAGGCGGACCGATCGGCATGGCGCTGGGCGGCGGCATCACCGACGCGATCTTCGATGGGGCGGGCGCCGCCGGCCGCGGGGACCTCGAAGGCGTCGGCGCCGCGATGTGGAACGGGGCCGTCGCCGGGACCTTCGGCCGCGCCGGGGACAAGCTCGACGACCTCGTCAATTCGCCGATCGGCCGCGTCGCCGGCAACGCCCTGCTCGGCGGGGCCGAGGAGTCGGTCACCGTTCAAATGGATGAAGACGGCGTGGTGCGGGATGCGGACGGAAACGTTCAAACCGGCGACTTCGGAACCGGCGCCCTGATGGGCGGGGCGTTCTCCGCCGGCGGCCACGGCTTGGGGAGGCTGCGGAATCGCCTCGGCGGCGGCGACGTGGACCTGCCGACCGGCGGCGGACGAGATGCGGACGCTCCCTCGGCCGACGCGCCGTCCACGGCACGCCGGCCGGACGCCGATCCGGACGCGCCGGCGCCTCGACGTGGCGACCGCGGCGAAGTCGAAACGCCCGTCGCCCGCAGCCGCGAACCCGCCGACACGAGCGCACCGGACGTCCCCCCGACGCGCGTTCGCTCCGGCGAGCCCGAAGTCCCCATGCCGCCGCCCCGCCGCGACGCAGACGCCGATCAGCCGACACCCCGCCGCGACGACGGACCCGAAACCCGCGACTCGGAAGGACCCGGCCGGGCGCCCGAGGAACCGCCCCGCCCTGCGCAAGACGAAACGCCGCCCCGCCGACGCGATGAAACGCCGGCCGAAACCGCCGACGCTTTAGCGCCGCCCGATCGCCGGCGGATGGACGACATGGCCGACGGCGACGGCCGGGCGGATGCCGACGCGGACGGCGCCGAGCCGCCGCCGCGGCGCTACGTCGATGACCTGAATCCCGACGTCGATCAAAGGCGAATCGGCGCCGAGGACGCGGCGGATCGGGCTTGCGACGCCAGGCGGGACGCCGCCCACCAGGAATCGGCGGTCGAGGACGCCGACCTGAATGTCGATCAGGCCCGCCGCGACCTGGTCCACGATCCCGACAACCCGCAGCTACTTCGAAATTACGAGGATGCGACGGCCGAGGCGGAGCAGGCTCGCCGCGACCTGGACGATTCCAACCGCCGCGCCCAGGAGGCCGACGACGAAGCGGCCGGGGCCCGCGAGCGGTGGATCAACGACGACCCCCGCCGCGTGCGGCGAACCGCTCAAGACGAGGCCCGTTGGGCTCAGCAGGACGCTGACGAAGCGGCCGACCGCGTCCGCGACACGCAGCAAAGAACGGACGACGCCGACGCCGACCTCCGCCGGGCCCGCGACGAGGCCGACGCCGCCAGTCGCGATATGAAGGACGCCGTCCGCGATCAGGTCCGCGATCCCGACAGCCCCGAAGCCCGCGACGCCCAGCGCCGCTACGACGAAGCCCGCGACCGCCGCAACGAAGCGGAATCGCGGGCCGACCAGGCCCGCCAACGCCGCGACGAGGCCCAGGCCGAGCGCGACCAGGCCCGCCAACAGCGCGATGAGGCGGAAAGCCGCCGCGACGACAAAGAGCGCGAGGCTGAGCGCGTCCGGGAAGAAACCGAACCACAAATCCAGGAACTTCAGCAGCGGGAGCAGGAGATCCAGCAGCGGGTCGACGACGCCATCCAGAATCGCTTCACACACGTCAAACGCGACCGCGGCGCCGATCCCGACGCCACGGAAGGCGCCATCCTGCGGCCGCGGCCCCAGGAAGGCGATTACACCCTGGCCCGCGACACCACCGAGCTGGCCCGGCAGCGGCACGACGTGGGTAGCCAGGACCGCCCCGTCCGCTCCGTTCGCGATCCCGACTCGGGCGTGGAAGTCTCCGTGGGCGGCCGCGACGACTTCCAACGAGCCCGTGAGCGGATTGCCGAGGATCGCAACACCGCGCTTCGCGACCTGGACCAACGGGTGGCCGATCCCGATTCGAATATGTCCGCGGACGAGGTCTCCGCTCAGCGCAGGCGCATCGAGGAAGACGCCCAGCGGCGGCAGGACCGCGTCAGCGATCTGGAGAATCAGGCCAGCCAAACCCCGGCCCGCCGGGAGTCCATGCCCGAGTACGAGCCCAGCGACAGCCCGCGGGCCGGCGGCTTCAACGTGCCGGGCACGGGCCGCAGCGCCTCGGTCGAGAGCCCGCACGCGGCCCTGCACGAGCGGGTGCACGCCCATACCAACGAGAATTGGCGCAGCAGCGGCATGGGTCAAAGCACCAACATGAACGAGGGTATGACCGAGCACATGACCCGCCGGCTGCTCGACGACAACCCGGCCGAGGACTTGTTCCCCGGCGGCGAGCCGATCGCGGGGGAGAACGTTTATCGCGGGCAGCGGGGGGTGGTTAACGAGTTGGACCAACTTCTCGGTGATCCGAAGTACCTGGAAGGCGCCTACTTCCACGGGGAGAATGACGAACTCTACGAGCAGGTCGCCCGGCGGCTCGGCCACGAGGGTAACACGGACGAACTCCGCAGCCGCGGACGCGGTATCATGGACAACATCACGCAGCGGATGGACGACGAAGACTACACCGGGCTGCAATGGGATATCATGCAAGCCCAAAATGGGATGGGGGCGTTATGGCGAGGCTGATCGGCGAGGAACGAAAACACGCGCGACTGACGCTCGGCGAACTGGCCACGTGGCTGCAAGCGGCCGGCGCCCAGCCGTCGGCCGATTCGCCGCTGGCCGCCGCCGCTACGGCGCCGCCTGAGGGAAATGAGGCACAGCTCCGCGGCCGCGGTTTGCTGGATGCCCCGTGGCGGGCCGCCTTGGCCGCCCTGGCCACGCCCCGGCGTGCGGTGCAGGTGGCCACGCCCGGCGCGATGTCCTCGCGGATCGCCGGCTTCTACTCGGACGGCTCGGCGGCGTCGCTGGTCGGTTTTTGGAACGACGAGCAGTTCGCCGAGATCAGCTTTCCCTGGGACTTCGCCGCCATCGCCCTCGAATCGGCCAAGACGCTCCGCGTCGCCGAGGCGCCGCCCCGCGATCCGTACGCCGCCACCCTTTCGCCCGCCGGCCTGCTGGTCCTCGCCGCGGCGGTGGACACCATGCGGACCCGCGTCTTTCAAGCGTATCTCGCGCGGCGCGAATCCTCGAACGATCCCCTGCCGGTGGACCTGCTGGCGAGCCAGTGGCAAACGGGCCTGGATCAGCAGGACGCCCGCTGGATGGTGACGCTGCTGCGGCTGCTTTCCCCCGCCCCGCCCCCGCCGCTAAACGAGCGCAGCGTGCTGAAGGGCGCCGAGGACCTGGTGACGGTCGGGCTGCTGCACGCGCAGCGGGACGGCTTTGTCGCCACCGGCCGCCTCATGCGGTTGGCCGCGCATTGGCTCGCTCCCCTGCCTGCGGTGGCGCATAGCGTGGTGACCTACGGGTTTCCCGCCCGGATTGAACACCGCATCACCATTCGCGGCGGCGGGCCGCTGTGGAACCTCGACTTCGTCGCCGGCGGGCAGGGAGTGCGGCTGTATTCCGACGAGCCGGGGGCCTTCCTCCGCAACCTGCAAACGCTGCTCAAGCCGGCGATGGAAATGGCGCCCACGGCCGAGACCGACGAGGTTCCGGAAGACGTCGAAGTGGCTGAAGCCGTCGAGGTCGCGCAGCTCGCCGAGGGGGATGGGGCCGCCTCCGACGCGACGGAAGATGCGCCCGCGCCGGCCACGGCCGTCGCTTGCGCTGCCTGCGGGGCCCGCGTGCCGGCCGGCGGCCGCTTCTGTTTGCAGTGCGGGGCGCCACTTTCCAGGGAGCAACCGGCCGCAACGGCGCCACGGCCAACGCCGCCCGCAGCTTCGCTTTCATCCGCTCCAAAATCTCCACCAGTTCCACAGCGCTGCCCCAACCCCTCGTGCGGCCGCCCGATCCAGCCGGGCAAAAGGTTTTGCGCGGGCTGCGGAACTCGCCTCGCGACGGGTGGCACGCCCTGAGCCCTTCAGGGCGGTGGGCGACGTCCTGGCGATGCGCGAGGCGGGCGAAAGCCGGGTGGCACGCCCTGAGCCCTGCAGGGCGGTGGGCGTGGGAAGCGGTGTGCTCGGTTCCACGCCCATCGCTCCCGGCGCCTCGATGCAAACGCGCTCGGGATAGGGACCATCGCGCGACCACAACGACGCGCCCGGTGGGTCCGCGATGGGCGTGCCACCCGTCCGTCGGTAGCCCAAGTTCCACACTTGGGCTGATGAAATGTTTTTTGGGGAAGTTTTTTGGTTCGGAAGCGGTTGCCCGGACGCATTCATCTTGCCCGGCTTTACGGCAAACCGCCGCTTGGCGGTCGGC
>Ga0180438_10004763_pt1 | contig 19323 bp, 11 predicted proteins | sample SS_ome_12_FD_132455 | JGI IMG/M metagenome (GOLD analysis project Ga0180438, IMG submission 132455) | Hypersaline lake sediment archaeal communities from the Salton Sea, California, USA - SS_3_D_2 metaG | ecosystem: Environmental > Aquatic > Non-marine Saline and Alkaline > Hypersaline >...
CCGTTGCACTTCAACCAGCTGTGACTCAACCAATAGCAATCCATGCTGCGGAACAAGCAATGCTGCTGATTGCAAATCATGCTGTGACAGCTGCCTACGATGCTCAATGTCACAGTGGTACGTGTGGATAAAAGGTGGCGTATCATTTAATTAAAAAAGTTGCTATACACTCATAGCTCAACCCAAAAAGAGGCAGTCTGCAGAGACTGCCTCTTTTTATTGACATTACTCAGGCACAGTATTAGAACTAGTATGCATAGCATATTTTTAAAAAGGAGCATACGTATGAAGCACATGCACAAACAATTTGCATTATTATGTCTTTCTCTTTTCTCGCTCATCCGAGCAGATTCGTGCGAAACAGATACAGTAGCACCGTACTTTAGTGTTCGATCACAATCAGTATATATGCCTCGCATGGTAAGTGGCTGGACAAACTATACGCACCAATTCGGTCGAGAATCTTTTAATGCAACATTCGCTATCGCTCCTGGATATGCAAAAACATTCCGCTCAGATGACATAGCACGATGCCTCTTTGGCAACTCACTACAAGCCAATTGTGATTGCCCACAAATCAATATCAGCGGTTCACGGGTAACTGATGGAACCTCTGAAGCAAACTCTTTACGCGGCTCATGCGACTGGCTTGCTGATTATTTTGGATTACCAACCGATTACAAAGGATCAATACAATTTAAACCACGCGTATCGACCGTATTCATTGATTTCTCTCTCTATGTAGGTCTTGATGAATGGATAGAAGGCTTATGGTTCAATATGTGGGCACCATTTGTTCATACCCGTTGGGACCTCAATTTCAGTGAAGAAAAAACAGCCGGATCTTCAAACTATGTGCCAGGATACTTTAACTCAAGTTCTGTACCAGCAGATAACCTTCTCAAGAATGCACTTGATTTTTTCCAAAAAATGAAAGTGCCAACAATACAAGAAGGCACCACATTCGAGCCGTTAAGATCATGTAAATGGGGCGAATGTGTCTGCGATTTTGATACTTATTTAAAGGCAAATGGTATCGCTGATCTACGCGCTACTCTCGGCTGGGACTTTTATAGACATGAACAACGTCACATTGGTTTAGGTATTATTGCTGCAGCACCAACGGGTACCCGCCCAAATGCGTGCAACCTCTTTGAACCGACCATCGGTAATGGAAAGCATTGGGAGCTCGGTGTAGCATGGACAAGTCACGCACTCCTTTGGCAATCAGAAGATGAGCATTCTCATATCGGATTCCATCTTGATGCCAATATTACTCATTTATTCAAAGCAAAACAAAGACGTTGTTTTGATCTATGTGGCAAACCAATGAGCCGCTATATGCTTGCCCAAAAACTTGGTACACCCGTACAACAGTTGTGGGCTGCACCACAAACGCTCAATACCACCGATGCCGCTGAACCTATCGCGCAATTTAAGAATGCATATGCACCGGTTGCAAACCTTACCTGCGCGGATGTAAAAGTATCAGTCGGTACAGAAGTTTATTTAATTGCCATGTTTAACTTTGCTCGTGGCGGGGTCTCATTTGATGCCGGTTACAACTTCTGGAATCGAAGCTGCGAAAAAATAGTGATTGATTGCACCTGCCCTTCTCGCCTTGCACAAGAACCTGATACCTGGGCACTCAAAGGTGATGCTGCCGTATACGCATTCGGTGCGGCTAATGCCGCAACTGGAGAGCTTCAAAGGCATGCAGTAGCCCTTTCTGCTACACAAAGCTACGCTACAATCTTTTCTGGAACAAACATCTGCAATACTGGTAGTTCAAATGAAAGCGCTTTAAACAATCGCAAAAGAAATCCCGCTATAGATAACCCACAGTGGGCAATGATAAGCCTTGTGGGACAGCCAGTCGCTAATAATACTGATGCGCTTGTATTTAGCGGAGATCAAAGCGCCCAAACAAATAAACAATCATTCACCTCTAAAGAACCGGTATTTATAAACCAATGCAACTTGGATATTAATGGCGCCCGCACAAAAGGCCGCTCTCACTCTGTATTTGCACACCTCAATTATAGTTTCAATAAAGATGGTAATAGCTCTGGATATATCGGCATTGGCGGACAAGGCGAATTTGGCACTAATCGCAGCGTAAAATGCGATACTGACTGCTCAACTTCAACTTCATGCCCATCTGTATGCGACCTCATTTCTTGTGATGACACCTCAAATGCCTGCACCATAAAAGATGATGCTTCTGGCTGCTGCACCCCAAATGTAACCGAGTGTAATCCATGCAGAGAGTGTAACCGCTGTGCATTATCACAATGGCAAGTGTGGGTTAAAGGTGGATTTACCTTTGGATAAAAAATAATTCTCTTGTAAGGAAAGCGTAAGTATATATGAAGCAAACAAAAACAAGCGTAGTATTCTTACTGATGTCCGCATCTGGCATTCTGGGAAACATGTGCACCAACTCAGTAGTAACATACTATAGCAATCGATCTCTCTCGGTTAATTTGCCACGCGTACTATCAGGGTGGACAGACTATGTATATCAATTTGATACTGCTGATTTTAGCGCCGCACTCTCGGCAGCGCCCGGCTATTCGCGCTCATTCAATCCAGATCAAATAGCCCGCTGTCTTTTTGGTCCCGCCTTACAAAAATGTGAATGCCCACAGATTAGACTCAGCGGAAGCGGCATTGAAGATCGGGGTTCCTGTGAATGGCTCGCCGACTATTTTGGATTAGCACCAGATTACAATGGGACCATAGTATTCAAGCCAAGAATAAGCACCTTCTTTATAGACTTTAATCTTCATATCGGACTCGACCATTGGAAAGAAGGTCTTTGGTTCAGAATATGGGCTCCCTTTGCGCGTACGCGATGGGATCTCAACTTTAGCGAGAATTGCTCGAGCGCCAGCGGTTCTTATGATGCCGGTTATTTTGCCGATTCTGGCGTAAGCAATAGCAATCTCCTTTCACAAGCACGTGACTTTTTTCAAAACGGCAAAACTCCAACCATTGTAAACACCTTTGAAGATCCAAATGTTCCTGTCACCTTTGAACCACTTGAATCTTGCCGATGGGGCCAATGCTGCGGAGACACGAGTATCGCCCGCGATGGCATTGCAGATATTCGCTTTGCGCTTGGATGGAATTTTATCAACAAAAAATCATACGACTTAGGCATCGGTATTATGTTCGCAGGCCCTACCGGCTCTCGTCCGAGCGGGTGCAATTTATTCGAGCCAATTGTGGGTAATGGACATCATTGGGAAGCGGGAGGCCTTTTGAGCAGCCGTGTAAACATTTGGTGCAACCCTGATGAAGAACGCCATCTTGATATGCATCTTAATGCCAACATCACTCATCTTTTTGAAACGAAGCAACGTCGCTGCTTTGATTTATGTGATCGTCCCTTCAGCCGATATATGCTCGCAGAAAAATTAACAACCCCCGTAAGTCCAAATCTGTGGGGAAATAGTCAGCCGGGCAACCAAAACGATAGCACTCAACCATCGGCAGAATTTAAAAATGCCTATGCACCGGTTGCGAATTTAACATGCGCCGATGTAAATGTCTCTGTGAACGTACAAGCTGACCTCGTGGCTATGCTCAACTTTAAGCATGAAGCATTTTCTTGTGACTTGGGATACAACTTTTGGGTTCGTAGCTGTGAGAAAATAGCATTTGATGAAAAGTGTCCACCACGGTTGTGTCGGGAGGCAAATACGTGGGCCCTTAAAGGTGACTCTTATGTATATGGTTACTTTAATCCCACCGATAGTGAAGAAAGTGATTTAAATCCTGTAGCACTATCGGCAACCCAAAGCAAGTGTGCAACTATCAATGCCGGAAGAAATGGATCAAACATATTGAACGCGGGCATTGATAATCCACAGTTTGCGCGCGCAATACAAGATAATACTGATCTTAAGAACATTGTTAATACTCCACTTGACCCCGATGAATCGCAAACAAGAACGTCTATAAATCCGCTCTTTATTAATCAGTGTGACATAAACCTCCAGGGTGCTCGCTCTCGCGGTCAATCCCACTCTATTTTTGCACACTTTAGTTATTCATTCGAAAACAAGCATGGCGTACAACGGTACCTTGGCATTGGTATGCAAACAGAATTTGCAAACAATAGCCGCAATGAAGAAAACAACTGCTGCGAGGTAACATGTAAGAGTCCATGTGATACCGCTGATGGTAGTTTTAGTTGTAATACTGAGCCAAATGGTAATTAGTGTTGCAGTTCCTGCAATCGCTGTGCAATTTCGCAGTGGTATATCTGGATAAAAGGTGGAATAGCGTTTAATTAATCAACACATTATAGAGAGGAGTTAAGCCAATAAAATAGCAGTTATATCGCTCAAACTATTTTATTGACAAAAAAATATTCGTAATTATACATATAAAATAATATTAACACTCTTCATAAAAAAAGGAGTATTTATGAAGCATACAAGAGTAGTGTTATCACTACTACTTACGGCAAGCTCAGGAGTAGCGCTTGCACAATCTTCTTCTGCAACCCCTTATTTTAATATTCGTTCGCAAAGTGCGAACTTAGCACTTGAAATGGTGGGGCAAGAAGGCTACATCAATCGATACGACTCGGAAGGAAACTATACGGTCTTTTCTATTACCCCGGCGTTCCAGCAATCGTTCCGCTCGGGTGATTTGGCATGTTGCCTCTTTGGTGAAGATTTAGTCAAGTGCGGTGACTGCTCACAAATAACCATCAGCGGTAGCCAAGTAAGTGGCACCCGTGGATCAAGAGATTGGCTTGCTGATTACTTCGGGTTACCAACAGACTTTAAGAGTACCATCAAATTCTCTCCTCGCATTCGCAATGTGCTCGTAGATGCTAACTTCTACATGGGCCTTGATGATTGGAAAGAAGGCATGTACTTCAGAATGCACATTCCATTTGTGCACACTCGCTGGGAACTTAACTACTGCGAAACTGTTTGCGCTAAGGGTACCAACAATCACCTCTTTGGGTATTTTAGTGGAAATAATCCACCTTCCGGCGATCCAAATTTCTGCAGCGAAAACGGTATTGGTAACTTGCGCAGCGAATTACTTTGCAGTGCAGCCGACTTCTTCAGTAATAGTAAGGCTCCTAATTTAAGCAATACCTTACGCTTTGGCCCCATTAGCAACGAAGACGATCAAGGTGACCTATGCGGTGGAGCTATAAACGGTTTAGATACTATTCAATATACCGATAGCATTGTATTCGAGCCACTTAACTACGCTCGTTGGGCTGGATGCGAATGCTCCCCACTTACCAAGAATGGTGTAGCTGATTGGAGATTCACTCTTGGCTACAATGCATACCAAAGTGAAAAATTCCATGTAGGTTTTGGTATCACTGGTGCTGCGCCAACAGGCAACCGCCCTCACGGTGAATACCTCTTTGAGCCAGTCATTGGTAACGGCAATCACTGGGAACTTGGTGGCCAATTTACTTCCCACTACCGCTTCTGGCAGTCAGAAGATGAAGAAAAGCATTTCACCGCTTACTTGGATGCAAATATAACGCATCTCTTTAAAGCGCGTCAAACTCGCTCATTTGATCTTAAAAATAGACCTAATAGCCGTTATATGCTTGCAATGCAATTGGGCGAACCATGCAACTTGTACAATGCAATATTACAAAGATGCATCCCTGATGGTCAATCCGGCGAAGATCCTGGTTATGGCACATTAACATCTGGGCTTACTGAGGCTGTTGCTCAGTTTGCACACGTATACGCCCCGGTTGCAAACCTCACCACCGTGGATGTAAACGTGAATATTGGTGCACAAATTGATCTTGCGCTAATGTTTAACTACACTTCACGCAATTGGAGCTTCGATCTTGGTTACAACCTCTGGGCTCGTACGTGTGAGCGCATCAAACTTGATTGCAAATGCCCAACGCGCCTTTCTGATGGCACATCATGGGCACTCAAGGGCGACGCGTATGTATATGGCGTTACCGCTGGTTGTGGCGATATGAGAATATGCACTAGCAACTGCGCCGATGATACCGCGAGAACTTGGAAAGCCACACTTACTACAAATGATCCATACGCCCTGGGAGCTACCCAAAGCAAGGCGACCATTCACAAAGGAACCAATGATACCGCTACCGTATCTGCACCTGGCTTTTCTGGAAGCTTTGTTAACCCGGGAATTGATAACCCTCGATTTGCGGGTACCAGAATCGATCTAGAAGTATGCCCAGCTAATAATAGCGAACGTGAAATGTCACCACAAGCGAGAGCTGCTGCATCTGCATTTGTAACACTTAATGGTGGATGCGATACTTCACAAGTCAATAATGGAAGGCGCATCATGAACTCAAAACGTCCGGTATACTTAACTGAAAATGACCTTGACTTAGACGGCGCTGCAACTAAGGGTCTTTCTCATAAAGTATTTGCACATTTGAGTTACCAATGGCTGCGCAAAGAAGCTGATGGTTATGTTCCATTCTTCGGCATTGGTGCTTCTGGAGAATTTGCAAATAATAGCGGTGACTGCTGTGCAACTTCTTGCACAACCAGCAGCTCAAGTTCTTCTAGCAGCAGCTCCAGCACAAATAGCTGTAACAAAACATGTGACGATGTCTGTGGCCTTGGCTGCAAACGCTGTGCATTATCACAATGGAGCGTATGGGTTAAAGGTGGTTTCTCCTTTAACTAATAGCTATTGCATTTAACTGTATACCAAAAAGGTCTGGGGTTTTTTCCCGGACCTTTTTTATGATGCGCTTAATCAATTACTGGATCATATCTTAAGTCTCTCTTGTAAAAAGTTTATTTTTTATGCGATACGTATAGAATCTGAATCGTTAGTATGCATCAAAAAAAGGACGTATCGTGCAAGCACATAAAACTATTGTTCCCATACTCTTCCTGATTTTAGCCTTAACCGCTCACGCTCATACCAATGTATCTCCCTACATTCGCATCCGCTCACAAGGCACCAATGCCGCACGGAGCGCCCAAGGATGGTCTTCATTTATTCATCGCCCGGATAATGACACCTTTTATTTTGTATGTGCCCTCACCCCATCCTATAGCAAATCAAATAAAGCCGGCCGTATGGCAGAAAACTTATTTGGACGCATAGTACGCGGTAATAAATGGGATGTAGCTTCACTTTCTATTTCTGGAAGCGGCGTTGAAGGTCGTAACCCAAAAGACGAATTTCTTGCTGACTATTTTGGTCTTCCCCGAGACTTTAAGGGCGAACTGTTTTTAAAGCCGCGCATTGATAATTTTATTGCTGCATTTGATGGATACTTTGGGTTTGACAATCTGATTCCTGGCCTATGGATGCGCATACAGGCGCCCATAACTTATACCCGCTGGGATTTAAATATTTGTGAATATATTGAATGTCTTGGGTCTGCCAATCACCAACCAGGATACTTTAATAACTCGGTTGTCTTTGGCGTAGAAGATCCGGCCGGCACCTATGCTCAGGCTTTTGGTGTTGCGCGAGATAACTTACTCAAAAGTTTTACTGACTATGTTGTCTGCGGTGCTACTCCAATCCTCGGAAAAGACGTCATGTTCCACCATCTCAAGTCTGCGCGCTTTCTACCCGCTGGCGATAGAAAACGACGCAAAGGAGCACTCGCCGATCTCCATTGCACATGGGGATATGATGCATGGCAGACCGATTGGTACTATGTCAGCCTTGGTCTCGCAATCGTAATACCAACAGGAAATCGCCCTGAAGGAACCTACGCATTTGAACCTATTGTTGGGAATGGCCACCACCTAGAATTTGGCGGCCTCATCTCAAGTAAAATTACCATGTGGCATGACACGCATGAAAACCAAACGCTCGATCTGACTATCAATGCGCACATCACTCATCTCTTTGCAACTCACCAGCGCAGAACATTTGATCTCAAAGAAAAACCCAATAGTCGCTACATGCTTGCACAAAAAATGACTACCTCGGTAAACAATCTTTTTGTAAATACTAACGCCGGTAACACTGCCGGCAGCGTTGAACCACTCCTTCAGTTTGATAACGTTTTTATGCCTGTTGCCAATATCAGCACTGTCGATGTCAATGTAAGCGTGGGATGGCAAACAGACGCGATAATCATGCTCACCTATGCTAAACAAAACATGAATTGGGATATTGGATACAATATTTGGGGACATGGTTGCGAGTCAATACAACTCTGCAGCGGTGCCGCACATCTCATTGAAAATAATCATTGGTCGCTCAAAGGCGATGCTCATGTTTATGGATTTAGCGGAACGGAAACAGCGCCAAGCATAGACCCTATCGCATTATCACCAAGTCAATCCAAAGCAACCATATCACATGGCACAAATAACTTTACCAGCACGAATACTTCATTGGGTGGCATTGATGGTATACGCCCTACACGCAACCCGGGAGTAGATGATCGCGCTTTTGCACGTAAAACAACAGGCGCCGCTGGCATTGCACAAAGCATCAACGATCGTCCTGATAATCTCGGCCAACAAACGCAAACATCTAAAGCCCCCGAAACAATACTGGTCGATGACTTAGACCTCGTAGGAGCACAAACCAAAGGACTTTCCCATAGCTTCTTTGCGGGCTTTTGTTATATGTGGCGTGAATATAAACCAAATTATCAACCATATATCAGCGCTGGTGGCCAAGCTGAGTTTCACAAAGTTGATTGCTTCTGTTCAAATGAAGATCAGCATAATTGCACGCTCTGTTTCCGCCCTCAAGACTGTAGCAGTTGTCGATTCTGTGGCCTCTCTCAATGGACTATTTGGATAAAAGGTGGCATCAGTTTTGATTAGGCGCTGTCAACAAACTTTTTTGTTCTCGAGATTAATTCCTATTTTTCTTATCATAGTTTTATAGTACGGCTCTGATCTCCTTTGCAAGAAGCAGAGCCGTACCGCAATCCCATGATTTATAATCAATCCTATAGCTATCTCGAGATCGCTTTGTTTATTTTGCCTCTAATTACCTGTGCCCTATGCGGGCACTCTTGATAATCAGAATCAAGATAAACAATCGATCTCGACTAAAAATTCGGCTCATAGAACCCCGGTTTCTTACACTTGCAAACAGCACCATTATGTTCTATGCTGCGACTATTCAGTCAAAAAAAGACGTTCTTTAAAAAGGATCAAAGTATGAAGCACATATTGCGTACTTCAAGCATACTATTATGCATGTTCACGCTTTTTATTAACGGCGCTGCACGTCAAATATCTCCTTATTTTAGCATCCGATCACAAGGTGCAAACGCTGCACGAGAATTAGCCGGTTGGACAAATCATGTTAATCTGTTTGGCGTTGATCGCTTTTATAGCACCGGCTCACTCACGACTGAATATACCAAGTCTTTTCATTCACTCAATATTGCACAATGCTTATTTGGTGATGACCTTTTAGGCACTGATGCAAATTGTCGCTCTATAAAAATATCTGGTAGTGGAGTGGAAAATAGAAACAGCACAAAAGACTGGCTTGCTGATTACTTTGGATTACCTCGAGACTATCAAAGCACCCTTTCAATATGCCCTCGCATTGAAAACTTTATAGCAGATTTTAATTTCTATCTCGGCTTTGATAATATTGTAGAGGGAATGTTCTTAAGATTTCATGTACCCGTTACCTATACAAAGTGGAGTCTTAACTTCTCCGAGTGTATTAATAATCCCGGATCGATGAATCACCAGCCCGGTTATTTCAATGGACGAGTGACACTTGGTACCGTAGAGCAAAGAGACAATAAAGATAGCTATCCAAATATATACGGTGTAGCTCGCAGTAATCTCGTTACAGACTTCACCTCCTACGCCTGTAATCGAGCAGTTCCTAACTTGGGAACTACCACTCAATCTTCTCCCCTACCATCCGGAGATGCTACCACTACTAATGCAACCTTTCCAGCCGTTTTCTTTGATCCATTGTGCAATGCTCGCTTTGTAAGCGATTCGTGTAATGACATATCTAAAATAGGCGTTGCAGATATCGATATTATTCTCGGATGGAATGCCTTTCAAGACGATAACTACCACCTTGGTTTTGGATTTAGAGTAACAGCCCCAACAGGAAATGTGCCGGATGGCCAAACCGTATTTGAACCGATCATTGGTAACGGTAGACATTGGGGTATCGGTGCACATATAACCTCACATGCACTTCTCTGGTCAAATGAAGATAGATTCCAGAGTATTTCCTTATTTGTAGACGCAAATATATCCCACTTGCTTAAAACAAGACAAGTACGAACCTTTGATCTCAAAAATAAAGCCAATAGCCGCTACATGCTCGCACAAAAAATGGGACCGGTGGATGGACTCATAGCAGGAAGTCCTAGTGCCGGCGCAAGTCCAACGACGGTTAATACTCCTGTTGCTGAATTTGCACGAGTGTTTACTCCTGTTGCAAACTTAACCACACTACCAGTTGATGTTTCAGTTGGCATTCAGGCTGATATTGTCTTTATGTTTACCTATCAAAGAGGTGACTTTACCTGGGATCTTGGTTACAACCTTTGGCTACGCAACTGCGAAAAAATAACGATAGATTGTCAATGCTCAACGGCATTTGCTGACGGAAAAACATGGGTACTTAAAGGTGACGGCCAAGTATATGGATACGCTGATGCCACAACAGGAAATGTCGGCGGCATTGCGCTCTCTGCTTCACAAAGCAGTGCAACAATACATGGTGGCACCAATGGATATACCAGCACTGATACTAAGAGCGGTAGCCTATCATTACGACCAACTCGTAACCCTGGCGTAGATAACTCAGAGTATGCCATCAATTCTGAAGTTCCTTCACAAATCATTACTGACAATCCAAATATCACCAACGATTGCGCAGGGCTTCAAATTAAGACATCTATCAATCCAATATTTATTCGTGAGTGTGATATTGATATCGAAAGCGCACGCACAAAGGGGCTCTCTCACAAAGTGTTCACCCATATTAATTATACATGGGTAGAATATAAAGAACATTGGGATCCATACTTAGGTGCCGGTGCAGAAGGAGAATTCCACTCAAATGAAAAAGCATGCAAACTTGATTGTCTTAACAGTACCGTACTTACTAATGAATGTGATACACCATGTAATCGTTGCGGACTTTCACAATGGGGCGTATGGCTCAAAGGCGGCATTTCATTCGACTAAGAGCAGCGATTTAATAATGCAAAATACCCCTGACATACTATGACTGTTTTGTTCATTCAAAACTCTTGACAATAAAAGGAACTCTTTTGAATGATCACTATATATAGTGAGATCACTCATCAGAAAAAAGGGAAGTTCAGTATGAAACATATTAAAAAGATTGGCCTGCTTGTTTTATTGCAGTGCTCTGCTTTCATTGCAGCTGAAACCGTTGCGCCATATTTCAGTATTCGTTCGCAAGGTAGAAATATTGCACGCGAAATGGTTGGCTGGACAAATCATGTTAATTTATTTGGCATTGACAATCTATATGGAACGGGATCTCTCACCCTTGAATATACTCGATCAACTAAAGCTAAGCGTATTACACAATGCCTCTTTGGCAGCGATCTTCTCGGCGATTTCTGCGATTGCCCGGCAATAAAAATATCTGGAAGCTGTGTTGAAAACCGAGATGCAAACAAAGATTGGCTTGCTGATTACTTTGGACTCCCAACCGACTACCAAAGTACTATCAATTTCCGACCACGCATTGAGAACGTAGTTGCTGACCTCAATTTCTATCTCGGACTTGATAACTGGATAGAAGGCCTCTGGTTTCGTGTAGATTTTCCGCTTGTATATACCAAGTGGAATCTCAACTTTAAAGAATGCATATTGAATGCTGGAAATAAAAATCATCCGCTTGGCTATTTTAGTAGCAGCGTAACCCTCGGAACAGAACGATCTCCAGGTTCAAACATTTATCCTAATGCTTACAACGTGTCTCACTCAAACCTCCTCAATTCATTTGAAGAGTTTTCGGGATGCCAAAAAGTACCTAACCTCGGTAGCACCGCAACATTCAATCCATTATGCGTAGCGCAGATGGGTAATACGTGCCAAAACCATAGCAAAACCAAAATTGCCGATATACAAATCGCGTTGGGTGATAACTTCTGGGAAAATGACAAACATCATATCGGCCTTGGAATCCTTGCAGTAGCACCTACGGGTAATCGCCCTGAAGGTAAATATGTATTTGAACCTATTGTAGGTAATGGCCACCACTGGGAAGTTGGTATCATGTATACCTCCCACTTCACCCTCTGGCGATCTGCAGATGAATTCCATCATATCGGCCTATACATGGATGGTAAAATCTCTCACTTATTCAAAGCAGAGCAAAGACGTACCTTCGATTTGAAAGATAACGTAAACAGCCGCTATATGCTTGCTCAAAAGCTTGGCACCCCTGTTGATGGTCTCTTTGCAAACGAGACAGAAACAGCAGATCAAACAGCGATTGCACCAGCTGCTCAGTTTAAAAATGAATATACTACCGTTGCAAACTTAACAACCCTCTGCGTTGATGTTTCTGTAGGCGTACAAGCTGATCTTGGCTTTATGTTTGCCTACCGACGAGGCGACTTTGTATGGGATCTTGGCTATAACCTCTGGATCAGAAACTGTGAAAAAATAAAACTCGATTGCACCTGCGATACGCCACTAACAGATGGAAAAACATGGGCGCTTAAAGGTGATTCTTATGTCTACGGATTTACCAATGCAACACCAGCAACAAGTAGCGTAGCTCGCGCTCTATCGGCAACTCAAAGTGGTGCAACTATCCATGCCGGCACCAATGCAAGTTCTACAAGCGCGTCATCTGGCAACCCAAATGTAGACAATCCACAATTTGCCTATAGCGCAGCAACGGTAAGTACTACAAACTATCTCTATAACCGTCCCGATACTGATAACCCTGATGCAAGTACCAATGATAGAAAAGTACACACCAAAACATCCAAAGATCCGGTATTCTTAAATGACTGCAACATAGATCTTGACGGTGCACGCACTAAAGGTCTATCACACAAACTATTCACTCACATAAGCTATACATGGGATGTCAACCGTCGATGGGCTCCTTATTTAGGCGCTGGTGCTGAGGGTGAATTCCACCCAACCACCAATCCTTGCCCGGATCCATGCAAATGCCCGATCGAAACCATTAGCGATCCGTGTGACAAAAAGTGCAATCGTTGTGGCCTTTCACAATGGGGTGTATGGGTTAAAGGTGGTATCTCATTTAATTTGAGCTAACCTCCTCATATACGTAATTAAGATAGCCCGGAAAATTAAATCCGGGCTATTTTATTGTTTAATTTTGTAGTAGTGTAATGGCCATTCACACACAATAAGATGAGTGATGTAACGTTTGTGAAACTGGGTTGCAGATACGGTATTAGTAATCGTCTTGATACAACAACTAAGTAATATGCTGAAGCGCGTACTTACAATGACCGGTTAAACTCACCGCAAATTTTAAAAATGCATTATATCAGCCACAAAAAGGAGTACCGCCGTGAAGAAATATTTATTCATTCTCTCTACTATGCTTGCATCTTCGGTCCTTAGTGCAGAAAATGAACCATGGCCACTGCAAGGTAAATCCTTTTTCTCCCCACGCTCTCAAAGCACAAATGCAGCTCGTGATGCAGTCGGTTGGCATCGATTTATAAACAAAAATAATCGCCGTGGATTTTCTGGTGCATTTGCTATCACTCCTGAATACAACCGTGCCTATAAAACAAGACAGGTTGCAGAATACTTCTTTGGAACCGATACGATTACCATCTCTGGAAGTACAATAGCAAACCGCGGCACCAATGATATTCTTGCAGATTATTTTGGGCTTTCAACTGACTATCAAAGCTGTGTACATATTTGTCCCAAAGTACAAAATGCACTCATTGACTTTGCACTGTACCTTGCATGGGGACCAGTATACTTCCGCATACATGCACCCTATGTATGGAATCAAACCGAGATGGAATTAATTGAGACCACCCTATTTTCTGGAAGTGACACACTCTATCCTGCATTCTATATGGCACAAGCTGAAGTACAACCTCCGGCACAAACATTCAAGCAAGCAATGACGGGCGGTTTTACCTGGGGTAATGTACAAGAAGGACTCAAGTTTGGCAAAGTCGCTTGCGCCGAACTATCTGAGAACAAACTTTCTGATATTGAGTTTGCGCTTGGTTGGAATTTTTTACAACGTGAACGGGGCGTCGTTGGCGGCAGCCTGCGAGCATCGGCCCCAACGGGAACTATTCCAACAAGCACCTATCTTTTGGAGCCCATCGTAGGAAGCGGTCACCACTGGCAATGTGGCGTAGGCTTTAATATGCAGGGGCTTATTTGGGAGAAAGACGCTGACCAACGAGTTGATTTGATTTTTGATATAAACATTATGCATTTATTCAAATCACGCCAAATAAGATCATTTGACTTACAAAAAAATGGGTTTGGATCCCGCTATATACTGGTAAAAGAATTTAATGAAAACGGGGCATACACAGGAAAGTCACAACCACTTATTAATATTACCAGCTTACCATGCCTCATAGATGCAGCAGCTCAAATCGATTTTATCATCATGTTCGGCTACCAAAACAGTGGCTGCTCATTTGATATTGGTTATAATGGCTGGATACGAACCGCTGAAGGCGTAGAACTTGACTGCTGTTTTGCAAAAAATCGCTGGGGACTCAAAGGTATTGCTAACGTTGCCAATATTGTAGGGCCAGTAAATGACACGCAAAGCTCTGCAACTATACAGGGGAATGCTCTTTCAGAACAGGCTATGGTTATCGACGATAGTCCACCAGTATTCATAAACACCTGTGATCTTGACTTACGATCGGGAGCAGCTTCGCGCCAATTTACCCATAAACTATTTGCTCATGGCAGCTATGCATGGATAGATATGCGATATGCTCAACCGTATGTAGGTCTTGGATTTAGTGTAGAGTTTGCAGGAAAACGCCCGAAAGATTTACAACCTAATAAGAATAGTATGTCTATGTGGGCTTTCTGGCTCAAAACTGGTGCCGGTTTTTAGTATAAAAATAAATGGTCGTATTTAGGCTCTTGCGATAAATACGACCAACTTTTTTATTTACTTGCTTCGCAATGCATTGATATAGTCAACAACTTCTTGGATTGAGGTAAGCTTTTCAGCATCCTCATCATTAATCTCTATATCAAACTGCTCTTCAAGCTTCATTATAATTTCAACCATATCAAGGGAGTCTGCGCCAAGTTCTTGAAATGTATGCGCTTTGATAATAGAGTCTTTATCCGTTTTGAGCTTTTCACTCACAATCTGGATAACTGCATCAAAAGTATCTTGTGTATCGAGTGCCATTTATGGAGTCTCCGTATCAGGTTCTTCTTTGGGTACATACTGAGCAAGCTCATCAAGATCTTGCATTGATTGTATAATAAGAACCAGTTTATCAGGATATTTCTCTTTTGCCAAAGCGCCAAGCTGCTCGCCTGGTCCAACCTGAATAATCATGTCGTATGACTCCAAAGAATCCATTATGCGATTCCAATCTATCGGCGCACAAATACTTGCTATGATTTCATCTTTTACCTGTTGGCCGTCTAACAAAAGTTGCGCCTGGGCATTCATACAACTAATCTTTGGGTCCTTAAAATCTACTTTTTCAAGATACATTTTAAAGCTCTCGGTAACGGAATCCATGAGCGTACTATGCAAGCCGATACCTAAATCTGCATTTGCACAGCGCACACCTTTCTTCTTGCATACCTGTTGCCTTATGGTTTCTACGGCACCACTATGACCAGTAACCACCGCGCTTGTCTCTGTAATATACAGAGCAATAGACGCCTGCTCTTTTTTCTTTGATACCTTCTTACACAAAGCCTGTAATTCTTCTATTGGCATACCATCTATTTGTGCGGCCGCAACATCAATAGTTTTTAGAAATTCCTGATACTGCTGCGCAAGTTTATTAAGAAGATAAAGACCATCAGGGAAGCTCATTACGCCAGCTGCATAAAATGCCGCATACTGGCCAGTATCATATCCAGCCAGAATATCCGCGGTCATGCCGCGATCCTTGATAAGAGAGTAAATAGAACTACTCACCAGAAAAATAGCGGCATATGCCGCATGCATTTGAGCAAGCTCAGTATCAGAAGAGGCAAAACACAACTTTACAAAGTTGATATCTAAGCAACTTGAAGCTTCTTCAAAATACTCTTGTATAATACGAGAATCATCATATAGATCTTTGGCCATACCAACAAACTGACTGCCATAGCCTGGAAAGAGAAATGCCTTCTTCATTGCCGAGTCCCCCTAATAACTTCACCTTATAAATGGCATTTAAATGTAAGCAAGCAACGTACGCAAACGATTTATACTTTCCTGTTGCCCTACAAGAACCAGTAGATCAAAAACCCCTGGACTCGATGTAGTACCTACCAAAGCAAGACGTATTGGCTGTGCAACATTCACAAGCTTTAATCCATGCTCCTTGCAAAATTGCTTTATCGTGTCTTTTATCAGATCTACCCTAAAATCACTCATTCCCTCAAGTGTTTTCACAAGGTCCTTCATCTGAATAACAATATCAGGTGATAGCCAATGAGCCACTTCTGCTTGGTCTATATCCTTTGGGGGATGATACAGCGCACGCAAAACAGTACAGAGCTCTTTAACCGTCTTGACGCGCTCTTTGTATAAGTCAATTAAGCGATACAAAGTCTGCGTATCCCACAGCGGAAGTGAATCGGCAAAATCAGGACACACATGGCTCTGCATATAGGCATACAAATCCGCGGCCGTCATTGCACGCACATATACCCCATTTATCCAATCAAGCTTATCCTGATCGAATATTGCCCCCTTTTTACCAACGTGCGCGAGAGTAAAGAGGTCAATTAATTCCTGGCGAGAAAAAATCTCTTGGTCACCATGAGACCACCCGAGACGCGCTAAATAATTAGTAAACGCATCAGGTAGATATCCCGCTTCAATGTATTCCACTACCGAAGTGGCAGCATCTCTTTTGCTGAGCTTATTCCCTTCTGGCCCAAGAATAAGAGGAATGTGCGCAAATGCCGGCAATGAATATCCAAGAGCTCGATACAGCAAGATCTGCTTTGGCGTATTTGAAATGTGATCATCGCCACGAATGACATGCGTTATATGCATAAACGCATCATCAACAACAACCACAAAGTTGTACATAGGACTTCCATCAGAGCGTGCTATAATAAAGTCATCGAGTTGATCGCGAGTAACCGTTACTTGACCACGAATAAGATCATCAAAACTGACACGCTCTATATCATCGGGTAATTTAAATCGTACCACGAATGGTTTATCCAGCTGCTGACTCAGATTCATACACGCACGATCATACTTTATAAATGTATTATCGCTTCCATGTAGCGCCTGATACCGATCAACAACTTCTTGTTGGGTACAATAGCATCGATATGCTTTGCCCTCATTGAGTAGCTGCTGTATGAGAGCCTTATGCTCCTTCTGCCGCGTTGACTGAACCAATGGCTTCTCATCTGGCAACAGACGTGCCCAGCGCAGTGATTCCTCGATAGAAGCCACATATTTATCTTCTGATCGCTCGAGATCCGTGTCTTCTATGCGTAATAGGTATACGCCACGATGATGACGCGCAAAGAGATAATTGAAGAGTGCTGCGCGAAAACTCCCAATATGTAAATATCCTGTTGGAGATGGAGCAAAGCGCACCCGAACAGATGAAGAAGAACTCATGTGATTATGCCACCTGTTGTAATTTAATAGCTACTGATTGTGACCATGGTGATGCCGCAAACTGCTCTACTAATTCTTTCCATGGTTTTTGAGCTTGCTCAACTTGATCATGAGACCAGTAGTACAACCCAAGATAATAAAGAGCAATGTCTCTGTTGGTATTTTTTTGGTCTTCTGCCAATGCTTGCAAGGATACAAGACCATTTTCTGTACCAAGATCAAGCTCAATGAGCGCTTTTTGTGTCTTATAGAGGTGATATAATGGCGATGATGACGAAAGCTTTCTCATCATTGTATCAAGAAGCGCCGGAACATCTTCTTGCTTATTTTGATGCAAGAGAGCCTGCACCTGCAACGATACAAAGTATGGCGCCAGATCAGAACTACTATTGTGCTCATACCCTAGTTGACAGTTCATCTCCACTGTTGGCCATAATTCACCCGCGCCACTTACTGCCCGCAGGTATTCTTCTATACATACAGAAAGCTCTTGCTGCGCCTGCTGATTGCGGTATGAGTTATAAAACGTGTATCCCACATACATACCACCCGAAACAACCGCGAGTAAAATGGCGAGCATAACCATTTGTACATATCGATTAGCAAAGAAGGAACTATTTTTTATATCACTACGCATTGCATCGAGGATATCTTGCATTGTTGCCATTAATTTTCTCCAATAAATGTTCTACCGTTAAAAAAGTTATACACTTTTATCAAACTTCAGGGCTGAATGCAACCTATCAGAAGTTTCCATTGGCACTATTTGCTCATGCCTTAGAATTTGTTCACTCACCTGCTGCACAAATCGAGATACAAAAAGCGATTTTGCCTTCTTATGTGCAAACCTAATCGCATTCGCCATCGCTTGTGCATTAGAACGACCATGCGCTACCACAAGAGGATGATTCACCCCAAGAAGTAATGCGCCACCCTGTTGCTCATAATCCAGTCGCTCATACGTATGAGCAAATAGACGACGGCCAATTAAATCTAAAAAACGACCGTATAAAGATGAAGAATGCTCCTTGCCAAGCCAATATTTAAATGCTGCGCTCGTACCTTCGACCGCTTTGAGCATAATATTACCAGAAAATCCATCACTTACGAGCACATCTACACGCCCTTCAAATAACTCCGATGGCTCTACATTACCAATAAAGTTAAGATCTAGCGACTGCTCAAGTAATGCATATGCACGCTTAACAAGCTGTGAGCCCTTATATGGCTCACTTCCATTTGAAAGTATACCGATACGTGGATTTGGTATGTGATGTATCATCTTAGTATATACATGACCCATGATAGCAAATTGAACCAATTGCTCTGGCCGACAATCCACATTAGCACCTAAGTCAATGCAAAATGTTGCCCCACCTTGCACGTTGGCAATAAAATCACCAATTGCGGGCCTATCAATACCTTCAATCCTTTCAAGAATCAGAGTGCCTCCTGCGAGTGCTGCACCAGAATTGCCTGCCGTAACTACCGCCTGAGCCTTGCCTTGTTTTACATCTTGCAATGCACGGACTAATGAAGAATCCTTTTTTTGTATAA
>Ga0180438_10004764_pt1 | contig 19321 bp, 41 predicted proteins | sample SS_ome_12_FD_132455 | JGI IMG/M metagenome (GOLD analysis project Ga0180438, IMG submission 132455) | Hypersaline lake sediment archaeal communities from the Salton Sea, California, USA - SS_3_D_2 metaG | ecosystem: Environmental > Aquatic > Non-marine Saline and Alkaline > Hypersaline >...
ATCGAATATCCAGGAACTAAACACATTTGGATAAATACTTATTGTATGCGTCCTAAGGATATCTCATTGATATATCCTAATCTTCCCGATAGGGATGATGTTCGTTATGCATCATATTTAAAATTAAACCATCAGTCGATTGTTGCTTTATCAAAAGCATTTGAAAAAATGAAATGTGATCCATCGAATTTGGCTTTCAATGTGGGAATTGAAATTCCAAGCGATAGATTGTTAAAGGTCTTCAATCGTGGAGTATCTTTAATGGAATATATTGATGGTATCAATTTCTTATTACATCATAAATGCAAAGTAGCGATCAACTTGATCTTTCGATTAGGCGTTATAAAAGATGTTGATGTAGAGGATGTAAGACTGTTTGCTGGAGGAATTGCAAACAATCAAAATGATTTATCAAACATGACAGCAAATATATACAGGCTTCATGTATCCAAAGAAAGACCTATTTGGAATTATCTCAAAAATGAAAATATTAAATTGAAAGAAACACATCGCCATGTTTGGGATGTTGATTTATACAATTGCGATTGTAGTGATGAGCAGATTGAGTTTGACAACAAAATGCTCGATATATACAAAAATTTAAATTTGGGATATCTATGGAATACTATACCAAGAGGTGAATGACATGAAGAATCCATGTGATGAATGTGTCATTAAAATCAATTGCACTGCTGTTTGTGAAGCGAAAGATAATTACAAAACATTGATTTTAAATGCCATTACACAGACCAAGTCTGTTATGGGGCAAAAATATACATACTTTCAAACTCACAGTTCATACATTGAAATGTTGAAAAACACAAATGAGCAGGAAGCAAATATCAAAAATCGGGCAACCATATTGAAGCAAGGAGCACAGGCCTTCTAATGTCCGAATGTTTTTAGAACATATAATACATAAATTAAATTGCAAGGAGTTCAATGAAAATGATCCGTATCAGTAAGGAGACAATTGGCGGCAACATTCGTCACGACGATGATGCCCCAGATATCAATGAAGACCAAGATATCGGGCACATATGCTGCGAAGGCGAAGAATGTCAGCTGCCTGAGTGGGCCGCAGACGATCAATAGATAGCACGGCCAGATACGTAGGTTTGTCGGGGTCCTCCCTGATTCATTATAATGAATTAAAACAAGTAAAAAGACACAAAAAAATTCATTTTAATGAATCAAAAGGAGATTTTGACATGACTTACAAGGAACTCAAAAACAAGATCAAAGAAGAACAAAAATCATTAGCACAAGCTATTAGAAACGGTAAGACCGGGAGGAAACCCAAGAACAGATGTAGTGATAACATGGCTGATTGGAACACCCTGGAGGGTAATCAGCACACTTATCGACATACACATATTATGTATTGTCACATGTTCAATGGCACTCCCTACGACCGCATTGAGCAACCGAGAGATAATAATGGCCCAAGTAGTTATTATCTTGAACAACTCCAAAAACAATGGGAATCGGAACTCGATGAAGCTCTACGTGATTGTGCGTAAAGATTTGACTCCATCTCAAAGAGCCGTGCAAGCAGGTCATGCGTTAGCAGCGTACTTGCTTCACGGCTCATTTTTACGTCGATGGAAAAACGAAACCCTAATCTACTTGGGGGTTAAGGGTTTGAAACAATTGGAAAATTTAAAAAGAAAATTCCATTATGAAGGGATCGATTTTGTTGAATTTAAAGAACCGGATTTGGATAACGAAACAACAGCAATAGCAACAGACGTTCATAACAAATTTGTTGAAAGGTTAAATTTATTGTGAAATGGTACATAGGAGTTTCACTACCTGTTTTAATATTGCTAAATATTTATGATTTTTACAGCACTGCGACTTTAATGGAAATGGGTGTTGGGGAAGCTAATCCATATATGAGATGGATGATGGGATTGTTTGGCATTAAATCTGCCATGTTATTAACAAAAGGAGTTTTTATAATACTCCTTTGCTGGGCATCATATAAAGCATGCTATAAACAAGTAACAAAAAGAGAAGCTGGATTCATCATTTCAGCATTCCTCATATTAAATGTTTATTATGGCTACTTCATGTACACAAGAAACTTTCAGTACATGTTGGTTTTAAATTAACGTGATGCCCCAGTAGCTCAGTGGTTAGAGCAGGAGACTCTAAATCTTCGTGTCGTGGGTTCAATTCCTACCTGGGGCACCAAGCAAAAAAGGAAAATGAAATGAACGATCAGCACAAGGCACAAGCTGAATACATTTTCTCCGCTATATCAATGACGTTGACAGAACATGGAAAAGTGTTCCCAACATATATAATGATCATTGGAGATGAACTACTTCCTGTTGTAGTTGCACCCAAAGCTGAAATGACTTTGGTTGAATATGAAGATATAGTTCATCAAGCTGCACAACAAACACAACCAGATGCAATGATGTTAATTTGTGAGCAATGGATGGTTTCAAAGGATCAAAATGATCCTGATGTTCAATTATTAATTGATGGTGTTATACGGGCAAGTGAACATGAAGACAAAAAGCCTTATTTAACACTTATTTATACAAACGCAGACGGAAGCAGTGAATCACTTGTTTCTGAGGTTGAATCAGATCCAGCAGGGACCAAATATACAAGAGAACCAAAATGGATTAAAGATTGTGTATCAAACATGATTCGACCATGGAACGATTAACCTAAATGGGGGTGAAATGGCTTCGACGTGGATGAAGAGATTGGAGATGCGCTCCGGAGTATGGTATTAAGACTCCGTTATAACTTATACCAAAATATAATCGCAGACGATTATTACACAGAATACGCACAAGCTGCGTAATCCGTTCTACCTGATTACTCCTCGCATCAGGATAGGGCGACGACTCAGAGGATAGGAACATGAGTGGGCAATGATTCTGTACACTGGCACTGCATGATTCCGAACCTGCCCAGCAAATGAATCACGTTAGCATCGTTGTTTTGTCAACCCCGTCATTGGACGTGGTGCTAATTAAATTTAAAGGTTGACTATGAGCGTAGTATCAAAGATTAAACTTTTGCGGACCCGAGTTCGACTCTCGGCACCTCCACCATTTTTGAAAGGAATTACAATGCCTTGTCCAAATTGTCTTGGTTCAAATATGACATTGTATGATATGGAAACATATGAATGTAAAGATTGTGGGCATTTGACTCACAAATCAAGATACGAGCATAAATCGGAATATTATGAAACACATAAAGGTTTTTGTAAAATCGTATCAATTGATTTTACAAAAAATCGCTTCGGAACAAATAGAGACATGGTAGCTCAAGTAAGCGATACACATGTTCGTAATTACGAGACAGAAAGACTTAATGATAACTCCGGAAAAAGGGGTACAGCATATCGAATAGGGAAATGGGTTTGGGATAAAAGAGATTTGATAATTGTTGATGAAAAAGGAAACGAAATCGTTGAGTTTCCAAATCCCGAACCTGTACAATTCAATGCGAACACTTTATTTATATAAAGGAATGTTTTATGGATGAAAAACTTGAACAAGAGTTGGTAAAACGCTATCCCAAATTATATAAAGATCATGGTGGCGACCCAAGACAAACATGCATGGCATGGGGGCTTGCAGTTGGAGATGGGTGGTATCATATACTTGACAACTTATCAGCTGGTCTGATGTTGTTAAGTGGAAAATATGGAATTGATATTATAGCCGACCAGGTCAAAGAAAAATTTGGCGGATTAAGATTTTATTATCATACAGAAGGTAAAGTAAAATGGTATCACAAAAGATTCCATTGGTTTCAAAGCTTTATATTTAAATTCTTCTCACCAAAGACATATTGGAAGATCATTGACTTCCGGAAAAAACTTTGGAGGACACCGTATGAAAAAATATCTGATTTGGTTGCATATGCCGAACAGATGTCATACGAAACCTGTGAACGATGTTCCCAACCTGGTAAAAGAGTAGGGGGCGGTTGGGTCCAAACCCTCTGTAAGGATTGTGAGAGTGACAACGAAGAATGACGTAGAATATGAACAATGTCCCAAATGTGGCGGCGAAGGAGAAGTAAAGGAATATAATTATTGGAAATATTATCATAGTCCTCAAAAATGTGCTTGGGTTACATGTAGAAGATGTAGAGGACGTGGACGTATAAAAAAAGAAAAATGATGGTATAGTCCTAATAGGCATAGGGATACCAGGCTTTCAACCTGGCTGCGGGGGTTCGAGTCCCCCTACCATCACCATTTTAAGGAGTCATTATGGAAGAATATAATTGGAAGGGCGTGAAGGTTATTGTTGAATGCCCCGAATGTAAAGGTCAAAATGTTGAACCTGTTCATCCATTTGACTATGTAAAACAATGCCAAGATTGTGGACATCAATTTTCAACTGGTGTCCACAATTAGAAAGGAAACAACATGCCATTACCATTGTTTATTCCACCCCTGCTCAAAGCACTTGCATGGGGAGGAGCAGCAGTAGGAGCAGCATTAGGTGTTGGAAAATTCACACAATACAGTGAAGAAAACTATTTTAATGATGGTGTTTGTAAAAAATGTGGCGGACATTTTAAACCTATTGAAACTCCAAAGAATCAAGTAGAAAAGGGATACAAATGCGATTTCTGTGATAGCTGTGTTTGGATTTCTTTTGGAACAGATAAAGGATACAAATATGTCCCAAGCAAACATGTCCGTCAGGACAAAGGCTGAAAAATTTAACTCGTATGAATATGAAGAGTTCAAACATAATTTACACCACAAGCCTGCAAGCTATCATGAAAAAATAAGGCTTGATGAAGTAGCAAAAAATTTATCGGAAGAACAATTATCAAAACTGAAATTTCCATGCACGTTGTGTTTAGTAAATGCAGCTTGCAGAATACATTGCTTGGAAGTATTCAGATACATGAATTACATTGCTGATCATATCGGACGAATGACAGCAGACGAAATATGTGTCTACAGACACATGGTGCCTAATAATGTTAGAAAGAAAATAGAAGAAATGTATAGAACAAGTTCACGATTGGCACATCCACAATTGTAATGCGGGTCAGGGGCTATGGTAGCCAAACGGTCTCCAAAACCGTAGGACGGGGTTCGATCCCTCGCTGGCCTGCCAAATAAATCGAAGGATGTGAATAGATGACACTAACAGACGAACAATTGAAGGAAGCAATAAGTAAAGTAGAGATTAAAAAAGCGAAACCAAAGAATTGGGATAACTGTATAAAAAGACGATATATGGACTGGAATATAACCAGAGAAGGTCACGATTGTATGGTTGAGTTTTTTCAAACAATCGGAGAAGGCCAAGTTATGTTGGACACTTGGTATGGGATGAAGCGCATCAGAAGAGCAGTAACTGATGCAGGATTTGTTCTTATGAAAAACAAACGTAGTGGTGGATATGGTATATTCACAAAGAAACCAGATCCTGAAACTTCATCATTTACTTTTAACCCTGATATGTTGGATATGGAAAATGTTGAAGAAAGCGATGAAAATGAAAAAGTTGAGGTTGGAGAATCAGCATAATTTCTTCAAGCAAACATTTTATCATGGAGAAATTTGCAGATATGTCTTCGCCCATTTCCTATATGAGGACGTTAAACGATTAGCAGATAAAGCGGGAATAGTGATAAGATATTTTCCTCCGGGAACTGAAGAATATAAAAGATTCGGAGATAATGTATTTGAGATAATTCATCCACCGGAGGTTCCGGGATTCAGAAAAGAAGAGTTCAAACCTGTTCTTTTCGATCCTGCAACATTAATGATATGATGCCCCTGTGGCCGTCTGGGAAGGCATAAGACTGTCGATCTTACAAGGAGGGTTCGATTCCCTTCAGGGGCGCCATTAAAACAGAGGTTCAAATGGAGATTAGCGAAAGTCAGTACAAATTCAATCTTGCATTAGATATGATTTATTACCTGACAAAGCTTGTATTGACTAATTATCCAAACAAAGCTGAAATGGTAAACCATCTTATTGATAAATGGGATGCGAGAATAAATACAAATCTTAATCGAATAAGACAAAAAGAAGCTGTTGCATGGGCAGATAAAGAAGATATGTCTGTTGATGCTGCAGCGATTCTTGTCTCAGCACATCAAATGGAAGTGCATGTTTTAAAACATGAATTTAAAGAGGCAGTTAAAAAAGTGATTATAAACACTTTAACACAAGAGGACGCGAACAAAAAATAATGTGGGGCGGTAGCTCAGTTGGGAGAGCGCTTGGCTTGCACCCAGGAGGTCGCGGGTTCGAATCCCGTCTGCTCCACCACACTTTTTAAAAGGTGATGTTATGTCAATGGAAGAGTTGAAAAACGAACTGAGGGAATTTGATTATTACAAAACTCTTATATTGAATGGCAAAACAGAAGGGAGGAACATTCTTGTTCAAAAGAAGGATGGGACTCACGCCATTTTGCCATATGCTTATAAGATTAAACATGATCAAGTTCCTGGAATGAAAGCAACATTTGGCGAACTCGAAAGAATCACCATCTTTATTGATGGTAAAGAGTTTGAATTTGCTGCTTGTCAATAGGTGAAACATGCTTGATGAATATGACATAAAAGTAATTCGTGAAGAAGGAGAAGATACAAGAAGAGAACTCGAAAAAATCAGAAACGAGATGAAAGATACAAATCGGTATCTGACAAATATTTTAGTCGAACTGATGAAGTTAAATCGTAAATAATGGGGGCGTAGCTCAATCTGGTCAGAGCACTCTGCTTATAACGGAGAGGTTGTAAGGTTCAAATCCTACCGTCCCTACCAACTTTTGAAAGGTAAAGTAAATGGCAACATTTGCAAATGAGGATGAGATATTCGACGATATATCCGACGAAGAAAGGAGACAAACAGAGATCTTAAGGATTCATCCCTTTCTTCCAAATCGAAGAGTAAAAATTGTGGCATATAAAGCTACAAGAGAACAAGGATGGACATCCGGAAGACCATCATCACTTGTTGGTAAAGAAGGAAAAGTAACAAGAGTACATGAAAGAGTCACGGAAGCGGTAGAGGTTTCAATTGATGGAGATACAAAATTCTGGCATTTTGCAGATCTTGAACTTCTTGAACCGGACCCCCTCCCTGATCCAGTAATCTTTAACCCTTTAAATTTAGTTGTGGGGGATTGATGGATTATTACAAACATACAAAACGAATGTTTAATGTTGGAGATATTGTTATTGTAAAACCAGATAGTGATTTATCAAAAACACACATGAGATTTACAGCAACGGATGAAATGCATAGACTCCATGAAAGGGGAACTCACATGACAGTTTCCAGAGTTGCTGATTCTGATAATTGTAGGGCGGGGTATGTTTCTGCAAAAGGATTCTCTTGGCATCCGGCTGATCTTGTTGTAGTAGAACATGTTAATGATGGTCCGCTTGTAACAGATGGACCGGAAGGCGTTTTTCAATTTGATCCACAAACAATCTAATATGCTGGCGTATAGCTGAGTTGGCACAGCGTCTGGCTGTTAACCAGAAGATCGTAGGTTCGAGCCCTACTACGCCAGCCAACTTTTTTAGGTGGCTGCATGAAAGGAACAAGAGTCAGAGTAAGACAGGAATTATACGGATCAAGTACAGATCATGTATATTCAATCAATGATGAATATATGCCTCAAATGGGAGGAAAGATATTTCATGTCGATCTAACCCCTGATCAATTAAAAGAACTAAATAGGGATAATTACGATGATGCTGTATATATTTATAGCGAAGAAGCTGGTCAAGATTTTATGTTTCATCCAGATGATATTACAATATTACCATACGGCAAACCAGTACCGTTACCAAAACCTGCATCATTCAACCCAGACAAATTGTTTATTTAGAACAAACAATTGAAAGGAAAATTATGAAAATTCCAATTTTCTTCGGCAAGAAAGGTTGGTGGGGAGAACATGGGATGGTTCGAATTTCATTCTGGAAATGGCTCCTCATCCGAAGAGAACACGTTACAAAAATTAGATGGGTAAGATGTAAAATGTAGCACCGAAGCTCAGCTGGCAGAGCACTCGACCGATAATCGAGCGGCCGTGGGTTCGACCCCCACCGGTGCTACCACCCCCTCTTATAAGGAAGGACATTATGAAAAAGGACTGGTATGACGAAAATATTTTCCTAAATATCTTTTGGACAATCACAGCACCTGCATATTGGATTTTGCACTTGGCTACAATGGGAATGGAAAAACGACCAAAGTGGCTGAGATGGTGGGGAAATAGAACTGATAACCTATGGGATCAGTTTAAAGAATGGGTCCATTGTCACGACATTCCAGGAACCAATAAACAAATCAATATTTCATTTATGATGAAAAACAGAGAAACATACGGAAAATTTATTAGACCTCGTAGAGACCCTGACGGAAACTGCTGGTCTAATTGTGATCCAGAAGATTGTAATTAAGCGGGCGTTGGAGAGTTGGTACTCCACCTGCCTTCCAAGCAGGCGCTTTATGCATCGCGGGTTCGAGTCCCGCCGTCCGCTCCATTCTATCATACAAAAAAGAAGTTGTATGATAACATACAATTTCTTGTACATATTCATACAAAATCTTGTATCAATTCATACAAAAAGGAATGACATGCGAAGATGGTTTAAAGCAGTAAAAGATTACATTAGGTACGACATACCTTATGGAATTGAAAATTTGATCAAATGGTTCCCTATTGTATGGAAAGATAGGGATTACGATTTCTATTTTATTTATGTGACCCTCAGGCACAAACTTCATCTCACAGAACAACACATCCGTAACCACGATATTCACACAAGAGCAAAAGAGGATGCTGATAAAATTAAACTGTGTGTGAACCTTCTCGATAGATTGATCGCAGATGATTATCACGAGATAGCATTCAAAAGACACGATGAAAAATGGGGAGCTGGAGAACTTAATTTCAAAAAGCTCCCAGAGAATGATGAATTATATGAAGGAATCATTTCTCATAAGCATGTGCATACTGAGGAAGATAAAGAGAAAGAAAGAAAAGATTTCAAAACAGCATATGAACACGAACAGTATTTGAAAAATCAAGATAAAGAAATGCTATTCAAACTTATGAATAAGTATATCGAAGGGTGGTGGGATTAATGAATAAATTATTTTGCCCTGGTGGCACACTCGAAATGGTAGAGGAAGCCTTTAAAAACGGCGCAGATTTAGTGTACGTTGGGGTTAAAGGTTTCAGCAGAAGAAATTTTGAATATGAATTGACAGATGATGAAATCAAGACAGCAACTGAAATTGCAAAGAAATATAACGGCAAAATTTCCATTGCCCTTAACACTACAATTTCAATATCATATTATAAGATCTTGATTGACAAAGTTGAAAAGTATATTGAATGGGGTATTGATTCTGTTATCCTTGAGTTGGAAGCTCTCATGGCAATCTTTCGTGAAGCATTCCCAACATTAAAAATTATCGTGAGTTCTGCTTGTAATGTTACATCAAAAGAACAGATGATATATTACAAACATGCAGGAGCTACTCAGATGATTGCAAGAGGTGACATTAATACCTTCAATCAAGTTAAACGATTTAAAGCTGATTGCGACGATGTGGGGGTCAAATGTGAAGTATTTCTACATGCTAACATGTGCCCAAGAGGATTAAGGAAACAAGATCAAGATAGTAACTGTCCTCTTATCAGAGCATTTCGACCAACCATTATCAAAAGAACCGAAGAAACATCATTTCAAGACATGGAATATGGTGGGACTCATTATCCAAAACATTTAGGGTTTCCAGATCAAAGCGGACATTGTTTCAGATGGTGTGCATTGACAAAAGATGAACGGTGGAAGATATTGAGAGAACAAGGACTATCAAATGCACAAATTGACAACATAAATAAATATGCAGCTGAAAACCCAAACCGTTATTACACAATTACGGGCACCGAGTTACAGGATTATTTATCCCTCGGCATCGAATGTTTAAAAATATCAGGTCGTGAATATCCAACAGAGGTAGTTTCACACCTTGTAAAATATTACAGATTGCTAATTGATGGAAGTGACAATGAGGCCGCTATTCTCGAAGCAACAGAATGGCTTGAAGCTGTTGAACAACAAAAGTTTTCATTGGCAAAGGATGCAAAATGTTAGAATACGAAGGGCAATACGGAAAAGCGAAAGTTATGATTGATGAGATCGATCAAGCAACTGTTTCGCAAATTTACGAGTTTCTGAATCATGAGGCCTTTACGAATCCGATAGCAATCATGCCTGATACACATGCTGGCAATGGAGCTGTAATCGGATTCACAATGGAAATGACTGATAAGATCATTCCAAATGTTGTTGGTGTCGATATTAATTGCGGGATGAACTCATTCAATGTTGGAAAGAATCTATTGGCAGAATTAACACGTTCAAATATTGATGAACTTATCCGAACCGCAATTCCTTTTGGAACAAATGCACACAAGAAACCAATGTATCTTGATCCAGACTTTTGGAAAATGGTAGCACAGGCACATCGTGCTTTCATCATGAAATACAACAAAAGATTTGGATCATCATATCAACAACCTACGTTTAATAACAAATGGTTAGAACAAAAGTGTGATGATATTGGAATGGATTATGGTCGTGCAATCCAGTCACTTGGGACTCTTGGTGGTGGTAACCATTTCATCGAATTGGGGAAATCACAATTAACGGGTGACTATTGGTTTACTGTTCATTCCGGTTCAAGACAATTTGGTTTAAAGATTTGCAATTATTGGCAGAAGAAGGCTGGTAAAGGATCTCTTGCATATTTAACAGGGGATGATATGTTTGGGTATCTTTCTGATATGGTAGTGGCTCAAACATATGCTCAAGAAAATCGACATCTCATGGTTCATGCAATTTTGGATTCTTGTAACATTGGCTGGGAGAATGTCAAGCAGGTCATTCATACAAATCATAACTTCATAGACTTTTCGGATTTCATTATTCGGAAAGGAGCCATCAGATCATATGTTGGGGAATTGATGATAATTCCTTTTAATATGGAAGATGGTATTCTTATATGTTCAGGTAGATCAAATCCTGAGTGGAATTATTCAGCCCCTCATGGTGCAGGCAGAGTTGGTTCACGAAAATGGGCAAAACAAAATCTGGATTTAGAGGGAACAAAACATCGTATGGAGAAGAAAGGTATTTACTTTTCAACTCTTCCAAAAGATGAATTGAAAGGGGCATATAAAGACCCGGAGATCATCGAGAAAGCGATTGAACCCACAGCAATGATTGTGGATAGGATTAAACCTATAATCGCAATGAAAGACAAATAAGCGGGCGTAGCTCTAATGGTAGAGCGTCCTGTCTCCAACGGGAAGGTTGCGTGGTTCAAGTCCCGCCGTCCGCTCCACGAAAGGAAAGATCATGGGCAAGAAAAAGAAGATTGTTGAAATTGAAATGCATCAACATGTGGATGCTCAGGGTAGAGTGTTCGGAGCACCTCATCCAATCACAGCAGAACATAAGAACAAAGACACCCAGAAATTTCATGATAGAACTATTAATGGGTATCCGCAAAATAGAAAGCGGGCATAGCTCAGTGGTAGAGCATGACGTTGCCAACGTCAGGGTCGTGAGTTCAAATCTCACTGTCCGCTCCAACCGTGGCAGGTACAGCACCTTCGCCGTAAAGTAAAAAAGCTGGGAGAGTGGTTCTCTCCATTTGAGGTAACTATTATGACATTTAAATGGCAAGGATTAAATTCGGAGGATATAGAGTATGTTGAAACTCAAGAAGTTGACGATGATCCTTTAAGAGGATTATGTCATTCCGATACACCTGATTGTGGGGCAATTAAAAATGATCCAACATGTCAATGTGGAAATCATAAAGATTCGCACCACAGTCTTTGCACATCCTGCCATTCTATTTTACCAGAGGATTTACAAAAGGATGTTGATTGGTGCCCTGAAATTTATCAAGCAGCAATTCAATACCTAACTCAATAGAGAGGGCATTACCATGGAAGATATCTTGGAAAAAGAGATGCAAAATGGTAGTGACAAAGCGCTTGTGTATAGAAGATGGAAAAATCGAAGACGAATGGCTTGGATGTCATTAATATCAATGATCATCATAACAGGTCTAATTTTATTTACGAATCTAGTACCTATTGAAAAGTTAAAAGTATTAAGCGAGGTCATTACTTGGTACTACTTAGGATGTGTATCCGTAGTGGGTGCATATATGGGATTTACTACCTGGGCAGGCAAGAAGTAAACTTATGCGGGTGGGTCCAATTAGTCACGCCCGGGCGGCTAGTTGGAACTACAGGCCCCCCACCCGCTCCACTTTAAGGACTGTGTAGCTCACCGGTAGAGCGGTTGGTTGAAGCCCAGCGTCGCAGGCGGTTCAATTCCGCCCCAGTCCACCAATGAAAGGAAATAGTTGTGGCCGAAACATTCTTTACAATAAAATGTAAAAACTGTCACAAAGAGATTGAGTTACAAGGAGCAAAAACAACTCTACCGAAACGTGGCATTAATCTTGTCAGAGAATCTGAACAAAGCCAGGTTTTATTTTGTGACTGTGGCAATCGTATTGAAATTATAACTTATTCTTGAGGGGTGAAAATATGAAGTGTTCATTTTGTGGTAAAGCAGCGGAGGAAGTTCATAAACTCATTGCAGCTTCTGAAAAGATTGCTATCTGTGATGAATGTGTTATGCAATGCGTTGAAACTCTGATCTATCCAGATGAAATGATTGAAATTAATTTGGACGACGAAATCAGTGAGGCAGATCAAAATGCACAAAAGAACAGTGGGTGTTAACTGTAAAAGAAAACATCTCATTGTAATTGACGGCGAACGACATGAAATCAGAACAAAAGGAAATAAGCCAGTTTGGGTTAAGTTGAAAGAATATATAAATTCTTTACCAATAGGAACTTTATTCACAAGAAAACAAATGTTGGGATTCATCTACACAGTCGATGTAACGTCAACTGACACAGCCGTTGATTATTATAAAGGTTATTTGAACACCCTTGGATTTATCTCAACAGATAGACCAGGTGTTTATATTAAGCAATGTGATGTTCCAATGCATTTATCAATTAAAAAAGTTCAAGAAGCAGCTCAAGCACATAAATCATGGAAAGGTTGGTTTATACCTGTTCATGAAAGGTTAGGAATTGATGAAAGTATCGCACCGAAAGGAAAGTAGTTGGGGACGAATTAAAACATTTATAAATGAAAATTATGAAGTCGGTGATATTATAAAAAGACAAACTGTAAAAAACAAACTTAAAGGCGTCCCTTTATCAACATTCGATGCATACAGAAATCAATTACGGATAGTTGGAATCGTTGAATTAGCAGGTCGTGGCAAATATAGATTGCTGCACAAGATTCCAGAACAAATGAATACAATCGTTCTTTGGGATTTATTAAATGAACCAGCATGGAAACATTGGTTTATGCCAATGGAAGAACGAATAGAAAGGTATCTTAATAGATACAAATAATATGGTGTGGGTACTCGAGAGGTCTCAGAGGCAAGGTTGTGGCCCTTGTTACGCGGGTTCGAATCCCGTCCCTCACCCCATCTCAAGGGAGATATTATGGGCACATTACTCACTATTGCGTTGGTTCTTGCTGTGCTGTATGTTGGTGCCGGATTTGTTGTAACTTATGTCAACGGATATGCAAGAGGTGACACATTTAAAATAAACTGGAAGGCCATTCTAACTTGGCCAAAAGGAGTGTTTTTCAAATGATGGAAGACAAAGGAGTCTAATTCATGATATATGAATTTGAATGTCAGAAGTGTGGTGAACAGTTTGAAGAGATTCGCACATTATCAGAAAATACAGACGAAGCAGAATGTCCCAAATGTGAAGGACACAGCAAAAAAATCATGTCGAAGTTCGGTTTTAAGGTAAATGGGTTTAGCTCATTAAACGGCTATTCCATGGCAAACAAATAAGCCCCCGTAGCTCAGCGGAAGAGCCAGAGGCTACGAACCTCTGTGTACGCAGGTTCGATTCCTGTCGGGGGTTCCATTTAACCAAGAGAGGTAGTCATGAGTGACGAATCAACGACAAATGGGGAGGAAAAGAAGGACGCTCTTAAAGAACTTCTTGAAACATCTTACCCATTGCTACAGAGATTCAGAGAGTTCTGCCCGGGAACATATAAACATTCCCAAGCAATAGCTTCGATGGTTGAAGGGATTGCAATTGATTTAGGATTGGATGCAACATTTATGAAAGTTGCAGCAACATACCACGACATTGGAAAAATTATGAATCCTAAATGTTTCACAGAAAATCAGCTTGACGATGAAAACATACATGACAAACTTGATTCAAATATCAGTTTTCAGTTGATTAGTCGTCATATTGCTGACTCGGCCTTTATACTATTACATGATGGAAATTTTCCAGATGATCTGATTCGGATTGCTACTCAACATCATGGGACATCTGTAATGAAATATTTCTTTAAAAAATCAGGTAGTGACGTTGAAGATCATTACAGATATAAGGGCACAAAACCTACCTGTATTGAGTCTGCCGTGTTAATGATATGTGATTGTCTTGAAGCAAGATCACGCTCAGAAGCACAGAACAGACAATCATCATTTGATCCTGGTGTCATTATTGAAGACACGATCAATGATTTATTAAGCGATGGTCAACTTGACGACGTTGTAATGAGACTTGGTGACTTACAGAAAATCAAAGACGCCTTGGCAAAGGAATTACAAGGTACATATCAAAAGAGAGTTGACTATAAGAAAGCAGAGGAAGAAGCGGAGCAGGAGGATAAATGAGAAAAACCTACATTGGAGGAGCAGGAGGTATGACCATGACGTAAAGCCGAAGGAGGTGATATGTCATGAGCAAACCTGCTCCAAAAAAAGGAAAAGGCGGCAAAAGAAAAATCGGGCGTTCAGCACGTAAACCATCTCATAACCGTTATGTTATGGAAGGACGCCGTGAAAAAAACAAAGCACGTAAAGCCGCTAAAATCAAAAAGTTATTAGAAAAGAAAGCTGCTCGTAAAGCAAGAAAAGCAGCAGAGTAATCGAATTTGTGCCGGGGTACCGAAATCCGGGGGTATGCCTTTGAATGGATAACATGCCACCCGAAAGGATGCCCCGGCACATTAACCTCACTCAAAAAATTTGAAAGGAGCTTATCATGTCTGCTGATAACGGGATCTACATTCTCCAAACCAAAGATGGTTTCAGAGTAATTGAAGCACAAGCAATTGAAAATCTTTGGTATTGGGGATGGGAGGATGGACCAGGAAGTGGTTTAAACCCCAGATACTTGAAAAAGTATTTTGGAAAAGCTGAAAGGTTCTGTACTGAGGAAGAGGCATGGAAAGAAGCTTCTAGGTTGTTTAAGGAAATTATGGACGGCGACTTTCCGATTCTTGAATACGGAATAACTCCAATTTTCGAACCTGAAGTGGAGTTTCCTAAATAACTTCTAACTTATATGAGTCGGTGTGGCCAAGACTGGACTAAGGCTACTGGTTGCAACCCAGTGATCGGGGGTTCGAATCCCTCCACCGACTCCATTGATGAAAATTACTTGCGAGGGCCTGATGAATGATAAAATTAACTTTTGTAGACCTGGAATAATGTCCATGTGTATGGCTCCTGACCCCAAAAACTGCAAGTATTACAAACCTTCCACATTACATTCAAGATGTATGTTTCAAAACTTAGAGCTTTCAGAAGGATATCATTGTGGTTGTTCCGACGCACAGTGGGATTCAAAAGAAGCTGAGAAAAAATTAGAAGATGCAATTGAATTAATTGAAGAAGGAGAAGAAGGGATTATACCAACATAATGGAAACTAAACAGGTTATTGTGATCAGAAAAGATTTAGGCATGAGAAAAGGCAAAATGTGTGCTCAAGCCGCTCATGCCTCTATGAAGGCAATATTAGATGAACTATATTATACAGAGTTCAACAAAGATTACACAACTATCGGAATAACTATATCCCACGATACTCCATTGTACCATTGGTTGTCTGGGATATTTACAAAGGTTGTGGTCGGATGTGATTCTGAGGAAGAATTGTTGGCATTACATTCGAGTGCAAATATATATAAAGTAATAAATGCATTGATACAAGATGCAGGAAAGACAGAGTTTCATGGCAAGCCAACATATACAGCTCTTGCAATAGGACCTGATACTCCCGAAAGGATTGATAAAATAACAGGTCATTTGAAATTGCTATAAATTAATGGGTCCGTCACCCAGTCCGGCTGAGGGTACCAGACTTTTAATCTGGCGAGTTACGACTCCATCGCAGGTTCAAATCCTGCCGGGCCCACCATCTTTTAAGGAGATACACTAATGACATGTGAAGAATTTATATTAGAAGTTTGGGATAGAATATTAGATTGGTATATTTGGGGATAAATCATGACAAACTTCAAACTTATTGTAACAGGAAAGTGTAATTGGACATGTGATTATTGTTTTCGCAAGGAAGACAATCCCGTGTCAGAAATAAGCAATTCTGCTCAGATAAACAATCGAATTGTTAAATATGCAGAGCTTATAAAAAGTTTAACAGATAACATTTTAATAACTGGTGGTGAACCAGGTCTTATGAAACCGTTGATGTTAGAGTTTCTGTTTAACTCATTCAAGGACATGAAAGTTTTTAGATTTGCAACTAATGGTGCTTGGTTCAAAACACCTTCATTTAATAAATACAAACATCTTGACAACCTTCATGTTTTATATCATTGTGTTCAAGATCTTAACTGTGATATAGAATATGAAAGCGTTGATTTGAAAAGCGTTAAACACACATTCGTTATCGTTGAAGATAACTTGAATGATGTTCAGGGATTTTTATTAAGATATCCCAACATTACATTCTACCCATTATTTGATCTTCGTAAGAGAACAGAGCCTGCCAAAAAATTCTACAGCGATGTCTATGACGCATTACTCCCATTCGACAACATACCTGATCAAATAAAAGAATCCGCAAGGGTTATGAGCGGAAACGATACAGATTGGGTAGAAGGTTGCATCAAAAAGAAACCCTTACGATATAGGATAGACTTTGTTAAAAATGAAATAACTACCTGTTGTGTTCCTCAGGTAGGCATAGAAATAAATGAAGACAATCTTATTAAAATTGCAAACAAAGAAATCGACTTACCACTCGATGAACGTGTTTGCAATTTTTGTGTTGTAAGGTGGTTAAATAGAAGTAAAACTGGAGATATATCAGATCCTATTCCAGTTGACTAAAGCGTTCACGGCACTCAGGACATCTACTCAATAGATCCTTGAGTGCCGCAGCTTTATCAACTTCCCAATATTGTTTTTCTTCTGGTAAATCTAAAACACAAGCACATTCTGTTTCACACATGTTACTGTTATGATTATATCCACGTTTGATCATTTCAGCTTTTAAGTCTTCATGACGTTGAAATAAAACACGTGGTTCGAATAAATTGTTATTCAAAAACCCATCAATTTTTTTGCCCTTTTTTAATGAACCGAGAAACATATGCATTTCAACATGTTCCCCACATAAATGTTTCTGACAAAGAATCTCCGGATCACACAGCCACATTCTCATGTAATTACCTCCACGATTTTTTCTTGCTCAAATTTTGTCAAATAAGGATGTATAGGAATACTAAATATGCGTTTACACACATCCTCTGCTACAGGAAACGACCCTTCTGAATAACAAAGGCTTTTAAATACTGGTTGTAAATGTAATGGGGTGGGATAATAGATAGGTGAATCAAATCCCTCATTTATCAATTTGTTCCTGATGTATTCACGGTGATCCGAATTTTCAGCCAAGATCGAGTACTGTGCCCAAGCTGATTTACAATGAGCGGGGACATAAGGTATTTGAATATTAGGAACATCTTTTAACATTTCATTGTATTGAGATGCAATTCTTTGCCTCAACCAAAATTCTGTTTTATACAAATAAAATTTTTCAAGTAATATTGCAGCTTGAATTGTATCAAGTCTTGCATTTAAACCAACTCTAACATTATGATATTTATCTTTATATTTTCCATGTGTTCTTATGGATTCCATTATATTTTTGAATGTCATATTATCCGTAAAACACATCCCGCCATCACCGTAACAACCTAATGGTTTTGAAGGAAAAAATGATGTACATCCTATGTCTGCTAATGAACCAGCCTTTTTATCATAAAATCTTGCACCAAACGATTGTGCTGCATCTTCAATAAGAAACATTTCGTACTCGGCACATATGGATCTTAAACGATTATAATCAGCAGGAAGACCAAACATATCAACTGCAATAACCCCCGCAGCATTTCTCAACCCCATTGATGAAACTCTTTCTTTCAATTTATCAGGATCAATATTGAATGTTTTCGGATCAATGTCAACAAAGAAAATGGTAGCTCCCAACAATGCAGCAACTTCTGCTGTTGCAATGAAACTAAAAGGGGTAGTAAATATTGTTACACCGGGACCTTTAACACCAAATGCCATTAATGCCATTAATATAGCATCGGTTCCAGACGAACAACTTATTGCATATTCACATCCAACATATTTAGACAGTTGTGATTCCAATTCATAAACTTCTGGTCCCATAATATATTGACCATGTTCAAGAACATTATTAATTCTTTCTTTTATTTTTGATTTCGCTCTTTGTTGTTGGGATTCCAACCAATTTCGCATTTTCACCTCTTCAAAAATCTAAAATTAAAAACGTCTTGGAAAAATATCCAGGGTTTTGCCAAACCACAATCAACGACCCACTCAGGAACTGTATTGATAATTTCATTAACCTCAAGGCCGTCCTCTCTCCAATCTTCTAAATGTTTTGGGTCTCCATAAAAATTAAAAGACCAATTATGCTCAGCGCCTTTTACTTCTACAGATAGTAATTTTTTCATTCCTGCTCCTCATACTCTGATAAGTCTTTCATCATATTTATGTTACCGACTCTTCTTAAATAATCCAGTCCACCGTCAACGCAAAGTTCCCCACATTTACAAGAAACAAAATCGTGACGGTGCTTGGATTCAATTATATCATTACAATTTAAACATTGTGCTGCATTTTTAATAAGTTTCTTTCTTGGAGAATCCTTCACTAATCATTACCTCCGAAAAGTTTCGTCCGTCTTCTAACCATATGGTAGCTCCATATCGGCCATATATTCCAGGCACTTTTGAACTTTGGAACAAAACTTCTTTGTCCACGAGTAACTCAATCGCTCTCGCCGTTGCTTCTTGTCCGTGTTGTTTTTCTGCTTCATTTCTTGG
>Ga0180438_10004767_pt1 | contig 19314 bp, 49 predicted proteins | sample SS_ome_12_FD_132455 | JGI IMG/M metagenome (GOLD analysis project Ga0180438, IMG submission 132455) | Hypersaline lake sediment archaeal communities from the Salton Sea, California, USA - SS_3_D_2 metaG | ecosystem: Environmental > Aquatic > Non-marine Saline and Alkaline > Hypersaline >...
AATCCCTGTTTGAAGCCCGGTGCGAAATTCCGGGCTTTAGGCAGTTAAAGACCTGAATACGTCTTATTTGTAGACAACCATAAGAAGCAGATCTTTTACAAAACACTGCAAATAAAACTATTCCCCTTGATGCACGCTGTAAAGCGTGCTATACTGGGTTAACCATGGAGGATATAATGACAACTCGTGAAGAAGCCGCATTGGCTGAAGATATGGCACCGAACGCGGGGTTTGGTGGTGACTAACAATGAAGCTAGGAATTTAAAAGCAGGTAATAAGGTTCTTTGGGTTGATCCTGATGATGGTGAATGTACCAAAGAGATTCTCATCAAAAGCATTTCAATCAACGGCGATGTCATAACGATATCTGATGATGTTTTTGATATTGAATGTATTGCTTCGGAATTGATTCTACTTCGTTAGGAGAAAGACATGGCTAAATATTGGGTAGCTATTGAGGATAGCGAAGAGCCTGACCCTTCAAAATTTGAACGGGTCGAGTTTTCCTTACGTGAAGGTCCGATGGGTTTTCTTGGTACTTACGATGTTATTTGCTATGAAAGCAAGCTTGAGAAATATGACGATATGCCAAAGCCTGTTGTTTTGGTTGTTGTTCGTCAACCCGATCTTGGAGAAGCCAAGATTCACGAACGTTGTAGGATTCGATAGGAGGAACAAATGAATGATAATACTGCGCCAGTGCCGACAATGAATCCGCCAAAGAAGTTTGAAGTTTATGCTGATGTTCGTGTCGGTAATATGATACATGACAGGCTTATCGCCTATAATCTTAATAGTCGAGCAGAAGCTATGACTGTATTGGTAGCAAGCGTAAAAGCTGGCAATATCAATAACAGGATTGTAGAACGATAAAAAAATCGAAAAGCCGACGTTAGTGCTTAACCGAATTAGCACATTGGACAACCATTTCTAGAGTGGTGGTAGGTTCGAATCCTATAATCGGCACCAATTAGATAGGAGGTTCTAATGCGTTATATGATCATTGTTGGATTGGCTGTTCTGGCTTTGGGTTGTACCATGGAAGCAAATGATGTTTCCGAGGTTTCAGATTCTGGGTATAACATCCCTTCACCGTCGCACCCAAGCAGCAATGACGAATTTAGTGGCATTCCTTGTAAGCCAATTTATCGTCTTGTTAATGAGGGTGGTCATGTTACAACGGCTAAGGCTGGTTATCTTTGCCCATTCTTTGAGGATGGTAGTGAAGGCGTCTATATCGATCCTATTGATGAGGTAGGAGATCTCAATAAGGATTTGGTTGGGCGAGAGATTGTCAACCCAATGATGCGATAAAAAATTTCTTGACTCTTTAAATCCGTTATGATACAATGGTTGTAGAAAGAGTCAAGAAAGGATCAATCAATGAAACTACCGATGTTCACTTGTGATATTCCGCTACAAGGTAGAATGCTCGAAGTCTTTTGTAAGGTTTTGAGTGTACCTCCGACCAATACTTGTATTGGGGCTCATGAGCCAGTAAACGAATCACAAGTTGCCGGTCAAACCATTGAATGGACTAGGTATTTGATTGACCTAGTGGCTGAAGATAAGAAGATTTGTGCTGTTTGGTATGGCTATGAGTTTGGCTTTGATAAAGCTCAAGGTCTAAAATCATTTGCCGAAGCAGCGCGAGGTCTTTTTGTTCGCACCGATTTTCTTACGATAGCAACGGGAGAAATTGTACGTTACTTTGCTTGCAAAGATGACAATCGAGATGTTGTTGCTCTTATCAATTGGGTAGAGAATGGTGACCATCTTGGAAACAAGGTTGACTTCTGGGTAAAGCATATCGTTTATGGATTTGTTTTTGGATATGATGCCGAACAAATCAAACGACATCTTATTCTTCTCTCTAAGATCGAGAAGTATAAGAAACATGGTAAACCGCCGATTAATGGAGTGTAAAAATGTACGTTCTTTCAAAAAACTTCTGGTTGGGAATCCTTCTTAGGGTTCTAGTTGTTTTGCTCATTGTATCGCCCATTGTCTTGGGTTTCTTTTTGGGAATTGGTTATTGTCAACTTGGATAAAAAAGCCGTTGACAAATCTTTAGCCTTATGACATCATAGTTACATCAAAGGTTAAAGAAGGGATTGTGAAGGTGTATAATGAATTCAAAGCAATTTCATCAGTTTTCTCGCGGAAGCCGATCGCGTTTCCGACATTTCGATATCGTCGAGGAAGAGGAAGAGAGCGAGAAACCTATCGCCTCATTCAATGTTCAAGGAACAATTCCAACCAAGGAATCGGCTCCAACAGATATCAGGGGAAACCCAAACATTCGTTGTTCGTGGTGCGGGGAAAAGGGTTGCGTTGGAACCTGCACTTTACCAATTGAGGCTTTTGGATAATTAGAACTAGGGAGGAATAAAATTAAAATGAGGTAACAATGTTTGGAGAATATGTAAAGAATAAACACGGTAAAGGACCTGAAAAGCTTGTTTTAGGTTCTCGCAAAGAGAATGTTCTTGATGTGTACGATGATGAGAATGGCGCTCATTGCGTGTTGTTTTGGGCTTATGAGGCGGTTAGACCAGCTACAGAGGATAGCCTAGCTTTAGCCGAGGAAAAGTTACAAGAGAACATTGATAAATTGGAGAGACTCCTAAAGAGCGGAGATTACAAACACATTCTCAAACAGTACAAAACGGTGAAAAAAGAATCGAAATAAAAACCGCTTGACATCATAAAGAGTACGTAGTATAATAGCTACAGAAACGATCGAGGAATGAATGTTTGCCCCCGTTATGCGTAGTTCACTCCTCCCTTGAACCCTACATAGGTAAGGCGCATAAAAGACTCCGAAGCTAAGTAAACGAACCGAGGGGCTGGACGGCGTTTACAGGTTTGCCTCACCCCAGCTAAATCATATTAGGTCCCTAAAGCCCAGCTTTGCTGGGCTTTTATGGGTTTAAAGGGGCGTATAGTAGGGTGGTTTTCTGCACGCTCGGCTGATAACCGAGAGATCCAAGTTCAATTCTTGGTGCGCCCACAAGGAAGATTAGATAATCTATGAGCACTAAGGTTAATGCAAAATATTCGATTGATATTTCTGCTGTACCTGGCAATGAGATTATTTCAATTTGGCATAATGTCAAACATGACATTGTAAGGGTTCAAACAAACCTTGGATGGTACGAATGGATTTCGAAAAAGAAGGCTTGGAAATCAATAGAAATTGATGCCCAAGTTAAGGTGTTGCGATATGGATAGTAAAGCTTGGAAAAGAGAGTTTTCCGTAGGACCAGAATTCATTAACCCTTACACTCTAGCTTGCATGAAGCGTCGATTTAAAAAGGGTAAGTCTGATACCAAAGACAAGGCAATTGAGCTTGTTAAGAATACTTTGGCTACGGTCATTGTTTTACCAATTATGATTGGGGGTGTGGTATACTCAATAATCGTAAAGGATTAAATAGGGGCGTAGCTCAATTGGTAGAGCAGCGGATTCCAAATCCGAAGGTTGTGGGTTCAAGTCCTTCCGCTCCTGCCATTTTGAAAAGGTTTAGATAATGCGTCATATATATAAAGAAGGTGATTTTGATGATTCGGATAGAGCCCTTGCTGGTGTTTCGGGCATCGTATATTCTATGTTTCTTTTTTCGAAGTTTTGGGTTATAGCTCAAATCTTCGCATTATAACCACAACAAAGGAGAAAAGATATGGTTAAGAATACAAGCGTTTTGATGTTGATGGCAATTCTCGTGTTTGCTATGATGGGGTGTAATATCGTTGATATTCCACCAGCACATAAGGGTAGAGTTTTTGAACAATCTATGGTAGGCAGTTCAGATGGGTTTATTGGAAATATTCTTGGACCAGGTTCTCAAAGCATTGGTGTCGAGAATGAGATCTTCATGGTTCAATGTTCCGAGTCAACGACAAAAGAAGCTTTTCCTTCACCTGCTAAGGATGGTGTTGAATTCACTGTTGATGTTTATGTGAGGTTTTCTGCTAACTGTGATGAGGCGGAATCCGTGAAGTGGATTCTTTCGAATGTTCAGCCAAATCCAGATGTTGCTAAGAGCGAAGCGGCTCGACGTTCTGGTAATACAGAAAAGGATGGTGAGGCTGCTACTGAATCGGGAGTCTTTTCTGGCGAATATATGGCAAGCACCGTTACCGCATATCAATTGTATCGAACCTATTTGCGTTCAACAATTGGAATGGCGGTTCGAGACGTAATTGCCGGCTATAACTCCGACGAAATCCTGGTCAAACGAGCAAAGGTTGGCGAAGAGGTTGCAAAAGCTTTTACCGATAAGCTTGCAAAGGTTCGAGAATCATCAAAACGTCCCCTCATTATCAGCATTGGTCAGCTAGACGTATCAAAGATTACTCCGCCAAAGAGTATGCAAACCAAAATGACGGAATTGGCGAACAAAAAGACCGAGTTGAAGATTGAGGAAGAAGAAAAGAAGAAGGTTGCGCTCCAAATCAAGACAGAAGAGCAACGTAAAGCTCTTGCTGAAGCAAAAGCCAAGAAAACCAGTACGGAGATTGACGAGATTGGTGCCGCAATCAAGCGTAATCCAGCATACTTCGAATATCGTCGCATGCAGAACGAACGTCTTATGATTCAAAACCTCCCTGAAGCAATGAAGGGTTTGGGTCAAGGTGGCGGAACAATCGTATTCGGTAGCTCTAATGGGCTGAATATGTTTCTTCCTACGGGAAAACCTGCGAGTAAGTAATGGCTAGAATCATTATCTTCTTACTAATCGTCCTTTCCATTATTGCTGTGGTTTATCTGCTCAGCAAGTTTGGAAAGAAACTGCTAAACCAAAGAAGCGAAGCAAAGCGTTTGAAAGCGGAGGCTGAAAAGCAAAAGCTAGCCTTTGATCGCTGCAAAGAGTTGTTGCCGCTTCTTACATATGACGATGATTTGGCTTATCTCGTCAAAGAAGGTTTGGTAAAGTACCTCGAATCAAAAGATACAAAAGCTCTTGAAAAGAAGCGGGTTGAATTGGAGACTGCATATGGGGAAATCGATGATATCCCCATCGAAAACCACCTGCAAATGAAAAATAGATGAAAGAGTAATTAAAAACCGTTGACATCCTTTCTATGCTATGGTACTATAGTTGTAGAAAGGATGGAGGTAAACAATGAGCCAAGACAATATCCAAGACAAGATTCGTGATCTTCTGCGTCTTTCTGCCAATAACTCCAGTGAAAATGAGGCGGCTATTGCCATGGCAATGGCGCAAAAGTTGGCGGAAAAGCATCGTATTGATATTGCGATGGTTGAGCTTTCAGAAAAAACTGAGCCTGTCGAAGCTGTTGAAAAGGATAACGATCCCTTTATTGAGGGAAGTCGTATTCGTGAGTGGAAAACGAAGCTTCTTCAGCATATCGTCAAAAGTCAAGGTTGTTCTTGTTATTATCATCGCCTTCATGGTCGCGATGGTAATTCGACTTGGTATGTTTACGGACGACCTAGCGATGTTGCCATTGCGCGACAGATGTTCAAATGGATTCTTGCCGAGCTTGAAATGATCGGTCCTCTCTTCTGCAAGGGAAAAGGTCGGCGTTATGCCAATGGTTGGTATAATGGAGCGGTTTACGCTATTGCCAAGGGTTTGGAGTTTGGCAAAGAGAAGGCTCGCGAAGGGGTAAATACAACAGCTTTGGTTGTTGTTGATCAAAGAGCAAAAGAATCTGAAGCTGTTATGAATACCAAAGAAAACCTCTCTTTGGCAAAGAGCTACAATAATAGATTTGACGTTAGAGGGTGGAATGATGGTCATAGGGTAGGTTCTAGAATGAACGTTGGTTCAAATCTTCTAAAGTAGAGGGTAGAGGTAAAATGAATTGGGTGGAGATTTCAAGTTGGGCGTATAAGAATTGGCAATTCTTAGCTTTTGGTGCTTTCTGGGTGGTTGTTGTTCTTATTCCTTACCTTTGTTTGATCGTTTCAAAACGTAAAACTAAGAAGGAAAAAAAGACAACAAAAGCCGAACAATTGCAATCTCTTCAAGAAGCTATTGGTTTACCAATTCATAAGGTGGAAGATGAAAACTATGCTAAATGCCCAATGTGCCATAAGTATCTTAGCATTTACACCAAAAGCACGCACAAAACAGAACCGTTTGTTCACATAGAACATTATTGTAAACCTTGTGGTTATAGGTGGGTTCAATTGGTTGGCGATTATGATTTTGCGGAACGTCAAAAAGCCATCAAAAAAGCTGGAGATAATCTAAGAAGAATTAAAGAAGAAAGAAACAAGCTCAGGTTAGAAAACGCTAACTTAAAAAGTATGCAATCCAAGATGTCGGCAGAAGTAGAAAAACTCAAAGAAGATGTCATTAGGGCAAAAAATTCTTTTGCCGATCTTGTTGGCGAATGATTGAATAAAACCCTTGACTTTTCAATCGATCTAAGGTATAATTGTTTAACAACAAAGCGGAGGACGATATGAGAAACAATGCAAGGGAAGTTTTGGCTGCTTGGATTCATGGCGAAAAGAAGGTTTCTGGATCGATTTCCACCGATGGTGAGTATATAAGATCCTATGATCTTCCGATTGCATTCCGTGATAAGTATGGGAGAGTTACGATTTTGAGCGAGAAACGCTCTCCTTCAAAAACAACTCTAACTCATATTAGAGCATGTCGTACGGTTTGTCCGCATGCTAAAGAAGAAGAGTTTGAGATCTACTAGAATTGAGGTAAGCAATGAATTGTTGTATTTGTGGTGGTCCGGCGCATTCAGCTACAGGGGCTCAATATACAAAAAATTCAATTGCATGCGGTCCTTGCGTTCGTGATCTGTGGTATTGGCACATAAAGCGTCAAAACTCAGTAGGGCGACGTAAAGGAATTTTGTTTTACGATCACGTAAATAACGTAAGAGGCAAAGATGAATAAAGAAGCAATATCCAAAGAAGCCGCTCTTATCAACGAGCTTAACAAACAAGGTGGTACAATTGTAGATAAACAACACCTGTCCGGTCTTGTCGCGGATAATCTTCAATTGCGTATGACGTTGAAGTATTTGAAGCGAAAGCTTGGGCTTCTTGCGATGAATGACAAAAACGTCTTTGACCTTGTAAAAGTCATTGAAGCGGCTCTTGAGTTTGGGGAGGATGAAAAGCTGTCTGAAGAGGTAGAATCAATTATCAGCGAGTGATAGATGAAGGATGCTTCGCATTACATAATAATGCTCGTAGGTTTAATTCTTGCTATTATGGCGTTGATAGCTTATAGGTGGGGGTGTTAACAAAAGTGTTGACAACTGTTTTGCCCTATGGTACTATAGGTGCATGGAGTCAAAGATGAAAGAGCGATACTTGACGTTTCTTTTTGTTCCTGAGCGTAAGAGTAAAAAGCGCACATTGATCAAAGAATGTCCTTACTGTGGTGTGGATTCTTTGGAGGTCACAAGCGCTAACATTTACTTTCCATGTGGGAAAAATCCTGCTGTTGATTGTTCAGAATGTGGTGAGGTTATTTTGCTTGAAGTTGAGAAACAAGCTGATAACCTTACCAACCAAAATGTTGGTGTGAGACAATGAAGGTAAGAATGAAACTAAAAAACAAAAAGCCTGTAGAAGAAGCGCTAAAAGACGTCATCGCTAATGGTAAATGGGATGAGGTTCATAGGGCTCTTTGCGAAAGAGCCAGACTTCAAATCATTCACTATACAGATAAAAGCGAAAAAGACTCTAGAAGGGTAAATAAGTAATGCTCACAATACTTCTCTTTCTAGAAGGTCTTCTTTTGATGATTGGCAATTGGTATATTGAGATATATATGAAGTTGTCACATTACCGAATAAAGCGCTTTCCAAAAACGTTGGATTGGTAATGGGTCCGTAACTCAATCGGCTAGAGTACCAGACTCTTAATCTGGGAGTTGAGGGTTCAAGTCCCTCTGGACCCACCGGAGGAAAAATGGAATACGTAAGAATTTCAGATTTGCAAGTTGGAGATGTTTTCATTGAGGATTGTTATCCTGAACATTACACTGTTGTGGAAGTAAGAGGTAATGGTGTGATTGGTGAGGAGCATAAAACCAAAGAACGTATCGAGTTTTTTGGAGAACCTCCTTATGGACCAACATTGGTTCTAATTCGTAAGGCATCAAATGGGTAAAACGCGTTTTGATCTAAAAACCAAGACATCTCATGATATGATGATTCTTGGTAAGGGGGCTAAAAAGCGCGGAAAATCTCCCGCTATCGTTTTGGTCAATCCTAAGTTTCCTCATAATGTTGGAGCGACGGTTAGAAGCGCTTCATGTTGGGGAATCGAACAAGTTTGGTGGACCGGAGATCGTATTAGGCTTGATGAAAAGAAAAGGCTTCCGCGAGAAGAAAGAATGCGAGGATATAAGGATGTTGAGTTAATTCAATTCAACAACCCTTTTGATCAATTTAATCTAGATGATGTTGTTCCGGTAGCTATTGAGCTTCAAAAAGGAGCCGAATCGCTACCAAATTTTGAACATCCAAAGAATGCGGTATATGTTTTTGGTCCCGAGGATGGATCAATTCCCGCAACATTCAAAAAGTTCTGTCATCGTTTTGTTGTTATTCCAACGAGACATTGTCTAAATCTATCCGTTGCTGTTAGTATCGTTCTATATGAACGACAAAGACAATTGCAGCCAAACCTAACTATCGAGGATACTCTGAACGAATGTCGCTCAACCTTCTTGGATGATGATTCGTTTCATGAGACGCTTGGTTTGCAAAGTAAATGGAGCGGCTAATGGTTTTTTTAGTTGAAGCGTATTGTTATCGTATTCATGAATATGTTCAATATGCTATTTGTTCAAATCTTGAGTTGGCAAAACAGTGTATGATCGATTTTATGTCAGAAATAGACACAAAACCTCATGATTTTGGACCGTGTCGTATAAGTAAAGTTCCAGTTAACACCTTATATCTAAGGTGTGAGTTGGTCTTTACCATCTTACCCCTTTCAGAAATAGAATTAATTCCTTGACTTTCAAATCGATCTAAGCTATAATGAGTTTAGAAAGGTTGGAGGGAAACATGGACCAAAACACAGAATTGACCAAGCAAGAGCAGAAGTTTATTGACGGTCTTGAGAAGTTTGCCGTTGATCTTGCTAAACGTAGAGATCGCGATGACTTCTTGATTACCGAATGTATCTCTCGCTTTGATCTTTCTAGCGAAGATATTCTTGGTATGGGCGATATTGCCCGCGCTGTTGGTCAAGCATCGGATAATAATTCGATTGTTGTTTGGTTCAAGGCTTTACCAAAAGAGGATTTGGAACATATTGCAAAGTATGTTTACAATTCCGTTTTGCAATTCGCTAGCGATATCGATGAATATATTGATGTTATTCAATGTAATAACGATACTCGCTCGTATTATCAAGACATGCTGAAAAGAGAAGAAAATAAGGTTGTAGCTCTTACCAGAGTTTCATACAACGAAGATGCAATAGATGATATGATTAGGGTTCTTGGCGAATGTCGAGAAAAGCTTAGTATGTCCGATTTTGATAGACCATTGATCTTTGATCTTTACTGAGGTCGTCATGACAGTAATAGATATGAAAGAGTGGAAAAAGGGTCACAATCCTACCGTAGTTTCGGTAACATTTGAATACGAAGATTGTGCCAAGGCTTTTGTGGAGTATTTTACAAGAGCTAATGTGAAGGCTAGAAGCGGTCTTACTGCTTCTCTAAACGGTAAAAGGGTCACTTTTAAAATCCCAAGTGATCATCATGAAATGAGTAATATCATTGTTGTGGCTACAGCAAGATTTTTTGAGGCTGGTTATAAAACAGCCTATGGCGATATTTCTTCTTAACATATAGGAGTAGAATATGGATAGTTATTGGATTTTTTTAATGCTTATGATTTTTATACTTTTCATTTGGAATAGGTAAGAAAATGGATAATTGGATTATTTGGTATTTATTAATAATTTTTCCATGGGTTTTGTATTTCCTAATCTTGAGGAGGTAAAATGGATCTTTCGATCGTTCTTGGGTTAGTCCAAAATCCGTATGTCATTGGGGCATATGTTGGCGGGTTTGTCATTTCGCTTGCTGCATTGGTGTTTCTTTTCAATTGTCTTGGCGAAATGAAAACTAAGGATTACGTTTATGCTATTCTTGGAGCATTGATTTTTCCTTTGAGCCTTCTTGTTCTATTCCTGTTTTCAAGCGGAGTTGCCGTTTCTCATACGATAAAAGTGTTGTTAGGTAGAAATGCTTAGTCTTTTGTCGGGGACTCCTGCTGTATGTGAAACGGAGGAAGACTTAAAACTTTGGAAAGAGTTTTGTCTAGCCGCTTTACAAGGCGGCACATCTAAATCTTCGAATGATCTTTCCGCGTTTCTAGATGGTATGGTAACGTCTTATAAAGTAAGAAAGAAAGACGTTATAGCGGCAACAGATCGAAGAAACGCTGAGTATGCCGAAAAAAAATTTAGACTTGAAGAAGAACGCAAAAGAAAAATAGAAGAACATAGAGATAGAGAAAGAATGTTATATCTCAAAAGAAAAATAAATTCTCAACATCAGTTACCTCCGCAGGTAATGGAGGTAAGAGGAGAATCTAGCGATTACAGATCTCCGCCTGTTATAAAGGATAAGAAATGAATCTTAAAGATGCAGAGAAGCAAGTCAAAGATTGGATTGTCGAACTTGTTGCCGACAAAAATGGGTGTAAACCTGGGGAGTTGATTGTTCCGGTAATAAAAAGGATTCATGAATCTTTACCAAAAGCTGGTCATGAATATCTAACAAACTTGGTTGATCATTTTATTTGGGAATTGGTCACTAAAGAAAAAAGACTTATTGAAATCGAATATACTCTTCCAAGAAGTAGTTATAGGGCTCGTTCTTTTCTTTTGCCTGCTAACACCAAAATAAATATTAGCGCTTGACAGCTTCTTTGTTCTGTGCTACACTCTTAGACCAATAGCCACGAGGAGGTTTCTCAATCCCGTAGGACTTAGCCCACTTCTCAATAGCTTTATCGGATACACCAAACTCCTTAGCTAATTGAATCGTAGGCTTCTCCCATAAAAGCTTTTGAAGTTCTTCTTTTGATGGTCGACCAATTTTGCGCTTGATTATATTTGGAACGCCTTTTAGTTTGCTTTCTATTTTCATACCAAAATCCTTTAATTTTTTTTTGGAGGCGCTATCTGTAAATTGTAGAAAATCTTCATACCAATAAAAAGGTACTGTTGTTGATTCTGGTACTTTTATTCTTATTGATTTTCCAGCAAAAGAGATGTTTGGATAAATAACCTTATCTATATCTGGAATATATATAGCATAATAATCAAAATCGTTTTTGGCATATTTTGACATATGTGTTCCATTCTTATCGCTCCAATAAGTGCGACCAGAAATGTCAACAGGATCACACGATCTGTATTTTACCTGTATTCTGTATGTTGTTTTATCCTTGTATGCAATTAAATCAAATGGTAGATGTTCTGTGAACACTGGAAAAAATAGATCATAACCCTTTTCACTTAAATCATGTGTAACCTTTACTACACCTAAATCTCCTTTTGTTTTTGTATGATGTTTAGACATATTCGAACCTCTTTATGTTGTATGTGATAATGTGTGTATATTAGTACAATTTCTTAATTTTGTGTTGCCAAAATATGCCCCACTAGCGCAATGGATAGCGCAAGCGGTTTCTACCCGCTAGGTTCCGGGTTCAAGTCCTGGGTGGGGTGCCAAGATACTTACTGGTTCGAATCAAAGTAAAAAAGAAAGATAGGTAAATGAATCTAACTCTAGAAAAAATCGAAAAGCTTATGAACATCATAGGTTTATCTTTTGGCGATGGTTGGTTTATTGTTGAGGTGGCACTTAACCATTCAGCGCCTTTATATTCTCTTTGCAAGAGAAAGAATCCCTGAAAATAATGAGGATGGTGGAGAATGATTTATGCATTAGTTGTTGTTTCTGTTTTTCTTGGAATTATTTCTGTATTTCTAGCTATTATTGCTTATAAGCTAATAGTGCTTCATAGAAGTATTGACAATATCAACTTGTTTATCAAGTCGATAAGAGGTCGTTTTCTTGGAGATAAAACCAAGGAAGCCTTTCTAAAGGGGGCTTTGGGTTATTTCATGAAGGACAATGAATGATGCACAAATCTGTTTTTCAACATTACAATGGTAAGCTGACAAAAGATGAAGATAGGCTTTTGGGTTTGGCTAAATCTTGTAAGAAAGTAAATATGAAGGAGTATAAAGCTCTTTTGGGAAGTCCTGATGTTAGACCGGCAATTTGGTTTGCTGCTAGAGAATCGTTGCGGTTTAATCTATTTATTTGAATTGGGAGATAGAATTGGCTGTGGAGCCAAGCGTGGTTGCTAACCAATGCGTACCTCAAAAGGGTATGGAGTTCGACTCTCTCATCTCCCGCTTTTGGGGCGTTTACCAACGTGGGCAAGGTGGCTGACTGAAAATCAGTTTATGTTAGTTCGATTCTAACACGTCCCACCGGAGAATTATCATGTATGAATTTATGTCATTCAGAGAATTTTGTTTACTTCAAGAACCTAGGCGCGCTAAAAGGTTTGCAAGATCGTCGTTCTATGAGATGGAAAATCCGTCTCATTATGTTGAATGGTATGACAAATCAAAAGCCGCTTGGGAAAAGTATGGTGATGATGGTCCTCCCATTGGTTCTACAGTAAGAGTGTTGAGAAGCGGTTTCGGGACTCTTGGACCGGGAAGAATATTGAGGTTAGTGGAAGAGGTAATTAGACCCAACAAGTTTGTTGATTTTGTATTGTGTCCGTTTCAGAAGAGTTCTAACACCAATCCTGAAAGGTATATTTCATATAAAGAACGATGGTGGTTTGATTTCGAAGTTATAGAAGATGAGGATGAATTTTTGACTCAATAAAGGAGAAACATATGCTTAAAAGAAAAGTAACTAAATGTAAAGATGTTGAAGTTGGACATGCTTTTCAAGTTATAGTTGGAAATAAGTGGGTTTTGGCGGAAGTTACTGAAAGGGTTACTCCAATTGGTAGGTCTGGATATCAATGCGGTAAGGTTAAGTTTCAACTCAAGAGTGTTGAAAGCGGAAAGGTAATTCCCAAATTGTTTGACGCATCTAAGTTACACTAGGTTTTCTGATGAAAAGGCTTTTTGACGAAAACGATAGATATACAGAAGAGGCTAATAAACTATCTGGAAGAGTTTATAATCGATTGCGTCCAATTATCGAAGAGATGGCAGAAGAAGGTTTTTCTATACGTGATATAGAATATATCGCCCAAAGAGATGTTACGGATATCTGCTTGAATTTGCTTCTTGATAGTGGTTGTAAAAAAGATGATGAAACTCTGACAGAATAAGACTCAGTAGCTCAATCGGTAGAGCACTTGGCTGTTAACCAGGGAGTTGTAGGTTCAAGTCCTACCTGGGTCGCTATTTGGAATTGTAAGCTCAGTTGGTATAATGGTTAAGATGTAATAGCGCTATTCTCTTAAATATTATATTAATAGTGAGAGCTTGGGAAGAAATCCTAGGTCGTTGGTTCGAGTCCAATCAATTCCACAAAGAAAGGATTATGCTAATTCAAAATGACTAGCGAAGAACATCTAATTGAAATAATCAATTTGTTTACCCATTTCATGGAGGGAAATATTACGGAGAGCGAGTTAACTTCTTATCTCGCTAAGCAACCGTGGTATGCGATCGATAAGATTCCCGAAAGTGAATTGAAGGCTAATGTTGTTAAGCTAAAGCGGGCAATTGAAGATGGAGAGGCTTTTACGATTGGCGGGTGTTAGTTGTTTTTCTATATAATTGGAGCATGGCTTTTCATATTAAGCATTATCGTCTATTCTAACTATAAGGTGGCAACCAAAGCTGCCCAACCTACCAAAGCCGTCCAACCTGAAAGATATGTTGATAAAGTGTGCCCCGACCAACTGGTGCTAGGCGCGCCGGGGCTAATCAATAAAGTAAAAGAGACTCAGGAAGCGGTAGAAGAACAAATAGAATATGATGAGGATGATAAGTATGATTTACAACTTGGAGAGTTGTATCCTCATTATAGGAACACTTCCTCTTGTCCTTTTTGTGGTTGGGCTAACTTTATTCAAGTGGAAGTTCGTCGCGATCCTGTTTTACATGCATATTGCAAATGCCAAGGACCAACTAAAGCTTTTGGTTGCGGTTATGAATGGACCGTAGATGTTGGAGAAAGTAGTTTGTTCTCAACAGAAATTCATAAAAATATAAAAGCTTTGAAAGCCGAAGTAAATAGCTTGAAGAAAAAACTATCCGATAAGGAAAAGGAAAATGAAGCTCTCGCTAAAAGGATTAAGGTTTTCGAAAAACCTATATATAGAGAAGCAACTAATTACAGAGTTGCTCCCGAGTCAGATGTTGACATAAGGAATTGTCCTGACTGTGGTGCTATTAGAAGACCTGGAACCACTATTTGCTGGGATTGTCGTACAGAGATTGCTTATGAACTGTTGGATTTAGAATTTGAAAGACCGCCACCTTCTGAAGTTCAGAAGGTAAGATGGTAGTTTTTTCTTGACTTTTCTGGCGCTTCTGAATGGTCATATTAAGGATAACTCGAACTGCAATCATCTGCAATAGTTCGTTTTAGTAGTTAGTACAGGGTGAAACTGACTAACAACTCCGGTTCTGCTCGAAAAAGAGAGTCCGGGGATTTGGTCTCGTGGTGAAACTGGCAAACACAGCGGACTTAAAATCCGCCGCCTTATGGCATTATCGGTTCGAATCCGATCGGGACTACAAGGAGGATAGCAATGATGACAAACAGGGAGTTGAAAGATCTTTTGAATTCATTACCGGAAGATGAGCTTGATAAACAAGTTTGTATGCATTCTGGTCATTTTGACAGTCTTGTTAACTTTAACGCTGAGATCCTGAATGATGAGGAGTTTAAACGACTTTGTCGAGATCTAATGTATGATCCCGACGAAGATGGTATTTCAAGGTTGGTGTTATATGCAGAAGGATAAATTAATTCTTTTAGCGGTGCGTAATCGAAAAGGATGGGTAGGTAAGTCGGGTCGTGTTGCCGATAATCTATCTAAGGCGATTCTATTTAAGAATCTTTCGCCCGCTAGGAGCAAGGCAACAGAAACTCTCAAAAACCATCCAAACGATGGTGTCCCTGAAATTGTAGAGTTAACTGTTGTTTCAACGAGGGTTTTAGATGAAGATGAAAGGGTGCAAAAGGCTGCTCTGGATGCCACCAAAAAGCACCTTAGAAAAAGGATTAGTGGTTTGGAATGGTATCTTGGAAATTGCCCATATCTTGCCGATAGACCGTTTTATCCTCGTGGTACTGTAACACACTCCCAAGAGCTAAAAAATCTCCGTGAAAAATTAGCAAAGCTTGAAGAAGAATGCTAACAGTTGCTATAGTAATTACTGTTGTTGTTGTTCTTGTTGCTCTTTTCTATCAGTCTCTGCTGCTCGCCGAGAAGGTCGAAAAAGCAGCCGGTCGCACCTATTGGATCGCCGACCGACGCCCCCTTCTTGAATTTGATTTTCACTATCCCCATTATAAAAAACTAAAAGATAATAAATGCCATATTTGCAAAAGAACCTCTTATACAACAATAACTGTATTAAACGATCCAATCATACATGCTCTTTGTCACTGTCGTGGTTGTAATTACAAATGGACAGCGGATGTAGAAGGGGAGCATTTTTCAACAGCGCTCCATAAAAGAATTCTTTCTATGGAGAATACTATTATGGGTCTTGCTAAAGATAAGAAGGTTTTGGAGAGAGAAAATAAAGAATTGAAGCGTGTTGTGGCTATCTATGAAAAGCCTGTATATAAAGAGTCGGATAACTTTCGTGTTGCACCAGACGCTGTAAGTAGCGCAAAAAAGCAAGAAACGGATCTGCCCGAGCAATTTTTTGCTACAGTAATAAAAAGAGGTTGACTTTGTTTATGGTTTATGGTACAATGAACTAGAAGAAAACAAAGCGAGGGGAAGTTCGTAAGACCGAAAGTCCTAAACCGAGCTTTGGTTTATTGTAGTTCAACGGAGGATATAATGACAGACCTACAATTGCAAAACAAAGAATTGCTAAATCGACTTGTGGAAGAGGCAAAACTTAGGAAAAGGGCTCGTACTCTTTACGGTGTTCTTGAGTCTGTGGCACTTCCAATGGTTACTAACTTGAGGAAACAACCAAAACTTTCTAACACAAACAGTGTGGACCTTACGCTAATGGTTGTTGGCGGGCTAATCTTAGGTAATAATCCTATTACAGAACATTTTTCTAGCGATCTAATGCGAGAAGTTAGAAATCTCTACTTTCAAAAGTGTACCGAGCGTTTGTTTGAACTATGAGACACGGATACTATCTAGCACATAAGGATATTTTTTGTGGAGATGAAGAGTATTCTAGTACATTAAAAGATTTGTACGAGGCTTATGTGGGCTTCAATTGGTATCTTCAAGAAAAACCTGGACCATTCGATGGGGCATCTAGATATGATTACAAAGGTTTGGTAAAAACCGTTGTGATTGTCAATGGTGAAATACATTCGGTTTTCTATCAAAATGAAATTTTTGGTCCTACTGTTAAAGATCCCGATGAAACTAACAAATGAAGAACTCCAAGAATTTCTATATGCAATGGCTCCAATAGCTTTTGCGTATAGTTTTATTGGTAGCTTGATAATCATAGCGTACATGAGATGAGTAAAAAACGATCCGGTAGAAAGCGTAGAGATAGAAGAACCATAGACTATCTTCTTAGAAGATGTCCTAATTGTATCTTGTGTGGGGAACCTTTCCATGTTCGCGAATCAATCACAAGAGAACATTTGATTCCAAGAAGCATCATGGAAAATGTGCCTCATAATGTAATGCTGTCTCATTATAACTGTAACCAGTTTAGAGGCACATTACCATCGTTTGAAGCTATCTTGTTAATTCAAAAGAAAAGAAAGAAGCTTGGAGAAAACAATTTTCTATTTTGGATAAACAAGAAGATTCCAAAAGGTAAAAAGAAAAAAGTTGACATTCCTTCTGTACTATGATATAATGAGTACATAAGGAAAGGGGAGTGGAATGTCCTGCAAAGAATGTGGTTATTGGTTTGCTCCGTCTTGGGAAACCAAGGGTTATGGAACCTGCTGTCTTTCTAAGCTGCAAAAGGATACACTTGGCGTAGCACCAATGAAAATCGTTGGCGGTAAAGGTCACCTATCCGTTCATAAAAGTCATTCTTGCGAGCATGATACCTCCAAGAAGGAAATTCGCTCTCTTCGTGGAATGGATTTTAGAGGCGCTGATTTGTCCGGGGCAAACCTTTGTTGGGTTGATATGTCCTATGCTAACTTTAGAGGAGCGAATTTTGAAGGGGCAAACCTGTCCGGTGCAAAGTGCGCCACATCAAACTTTTCTCATGCCGATTTTACCGGAGCAAAGCTTGCCGGAACTAACTTTCATGAAGCCGATCTATCTCAAGCAAAAGGTCTTTTAGACCCAGAGGAATGGCTAACCAAGCATTTTGAATACAATAGCGAAGGTTTGTTGGTCTATGCCCGATTCTGTGATAGAAACCATCGTAGGCTTGCATCAAAACATCCTTCACATTGGAAATTCGAAGAAGGTCAACTCCTTACCGAAACGGTAAACTTTGATCGCTGCACACAATGGGGTTCTGGAATCCTTTTTGGAACTAAAGAATGGTGGCAAAATCATTGGAGCCTAGACCAGCTTTGGAAATGCTGTATTCCTTGGCTTGCTGTTGCCGGTGTTTGCATTCCCTATTCCACAAAATTGGTTGTGGATAACAATGAAGGATTCGCAAGGTGTTCCAAACTAGTCCTTCTAGAAAGAGATTCTACGATTCGTAATATGTTTTATAAGGATGAGTGATGGACAGCCTACTATTATTTACAATAGTTCTAGCTATAGCTCTTAGCGCAATAGCCATGTTGCTCTTTTTGGGTAGGCAAAAGAAGGAAGAAAAACCTTTGCCTGTTTTTGAATGTTTTGTTTGTAATAAGGAAACGAATAATCCTATTGTTCGTGATGAGAAGTTTTGCAGCTTTGAATGTTTGGAGAAGCATCTTCTTCAAAAGATAGATAGGATTACCGAGGAAAAGAAGCGTTGGAATGCTGCTTGGCATGACATGAGGGATATTGTAGGTAAGCTTGGATATAAGTATTGTATTCCAGAATCCTACAAGGATAAGAATTATAACGATATATATCGTCTATGGTTTGAGGGGAAGTGATGAGGTTTTTGTTAGTTTTGATAATGATCGTTCTTTTTATCGGTTGTACCGATGAGAGTAGATCATACAAGGTTCTTACAGAATCTGGATATACGGACATTCAATTTACAGAACATAGTTATGTAGATTGTGGAAATAATGATTTCTATCATACAGGGTTTCGAGCAAGAGATTATAGAGGAAAGCCTATTTTTGGAACAGTTTGTTGCGGTCTATTTAGTAATGGATGTGCAATTTTAGAAAGGTAAAAATGGAATGGAAAAGCTCTATGATAAAATCGTTGATTTTTGGGATTATCATTCTAATATAATAATAGCTGTGTTTTTTATTGTTATTTTAGCTATCATTATTTCCCATTCTTCTTGTAGAATGGATCAAATAGCTAAGTGCCAAAAAAAGTGCGGGGATTTCATGATTGATAAATGTACTAGTTCGTATGTAGTTTGTGGGAAAAAGAAAAAAATTCCTTTAGATTGATCTTGACAAGGTGAATTCTTCATGATACACTGAGTACCTCACAAGGAGATAATAATGAGAACTCATAAAGATTTAAGCGAAGAGTACCAAAGTTTGGTTAGTAGTTTTGGTGATGGTTTGCGTAATTCACCGAACATGACAGATGATGAGATGAAAGCTCTTAGAGAGGGCTTGGATCGTTTTGTTTATAGCCTATTGGCTAAGGCTTCTGAATAAGGAGAAAAAATGTCTAACAATACTGTTTCGAATTTTCTGAGGAATTGTCCCCCGGTTGGGGCAAAGAAGAAGTTTCTGGTTACTTGCAATGGAAAGCCATTTGCCGGTTTCGACAAGCAATCCGAAGCCAAGGCAGCAAAGGATATGTATAGTGCTCAACTCAAGCTGAAGAAGGGTGGAATGGCTCATTGTTCTACTCAAGAGTGGGCTATCATTCAGAATCCTGATTACGGTTGATAACGGCTTTAAAAGCCTGCCCGCATAGGGGAGTCAGGTCGTCCCCGTTGGCTTGTCGCGTCAAAGATCATCGGTTCGAATCCGATTGCGGGCGCTATAACACGATAACAAAGGAAGAGTAAAGATGAAT
>Ga0180438_10004768_pt1 | contig 19310 bp, 16 predicted proteins | sample SS_ome_12_FD_132455 | JGI IMG/M metagenome (GOLD analysis project Ga0180438, IMG submission 132455) | Hypersaline lake sediment archaeal communities from the Salton Sea, California, USA - SS_3_D_2 metaG | ecosystem: Environmental > Aquatic > Non-marine Saline and Alkaline > Hypersaline >...
ATTATATCATTTTTTTATTCTATAGGCAACCATTTTTAGAAATATTTTTCAAATCTTAAAAGTTTAAAATGTGACGAAAATCTTTATGGAAAAGGGCTATTTATGCTTTTCGTTCAGGCACTATTTAATCTCAGTTAAGAGAAAACTTTCGGACTAAGGGAGTTTAAAAACTGGAATGACCGGAAATTAAAAAAGGAGGCCAGCAAGAAAAGAATTCTATTAAAAAAACTGCAACCTTTGGATCTTTTTTACGTATGACTTCTTTTAGATATATCGAATAATGAAGAATAAATAGGAGGACCTTATGAAAAAAGCGTTTATTTTTTGTCTAATTGTTCTTGTCAGCTTATCTATTTGCTTTTCTGATGATGAAAAAAAGAAAGAATCAAAAAATGACATTCAAGCGTTTTTTGAGACATGCCGGAAGTTGTATCAGGAGGGTAAAGTTGAAGAAGTAGTAAAACTGCTAGATGAAGGACTGGAAAAATATCCGGACAGCCGGTTAGATTTGATCAAAAGCAAATATCAAATACTTGAAAAAATGGGACGGTATAAAGAAGCGCTCGAAGCCGCTATAGAAACCGATAAGCTGGACCCCCGGAAATTACGCAGTAACAGCCTTAATGTGGCTTCTCTCTATGTACATTTGAATGATACGGACAATGCATTCAAATGGCTTGAAATCACTGTGGATCGCGGCTTCCAGTATTATGATACTTTTGAAAAAGACGACACCTTCAAACCCCTAAAAGGTGACAAACGTCTGGATAGTGTGATCAAACGCATTAAAGAGAACATCGGTCTGGATAAACCGGTAAAACAATTCAACCGGCAAGCACTCTCCGGTTCGCAAGTCTCACCCTCAAAATATAAAGGTAAAGTAGTATTAATCGATTTTTGGGCCACCTGGTGCTCGCCCTGTGTCAAAAAGATACCCGATCTTAAAAAATATTATGCTGAATTCAAGGATAAAGGATTCGAAATAATTGCCATCAATTTGGATTCAGATAAGGAAAAATTCGATGCGTTTATGAAGGAGAAAAAACTGGAATGGCCAGTGGTTTTTGAAGGCAAAGGCTGGAAAGATGAAACCAGGGAATTGTTTGGTGTGAACTCTATCCCTTCTTACTGGCTGGTGGATAAAAAAGGTATCCTGAGGCACTTTGGTTTAAAAGGAGAGGAACTGAGAAATGCCATTGCCCAGTTGATTAATGAATAACCGCAATTAACAACAACCAAATTAAGTCATTGACAATAACCCTGGGTTTGGGTATATTGATACTTCATTCAATAAAAAACAAACCAATTGAAAATGTGAGGATGTGAGCATGAAAATTAAATTTTTTTTATTGCTTTTTACAGTATTTACATTGGTACTATTTCCCGCTGACCAGGAAAAAACCCAACCAATAGACACCAGGTTCCATGGAATCGAATACACGGTCGGATTGAATTTTTCCTCTAACCGCACACCTGTTTTGATGGGTGACGATGATATAAAAAACACATTGATTCATTCATACCTGGCTTTGAAAGTAGATGTTGGTGTGTCGAATTATTTCACAGCAGGAGTAGTGGTCGGTTATGCCTCCAGCCAATTTGATGATCCGGTGGATTTTTACACCCTCCCCCTCTCTTTAAGTGTTAGCAGCCAATCTTACAATTCCATGATCTTTGGCGCCCGGGCAAGATCAGATTTCCTGTCATGGAAAGATTTTTCACTTCGTGCCAATGGTGAAATACTGTTTTTCAAGTTATCTGAAACAGAGAGCGCTATCCGGTTGCCCATTGTTACCGGGACATCGACTGTTAAGCAATCCTTTTCCCAGATGACCCTGGAATTGCTGGTGCAGTACGATGGTTTTTCCACATTTACTGTTTTTGCAGGCCCACAACTGTACTGGTTGAAAGGGAAGATAACCGCTTCCGAAAGTATAGAAGAACTCGAAGGTGAAGAGGAGTTTGAGTACAAACAAAAAAATGCTATAGGACTTGCCAGCGGTGTTAATTTCGAATTAGGCAGTCATTTTGATCTAAACATAAAAGTAAGTCTATTCTCAAAAACCTCCTTCTCTATCGAGGCGTTTTATATCTTCTAAGGGGTAGAATAATGAGTAAAAAAATATTTATTTTTATAAGCATTGCTGTTCTTCCCTTGGTACTGGCGGCTGATGATGGAGGGCCACTGCAATTGGTGCCGGAAGAGCCCTATGTCCCGAATCGTGCTGTAATAAAAATTTCCAGTGACACAGTCATGCACATGGGAATTGTTGAAACTCCCGGTTCCCGCATTGGTCCCGGTAAAAATATAAAAGACCATCCCCTGGTTATGGTCATGGCAAAATACAAATCTCAAATTAAACACATGCAAGCGCATCGCATTCAAGATTATTATATCGCTGAAACCATTGAGGGATGCGATATCGAAAACCTATGTGACCAATTGCGGCGCGAACCTTTTATCCTGGATGCCTCCCCGGATTACTATGCGGTAATCACATCGACATTTCCCAATGATATCTATTTCCAGTACCAGTATGCGTTATATAACACCGGTCAAGTTTATCTACCTGAAACCGGTTTAACCGGGATTGCGGGCAGTGATATTAAAGCCACTGACGGGTGGGATTGGGCCAGGGGCAGTGATAGTGTGATCATTGCGGTTATTGACAGTGGAGTGGCCGCGGACCATGAGGATTTACACTCTAAAATCGTCCCAGGTTATGATTTTGTCAATGATGACAGCGATCCTTATGATGATCATGGTCATGGTACGTTTGCTGCATCTATTGCCGCGGCAGAGACCAACAATGGCATAGGAATTGCCGGTGTCAGTTGGCATTCCAGGATCATGCCCATCAAAGTCATGGACCACCAGGGATATGGTTCTTATCTTGCCATTGGAACAGGGATGCGCTATGCCGTAGACAATGGCGCCCGGGTGCTCAATCTTAGTATTGGCGGTCGGTCTCCCAGTTTTATCTTAGAAGATGCTTGCGCTTATTGTTATAACAATGGTGCAGTCATCGCTGCCGCCACAGGAAATTCAGGGTCCGCAGTGCTCTATCCTGCTGCATACGACGACTATTGCCTGGCTGTCGCTGCTACGGATGCCAATGATGAACGACCCACTTGGTCTAACTACGGTCCGCAAGTCGATGTCGCTGCACCCGGTAATTTTGTCTGGGGCGCTGTTTACTCTCCACACGACCCGGATAACTTAAATTCCTATCATTGGAATTCCGGGACCTCCTATGCGACGCCTTATGTAGCCGGGGCTGCAGCACTGGTAATGGCCTATAAACCCTACCTCACCAACAACCAAATCATGGCCCTCATCAAATACACCGCAGACGATGTCAATGCATCTACCCATCCGGGCGTAGACGATTTCATCGGATACGGCCGTATCAATCTAAAAACCCTATTGGGACCATATGAAATTGAATGATGAGTATAATGCCCATGCGAAACTTCAATCAAACGTTTCTGCCGATGTTTCACGGGGCCATGGAAGAAAAAAAATAATAGAGTTAATGCGGTTTTTTTTACTACTTGGGGAAAAATCAGCTTAAGGATGTTTCTTAAAAAAAGGTTAATAAATAGACGAAAAAAAATGATTGAAGGAAAAAACGATTTTCCTATCAGTCGAAGTTAAGAAAGCCATTATAGATCAGGAGCTAAAAGATGAATAGATACAAAACCACATTTTTTGTCGTAATTACATTATTAATTAGTATTGGTTATCTGAAAGTCGAGGGGAATCTCTACCCTCAGAAAAAAATTAGAGACCAGCAAGTTGCCAAGAAATCAATTGCTGAAGTCATGTTCAAAACCATTAGGGAAAAAGATGTAGAGTCTGCAATCAAGCAGTATCATAGACTGAAGCATGATCATTATAATTCATACAATTTTGAGGAGCGAGAGTTGAATGGTCTTGGTTTGAGGCTAATTCGCCAGGAAAAAACAAAGGAGGCGATTGAGATATTAAGATTGAATGTGGAAGCCTATCCCAATGCTTTTAATACATACGACAGCCTAGGCTTGGCTTATATGATCAATGACGACATAGAGCTGGCAATAAAGAACTACGAGAAGTCGATAGTGCTCAATCCTGATAATGAAGCGGGAAAGAGATATGTTTACATTCTGAAGCATTATACCAAAAAGGAATACATGATTCCGATGAGGGATGGTGCCAAACTCTATACCCAGGCTTATGAACCGATAGATAAATCATCAAAGTACCCGATAATGTTAATGCGTACGCCATACAATATAACCCCCTATTGGGGAAAGGATGCATATAGAGATTTATTAGGCCCTTCGATGTATTTTACCAAAGAAGGGTATATTTTTATATATCAAGACGTCAGGGGTAAATACAAATCAGAAGGAGAGTTTGTGGTTATGAAACCACATAAGACCATTAAGGAAGGACTGAGGGATACCGACGAAAGCAGTGATACTTACGATACGATCGAATGGTTACTGAAAAATATTGATAATCACAACGGAAGAGTTGGACAGTGGGGAATCTCTTATCCAGGATGGCAAACGGTAATGGGTATGATCGATGCACATCCGGCATTGAAAGCCTCTTCACCTCAAGCATCTCCCTCTGATATGTGGATCGGAGATGATTTTCATCATAATGGTGCTTTTCGGTTAATGTATACCTTCAATTGGTTGAGACATAGTGCCAGAATAAGAAACGGTCTTTCAGGAAATCGTACGGCACCTTTCGATTATGGAACTCCTGACGGATACAAATTCTTTTTAGAGCTTGGTCCAATTTCCAACGTGAATAAAAAATACTTTAAAAACACGGTTCCTACCTGGAATGAGTATATGGAGCACGGTGATTATGACGACTACTGGAAGAAGCAGAATGTCCTCCAGTACCTGAAAAACATAAAACATCCTATCTTGAATGTTGCTGGTTGGTTCGATGCCGAGGATTTCTATGGACCCATGAGCATCTACGATACAATCGAAAAGAAAAATCCTAATAATAAAAGCACTATTATAGTTGGTCCCTGGCGTCATGGGGGATGGGCAAGTATGGATGGCGATAACTTATTTAATATCCAATTCAAAGAAAAAACGGGTGTCTACTATAGAGAACAGGTTGAATTACCCTTTTTTAATTATTACCTTAAAGATAAAGGCAAACTAAATCTACCAGAAGCTTTGGTTTTTGAGACCGGCTCGAATCAATGGAAATCTTACTCCCAGTGGCCCCCAAAAGAGGCTGTGGAGAAAAACCTTTATTTAAATGGGGATGGAAAACTTTCATTTACTCCGCCATCTGAAGAATCCGAGGAGGTGCATGATTCATACATCAGCGATCCAAACAAACCGGTGCCCTTTTCACCAAGAACTTTAATAAGGCAGGCTCACTTCTGGATGGTTGAGGACCAACGGTTTGCCGCCTGTCGGCCTGATGTGCTGGTGTATCAATCCGACATCCTAACCGAGGATGTTACTATCGCCGGTCCCATTACAGCCAGTATTTATGTGTCCACTACCGGAACCGATGCAGACTGGGTAGTAAAACTAATCGATGTTTATCCAGGCGATGCTCCAGATAACGAACCGAATCCGCGAAGGATAAGAATGGGAGATTACCAAATGCTGCTTGCAGGAGAGGTTTTTCGTGGCAAATATCGTAATAGTTACGAGAAGCCTGAACCATTTGTGCCGGGTAAAGTAACCAAGATAGAGTTTAGCTTGCGGGATAAATGTCACTGCTTCCTTAAAGGGCACCGGATTATGGTTCAGATTCAAAGCACTTGGTTTCCAGTGATTGACCGAAATCCGCAGAAGTTTGTAGACATTTATCATGCTGAGGAAAGAGATTTTCAAAAAGCTGTTATGAAAGTATATCGTTCAAAGAAATACCCTACCCATCTGAAGATCAAAATTAATCGCCTTCCCTAATCTTTGAAGAAGGGGACAGACAAGAAAAAACCCTCTGATTTTAAGCATTGATTTTTTCCTATATTTCTTCTAATATATTCTTTTATTATTAAAAAACGATTTTCCAATTCGAGAAAAAGATAGAAAAATCATGAGTGAGCTTAATGAGTATGAAGTTTCGGAACAAGATGAATTATTTTTAGCCCTTCAAAGAACCGTTAACAGGACGGGCAACAGGGCTGTCATTTTTAGTGTTCTTGTGATGCTTGGAGGAATCGGATCGATACTTGCTATCTATTTCGGTTTTAAATGCCTGAAGCAGATCAAAACAGCCGAAGTAGAATTAAAAGGAAAAGGTAAGGCTCTCTTTGGCATTACGTTTGGTCTCATTGGTATACTTTTATTTATCTTCTTTTGGTATGGAATAATAACAGGCCAGATGAACTAAGTAGTCTACCAGTATTGGCGGATCTGTCTCTAGCGATTTCATTAGACATTTAATGATACTATAATGTACTCAATTTAAACATCATTTTACGAAATTTTAACAGCGGGATCACAATCCGAGGAGCAGTATATCGAATAGGTTTCTTCTTTATACATGAAATCAAGTGTTGGGCAGCCTTATCTACTCCCATTATAAACGGTTTCACGTCACCTTTTGCCATTTTAGTGTCTACAAATCCAAACCTTACATTGGATATGTAAACTCCCTTGGGTCTCAGTGCAAGAGCAAGGCCTTCCAAATAATTGGAAAAGCCTGCCTTTGATGCATGATAGCTTGGAGCTTCAGGAGATAGAAGCTCATCCGCTACACTGGAAAGACCAATGAAGTGCCCCTTCCCTCTATTGACCATAAAAGGTATTACACAGGATACTGTCTTTACCATTCCCAGTAGATTTACATTAAAAATATCCACTTCCTTTTTCATATTAGTAATATCTAATATTTCACCTATTCCTGCACAGTAGATACACAGGTCGATTGGCTCTTTATTGTTGATAATGGAGTGTAATTTAGTTAAATAATGGTCGTCCTGGACATTGGCTAATATGTGCCTATAGGACGGATCCTGTATCGATGACTTGCTTTTTGAAATACCAACGACTTCCCATCCCTGTTTTAAAAGAAATTTAGTCGTTACCAATCCAATTCCATCTGAATTTCCTATTAAAAGGGCTTTACCGGTCATTTGCACCTCATTATATTGATTTTATTATTATTCCAATATATGATTCTTGATAATCTCTAATCATGATTCTCACGTCAACTGTAGTTATACAATCGCGGTCCCTTACATTACGCATCAGCGGTGCGGCTTGTCCGCGCCTGCTGTATGATATTTTTAGCCCAGGAAAGGGATTCTTTTGTGATGATTTCGTAGGCATTGAATTTGTTTTCAATGTACTCTGTGCGACTGCTTGCAGATTTATCTTCTTTTATTTTTTGACAGGCGAGCCACCTGGCCCTCTCTGAATGAGAAACCAGGTAATCGCGAAAGGTTATATGCTTGAACAATTCTGGCGAATGGCTCTCACATGCATAGAGATGATGATAAGGGAGGTTAAATGCCGATGTCCCATTCCTCGGCGTGAATGCTTCTCTCGCAGGTATTCCCAAATCACCAGCATGATCATAACCTGCCTCATTTAAAGCTTCTATTATAGACGGCATAGAACCATTGGGACATTCAACATCTATATCAATGATATCCTTTGCCGGCATGCCGGGAACTGATGTTGATCCAATGTGATGAATAAGGCATGTATCAGGAATGTATTTTCGAAGAAACCGAGCAATGCGATTAAAACGAGCCGGCCATTCTGTATTATACGAAGTAATGAACTTCATTTCAATTTATTTTTGGGCTAATCCCTAAAAAAATCCTTTTTTAATCATAATGAAATATTATGGGAATTATTGTTTATTGTCAATAGTATATAAGAAGAAAATCTAAAGTATATTTAACTAAAAAGCCAAGAAAGTAAAATAAATCCGTGCAAATCCGTGGCTAAATATTTTTTATATATAGAATAACGGGGATAGCGAAATCCGAATCCAGGGGGTAACGGTAATCCATTTTGCCAATATCATCATCTTTATCGGTCCCGAAGCTGTACAGGCGCTGTTTTTGTTCATCCCATTTATAGGGTTTTCCCGAACAGGGGTCCTGGATTTTATAGGTTTCCAATCCCATTAACGTTTCCGTTACCGGTTTATTGGGATCATATTCCAGGTGAAGTTCCGCCGATATCCGGGTCACGTCGTAGAGGGTTTTTAACTGGTAGGATTTCACAATGATAGAGTAGAGATTCTTGAGCCCGTCACTATCGTTTACCGCTATTTTCCCGCCTGGGTTCTGCAGCCACCAGAACCAGCTCTTTTCTACCAGGGAGTCGTGCTTCCATAACTTTTCCAGTTCGAAATCCCATTGGTGGGGTGGGGTTTGCTCGTATCGGATAATGTTTACAAAGTGATCGTGGATATATTTTTTGGTACGGTTTTCCTGGATAAGCAGATGATAGGCCAGGTATTTAAAAAAGTTGTAGATTTTATAATCAGGGGCTGCCCATTCTTTCATGAGGTTACTGCTCAGGTATTCGAACATAAAACCTTTGCGGGTGCCGAATTCCTCGTACCGGATGGGCGGCAGACCGTTCATGATGGCCTGGTAAACTTCCCTGGGGCACGCTTGATGGTTCATCAGGCTTACCAGTGCATTCAATGTGTTTCTTGCCAAGGCTTTTGCCACCAGGTTGGTAATAAGCAGCCGGGAGCCTTTTATGACTTTTTTACTGAGATCCATGTGAGCAAGAAGATTCCGAACGCCCTCATTCCAATTGCCCTCCAGTGCGGTCAGCATATTGATCACAATATAGACCCGTGCCACCTGCAGGTAAGCCAACATATTGGGCCACACATGCTTTGGGCGAAGGACGGAAAATTCCTCGAAATACTTACAGTTGATCAACTTTTGATAACGTTCCAGGTATCCCTTCCACCGGGATTTGACTTCCAGGATATTTTTTTTGCCTTCCAAGATGGACTGATTCCAGTCGAACTCCAGGTTGGTAAACCCGTCGATCCAATTTACCCCGGACGTGATGGCCCTAGTGAGTGTGGAGCGGATATACTTCAGGTCCTTTGCAAACATTTTTTTATATGCCTCTTTATCCCATTCTTTTATGTATTTTTCATTATCGTATTGGGGGTCGAAAAGCTTTCTATATTTTTTTATCACAGGCTCGGACATAATATCTGTCTCCTGTGGTTCCGACAATGTAAACAAAAGGTAACAACCGTTATTGGTATCAAAAGATACCTCAGGCAGGTCTTCCATTGTGAAGGCCACGGGAAACTCGCCGATATCAAACTGGTTGAACACCACATAAATCACCACCAGTCCAAGCAATATCCTTAATGTCCACGAAACGCTTTTCTTTTTTATTCTTATCATTTTTCCTCCTTCAACTTTTGCCACGGATTTGCACAGATTATCACAGATATTTTTTATTTATCCGTGTCCATCCGTGTCCATCCGTGGCTAAAATTTTCATTAATTACCATGAAGATTGGTGATCCTCAGTTCCCATTCTTCGGTATCCGGGTTCTCATTTAATTGATATAACGCCCCGTTTGCAATGGTATAGGGATACGCGCACAGGAATTCGGATTCAACAAAGGGGACCATTTTCTTTTCCAGAAACGTGCCTTTCACATCCAGAACATAAAACTCACTCTTCCCTTCGATGTTTTTAAATGTCAGGACGTATATTTTATCATCCGCCACCAGGAACGATCGTATGGGGAAGGTATCGCGGAACTGGACTTTTTGTTTGAGCCTGGGATACGTGGTGATGAATCGTTTTTTCAGGTATGCCATAACCGCTTTCTTAAATGCCTCGGGCATCCTTATTTTTTCATATTGAGGGGGGATGGTGTACAACTGTTCTCCGGAATCATCGAAAACCAGGATTTCATCGTCCTTACCCTCGACGAATAATTTCTTACCATAAGGATGATAGATGGTGGCCCTTCGGGCACCGTTTTTCATAACCATGGTGAAAATCGTGGGATCATAAGCCTGGTGGGTCTGGACATAAAACTCCTTTTTAAACAGCTCTTTTTCTCTTCGAAGGGACCGGGGATCATAAATATAAATACCGATATACAATATGTCATCCTCTTTCCATCGATGATACCCCACCATTTTGTCTCCCAGGGGTTTAAGGTACTGGATGGGTCGTTGACTGAACATTTGCTTGATGAAATCCCCCTCTTTTGTAAAGAAAGAGAGCCTGCTGACACTGTTTACCAGTATGGTATCGTGTGAAAGGGAGATACGAAGGCATATCCGGTCAAAGGGCAATATTCTGAATTCGCCCGGTCCTTCTCCCTGTCTGCCGAATTTCTTTTTCAATTTGAAATCCTCCAGGGAATAGACGGCAATGGTCCCCTGGTCCGTGATATACAACTGTCGGCCATCGATGGTTATGGAATCGGGTTTCCCCAGCCCCGGAAGCGGTACAATCTTTTGGGCATGAACGCTTCCGGCAAAAAGCAATAGAAGCAATAACAGAATTAATAGAAATAATCTTTTCAAACGACTTCCTCCTTATGTCCGTTTTTCGTTTATAATAGTACAATGATAGTATAAATTGTCTAGAAAAAGGTCTCTTTCCGGTAATAAAAGGGTAATCATTTGGTAACCCCTCGGCGGCCAGGGGGCTTTTTTACTAATACCATGTAAAAACTTACAAAAAAAAACAAACTTTTTAGCCGACCCTAATCTTGTCAGCTGGTAGCGTGGCCTCTTGGGTTGGGGGCGCCGCCCCCTTTTTACTAATACCTAGTAAAAACTTACAAAAAAAACAAACTTTTTCGCCGTTCCTAATCTCGTCAGCCGGTTGCGTGGCATCTTGGGTTGCGGGTGCCACCCGCTTTTTGAAAAACCGCCCCCTACCTTTCGCGACCCCTGAAAAAATTTTTAAAATTTAAACTTATAACCGACGCCGTGCACGGTCAAAATATACCGGGGAGCTTTAGGGTCCTCCTCGATCTTGTTCCGTAACTTTAAAATAAAATTATCAATGGTCTTGGGATTGGGATAATACTCCTCTCCCCATATATCGTCAATGATCCGATTCCTGCTGATTACCGTATCAGGATTCTCCACCAACAGCTTGAGTATCTCATACTCCTTGGGAGAAAGAGACATTTCCACACCACCCCTGGTAACTGTAAAATTACCAAAATGAATGGTGATATTTCCCACTGTTACTACTTGCGCAAGCTTATCCTTACCAGGAGAACCACTTCGCTTTAAAATAGCATTGATGCGGGCGATCAACTCACGGGCACTAAAAGGCTTGGTAATATAATCGTCCACACCCAGGCCAAAACCCCGCAATTTATCGTCCTCCTGGCTTTTGGCCGTTAACATGATAATTGGTATCTGCTGATCCCGCTCCCTTATCTTTTGACAAATTTCAAAACCATCAAAACCCGGCAGCATGATATCGAGAATGACAATGTCGGGTTTTTCACTTCCCAACAGAAAGAAACCATCCTCGGCATTGCCCGCACTTAATAAGGAAAACCCATGAAACTCAAACGCGGCTTTCAATCCTTCAACAATCGTCTTATCATCTTCAATAATCAAAATCTTCTTCATTCATTTCCTCATTTAAATGACATTTCTTTATTTTTTAATATAACACGAAAGGTACTTCCTTTTCCTACCTGGCTTTTTACCTGTATTTCTCCATTATGGGCAGCGGCGATATGACGGGCAATAAACAACCCCAGGCCGCTGCCTTCACAAGCGTTGACCGTCGGGTCTGAAACACGGTAAAATTTCTTAAATATATTGGGTAAATCCTTTTCCGCAATCCCTATACCCCTGTCCTCCACTTCCAATACCGCATGATGGTTTTCTCGAGAAACCCGGACGCCGATATATTTCTCTTTGTCCGAATATTTTAGCGCATTTTGGATCAAATTGGCAGTAAGCAATGCAATGGCTTCCTCATCCAGCTCAAGAGGCGGCAAAAGGTCATCGATTTCCACTTTTAACTCAAACCCGTTCTTCTTGATGTAATCAGAATGACGCTCCACCACGGTTCGAACAATCTCCTGGAGCGAGGATGGTTGGAAATGATATTCCTTTTTCCCGGCTTCGATCCTGGAAAAATCCAACATGTTGTTGATCATTTCATTCATGAGGGTGGTTTCCCGGATAATGGAATGGAAAAACGCCTGTTTTTGGTTTTCTTCCGTGACCCATCCCTGTTGTACATTTTCCGCCATCAACGCCATGCGGGTGAGGGGCGTTTTAAGGGTATGGGATACGTTGTCCACAAATTCGGCTTTTAACCGGACCAGTTCCGCTTCCCGGGCGATGTATTTGAACAAAATAAAAAATCCCAGGAAAAGAGCGATCAATAACGCCAGCATCAACCCGTAAAGAAGACGGACCTCTTTCTCCACCACCCATTGGATATAGTTCTCCCGGTTGGAATGCAGCACCAAGTGTTTACCCGGTGAAATCTTCCGGAAGGGAACAGATAACACTTTATATTTATCGTTTGCGGCCTGCGCCGGGTCTGCCAGGGACAATGTCAAAGAAGCGTCATCCAGGTTTTCTTTGCCCGCTTCTGGGATAATAACATCCCGGATGAAGTCAAATGAAATCATAAATCCAAAAAAGATATCGTTATAGGTAGGGTGATCCCGGAGGATTTTTTTTATACTTACATCGATGGGAACATTTGATTGCGGCAGTATCACCTGTTTTACTTTGAGGGTCGGAGTTTCGGCGGATTCGGGCGCAGCCCATGTCCACTCATCCAGGCTCCTCAATGTTTTATAGAAAACCGTTTTCTCGTCCGCAGCAGTGTAAAGTTCCTGGAGTTTAAGGAACCGGGAGGTTTCTCTTTCGCTCTCTTCTATTGCTAACTGCCGGTTACCCGCCTCCTCACCTTCAAAATAAAGCCATCCCAGCGAGATATCCAATTGGGAAGCGTTTGCCAGCCGGTCCCTTTGCCTGGCACGACTGAATCGCTCCTTTTCCGCTGCATACTGCTGCACATGGCGGTTTAAGTAAGCCAGGGCTTCATTCTTAAAGAATTCAAAAGGATTGGATTTTTTCGATAACTCATACTCCAGGACCTTTTCATAGAGGTCAAGGTAACTATTTAACGCCTCTCTATTATTGCCCCTAAACGTGTAAGAGAGTGCGATTTGACGGAGAACCAGGAAATGGAGCGATTTATCCTTTTCTAATTGTATGGGGAATTGATCAAGAACTCTGCGGTAATAGTGAAGGGCCTGCGGGTATTTACCCATTCTAAAATAACAACGGCCAATGGCATGATACACATACGCCAGCAGGGTCTTTTTGACGGGATTCTCTTCCAGGTATTTCAAATAGTATCTGACGGCCTGGACATATTTTCTTTCTTTAAATTCCAGGTTTTCGCCTTTTATATAATTATTTTTACTGCTTCTATCAAACATTTGTTTGTAATCATAAGGCGGTGTTGGAGCGGGAAAAGAGGTTTTTTTGGAGAAAGGAAATAAATATTGCTTTTGGGAATTGATAAAGAAGGGGTGTTTGACTATGGGATTCGCCAGCACCAGTCTTTTGATATGGGCCATCATGTTATTGGCGTCATTGAAGTCGATTTTTTCTTTTGAAGTGGAAAGGGTTTGGAAAACGGTTTTTATGGATTGGAGGGTTTGATTTTCGATCCTGTCACGGACAAGATTCATACGGTTGGTAAGTTCTTTGGCAGCATTTAATTCCCTGGCCCGTTTTTGCTGCGAAACGAAATAGATACCCAGGAGGCTGATGATGAGCCCGGGGGTTACGACAGCGATCATAAGCAGCGGCAATTTTTTCTTTAGTTTAATCATTTCTATATTATATTATAATATCGAGCTGCAAAAAAGCAACACAATAGTGAAGTGATTCGGGGACGGTGGGTCAAAACGTCAACGTGTTCTTGCCTGGCCACACGTATTTTGATCCTGCTTTAATCTAAAATATCTGTTATATGGAGTTCCCACTCTTCTGTTTCAGCATTATCAAATATCTGGTAAATCTTGCTTTTACTTATTGCATAAGGGTATGGAAGTACTAAGGTCTGGTCTTTTAGAGGCAGAAATATTTTTTTCAATAATTTTCCTTTTATATTATATACAACAAATTCATTCTTCCCATCTTTTTTCTTATACGTAGGGATATATATTTTTTCATTTGCTATCTTAAAAAATCTCGCCGGGAAGTACCGGGGAAATTTCCCCTTTTCTTTTATCAATCTTTTCATTAATGGGCTTTTAAAAAGGACCTCCAATTCTTTTAAAATTTCATTTTTGTGGTCTTCGGAAATTTTTAACTTCTCATGATCCAGGTTTATATCGTATTGCTTTTTTCCGTCCTTATCAAATACATGTATGATATCTTTTTCACCTTCAATAAATATTCTATCGCCACAGCAAAGATAATATACTCTCCCTTTATTTCCACATCCTAGTTTTATCAGATTAAAATCCTTGTGAGTTTGAACATAATATTCTCTGCTGTATATTTCTTTGATTTTTTTTAAATTTGAATCATAAAGGTTGATTGCTAAATATTGAATATTTTTAATTCTTTTTCTTCCTGTATAGCCAACAAATTTTTTCCCAATAGGGATAAAATTATTTCCAGATGTTACATTAATTTCATTTATAAAGGCTCCATTTATGGTGAAGAATGAAACTCTACCTAAATTATTTACAATGATACGATCCGGTTGTATATAAACCTGCAATATTACAACTCCGGCCGGATTAATTTTAAATTCACCGGGTCCCTCTCCCTTTTTACCAAATTTCTTTTTTAATGTGAAATCTTTTTTTGAATAGACAAATATTTTTTCCTGACCTGTGATATAGATTTGATCGTTTTCAATCATGATTGAATCCGGTTTAATAAGGTCGGGAAGTGGTACTACTTTTGAAGAGAATACAACCATTGGAAAAATCAGTAAGATGATAAATAAATTAAATTTTTTGTGAATATTCATTTTGTTTCCTCCTGTTATTTATTGTGGTGACTCATGTTGCCCAGTACTAAATGACTCATTTATTGCCTTTATATTAAGAGGGGCTGGTTGGAAAGGTAAGGGTTTAGGGGAAGTCCACTCAGATTTCCCCCATCGGGGGATGTAAGGGTGGATACACCTTCCTCTTAAATACCACCACAGCAGGCAGGATTAAACTTACGGCCAATTAACACAGCTTATAAAAAGTCAAAGAACAAGGAGAATAATTGGACAGCTAACTTAAGGCTTGAGTAACACCATCCGCTTCACTTTTTATTTCATTTTTTTCATAAAACTCTTGAATTTTCCGTAGTTTTATAACAAACACTATAGGAAATTCCTTTTTTAATCATATTGAAATTATGAAGAAATTATTGTTCATTGTCAATAGAATAAGAAAAGCAAAAGTATATTTAACTAAAAAGCCTGGAAAATAGAAAAAAGAGGACAGGGGACAGGCAAGAAGGCAAGAACGACTTATTTCCAGTGATTTTTTGCTGCCTGGAATATCCAGGTAGGTGAGACTCTTGGTAGGCATGATATAAGTGTCTGAGTTTCCATGGTTTCACACATGCTTCAATAAGTTAATTTCAAATGGTTTTAGAATGATTCCCTCTTATTTATTTCAATTCGTTTGGTTTCAAATCATTGATGATGTGTGCACAAACCCAGTAAATATCCATTTTTCTGCTGAAAAAAAGATACTTGCCATCCGCAGTCACAAATGAATTGCCCTCGTTGGCTGGAGAGTTGATTTCATTTCCTAGTGGGACGCCTTTACTCCAGGTTCCATCAGGGTCATAAAAAGAAATAAAAAGATCAGAATTAGTTCTACCTGGCGGTCGGCCGGCGAAGATAATATACGTTTCATCGGGTGAAATAAACGGATACATTCCTCTCAAGGATCCTATTTTTTCTTCTGGCAAATATCTGCCATTAAAATATTTATACATGACAACTCCATCCTCATAAATATTGCCACTGCCGGCAATTGAAGGCGCATGAAGCAGTTTAGAGGGATTAATTGCTTTTAACCGGGAAGGTTCAGCCCATATACCATTCTGTTTTTGTACAATCCATAGGTTAGACGGATATTTCGAATTAGGGGACGGACGTCTTGACATAAAATATATTTTTTGTCCATCCGGAGAGAAACAAGGTTCATCATCGATAAATTTCCCTGAAAATGGAGCGACAACCGGTTTATTCCATACTCCATCACTATTTCTTGTCACCAGCATGATGCGCGTTTTTCGCATAAACAGCATTTCATCGCCCGAGTGGGAAATTTCAAATGCATACTCATCTGCATCTGTGGAAACAATGCCCGGAGCAAACATTTCAGGCTTCATGCCCGGCGGTTTCTGGCCAAGATAGGGGCCGGTAAGTTTTGGGAAGTCTTCTTGTGCAAATGAAATTAGGCTTGTGGTTATAAGCAAAAAACATATTAGTATTATTCTTTTCATTTTGCTTTTTCCTTTTATAATTTGTTTGTTTTAATTCTTTATACTAGCACTTCTTTGTGCAGGTATTCTATAAATGAGGCACCTACCTAATAAAGAAAAAAAATACGGGATAGACGAAAAAAATATCGTTATTCAAATAGGAAAATCTCCTTCGTTTTAATACACTAACCTCAACAGCTAATAGATTTACTTTTTACTTAATCGCAGGTTTAATCGGTTTGACAATGACTATCTGTTCCAAGGTGAATGTACCGTTGCAACCCTCGGAGTGCTTGTATTTTCCATTCGTTACAATCCACTTGCCACCTTTTTTACAGATAACGGCCTTGATTTCAACAGAGTCAACACGCTTTGCTGCAATGAAAGGTTTTTTTATTTGAGTAGATACTACTGTTTTGGCAGGTTTTAAGGTACGGGTCTCTTCCCAGATTTTACCGGTGAGCAGACAGCACCCTTTACTATGCTTAGTTACGGTTCCTTCAAATTTCATGGCCTCGGGATTTTCACCCTGGACTGTTCCCCAGACCCTGGACCCACACATTTTATCCTGGTAAATAACCATTTTAAATGGACCCTTTTCCGGGTCCTTACAGGTGGGTGAGGCCAAATCCTGATGGAAGCCCTTGTAATTCCCAGCGATACAGCAATCTTTTTTTAACAGTTGCTTAGTTTGGGAATAGATGGGATTCCAGGCCAATGCAATGGCCAGAACCAACATAATACTCATCAATACGGCTCTCTTCGACATTTTATCCTCCTTTACGTTGTTTTGTAACAAACACCATAGGAAATTCCTTTTTTAATCATATTGAAATTATGAAGGAATTATTGTTCATTGTCAATGGATAATAAAAAATATTTAGGTTATGGAAATATCCAGCGACTCCTCACTCCAAAGATACAGATTTTTTATCCGGTGGTGTCAACTGGCTTCGTTTCAAATTTATCTTATAAAGGACTTTTGCGTCTTCCTGGATCAGCCGGAAGGTGACAACAGGATCGGGAATGGTTGCGTTTATTGTAAATTCACCGAAGGCGTAAGGTCCACCAAAACCAAACAACTGCGTCTTCCATCTGGGTTTGTTAATTGGAGGACCAGAGTATTTGTAAGCGGGAGGGCCGCCCAGGCTTGCAACCTCAAACTCGTAGAAATTGAATCCTGACGAACGGGGAATACGAAACCCACGTGCCCCATGCCGGTCACCGGAAATTAACAGGACACCTGCGATATGGTTCTTTTCAATGAATCTGAAAATCTTTTCGCGCCCCTGGGGATCCCAACGTCCCCATGAGTCTTTTCCGTTTGAAACATAGTCGCTCCACATGGTGCCGCAGGACAGAATAATAAAGGGCCCTTTACAGTCTAGTAACTGGGTGAAGAGCCACTCCATTTGGAGATCACCCAGAAATGGATACTGATTACCCCGGGTGTATCGGAAGTACCGGTTGTCCAACATGATGATATCGCAAGGGCCAATCCGGGTACGGAAGAAAACACCCCGCCCCTTATTTCCAAAACCGTAAGCGGGATTGTTCCAGGCGTACCGGAAGACCTTCCAGACCCCGGCTCGGTCAACGCCGGTCTTGCCTTTCGGAATACCGCCCACATCATTGTTGTAATAGTCATGATCGTCCCAGGTAGCGTACACAGGCACAGCGCTGGAAAGACTCTGCCACGCGGGATAGAAATCGCGTAACAGGTAGTCGGCGCGATGTAATCCAAAGTGACTGCGTTTATCTTGCACGGCAATGTCGCCACCCAGTAATAGGGCGGCAGGTTGTCGTGATCGTATCAGGTCGGCCATTTTACGGTTACCCAATCCGATCTGATGAGCACAGGTTCCAAAGGCAATACAAACCCTACCGGTTTGCGCTGCCTCAGGTGCAGTGAGTATCATTGCGGGTTCTGGGATATTGATGGATTTTCCGTCTACCAACACCTTGTAGGCGTAATGAGTTTGCGGTTTCAGGCCTTCAATGGGTACCACGGCAGTCAGGTCTGTCTCCAGGCTTGTCCAAACCGGTCCGAAGGTCTTCTCGTTGCCATCCACCATAACACGAACTTCTACTTTGGCGGGACAGATTGTTCGCAGCCAGACAGATACACCCTCAGAGGTGACGTTGCCAAGCATGGGGCCGCCGATATGAGTGATTTTGTTTTCCCTACACAGTCTCTGGAATTCAGTATTTCCTGCAAGATCGGAAAACGAAAGTTGGGGTTTTGACCGAAGGATTCGGTAAGCCGCCCCGTATACAGTCTCCACACCAGCAGGTTGTTTCTCCCATAGATTGATTAGATACAGGTTACGGAATGGTTTATTAATAATCTTTTGCGCCGCAAAGGTGGGGCGTTGCAGCCAGGGCAAGAACACCAGGGCTATAAGGAAACTCACCATCAATGCCATTCCTGGAGTTGGGGAAGGAACTGTTGGACGTCGGTGAAGCTGCTGCCTTGGTGTGCGGGTTATGGGCATATCATCATATATGTTTAGCTGATTCATTTCTTGTGTTTTAGACCGCAAGAGACGAGACAGGAATACCCATCTACATGATACGGTATAACAGAATCTGGTTACATTATCAGAAAACATCTTTTATCCTATGGTAATGTTACAAAAATTATCCTTTTTTGTCAAATGTCAGTTAAGATTTTACCATCAAGATAATTTAGAGCAGTATATGAGTTTTTTATGTTATATTTTGAGTCATCCCTGTCAACCGCTATATGATATAATAAAATTTAACATTTTTTTCGCGAATGCCCTTCACCCTGATCATGAGGGCGTTTGCGAAAAAAATGTTAAACAGGCAAATTTCGTAAACGCAGATGTA
>Ga0180438_10004769_pt1 | contig 19307 bp, 16 predicted proteins | sample SS_ome_12_FD_132455 | JGI IMG/M metagenome (GOLD analysis project Ga0180438, IMG submission 132455) | Hypersaline lake sediment archaeal communities from the Salton Sea, California, USA - SS_3_D_2 metaG | ecosystem: Environmental > Aquatic > Non-marine Saline and Alkaline > Hypersaline >...
ATCGATCACTTCGTTCGCCATCACAACACACAAGCTAAACCTTTCATCTGGACCGCAACCGCCGATTCCATCCTGGCTAAAATCAAAAGACTATGTCAATATATTTCCGAGACGCAACACTAGAGTAATAACTTAGTCAACATCAAGGGGTTGGGATGCAATGCTTTAAATATTTTACCAATTATCCAAACGATTCTAAGTACTGTAAAGAACTAGCGCTCGCAGGCGGGGAAGATGCCCAATCCTCCATCGCCAAATCCTTTAAATGCCCGGCCTAAGAATTCAGACGGAAATTCTATTTGCCGGCCAATGTGAATTGATCGAGAAACTGGGCTTTGGGGGGATAGGCAAAGGAGCAGGAACATGTCTCATTCAATTTCAAAGGTCTTTTTTCTCTTATTTCTGTTGATTCTACTCACGATTCAAGGCTCATCATATCGTGAGCAACAGAATCCAATTCTATCGAACCAGCGACAGCTCAAAGACGACGAATTGTCCCGGAATCTAAGCCTAAACCCTGATTTCGGCAAGATCCCTTTGTATTTTATTCCCAATGAAGGGCAGGTTGACGATGAGGCGCTTTTCTATGCAAAGGCTTCAAGATATACCCTCTGGTTGACGGAAGAAGGACTGGTTTTTGATATTACCAGGAGAATCAAGAAAAAAAACAGCAAGCCCAAGAGATTAAGTCCAGAGGATATTAGTAATCATGGCGACGTCAAATATGATAGAGATGTTTCAAGGCTGGTCTTTGTCAATGCCAATAGAAGTCCTGAAGTTATTCCAGTAGATGATACAGAACACAAGGTGAATTATTTCATAGGGAATGATGAGTCAAAATGGCAAACAAACATTCAGACCTCAAGGGCGGTTTTATACAAGGAACTGTATCCAAATATAGATTTAAAAGTCTACGGCATTGAGATGCAGATTGAATATGATTTTGTTGTGAAACCTGGTGGGGAGGTTTCAGACATAGGTTTAGAGTACAAGGATGTTGAAAAAACGAGAATAGATAAAGAGGGGAACCTGATTGTGTATACTGAGTTCGGAGAAATAAAGCATGTCAAACCTGTATGCTATCAGGTAATCGAGGGAGAAAAGGTAAAGATTAAGGCTAAGTTCAATAGGATAAAGGATAATACTTTCGGTTTTCATTTAAATGAATATAACAAGAATTATGAATTGATCATTGATCCATTGGTTTTGGTGTATTCTACTTTCTTGGGTGGCTCTGGTGATGAATCGGGCAGATCCATAGCGGTTGACTCAGAAGGTGCGGTTTATGTGGCAGGATATACCTCGTCTGTCAATTTCCCTACCAAAAATCCTATTCAAGGAAGCAAAGCTGGAGGATATGATACTTTTGTCACCAAGATAAACGCTTCAGGAACTGCTCTTGTCTACTCCACCTATCTGGGTGGTTCTGGAGATGAATTGCGGTGTACAACATACATAGCGGTTGACTCAGAAGGTGCGGTTTATGTGGCAGGATTTACTACATCGTACGATTTTCCAACTAAGAATCCTATTCAGGGAAATTATGCAGGAAACACCGATGCTTTTATAACCAAGATAAACGCTTCAGGAACCGATCTTGTCTACTCCACCTATCTGGGTGGTTCTGAAATAGAACAAAGTCTTGGCATGGCCGTGGATTCAGAAGGTGCGGTTTATATGGCAGGATATACCTTGTCTGTCAATTTCCCTACCAAAAATCCTATTCAAGGAAGTAACGCTGGAGAATATGATACTATCATCACCAAGATAAACGCTTCAGGAACTGCTCTCGTCTACTCCACCTATCTGGGTGGTTCTGGAGTAGATACAAGTTGTGGCATGGCCGTTGACTCAGAAGGTGCGGCTTATGTGACAGGATATACTAACTCTGTTGATTTTCCTACAAAGAATCCTATTCAAGGAAGCAACGCTGGAGGATATGATGCTATCATCACCAAGATAAACGCTTCAGGAACCGATCTTGTCTACTCCACCTATCTGGGTGGTTCTGGAGAGGATTGGTACGGGGACATTGCGGTGGATTCAGAAGGTGCGACTTATGTGACAGGAAATACTGGCTCTGTTGATTTTCCTACAAAGAATCCTATTCAGGGTAGTATTGGGGGAAAAGAACACCATGATGCTTTCGTCACCAAGATAAACCCTTCAGGAACCGATCTTGTCTACTCCACCTATCTGGGTGGTTCTGATGGGAATGATATTGGCGGGCGCATAAAGGTGGATTCAGAGGGGATAGCTTATGTGCTCGGAGATACAGAATCTATCGATTTTCCAACTAAGAATCCTATTCAGAGTACCAACGCTGGGGATACTGATATCTTCATCGCCAAGGTAAACTCATCAGGGAGTGCTCTCATCTACTCCACCTATCTGGGTAGTAGCCGACTTGATAATAGTGAAGGCCTAGCGGTGGATTCAGAAGGAGCCGTTTATGTGATAGGATTTACTACATGGGACGATTTTCCTACCAAGAATCCTGTTCAGGGAAGTTATGGAGGAGGAATTCGTGATGCATTTATCACTAAGATTGCCTCCGAAAAAATTCGCGTCGTCTCATGGAACATCCTGAATTATCCTGATGCAAATGAAGAGAATCGCGAGGAGTATTTCCGCCGCATTCTCGAATATCTCTCGCCTGACATTCTGGTGGTTCAGGAGATGGCCAGCTTTGCCGGAGTGGATCAGTTCCTAAAGCAGGTCCTAAAGCCCATTTCCAAGAAGTACAGGGCCGCCAGGTTTTTCGATGGCCCGGATACGGACAATGTCCTCTTTTACGACAGATCCAAATTCAAGCTGCGTTCCCGCCTTCAGATTCCCACTTCCTTTCGGGATATCTCTGAATATAGGCTTAAAATTAAAAAAGGGCCGGGAAAAGGGAGCGCATTTAAGATCTACTCCGTGCACTTCACTGAAGGCCTAAGCGCCGGTGATAAAAGCCAACGGGAAAACGAGGCAAACATTCTAAGGGCCTATCTCGACGGCCTTTCCCTGGATGATCTTTATCTGGTATGCGGGTCATTCAACATGACCGCTAGCAACGAGAAGGCCTATGGTATCCTTACAGGCAATCAATCAACTGGAGCCGTCAGGTTGATCGATCCGATTTCCAAATCCGGGAAATGGCACGATAAACGAAAGTTCAGATACACGCACACGGAATCGACCCGGAAAACGGCTTACGGGGATGGGGCATCCGGCGGGCTGGATGACCGCTATGACATGATTTTGATCTCTGCGGCATTGGATCAAAATGGCAGTTTAATCCTTAGGCCTGGGAGTTGTGCTGTTTGCGGAAACGATGGAAAGCATCTCAACAAAGCCATAAATCATCCGACGAACAAATCCGTGTGTGCTGAGCTCGCCGAGGCACTCTACATGGCGTCGGACCATCTTCCGGTGATTATAGATTTAGTGGCTCGGGATGAGTCAAAATAAAGAACGGTCTATCTCAGCGCTGTGCTGTGGTATTGCTTATACGCCTGACGTTCGCGATTTGCCCTCTCGGATTCTTCTTTACATTTTCAGGTTCCATATCGTGGAACTATCTGTCCTCATCTTCTTTGATTGAGTTCAAGGTGTTCAATAGTTCTTGCACGATCTCCGGTTTCTCTTCCCATAGGTCATGGGTTTCGTTCGGATCGGTGGACATATCGTAGAGCTGTCCGACCGTGTTTAGTGAATCAGGTGTGATATCGATCTTGCCGCTTCCGGAACCTTTTACCCCCTGGATCAGCTTCCAGTTATCTTTTCTGAGGGCAAAGATGCCGGCTGCCGAGTGAAAGACTCTCGGATTACTGTTATTGATTTCGGCTCCCCCTCCCAGCAACACACTCAACACGGAATAGCTGTCCTCACCCCCGGCAATGCCGATATTACCGGTAAGGTCGGCGAAACTGGCGAACATGTCGGTGAGGCTTATTACGGCATCGGTTTCCTGCCCCGGCTCGATTTTACCGGGCCATCGGACAATGAAGGGTACCCTGTGGCCTCCTTCCCAGATGTTGCCTTTAAATCCTCTCAGCTCGGCCGCTGATTTATGCCCGTTGGCCCCCCTGCGAGGTCCGTTATCGCTGGTAAAGATGAACAGTGTGTTTTCCCTGATATCGTATTTGTCGATGGCCTTGTTTATTTCACCCACACACCAGTCCACCACATAGATAAGATCTCCCCTCGGTCCCTCTTGAGACTTGCCTTTGGCAAAATCCGGAACCATGAAGGGGATATGAGGAGAAGAGAGGGCCAGGTAGAGGAAGAAGGGATCCTCGGGCGTCTCCTGCATGTGTTTTTCGATAAAATCTATGCCTTTCCGGGTGAAGATGGGATCCACTTCTTCTTGAGACCAGTCAGGGTCCATGAGTCCCGTGACAAATCCCGGAAGACCGATATACTCATCCGGGGGCATTTCCGTCGGGATTGCGACGGTATGGTTGTTTTCAATAAAGACATAGGGGGGATCACTGGTCGAGCAGCCGAGGGTGATAAAGGAATAGTCGAATCCAAGATCCGACGGCCCGCCGGATACCGGTTTGGTGAAGTCGATGTTTTCCTCGTTTTCCCGGAATATTCCCTGGTAGCCCTTCCAGTTGTTCTCATCATCCTGAATCACGTATCCGTCTTTTGTCTGCCAGTTCAAACCCACATGCCATTTGCCGATGCAGGCGGTTCTGTATCCGGATCGTTGCAAAAGCGATCCCAGCGTATTACGGCCCTCTTCAATGAGAGGGGTTTCGTCATAACCCAGGATGACACCTTTTTTGACTCGCGTTCTCCAGCAGTATCTTCCGGTCAGCAAACCATATCGTGTCGGCGTACATACTGCGGCGGGGGAGTGAGCGTCCCGGAACAACAGGCCTTCGCCTGCCAGCCGGTCGATATTGGGTGTGGGTATGAGCGATTCGCTGTTGTAGCATGCAGCATCGCCGTAACCCATATCATCCGCCATTATCAGCACGATATTCGGCAGTTTTTCGGATGTTGAAACAACTTGATTTTTACAGGAAGATAAAGTCAATGATGTTATGAGCGCTGGTGTGAGTAAAATCATTAATTTCTTCAAGCTGCCCATGTTTTCTCCTTTAGCTATGGACTCATTCTAACACAAGACCGGGACCGATAAAGGATCGGATTCAAGGATCGGATTCAGTCATGGTTATATTCGATCCAGAAAGATATAATAAAGTCCGATAAAAGTCGAATCCATCGTTTTCATTTAAAAAAGGTACTGAGAATGAACAATAACATTATGGGAATGAGCAACAAGAGACTGATCCTGTCACTTGTGATGCTGATTATCGGCTCGGGTCTCTTATGGCTGCTACAGAGCTGCTCAGCAGTCGAAAGGGAAACGATGCCGAAGGGTGTCATACTTGTCCTGGTGGACGACATAGGATACGGGGATATAGACATTCTGTATCCCAGCGACCTCGAAACTCCTGAGATCGACGGGCTTTGTAAGGAAAGTATCAGGCTGACGGATTTTCATGTGGGCACGACCTGTTCCCCGACGCGCGCCTCGCTCATGACGGGACGCAACATCAATGCCACCGGTGTTTGGCATACAATCGCCGGCCGGGATATCTTGCGCGAGGACGAACAAACCATGGCCGAGGCCTTCAAAGCCAATGGATGGGCAACCGGGCACTTCGGCAAATGGCACCTGGGTGACGGCTACCCCTATTACCCTAGATACAGGGGATTTGACGTCACCTATATCCACGGAGGCGGCGGGGTAGGACAACAGCCCGATTATTACGGCAATAATTATTATGCTGCGAAGGATAACGCCGGTAATGAAACGACGGCAGATGTGTATTTCCACAATGGAAAGGAAGTGGCGGCGGATGAGTTCTGTACGGATTTCTGGTTTTCAAGGGCCAAAGAATTTATCCAGGGATCCGTAAAGGAGGGTAGGCCGTTTTTTTGCTACATCCCTCTGAATGCGGCCCATGGCCCCTTCAACGTTCCCTATGGATATAAAGAAGGATTCGACGGCCTTATCGAAAATATAGACCACAATGTCGGCTTGCTGGATGAATATCTTGAAACGTCGGGCATCAAAGAAGATGTCCTGCTGATATTCATGACTGACAATGGTACAGCCAGGGATAGGCTGGGTGGATTGCGGGGAAGAAAGGGCTCATATTATGACGGCGGGCATAATGTGCCCTGCTTCTGGAGGTGGAAGAACGGCGGCATAGGCGGTGATACAACCTCATCCCGGGATGTGGCTTCACTGACCGCGGGAGCCGACCTCCTTCCAACATTTATCGATATGTTCGGTCTTGAAAAACCCGAAGGCGGAAAGCCTTTAGACGGGATAAGCCTCAAAAATCATCTACTTGATCTTAACCAGGAAGCGGCGGAACGGGTATGGGTTGTCGATACCCAGAGAGCCGCCGACCTGGTTGAATGGAAGAGAAGCTCGGTTATGATGGATGAGATAAAGGACGGCAGGATCGTGCATAAATGGCGACTTGTGAGAGAGAATTCAGACTCTGAATTCGAACTTTATGATTTTTTAGCCGACAGGGCCCAGGAGAAGAATATCATCGATGGCAATAATCGGATTGTGGCTTCGATGAAAGGGGCATATGAAAGTTGGTGGGATAAGATATCTGAGGGATGGGAGCCATATCCGCCGTTTGTTTTGGGGATCGAAGAGGAGAGTATCCTTTTTTCGCACAACTGGATGGGTGACGGCGGCACTCCCTGGAATCAGAACCAGATCAGGAATGCAGCGGCCGGAACACGCACATCTTCGGTAAGGTTCGATTCGTCCGGGCAATATCTGTTCGAATTGCGGCGCTGGCCCAGGGAAGACGATGGTGCCATCGATGGAACGGACTCAAAGGGTGAGGGCAAGGCCCTTGTGGGAGCTTCGCACGCCAGGCTCGAAATCGCAGGCACAGGAGAATGGATCAAATACTTTGAACCCGGAAGCAGCAAGGTTATCTTTGAGGTCGAGGTGGAGGCCGGAGAACCGACCACCCTTTCGTCCGCATTCCTGGATGAAGATGATAATGTCTTATGCGGAGCCTATTATATCTATATATCTAAGAAGGAATAGCTTGCTTATGGTGTGAATCGGCTTGGAGTGAGTATTCCTCATTCATAGCGCAGCGATTTAACAGGGTCGGACCTCAGGACAGTCCTCATGATAGATCTTACACAATTATCCCGCCCATAATAGCTAGATGTTAATAATAGAATAAAGAAAATCTTTGTCAGTCAATGCAATCAAAGAACCCTCTTCACGGCAATTGGCTGAGCCATTGATAAGCGGGGGCGACAAGAATATTTTGGTCGTCATTCGATATCAATTTATAGCCTTCATGTTCCAAAAGTAGCTGAACGGCTGGAATTTTTAAAGCGGTTTGAAACTTCTTTAAGGCGGGCGAGGGATGTGTTTCTGAAGTCTTCGCCTCTACGAGTAGAAAAGGCCTTCCTCCATTGGCAATCAGAAAATCTACTTCTTGCTTCTCTTTATTCCGGATGAAATGCAAAGAGAATTTTCCATATCCAAGATCATTCCATTGAGTTACTCCCCGCCAAAGTTCGACTGCCACCATATTCTCGAATCGATGGGATTCGTCTTCCACTCGGGGAGTGTCCCAGAGATAAACCTTGCTTTCTTTCTGAATCGCCCGCGAAATTTTTTTTGTCCAGGGATAGATGCTGAAAACCAAGAAGAACAGCTCGAAAACGGACAACCAATTCCGGATGGAATTATAGGTCACACGAAGGTCTGAGGCGAGAGATGGAATGGAGAGCGGGCTTCCTACCTTTGAAGGCAAAATGTAATAAAGAGTCTCCATATCTCCTATTGACTTAACTGCCGTCAAATCCCTGATATCCTCGCGGATCAGCTGATTTGCATAGGTTCTTGACCATCGGCGGTAGGATGCCGGCTTGTTGACAAGATACGGTTCCGGGAAACCACTAAGCCCTGATAATCGTTTCCATATTTCTCCTAATTCTTTTCTCTCGACATTTTGGATTTTCAGAGGATTTTGTAAAAATTCTTCGATATTGAGATTTCTCTGTCCTAGCTCCGCAATTGTAAAAGGCCAAAGATGAAATAAATAATAACGTCCTGCCAGAGAATCTCCTCCTTTTTGATAGACATCAAGTCTGCCACTTCCTGAGATTAGGAATTGATATCGATCGTGGAACTGATCATAGACCCCCTTCAAGTAATTCTTCCAGTCTCTGAACTTGTGGATTTCATCGAGGACAACTAGGGGTTTTGAAGAGTCCTTCCGTGTTACGTCCTCAAAAAAATTGGGATTGGCAAAAAGTCTTGTCCTGTGACTGGGAATATCCCAGTTGAAGTACAATTGGTTAATATAGGAATTCGATATGATGTGGGCCAGTGTTGTCTTACCTGTCTGACGGGGACCAACCATAAAAACCATACTTTTTTCTTGAGCAAGCTCTTCCCATACCTTAAGATAGATTCTTCTTTCTTCCATACTGACTATTATTCACTTTGATGAAAAATAGTCAAGACCATTTTTCATTGGTAAGAAAAATAGTCGAGGGGTGGATGCTACTGTAAGATTTTAGTAATATGGAGTAAGGCCGAAAAAAAAATTCATCACCAAATGACTGAAAGCGATGGCGTGAACATGAAACGCGTATCCCAGTTGCGAAGATGGCTGCAGTCCACCCCGGTGACCGCTTTTTTTCTACTCACCTTCTTGTTTTCATGGGGCGTGTGGTGGCTGGCTGGGCCTCTTGTTTCAGGCGCTGGGAGGGGATGGCGCACCGCCGTCCATACAGCCGGGTTGTGCGGGCCCACGGTGGCTGCCCTGGTCCTGAGCGGGCTGCTGTACGGCTGGCAGGGGATCGGCGATCTGCTGAAACGGATCGCGCACTGGCGCGTAGGGGCTGGCTGGTACCTGTTCGCCCTCTTTTCGACTCTCATCATCGGCCTCGCGGCCATCGGAGTGCATACTCTGGCCGGAGGAGCGACTCCGCCCATGAATCTTCAAATCGGGCTCGCCAGTGTAATCCGGAATGCCTTGCTTCCGGTTCCTGCCGGCCTGCCGGAGGAGTACGGCTGGCGCGGATTCGCCCTGCCGCACCTTTTGAAGAAGCGCAGCGCCCTCATCGCGAGCCTCATCATCGCTCCGTTTTGGCTGTTGTGGCACATCCCCATTTCTCCCATCCTGAAAAGCGTCTCTTTCTCGGGGCTCTTCCTGCTGGAGGTGATCCCTCTGACCATTCTGTTCAGCTGGCTCTACATCAACAGCCGCAGCATCCTTTTAGTCGTCCTCTACCACCTGGTGTACAACGTGGTGGTCTATGTGCTGAACATCCCCGGCTCGCCCTCTCTGTGGGCGGTTTACATCGGCTTGAATTGGCTGCTTGCCGCTCTAGTCGTTGCCTATTACGGGGCCTCGCGTCTAACCCGCAATGCGTCCCTGTTGAAGACCGTCTAAACATTAGAGCCCATCTTTTGACATCAAATTTCTCCTGTGCTATATGTTTCTTGTATTAAGTAAGGGGTTAGATAAAGGAAAAAATTATAAATTTCGGTGAGTATTACAGCCTTGTAGTTTTGCCATTGGTTTCAGACATATCAAAAGGGATCATTGTTCTTTTTTTCCTTGCGCTTTCGCTTTTTTTGCTGGTTATAAAGATATTTAAGATCCGTATCCCTTACCATTCCTACATCAAGTACTCGTGGACATTTTTCCTGATATTCGCCGTATCAGAGGCGGTCTCCTTCGGGGTAGCCGTATGGATTTTAGCGGCTCTCTGTTTTATGGCCTTACGAGAGTATTTTACTCTGGTGGACATCAGATTGCAGGACCGGTGGGGTATCTGGGGAGCCTATCTTTCGATCCCCTTCATGATCATCTTTATCCATTTGGACTTCTATGGAATGTTCATCATCTCGATTCCTGTTTATGCTTTTCTCGTCATCCCATTCCTTATAACGTTAGGAGGAAAGGAGATCAAAGGGACTCTCCTATCCATAGGAATAATCGACCTGGGGATCTTTCTTCTCGTTTACTGCATCGGTCACATTGGTTACCTGACGCTTTTATCCACCTGGTGGGCAATTTTGCTGATTCTCAATGTGGCTTTCTGTGACCTGATCGCCGTCCTGATGAGGAAAAGGAAGAATCATCGCTGGAGCCATGTCTTAATCCAGTATTTCGTATCGGCATCGATTTGTATCATCCTCACCCTGGCCCTTTCAAACTGGACCGCGATACCATGGTTCCATAGCCTATTTCTGGGAATCTTGATTCCCGCACTCGTAGCCGTCGGACGCCATACCATAAGATTTATCGAGAAGGATCTTGGAATCAGCCGGGATCGACTCCTGCCGGGGAAAGGCCAGGTGGTAGACAACCTCAGGTCGCTTCTTTATGCGGCGCCGGTGATATTCCATTACCTGCGGTTTTTTTCCATGAGATCCGATGCTTTCTGAGAAGGACAAGTCCCCCAGCCGATTTTCGCTGCGGGTTTTTATTCATCTGTTTCTACTCCGGCCGTTTTTGAAGCTGTTCTTCGGAGTCAATATCGCCGGCAGAAAGAACTTGGCTTCCCTAGACCAGTACATTATTATTGCCAACCACAACAGCCATCTGGACATCATGCTGCTGTTCTATATTCTTCCGATTAAAAGGATCCTGACGACCCAGCCGGTTGCGGCAGAAGAATATTTCTCTAAATGGAAGGCCTTGTTCAATCTGGTGAATTTCCTCTTCCGTCCTATCTGGATCGTTAGAGGCCGGGAAGTCGATGATCCTCTTAAGGAAATGAAAGAAGCGTTGAATTCAGGGCACAGCATCATTGTTTTTCCTGAGGGGACTAGAGGAGTTCCGGGAGAGATAAAGAGATTTAAGACCGGAGTCGGCAGGCTGGCCGTTGAATACAGGAACGTTCCGATTATCCCTGTTTTTCTCTCCGGCCCTGAGAAATCATTCCCCAAAAAAAGCGCTGTCCCAGTGCCCATCTGGAATTATGTCACCATCGGTCCTCCTCAAATGTTCCAGGGAGAAGCGCTGGATATCACATCCTCACTGGAAAAGATGATCCGGGAACTGTCTGAGTCAGAAACCGCTAAAAGACACAAGAGACATGAGCGATCCAAGCCTGCGACCGCGTTTGCAGTGTATGGGATCGACGGTTCAGGCAAGAGTACTCTTTCCAGAATGGTTGCCAAAAAACTCTCGGATTCCTTTCGTGTTTGCCTGATTAGTGACAACCTGGAATTCTACGAGAGTGAGGAGCAAAAAGAACTGCAACCCCTTCTTACCGAAAAACTCAGGGAAGCCTTGGGCAGATATGCAAAGACTGCAAAATCACTGAAGCAATACAAGATTCCCAAGCTGGCCGAGATCTTACTCAGGGACCGTATTTTAGGGGAAGTGCAGCGATGGTATACACCCGATATTATTGTCCAGGATGGATGTCCCTTGATCAACCTGGCCGCATGGGCCAAATTATATAAGGAGGAATATGTCGATACTGACGTATGTGCCAAAGCAATCAGGATTCTTACCGGCAAAAGGGAGGCCATAAGAAAAGATGATCCCATATTTAAAAAATTCCATGAGCTGGCGGTTCTAAGGCGCTTCCGGCTCGATCATATGAGACTCCCGGATGCCGTGGTCTTTCTTGATGTGAAACCGGCTGTCTCGATCCAAAGAATCCAGAGCAGAGGCGAGTTGAGGCAGGTCCATGAAACAGAGGAAAAGCTAGCCAAGCTGCGTGAGGGCTATCTCTTGGTAACCCAGGTGGTAAAAAAAGAATTCAATGTCCCAACCCGTATTTTTGATGGAGAATCGGAAATCGATCGAGTGACGGCAGCAGCCGTCGAGTTCGCCAGGGGAGCGAGGCCCAAGGAACCTGAAGATGAGTGACAGCGAGATTGAAGTCATTGCCACGACGATATCCGGCTCGATCAAAGACTGGGGAAAGGTCCGCCGAATAGTACCTCTATTCAAAAAACTCGGAAGAGGAGATGTCTCTCTTCATACCGTCGACAGCCATGCAGAGGCCCAGAAACTGACCCATGATCTTATTATGATGGGAAGGAGAACCATCATATCGGCAGGGGGTTCCGGCACGTTCAACAAGGTTCTTGAGGGATGCATTGATTCCAATGTCGGGCTCAGGAACATAACACTCGGTTTCCTCCGCAAAGGATCGGCCGATCTCATCGGAAAGACTCTGGGAATGTCCGATGACATAGAACGTGCCATCGAGGTCTTTGTTGTATCTCTCGCTGAGAAAAGAATTGTTAAATGTGATGTTATCCAAGTCGTGAGTGGGATAGTGGGTGGAATGGGCGGAGTAGGCGGAATAGGAGAAATACGCGGAAGGCCGCGCCACTTCGTAGGATATGGAGGCGCGGAGATTTTCGGCAGGATTCCCCACTACACCGAAAACCGCTTTGTTAAATATTACAAAGGCGTTTTGGGCCAGTTGTTCGGTGACCTGGGCCCATTTTTTGTCGGGGCGCTGCTATCCATTCTGGATAAGACATTCAAGCGGATGGGAAGAAAAAAGACATTGTGGAGCATAGTTGTGGACGGCAAGCAAGTCTCACGAGGCTATTATCAAGCCATGATCGTTGTGAACGGTGACCTCGGCCCTGATCTTCCATTTGCAAAGTCAGTCCCGCTGGGCTCGGGAGATTTTTATTTATTTGCTATCAAGGATCTCGGACTGCTCAGATTGCCGAGGCAGTTCAAGCATGCCTGGGATTCTACTATCACGGATCAGCCGGAACTCTGGGGATTTGAATCTTATCGTATTGAAAGATCCTTGAAGATTGAACCTGACCACAGCGGGCCGTTTCCAGTCAATGTGGATGGTTCGACCATGATCTGCAGATACTCGGCGTCTTTCCAGATCGTCGACCATATAAACCTGATATCAAAATGATTATCTATTTTTCTTCCTTCGGCGCAAGCTCCATGCCGAGTTGATGCATCACGCCCAACTCGTCCATGACCTCCCATTCCTCGGCGATCTTTCCATCGACCAGGCGGAAAACAGTGAACACGGTGGCTTTAATCGATTTTCCTGTAGGGGGGATGCCGCCTAGGTCTCCCTTGTGCATCCCGGTCAGGGTGACACTAGACATAACCTTATCGCCTTCTGCGATCAATTCGTCGATGGTGATTTGCGTTTCTTGGAAGGCGGAAAGATACATGTTATAGACCTGCTTGTATTCCTCGAGATCATTCATCTGCATGGAAGGGCTGTGATACTTCACATCCGTGGTTTGGAGTTCATCGAGGATTTCGGGGCGTCTTTCGTTCCACTTTCCCTCCCAATACCGTTTTACGACGTCTTTATTCTGTGCTTCGGCCTCGGCCTGGGCCTTCATCGCTTCCATTTCCGCCGTCGCTTCCTGGTTTTGGCAGCCGATCGTAAAGCACAAAATCAGAGCCAAAGGCAAAATCATGTACATCTTTTTCATGAAACCCTCCTTGCTTGTGATGGGAATATTAGACTTATTTCGTCAGTGATTGTCAATTCTTTTGCATATCGGTCCTATGGGTTGCCGAAACTTGAATTAGCTTTGAGCGTCAAATCAAGTCCGTCCTCGAGCAAATTATGAGAAATTTCGGCTAAGCTAATCATATCTTGTATTGCAAGACAAAAAGAACGCTCGTCTCTGTTTGGCATAATGTGTATAATACAATTGATTTATACACATAGGAGACGGCGATGAGGACCAATGTCGTGATCGACGATCAGCTCATGAAAGAAGCTCTCGAGCTTTCCGGATACCGGACCAAGAAAGATGCCATAGAAGCCGGGTTGAGGCTCCTGGTTGAGTTCAGCCGACAGGCACGGGTGAAAAATTTCCGGGGAAAGCTGAAATGGAGCGGTGATTTGGACCGACTGCGGACGGACAAATGATCCTGGTCGATTCTTCCGTGTGGATCGGCTACTTCAACGGGATAATCAACCTTCAGACACATCGGCTGGATGCTGCACTCGGGAAGGAAAGCATCGTCGTCGGGGATCTAATCCTGGCTGAGGTCCTTCAGGGTTTTAGAAGCGACCGTGACTTCCACAAAGCCAAAGAGATATTATCATATTTTCCACTTATGCCTATGCTGGGAAAGGAATTGGCCGTAAAGAGTGCCGAGAACTATCGCTTCCTAAGAAAGCGGGGGGTGACGGTTCGCAAGACCGTCGATGTCATAATTGGAACGTTCTGCATTTACCACGACATATCTCTTTTGCACGACGACCAGGATTTCGAATCCCTAGCAAAGCACCTGCGGTTAAATGTCGTAGAATGTGCCTGAGGCCTCGGCTTTTTTCAATAGGGGGACCTTTTTGTGCCGTCTTCTGCTGTGCCATAGGTTCCAGTCACTCTGGAGATTGATCCAGAATTCAGGGCCGGTACCCAGGGCATCTCCGATTGCTAAGGCTGACTCGGCGGAGATTCCTCGTCGACCGTTTATAATTTCATTAAGACGGGCATATGGCCAGCCAAGGTGCCGTGCCAGTTCCAGTTGGGTGATGCCTAGAGGATTCAGAAATTCTTTAAGAAGCATTTCTCCCGGGTGAGTAGGAGGTCTGTGTTTAGGAAGCATGATCGATTCCTAATGATAATCTATGATCCGCACATCATATGCGTTGTCGCCCTCCCAACGAAATACAATGCGCCATTGAACGTTAATACGGAGGCTCCAAAGGCCGCAGAAATATCCCGATAGCTTCTCGAGTCTGTTTCCCGGCGGTACGGCGAGAAAATCGAGTGATGGTGCGGCGTGGATTTGATCCAGTAGCCTTTGCGCTTTTGTATGGAGAGGAAAAGGAAGTTTGCGTGCGTAGCGGCTGTTTGTCCCATCGTAGATATCCTGCGTGGTTTTATCGGCAAAGCTTTTGATCATTATATAGCATATATCGATATATCAGTCAATAATATATTCCAGAGTTCATGTTGACTTCATTTTGATGGCATTGAATTGTCTTTAATAATGCTAATGGCTCAATGGAGTAACGTTTTATTCTGGCTATATTTCTCAGGTACTTAACAGCCTTAAATTGCCCCAAAAGCCAAATCGAAAGGGAATATAAGTCGCATTCTGAAGTGCCAACTGATTTGATTTTGATGAAATACACAAGTCGGAGCGCTAAGTATTAAGGAATTATCTCATTTGCATGACGACCAGGATTTCGATCCTCTTACAAGATTCTGAGATTAAATGTTATAGAGTATGGCTGAAGAACTAAGATTTGATGGAGCATTTAATGCTTGAAAACCAAAACCGAACCGCTTCGTAGATACAGGCAAGGAACAAGCAAATGAAGTCGAACAAAAGCTTTCAGCGGAGTACGGTCTCGGGACTGTTGTCGATATATCTCCTCTTGTCATTCTCGTGCAAACGTCCAAGCAAGGCAGTTGAAGAGGAGCATCCCTTTGCACTGGAAAAAAGTCCTCAGGTTTTTGATCCCGCCCGGAGCTTTCAGCCCGGGCTTGCGGACCTGGACACCGACGGTGACCTGGATGTCGTGCTTCCCAACATGGGCCGAAGTTACACACAGGTTATGTTGAACAACGGCCGGGGCGATTTCGTGGATACTGGGCAAAAATTAACCCAACAGGGACATGGTATGGGAATAGGAGATCTGGATGGGGACGGCGATTTGGATTGTATCATCACGTGCGCCGGTTATGGTGAAAACAACGTCTATACCTACCTCCCAACCAAGATTTACTTTAACGATGGGCGGGGCATCTTCCAGGATTCCGGTCAGGATCTTGGAGATGGAATCGAAAATCGCGGTGGGTACGTCATAGGCCTCTCCGACATGGACGGAGACGGGGATTTGGATTTCGTGAAGGGTCTCTTTCGGGATCCTGCAAGAATATTTTTGAACGATGGACAGGGACGCTTTTCAGACAGCGGGATAACACTCCCCAAAAATTCTTTTCTCGGTGACCTCGATGGCGACGGCGATGTGGATGTCTTTGTCGAGGAGGATGGAATCGGTTACCGCACCCTGTTGAATAACGGTGCTTTGGATTTTGTCGAACATTGGAGCGGGGCCGATGCCCGTTGTATAGGTTCTATCAAGGATGCCGTCCTGGGGGACTTGGACGGCGATGGTGATCTGGATGTTTTTATAACCAACGGCGACAGATCAGGAAATTTCCCCTCGACCGTTTGGATAAACGACGGAACAGGCCGTTTCTCTGACAGTGGTCAGCAGCTCGGATCGACCTTTTTCGGCTGGGTGATCCTCGGCGATCTTACTAGAGACGGCAGCCTTGATGCCTTTATCTCTAATTTCGAACAGCCCAATCAAATCTGGTTCAATGACGGCTCGGGTAATTTCACCGACAGTGGCCTTAGGCTCAGCGGAGAGGCGACAACCCGGGGCTGTGCTCTGGGTGATCTGGATGGAGACGGAGACCTGGATATCTTCGTCGCCAATTTCGTTTCAGGCTCGAATGAGATCTGGTTCAATCGTTAGAGCATTTGATTGATGGTCTGTGCCGCCCTCAAGGCGCCGTCCGTATTGATTGGCTTATAGGATACTTCTTGACCCAAAATGCAGTGATAAAATGTGAGGAGAGATTCTTCCGGAAGGGATGAGCTAAGGCCTCATGTATCTACCGCGTAGCGGTTTAGTTCAATAATTAATTTCACGCCATATTGCTCAGCGGATCTTTAACCCAACCAGCCTCTTCCTCGCATCCTCAACCTCAGCAATACCTGGATCAGCGTCCTTCCAGAGGGTGAGGAATTTCTCGTAATTCTCGATGGCTTTTGTGGTCTTGCCCATTTTTTTGTAAATTTTGGCGATGTTGTAATCGACTTTGGAGCGCTCATCAAAGAAGTCTAACAAGTGTATCCGTCGCACTGTTGGATTAATAAGAAGCCAATTCTCGAAAGAATTTCTATATTCTTCGACCGCTTTTTCAAAATCGCCTTGTATTTCATTTATTACGGCAACAAGCTTCTTGTACCGAGGAGACGCTTCTTTTGCCCACCCAGATAACTTATTAATTTCTCTCTGCGCTGCTTTCGGATTCTCCTGGGCAGTATAGAGTTCCCCAAGCAATAAATGATAGAAGTCTAAATTCATAGGTTTGTAATTTCCCTTTTGCATTATGGATTTAATTGCGTCTGCCCGATCTTGAGCAGCTTTATAATCTCCTTTATAGACAAGAGCGATCCCTGCCAGATAATTAGCAAAAATAGAATCGGGATTGAAATCCTGTTTATAGACCTTCATCGAGAGCTTTTCTGCCTCTTTATATTCATCAATCGCTTCATCATATTTTCTTTGTACAACTAAGATTCTTCCCAAATTGATGCGAGCGAGCATTTCATTATTTTTATCATTTTCTTTTTGGGCTGATTCAACACCCCTGCGAAACTCTGAAACTGCCATCATATATTTACCCTCGAGGAGATAAGAACATCCCATATCGAGTGCAGAGTAGACAATTGACTTTGGGTAGTAATCAAACAAAATACGAAATTCTTCTCTTGCTTTATCTCCATGAAGTGATAGGTTTCCTTTTGGGAACTACCCTCTCTGTGGTAGGAATACCTTTCTCTATCTTATCTAGTTCAGAATGCACTTCGCCTGCATTCTGATACCTCTTCTCTTTATCCTTTTCTATGCATCTCAGTATGACACGGCTGAGGTCTTCCCATTGCTTTCCCTTCTGACGAGCGTAGAAAAAGAATAACAATTTCGGGAAGAAGAGTCAATTAATCGAGCTGAACCGAGCTGACATTAATCGAGCTGACTAATGTCGCGAAATGTAATATTTAGCGACGTGTATGATTTATCCCTGAAAATAAGATATATGTCATGAAATAATTAATTTAGCATTATATTGCTCAACGACTCTTCAAGAAATCAAGTCTGGGAAGGACTATTTAAAATAAAATTTTCCAGAGATAAAATAATAACTCTTTGCCAAAGTCTTCCATCAAGTCATTTTTTTTGAATGGACGATGTAATTTTATCTCGGATTCTTAGTCTGTGCTTTCGTCTATGGAATTATAAATCGCCGATAAAAAACATATAAAATGGAAAATATATCTTCCTTTCTTGTCCTTGTAGAAGGCTTGGCTAGCGAAAGCCCCGAAATTTTTGCGACGCTGCTAAAGAATCCTAAACAATTCTGTGAGTTTAGTTGCCATCCTCCCCCCGCAAATGCTTGTTTAGAAATTCCAAAACAGCACTGTATCCTTCGATTTGATTTTCTTTGTTCACAAAACCATGTCCCTCGTCCTCGAATACGATATATTCCACTGGTACGCCGTTCTTTTTAACCGCTTCCACGATTTCGTCCGATTCCACTTGTAGAACGCGGGGATCATTCGCCCCATGCAGAACCATCAAAGGCCTGACGATGTTTTCTGCATGGAAGAGGGGAGATTTGGCGCGGAGTTTTTCCAGATCTGTCTCAGGATTCCCCATTTCTGCATACAATGCTTCTTTGAAGGATTCCCACCAGGGAGGAATGCTCTCCAGCGTCCTCACCCAATTGGAAATCCCGAACAGGTCAACTCCCAGCGCAAATTCCTCCGGTCTGAAAGTCATAGCTGCCAGCACCATGTATCCCCCGTAGCTGCCACCTATGATTCCGATCCTGTTTTCGTCCACATAACCTGAGGCGATCAAATATTTTTTGGCCCACACACAGTCATCCAGGTCCACATCTCCGTGTTTTTGGTCATCCATCTTAAAAAATGTTTTGCCGTATCCAGAGCTGCCGCGGTTATTAACATCGATGACCGCATAACCATGGTTGACGAGATATTGAACCACCGGATTGTATCCGATTCGAGCCTGCCCTCCGGGTCCGCCATGCACCATGACAAGAGCCGGAATTTTATCCCCAGGTTTGATGTGAGGCTTATAATAAATGGCTGGGATTTCCAGACCGTCGAAGGATGGATACCTGACAACTTCGGCCTCTACTAAATCCTCCGGATTGATTTCTGGATTCATGGTGTCGGTCAATTTTGTGTAGTTTCCTGTGGAAAAATTGTATAGATAAAGGTTATTGGGCGACCTCGATCCGTTGAAGTAAAAGGCCATCAACTGTTCGCTCTTGGTTATGTTGATGGATGTGATGTTTCCTCCAGGCATTTCGGGTAGCGATACTGGCTGATTTGTGGCCATATCATAGACTTTGATGGAGTGTTATTTCCCGCACTAAACTAACCTAAACTCCTCCCTTTTTATCCCGATGTTTTGTATAAATAAATTTCTTTATCAGATTGTTTTGGAGGATTTATCACATTCGGTTGAGGGGAACCGGA
>Ga0180438_10004770_pt1 | contig 19303 bp, 15 predicted proteins | sample SS_ome_12_FD_132455 | JGI IMG/M metagenome (GOLD analysis project Ga0180438, IMG submission 132455) | Hypersaline lake sediment archaeal communities from the Salton Sea, California, USA - SS_3_D_2 metaG | ecosystem: Environmental > Aquatic > Non-marine Saline and Alkaline > Hypersaline >...
GAGATTTTAAAATTCAATTTAGCGGCGATTCAATCAGCTAAATTAAGAAAGGATATATACTTAAAGGATATGAATTAAGATTACAAGTCATACTCGTATTTGAGCTTTTCGTGCTCTAAACCTTGCTTAATACCCTTTTTTAGATCCTTGCCCACGCGCCTTAAATATCCAATTCCCTTACCAAGCACTTTCCTCTTAGAGAAAAACTCTTCTACAACGCAAGACTTATTTTGCTCATTTTCAGGTGTAATTTCTTCCCATGATACTTCTCTTTGTTGTTGAGAAGAAATGTAAGGCATTTTTGCGAAGATACACAAGTCTCTTCCTTGTTCCCCAGTGTATATCGGGGTACCTCCATCTTTCATTACTTTTATGAAATTTTGAGTAGCTCCTATGAAAGAGTACCTCCAATCTCGTGGTAAATCCTCCCCATAAGTTTTAACTTCACCATCAGAAAATACTACAATAGGGGGATATTGGGGAGTTTTAGAAACGAAATTTCCTCCTGATGTGCATTGGTTCAACCACATTATTCCTTTAGTGCCAGAAATCTCAATGAATTCGTCACACGCGTAAAAATTGGACGGATAGTAAATATTTGGTCCTTGACAGAACTCCATGCTACCATATCTAGGTGGATCGTTTGTCCCCTTGCTCGGATATTTCCAGATAATGTTAGCAGGAAAATCTACCGTTGCCGAAAAATAATCGATCCACGAATACAATTTATCAACTCGCTCCTCGTCCATTAACCAAAGTGCGAGCGAAAATTTATGAATGCCGTCGTCGTAGACTAACGGTCCACCGCCGCATTTATCTACTTGAACTCTCCACAGATAAGATTTTAAAAGAGAGTAAGGCATCCGTGGACCACCCGTTCCAATCGTATTGATCCTAAAATTAAGAGGTGTTCCTATAATTCCTTGGTCCAATAATTCCTTTGCTTTCAAATATGGAGGATAAAATCGAAAATTTTCAAATGATTTGAGAACGACCTTCTCTTCTTTACAAACTTGAATTATTCTTTCACAATCCGTAATTGTGTGAGCCATTGGCTTCTGGACTGAGATCCCATGTACACCAGCCTTCGCAGCATATTCAGCCATTGGTGCGTGCAGATGGTGAGGTGTAAGTATATCTACAATGTCAAGATCCTCCTTATCAATCATTTCTTTATAGTCAGTATAGATTTTTGTAGTTCTCAACCCCCACCTATCCAGTTTTTCTCCGGCGTTCTTTATGTTCGTGTCAGCAACAGCAACTACTTCCACGTCTGGAGAAAACAAGTAACCTTGGATGTTCAAATTAAAAATTACGCCACATCCTATCAATCCAACTTTCAACATTTTTCTTCAAATATCTAAAAGTATTACTTTTAATTAAATTCCATCAATATAATAATTTCTTGTTTATTCAATATTACATTATTGTAGAATAACCGAGCATTTTATTTTATTATTGAAAGATTTAAATAGCGATTCTTTCATAAGAAATTAAATTGATGATAAAAATTAGATAAGAAATCCTTAGGATGTCTTTTTAATAAATGAAGCAGAACGATAAATTTCCCCTCATGGATGAGGAGATGATACAACAAGCTATTTTTCTATTAAAAAAAAAAGAAGAGAGAGACTTTCATGAAGTTAAAGATTTGAATCTTAGAGGGAAACTCTTATTGCAGCAAAATAGAATTAATAATCTCTCTAAACGGGAAAAAATTGTACTAAAGGGAAGACTCTTAATAGAACAAGAGCGGATCAGAAATCTCACTAAAGAGGAAAAAATGATCCTAAAAGGACGACTCTTAGTTAATAAAGATAATTTACCCACTCTTACAAAAGAAGATCAGATGTTATATATATTACATGTTTTATCAGGAAGGAAATTAAAGGAAAGATATAAAGTATATCAAAAAGGAGCAAAACGGAAACAAATCTTATTAGAGAATGGTCATAAAAATAAGAGACTCGATAGAATCACCAAACCAAATAAATTAAATGAGCTAGTTTTACCAATAGCTCATTACGCAATAATAGATTTAAATAATCCAAGTATGACTGATCTAAAAATCAAGATATATGGACTTGGTTCTTGCATTGCACTAATTCTATGCGATAAAGTCAAGAAAATACACGCTATGTCGCACATTTACCTTCCAAAATCATCAGTTGGGTATGTAGAGGAAAATTTTCCTCAGAAACATGCTGATACTGCCGTCCCAGATTTATTAAACCAAATCTTAAAACATGGTGCAAAAAAGGAACATGTTAAAGCATATATATTTGGAGGAACAACAAAATTTAAAAACGCCTACAGTGATATGGGAAAAAGAAATACCGAATGCGTTAAAAGAGTATTAAAATCATTGGATATAAAAATTGAAAAAGACCTTTTGGGGGGAACTAAAGGAAGCACTATTATTTATGATGTGAAAAACAATCTTGTTTCATTACTAAATTTAAATAAAAATATCAAAATTTGATTTTTGTAAGTAATAGGCCAAATCTTGAATATTTCAATTATAATTACCCTGTATAATACCAGAATTCGAATCTCTATTAGGAAATCGTTTTTTTTTTCTATAATACTCTATTTTGCTTTAAGGAATTTAAAAATTCGCTTAGATTTTCTAATAAATTCAAAACGACATAAATTGCATCTAGAACGATTTTATTAATGTTTTATGAAAGAATACCAGTAAGTTTAAAAAGAAGCTTGACTAATCAATATTTAAATTTAAATAATTTTTAAATCAATTCTATTCAATATTCAATAATTAAAGTTGGAGGATGAAAAAAATGGCTAAAAAGACGGCTGTAGAAGCTTTATTCGTGAAATCAAAAGTCAGAGAATATATAAAGGGAAAAGGATGTAATACATCTGGAGACGTAATTGATGGTGCGGCCCTTAACGATGCAATCATTGAAATTCTCGATAAAGCTATCAAAAGAGCAAAAGCAAACAACCGTAAAACCGTTCAAGAAAAGGATCTCTAAGTCGTCCTTATCTTTGAAAATATCTAAATAACTCATTTTTATTTTAGTTTTTTTTATTTTTTTAGAAATTAAAAAATTCACACAGTATCATGTTTTTTATCTCTAAATTATTCATATAATCTTACATGCATACCCTATAATGAATAAAAAATTCGCCCTACTACCTAACCTAATCGCCTTATCAAGCTTTTTCTAAATCGTTTGGAATTTTTTATTCTTTAACTCCCTTTTCCTTTTATGGTTACTGCTTCTTAGTATTTTTATAATTTAATAAGTGTCATTTTTTTAACATTAGTCTATCAAACTGAATCCGTGAAATTACCTGCTTTATTTGAAATTAACGGTTATCACCAGTGTAAAGTTTATATTAGAGGATGCATTAAATAAAAAAACATAAAAAAAATATCGCATCTCAATTGATAAAAATGAATGGTAAAGAAGAATTTAAAGGGAAGATAGGTCGTACGGTTGAAGATTCAGAACCTTGGTGGCCTGCACCAAAGCGACTTAACGATGGAAGCCCAAATGTCGTCGTGATCCTACTTGATGATACGGGATTCTCCCATTTTGGGTGCTATGGATCCTCGATTGATACGCCGAACATTGACAAGCTCGCTGCTAGTGGCTTGCGATACACGAACTTTCACACCACGGCATTATGTTCTCCTACGAGGGCTTGCTTGTTAACGGGACGTAATCATCACGCTGTAGGAATGCGGGCAGTTTCGAACATGAATTCCGGATTTCCAAATTTACGGGGTTCAATAACAAAGAATGCTGCGACGCTGGGTGAAATATTGCAAGAAGAAGGTTATATCACGTTCATGACAGGTAAGTGGCATCTCACGCAAATGGAGGAAGCATCGATGGCAGGACCGTTTGATAATTGGCCTCTCAAGAGAGGATTTGATAGATTTTATGGATTCATGCAAGGAGAGACCGATCAGTTTTATCCCGAATTAACTTACGATAATCATCCCATTGATCCACCGTATGGACCAGAAGAGGGGTATCACGTGTCAGAAGATCTCGTTGATCGCTCCATGGAGTTCATCCGCGATCTTAAATCCGTACGACCTGGGAAACCTTTCTTTTTATACTTGGCCTTCGGCGCAACACACGCTCCACATCAGTCTCCACTAGAATATCGCCAAAAATATCGAGGAAAATTCGATGCTGGTTGGGATGTAACGCGGGAGAAATGGTATAAAAAACAACTCGAACTGGGTGTCATTCCACCGGGAACGGATTTAGCCCCTCGCAATAATGGGGTGAAAGCGTGGGACGAATTATCCGAGAATCATAAAAGATTCGCTTGTCGATTACAAGAAGCATTCGCAGCTTTTCTCGATCATACGGATCATCAAATCGGACGATTAGTATCGTTCCTTGAAGAAATCGGTGAAATAGAGAATACATTAATCGTCGTGACATCTGATAATGGAGCAAGTCAAGAAGGCGGCCATGCGGGAATAATGGAAGAAATGAAGTATTTTAATGCAAGATCAGAAGATATTAACGCCATTCAAGATCGCTTAGATGATATAGGTGGTCCAAATAGCCACTCTAATTATCCATGGGGATGGGCTCAAGTGGGTAATACACCGCTCAAATGGTACAAGCAAAACACGCACGGTGGCGGAATTCGGGATCCTTTAATCATGCATTGGCCAAAACGAATTAAAGATAAAGGCGGAATTCGCAATCAATTTCATCACGTCTCCGATATCATGCCAACTATCTTGGAGCTTCTTGAAATAGAACCCGCTCCGTCTTATAAAGGCTACGATCAGATGCCCATTTCCGGAACTTCAATGGTATATACTTTCGATGCACCTGAGGAGAAGACTCGGAAATACACGCAATATTTTGAAATGTTTGGACACCGTGGAATTGTTCACGATGGCTGGAAAGCCGTCACGCATCACACCAAGGGGCAATCATTTGATATGAAAGAATGGGAACTGTATCACTTAGATGAAGATTTTTCCGAATGCCACAATCTCGCCTCAGAGAACCCTGAAAAATTGAGAGAATTGGTTGATTTATGGTGGAACGAGGCAGGTCGTCATAGCGTGCTTCCACTTGATGATAGGAACATAGAATTATTTAGGGGAGAACGACAACCAGGCTCGGTACACTTCAATCGTCATTACGTTTATTATCCACCCATTAACCATTTACCTGCTGGGGTTGCACCATTAACTGCGGCTCGTTCATGGATAATAGATGTAGAAATCGAACGGACTAGTGAAAACGATAATGGCGTGCTTGTTGCAGTAGGTACTATGAATGGGGGGTTATCATTTTACATTAAAGACTCACATTTAGTTTTTGATTTTAACTTGTTCATGGATCACCAAGTAGTACGCTCTGATATCCCGGTACCTACTGGAAAATCCACCGTTCGCGCTCATTTTGAGAGGCAAAAAAGAAAAGGGACGCTTACTATTTCCATCAATGGAAAAGAATGCGGTTCAGTTCCAATTCCATACCTACTTTATATTATATCCTCCACGGGCACGGATATAGGTCGAGATAGCCTTTCTCCCGTGACTAATGACTATAAAGGACCTTTTGAGTTCACCGGCAAAATATATCGCGTGGTTATCGACTTGCCTAAATACACTGGACGCCGTACGCGACACGATCGGTTAGGAGGAATGTCAGCACGTAAAAAGGAGGAGAAAAAGGAAGCCGAAGCAAATCATCGAACAGAAATGTACAAGCAATGATCTTAAACTTAAAGGAGTTATTTTTACTTATTTTTTTCTTTTTTTTATTATAAAAAACAAGCTATTTCTTCGGAGTTATTAAAAATTTGATCACGATTACACTTTTCAAGCTTTCCAGGCTCTTTTTCAATTCGAGTATCCGTTTATAAGGACCAGATAAGGCAATTATTTCCATGCATTTTTCAAACTCCAAATGAAGATGCATTGTTGATATGATCACATCTCTAAAATGATGCTGATAGTCGTTAGATTTTAATAAATCTGCGTGTTGAACGCTTGCATAAAGGGGTTTAGATGTATATTGATGAACGTGTTTGTGGTCGTGATCGTGTTCATGATCGTGGTCGTGATCGTGGTCATGGTCGTGATCAATATCAGGATCGTGTTTAAATGAGGTATCGTCAACTTTTATGTGCTCGTGAGTCATTACCATTGTAATACAACCAACGATTTCCGTAGAATCTGAGAGCGTTCCTTCTTCTAAATCTCTCTCTTTTAAAAATTCTTTCATTGCTCTTCGAATTGCGTCAGATCTGCTTATCTCTAATTCAGTCCGATACTTTTCAATCTTATCGTACAATTCTTGAGGGAGGGAAACAGTAAATCGTTTATATTCTTCCTTATTTTCTTCCATTTAAAAATTTACTCCTAATTCTTGAATATTAGATTCACTTGCGTATAAAAATAGCGACAGGAACACTAGCTTCTCGCCATTGGGCAATTTTTCCCGAATATTCCAAGTCCAATTTTGAACGCCCGTGAGTTCCTAAAATAATCATTAACGAATTACCCCTGAGTTGTTTATAATTACCCAATATCCATTTATCAGTCCTAAGAATTAATTTTTCTATCAAATCTTCGGGGGTTCTTTGTTTTAATCTTTGCTGCTGCTTGTGAAGGTTTTCAAAATCGTGGTAATGCATTAGTGAAAGATCAAAGGTGTTGATTGTTTTAGCACTTTCAACCCATGTAGCCATATCCGTATCTTTTGCAATGGAATGAGTGCCCCCGTCATAACGCTCCAAATCTTTTTCTCTTGCAACTATACAGGATTTTTTACCGTTTGCTTCGATTTGCTTTAGTAAATGAAATCCGTTTGGTTCCACATCAAATCCACCAAATATGAGTTGATGGAGAATACCGAGAGTATATGGATTCTTCGTGCTTAGTAAGAGCATCGCTTCAGAGTTCGTAATCATGAATTGAGGCTTGTGGTAGGTAATCTCAAATAATCCAAAGTTATCAATCATATTTATACTAATACGTTCAATTCCTTGATATAAATCCAAAACTGATTGAACAGGTTCTGGAATTATGTTAGCTGGAGGTGTTATTCCAAGTAAGCTTAGTATTGTTGCGGGCATTTGAGACATGTAGCATTTTAAAGTTTGAAGTTCGCTCATGATCTTGTTCTTTTTATGAAACAGTTAATTTAATATATTAATATAATTATAACAATTTAAAAATAACTTAAAAGAAACTAGTAAGAAATGAAAGTGCTATACATCGACGCTTCAAATTCAGGGATTTCTGGGGACATTCTACTTTCAGCTTTGCTAGGCTTAGTTCCTAATTATGAGCAAATAATTGGAGAATTGAAAGAATTAACAAGCGTCATATCGGGGGTATCAAAGCTAGAAATTGAATTGAAGAAGGTTAAACGCTCTGATATTCAACTAAACCAACTCAAGATTAAAATAAAGGAGTCAAAAAACCATAGAACGCCTAAAAAATTAAGGGTTGCACTTAATGACTTTATGGAAAATAAATCTTTTACCGAGCAAGCCAAAACCTACGCAAATAGCGTTTTAAGTTCGCTAATACAGGCAGAATCAGAAGTTCATGGTGAATTAGAGGAGAAAATACACCTGCATGAACTTTCTTCGGTGGATACTTTGATAGATATTGCTGGAGTTTCTCGAATTTTAGAGATCTTGGGAGCTTTTCAAGAGGATTTTGAGATTTTATGCAGTAAATTACCACTGGGAGGAGGAACAATAAAAACAGCTCATGGAATCTTACCTGTTCCTGCCCCAGCAACATTAAAAATTCTAGAGAAATCTAATTTGAAGGTGTTACAAGGGCCTATTGAGAGCGAATTAGTTACTCCTACTGGTGCGGCATTATTAACAAATTTAAAGCCTAAGGTTGCACCTTATACTATGAACCTTAATAAAGTAAGTTATAGTACTGGGCAAAAAGAATTTACAGAATTTTTAAATGTCATACGTGTATTTTACGGCAACACTGAAGAGCAGGTGAGTACTCATCAGTTAAGAAAATACTTGGAACAAGTTTCCGTTTTAGAAACAAGTGTTGATGATGTTTCAGGGGAAATATTAGGAGATTTTATTACGAATTTAGAGAAATCCAATGTTTTAGATATTCAAGTGATCCCAAGTACAACTAAAAAAAATAGACCTGGATATGTTATAAAAGTAATGTGTCATCCCGAGCAGAAATTCGACATTTGTGAAAAGATAATCACAGGGTTAGGAACACTGGGTGTGAGAATTAATACAATCGATCGTGTATGTGTTGAGAGAAAAATAGAGAACAAAAAAATTAAAATAGAGGGAAAAGAGTACAAACTGAATTATAAAATATCATACATGGATTCTGATACGGGAGTTAAAATAATAAACATTAAAGCAGAATACGAAGATTTAAAAAAAATCAGCAAACAATCGGGGCTTCCAATAAGAAAAGTGCAAATCATTGCTCAATCAAAAATAAAAGCAATTATTGAAAGCATAAGATAATAATAGCTTGTAATGAACAAAAATTAAAAAAAAAAATAAAATATTGAGAATTGATTGCTCGATTAATAATTATCGATGCCAAATTTTTTCAATATATATTCATCTTCAGCCATTTCTTCTGAAAATGCCTTGAGGCGAGTTAATTCCTTTTTAATTTCCTTTTCTCTCCTTAATTTCCCTAGCTCATGATATATATCTGCTGCTTCTGTAAACATCTCTATACAGCGTTTATAATTACCAGAGATTTCAAGATCTTCAGCAAGAAATACTAAACCTTCAGCAACTTCCTTTTTATTACCTAATTTTCTCTGAATCGCTAGTGACTGTTCGTGATACTTCAGGCTTTCCACATGATGCTTAAATATGGAATGCGTTCTCCCCAATGATCTTAAGACAATAGCTTCCTCTTCGAGCAATTGATTTTCCTTACAGTGTTCTAGAATCTTCTCCAAAAATTTAATGTAATCCGATTTCTTTATTTCTTTTGAAGAAGGATCGATATGGATGAGAGCTTTATCGTATTCATCCAAGGTGTTACCGACATCACCAGTATCAAAAATTTTCTTGGATTTCTCAAAAAAATCTTCCATAATCGCGACCAATTTAAAGTCTCAACTATATTTTATTTAATTTGTTTAAATACTTTATATCGAAAATTAGAATTCCAATTATTATTATAATCATTTGACTATTTAAAGCTATCTATCGAGAATTATTAGTCTATTTGCAATTTCACATTAATCTCATATGTTAAGGTGAAAAAAGCCAAAAAGGGACGAATTCGTAATTATTCTAATCTCATTCTTTAAGGAGTATTTTCATAAAAAGAGTATTTTAATAAATCAACAAATGTTTATATGATACATTTTTTAATGATAAGAGACCATTTGGTGATGTAATGAAAAAAAAATCGAAATCCAATATTACCAAAGAGGTTTGGAAAATACGGGATCTAATTCAAGATCTTGAATTTGTTAAGAATGATATTATTGAATATTTAGAAAAAAACAAGGATTTAGGTAAAAACACGCAAGAGATATGGATCTCAGATGTTAAGGAATTCTATTATAACATTGTTGGAGCCTGGGAAATGTTATCTAGCGTTTCAAAGGGGAAAAAGCAATATGGAGATTCTTTAAAGGGCTTTTTATATACTGCTAAAAGTTTTCTAGCGAAATCCATAAGCGAATTAGAAGCATTAAACGAGGAAAAAGCATCCATGCTCATAAGTCAAGCTAAAAAAGCATTTGAAAATTGTTATAATCCAATGTTTAACATGTACAAAGATATAATGCCTGTAATAGAAATACAAGACAAGGTGGAACAAGTAGAAAAGGTATCTGAAAGCGAGTATAACCTGCGTTGTTCTTTATGTGGGAAAGTGGCTGTTGTATTTAGGCTTGGAACATGGACATACACTAAAACAGAATCTCTAATCTATAGAGGAATAACCCATGAAGTTGCTTTAAGTGTAAAAGACGCTGAAAGAATATTTAAACTGTTAGAAAAAGGGGATTTGGCAAGCGTTCATTCAATCGTTGACGACCATCCTTCGTGCGAAGGAATCTATGCTTATTGTCCTGAATGCGATAAAATCTATTGTTGGGATCATTACAATCCAATCCAAGAATTCGACGACGGCTTTTATGATTGCACGGTTGGAACATGCCCAAAAGGACATGAAAGAATGATCGACGATTAAAGAGAATTCAGTTTAGAGTTTATAACCTGCATTTTGTTTATGATTTCTTTAAGTTCCTCGAGATCATCGTTTAACATTGTTTTTAACGCGTAGATTTTCAATTTTTTAATCTTTTCAATCATAAGGGAAAATTTTGAAAGGCATTCATCCTGTAATTTATTCAATTCTTCGTAAACATGCTTGGCGTGGGTTTGATCATATTCGTCTAAATTACGAACGATGTTTTTAAATTCCACCAAGTACACGTATTTGTTGAGTTCCTTCAACATTTCTTGACCCAATTCGTTTAAATGAGCGATGTTATCAACAAATCCTGTTCTTAGCGAAACTTCGAATTCCTCCTTGTATTTACTAAATAGAATTTGAAAATAATCCCTAACTTTATTTTCAATTGGCTTTATATTCACGCTTGGATTGACAAAGAAGGTAACAGTATATTTTTCATAACTGAACGTTTGCATTTTTAGATTTATTCCAGTTATCTTTAATTCAGAGAGTTCTTGCATGTTAATTTCTCGGGAAAATTTTTCTAAAGCGCTTACAAACATTGGAACTAGTTCAATATCAAATTCTCCAGGACCACCATCATCTTCAGGGGGAATACGAATATCTGGCGGTCTTTTAATAAAAGATTCGAGTGCTCCATCATACAATTCAAAAGTTAGCAAGGTTTTACCCGCTTTATCTGCTATAAAACATCCGATAAAGGAAGGGATGCTCTCATCTGTAGGGAATCCTACTACGGGAGTTTCGCTTTCAATATTGGATATTAAATGCTGGAACTGCTTGTAAAGGTGTAAATCCTTGAGAACGTCGTTAAAATCTTCCTTTGTTTTATCTGATAAGCTATATATATTTACGTTATTAACAATTGTAAGTTCCACAAATCCCCTCTTAGTTAAATATTCAAAAGCAGTATTGATTTCATCGGCGGTTAGGTTGAGTTTAATCGTTAATCCTTTTTGAGAAGTAACAACTTCCTTATGAACATGATAGAGGACTTTCATAATGGCATTTAAAGTGTTTTCATCTATATCTCTGGAAGAAATTTCATTCAATAATCCATTAAGATCTATAGGTGAAAGACGATTGCCCATGTTCAAAATACCTCTCTATATTAAAAATAGGCACTGAGAATATAAAGATGAGTTATTTTGAATAGTTATGTGTTAACATAACGAATAATGACAAAAATCGATGTTCCTACTATACGAAATATTAATTTTTTGTAATTATTTTGCCATCTTATTTGCTATCAATGCCGCTGAAGCGCCAGCGCCAAACCCATTATCAATATTAACTACCACTAATCCGGGCGAACACGACTGTAACATCGTGATTAAGGCCCCTTTACCGTTTGCTCCAAGACCATACCCGCTAGAGATGGGCACGCCTATTACAGGAACATCAACAAGAGATGCTACAACTCCAGGAAGGGTTCCTTCCATTCCTGCGCAGACGATAATAACGTGTACCCCCTTCTTTATCATATTACTCAAGGGTGAGAAGATTCGATGGACGCCTGCAATGCCTACATCGTAACTCGCCATGATTTCGCACCCCATTGCCTTCAAGATCTCTTTAGCCTCTTCAGCAATGGGAATGTCAGAAGTTCCTGCGGTAATGATTCCAACCACGCCGTTTCTTTTCTCAAAATCAAACGATTTCTCCTTAACCACGATTATTTTCCCTAAATTATTTATGCTGACATCATAATCATTATTCTGGAATGTTTTTATTATAATTTCTACTTGTTCTTCGTTATATCGAGAAATAATTGCGAATTTCTTGCTTTTCAAAAAGGATTTAATAATATCTAATACCATTTGAGCGTTCTTACTTTGTGCATAAATTACTTCAGGAACGCCCGTCCTGGTTTTTCGGAACACGTCTAATTTAGCCAGGTCTCCTACATCTTCAATTAATTTAGCCTTTAAGAACTTTTCAGCTTCTTCAATTGATATTTTCTCGTCCATTAATTCTTCTAATATATCTTTCATGTCGTCCATTATTTATCATTCATCCAAATGGTTTTAATAATTTTACTGCTCTCGAAACTAATTTCCTGGGAATGAAATTTCCCATGTCATTTAATATGCCAAAATAATCTTGAGTGACCGATCTTTCTCCTTTTAACAAATTTGGTTTATTAATGTCTCCATTTAAATTAGGCGGCGATCCATGAGATAACACGGGGATCCAAGTTGATTCGTCAAATTCCAGTTTCAACCAGTCGTTTGTTTCAAATATCTCGTCGCAATAACAAATCCAAGAACTATCACTAAGGATTTCCTGGATTGAGCCGTCTTTTAAAATACATTCTCCATATAAGTTTATTGCTCCCTTAAATCCTTCATAGTCGTATGCTTCAATCGCTAAAATATTCTTACCCTGCTTCAAATTTTCAGAGATATCAAATACTTTAACTCTTAGATTTATAGGAAGGGGCGATAAAGAGAACCTACTTTTCACTTCTCCAACCATTTTATCATTAAGATATATCTTCATGTGCTCACAGGCCATTCCTTGAATCAATGCTTTTCTTACAGGTTGGTTCACATCTATAATTTTCCTAAAGTAAACGGGATGTTCTGGGGCAGGTGTTTTTTCGGTCCAAATCCACTCAGATTCCAGGAATGGATTCACAAAGCAGATTCCTTCTCTAATTTGACTAATTTTCTCAGTGTAACTCTTTAAGAGAAAGTCGAATAACTCTAAAACTGAATCTAAACAAGGTCGTTTAGCAGCACGTAACCATAATTTTTCATAGTTAACCCTAAGGTCAGTTAACTTATCTTTTATGTTTTTTATCTCGGAAATAAGAATTTCAATGAGTTCTTCATCTAGTTTTGGATTTTCTAACACTTTTGAGACTTTTAATGAAAGATCTGTCTTTAAACATAAGAATTTTGCTAATTCTGCGCCGTATTCAATGTATTCATAATTTTTTCTTTCAAAAACAACATTGGGTTTAATTTCATAGTAGAGTACCAAGCATTTTGATGCTAATCTGCCCAATTCATCATATTCTTTAAATGAAGGTTCATATTTTTTTGTAGGAAATGGATGCTTGAAGAGATATGTGAAAAAGAATGGAGGGAGCCTTATATTAACCCTATAGTAATGTGAAGCGGAGGAACTTAAAAGTGTGAACATTTCATTGAATTTTTTTAATAATTCTCTTTCAATTCCATAGAAAAGAAAACCATATTCGCTTTTAAAATTGGTATAATCAAATGGTTTAAATGTCCAAGATATCGCTGCAGTTAATATGGGATTGAAAATTTCGTTTTCTCGGAAAGAATAATATCGCTGATCGCCCCACGAACACGTGATAACGCCTAAACACCCTTTATTTCTATTTTCATAGGCTTCCCTTGTTAGATTAATGGTATTTTTGCTCGAATTTTTGTTATCCGGGAAATTTCTTAACCAACTTAACATTGAAGGACTCACGATAACTTTATGACCAGCCTTTAAGAATTTTGCGACTTCTTTGTATTGTTTCTGAGGTTTATAGTTCCAATACATCAAAATAATGTCTTTATTTAGGATTTTTAATAATTCGTTATCATTTCTAACGATATCGTCGTACATTATCACGTGGTTGTTTTCATATTTTCTTACAATCTGATAAATTTTCTCATAAAAATCTACCAATACTTTAGTCTTACCATGCTTCTTAACATATTCTTTTGAGCGTATTTTCCCCAAATCGAAACTCTCGTCGCATCCAATGTGGAAATATTTAGTTGAAAAACACTTGCTCAATTCCGAGATGTAATCTTCTAAAAATGGAAAAATCTCTGGATTTGACACATCTAAGCATTGAGATCCCGGAAATTCTCCGAGATGTTCGTATTCTTCATGGTACATAATGTTTTCCACATGTCCAAGGCATTCAAAAATAGGTACGAGCTCCACAAATCTTTCCTTTGCATATTTATCAATCTCTTTTATTTCTTTTATGGTTAAAGCGCCCCGATCTTTTCCAATTTTTGGATGTTTGGGATGGGCAAACATGTCTTCAATGTAAAGGCAGTAAAAATTCATTTTGTAATGACTGAGGATCTTGATATATCTTTTTGCGCTCTCAACCGTGAAGACTTGACCTCGCGAGATGTCGTCCGCAACACCTCTTATTTTTAAGTCGGGAATGTCTTTTACATTAACCTCAGGTAATAATAAGCTTATCCTTTCTTCTTTAGAGGACTCTAGCAAGCTTTTATCGTTCAAGAAAGAATTCTTCAATATTTGCAATAAAGTTTGACAGCCATAAAATAAACCCTTTTCAGAGAGGCTATAAATAGATATCTTGTTTTTACCGATACTTAAATTATAAGCTTCTTCATTACTTGCATCTAATAAATCTTTTTTGCTTTTATCGTCTGTTTTTCGTTGGTCTAAATAGCTTGCGGCTTCTTGTTTAACATTAATATTAAAATTATCATTTAGAAACTCGTAAATATCATTTATAACAATCGCATGATTATGTACATTCACGAAACTTATTACGCAATCAGAAGATAACGAATAGGCGTTTTTATTACCTGTTTGAGTAATTTCCTTAGGTTTTGGAATTAGAACAAGTGGTTCCCCATAACTTTCAGGACCTTTTGTTAAATTCTTGATGAAAAGAGCTTTGAATTTATCCTTCATTACAACCGCATGCTTTACTTGATTAGATTTTACTTTTTTTAAGCTACTCTGTAAATTAATCTTTTAAAGTATATAAAAATTTAAAAAAAGATAAATCATTAAAAGTGTTACAAAATTAATTAAAATTCCTAAGTAAAAGTGAAAAATTAATGAAGATTGACTATACATCTTACAAGGATGTGGATTTAAAGGGGAAAAAGATACTGATACGCGTTGATATTAATTCCAACATTGATGTAGAGAATTATACAATCAGAGACTCTCCTAGAATTCGTAAATTAATTCCTGTCTTAAATGAGTTAATAGATAGTGCGATTATCATATTAGCACATCAATCTCGACCGGGAAATGATGATTTTACCAATCTTGATATTCATGCAAGAGAAATTGAAAACCTATTAGGACGGCCCGTAAAATTTGTCGAAGATATATATGGTGAAAAAGCTACCGAAGCCATTAAAGCTTTACAACCTGGAGAAGTTTTAGTGTTAAATAATGTGAGAAAATTTGAAGGAGAGATGAAAGGGTATAAAGATTTTTCTGAGGCAGAAAATACCGAAATGATTAAGACTTTGTATCCTTTGGTAGATTACGCAATTGTAGATGCTTTTGGAGCGGCCCATCGAGCGCATGCCTCCATTGTTGGGTGGCCGAAAATGCTGGCAGGACCAATTACTGCTCAAGAATTGTCTGCTTTGAAGAAAATCATTGATGTTCCGGATAAACCAATGGCAATGCTTATTGGAGGCGCAAAAGCAATTGATAAATTCAAAGCCATGAAATACAATTTCGACAGTGGGAAGTTGGATTACGCCTTATGTTCTGGTTTAACAGCTGTACTCATATTCCAAGCGATAGGCAAGAACATGGGAGATGTGAATCTCAAGATCATTTCAAAAGATTTGGAAGAAAATAAAGACTTGATAGTAGATACATATGAGAAATACAAGGATAAGATCGTGCTTCCAGAGGACTTCATCATCGATGATAACGGGAGCAGAAAGGTCATTACTATTGATGAAGCGGGAACGTATAATACGACTACAGGAGATATTGGTCCGAAAACTGTTGGAAGATTTCAAGATATCATGATGAAATGTAAAACCATCATTGCTAACGGGCCTCCGGGTATTTTTGAAAAAGAGGTCTTTAGAGCTGGAACAAATGAGTTGGTTGAAGTAATGGTAAAAGCTACTAAGGAGAATGGCGCGCTAACCATCATCGGCGGAGGAGAAATGGGTGCTGCTGCTTCAATGGCGGGGCTGGCAGATCAAGTTTCGTTCATTTCTACGGCAGGAGGAGCGATGCTAGAAATCCTTTCCGGCAACGACCTTCCCATGATCAAGGCATTAAGAGAGAAAAAAGCATAAATTTACTTTATTTTTTTATTATTTTTTATTTATGTAAATTACACTACAGTAGTTCGATAATTAGAAAAAATTCTTTAATGATATCGTGTTAGTAATAATCCTCTCAAAAAAGGCCTTGGGGGATTTGAACCCCCGATCCACGCATTAGGAATGCGTTGTCTTATCCATACTAGGCTACAGACCTACATATAATATATTTATTTTAATATTTATAATGAAGGAGTTTAAAAAATTAGTAAAAGAAATTCTTTTTTGTCTTTGAAAGAACAGTTTTCTATCTTACCTAGTACATCTAAAAGTTCAACACATTTAGAAAAGATTTATGAAAAGTTATGGGACCTTATCTATGATATACAGACCAGAAAAATCGAGGGTAACTTGCAGCTCTATTCTTGGACGGATAGCTTTGGAACACATTCAATAGTATTAACACCACAGGAAGTGAATAGTTTACTATATACTTATAGTCTTCCAGCGCTTCACGGTAAAAACTACTATGATATGCGAAGAATTACTACCGGTTCGACCAGAACAAAGCTAAGATTTGAAGAATTATCAGCAATGAAACACTTCAATACCTTTAAAGATAGGATGTTTAGCACTTTTCAATATTTTTATGATAGTGGCATTCTTGCTCCTGCTCAGTCCTTATATTTTCAAGTTCACAGTTCTAAATTAGTAGAAAATCCATATTACAACGGTATTTCTGGATATCAAACATTAAAAGTTAGTGATGGTTTAAGTTCATTAGGAAACGAATTAAGCATTGCCAAATTATATGTTTCAATATTAGCAGGATACTCAATTAAATTAAGTACATCAACAGATTTTGAAAATGATTTGATAACTGAGTTTTCTCGAGCAGGATGCAAAATCATCGAGGGAGAAACAGTCTTTGAAGCCTTATTTAGGTTAAAGATTAATAAGGATCTTCATAGATTTTTTGCTGACACTTCGGTAGTTCGGACTCTAATGCTAAATTCCGTACACCTACGCATTCCATATACAACCGTTAATACATTTTTTGATGTTTTATTTGGCGAGACTTCTCTAGCTAGACAAAGTTCCACAATTTATCAATATATAGACTTTAAAAAACTTGATTATTTAATAACGACAAAGGCTGATAATATAAGGAAATTAACATGGAAATATTTCAAGGCTAATGTTGGAGTTACAGCTGCTACTAAAAATCTGAAAATTACTACGGCGTATCAACTTGAATTGTTTATTAAATCGATTTTCTACGATCCAAATAATATTAACAATTTAGTGACTTTTAAAGCAAATTATGACTACGACCTTTCTATTCAAAACATGAACACTTGGAAAATCATTGAGGATTTCAATTCAGTCCTCTATTTCAATAAATATCTAGTATAATTCATTTTTTTTCTTTCTTATTCTTATTAAGTTACAAGAGGAAATGCAATCACCAAAATTTGATAATCCTCTATACTCCGTCATTATAAATATTAAAAAGCATACATTAAAAAACCATATGAATATGTATTTATTATAGGTTAAGATTATGGCGAATGAATATAAGATCAACAAATTTATTGAGCTTAGGCCAAGTAACGATAAGACTGTTATCGTTGTTAACAAAGAGGATTTTGGAGCTTTCGATTATTTTTTAGGCGATGAAAATATTAACGATTTTAAAAAATATGTAGAGCATATAATACCGATTAACAATGCGCCAAAAATTTGGGATAATCTATCTCAATCCCCTAAGAAATACGAAGATATTCCAATATCAATAAAATTCCGTGATAATTATCAGAAAATAAAGGTCTGGGCAGATAACGGTTATAATCCTCGGTTATTTCCTCCCGTCTTGAGTTTCTTTTTATTAGATACATTGACAAAGAAAGGTGATGACAAAGCAAAAGTCGTTTTTAAGAATGTAGTCAGAAAGATGTTCAAGAATGGGAACTTCAAGACGTTATATTTTTTAACACATGGCTATTTTCTTGATATATTTGAAAAAGACGAGCTTTTAAGTTTAAAACTCGATATTAATTCCTTATTTCTGAAAGAGATTGGTCAGCTATTAGATGAGGAAAAATCGTCAAGAGAAGTTGCTTTTCCGCTTTTAAATACACTCGTTAAAAAAGGAATTGATAGCGTCAAACAAATCTTTAACAACGAAATTATTAAATGGTTAAAACGTGGAGATTTGTCTCAAATACAATTTTTATTGAATGAAAAATTCCTTAATCATTTAGAGACTCAAGAGCTTGAGAACATTTTGTTTAATAAAGGCTCAAATTTCTTAATAAATTTAAAAAATGCATTTCAAAGGGATAGAAGTACAAAAAAAGTTGCTTTACCGATGTTACTAAAGCTTAATAAACTTAACATTCCCTCAGCGAATAAAATTATGAAAAAAGAACTTATTAAAAGAATTAAGAGTGGAAACCCTTTGATGATTTTGTATTTATCAGGTACTGGTTATGATTATATTAACTATCTTTCCTTAGAAGACTTAAAATCAATTTTTGAAAAATCTCCTTCTACATTCACTAGAAACCTTTCATTATTAAAATATTTGCTTAAGTTTGGAAATCCTCAAGCAGAAGAACTATTTAAAACAGAAATATGTAATCAATTAAATGAAGGCGATTATTATTCATTTCTTTACATAATGGAACACTATTTTGATTTTTTAAGCAAGGAAGAGCAAGATGAATTTTTGCTCAATCCAAGTGATTTATTCGTAGATCGTGTTAACGAAGAGCATTCTAAAATGATGTTTGAGAGACAAAAATCTGTTGAATGGGACATTCTACCAAACGGAGATTTAAAGGATAAATATCCAGAAGAACCAAAATATGATTGGGAAAAATTATTAATTAGGATAGAGAAGATTTAAGACGAGTTGATGGGCACGGGGGGAATTGAACCCCCGATTTCCTCCACGTCAAGGAGGCATCATACCGCTAGATCACGCGCCCTATAACATTTTTAGATTTTGATATAATATTTCTAGCGAAATATTATTAAAGAATTTTTTTATTAATTTCAATTTTAAATACTTATTAGATGTCGATTTTCAAATTTTTTCGTATAAGTA
>Ga0180438_10004771_pt1 | contig 19300 bp, 14 predicted proteins | sample SS_ome_12_FD_132455 | JGI IMG/M metagenome (GOLD analysis project Ga0180438, IMG submission 132455) | Hypersaline lake sediment archaeal communities from the Salton Sea, California, USA - SS_3_D_2 metaG | ecosystem: Environmental > Aquatic > Non-marine Saline and Alkaline > Hypersaline >...
TCACAGCGGCCGTTTCTTTGATACGTTGGACTGGCACCTGAAAAATGCCCAGCAGAGCGACATCCTGACTCTGTTCGTTGGCTTGCTCGATCTGTGGATGATGCCCCTCTTGTTCCTGCTTTCTGGACTGGGGTCCTGGTACTCGCTAAAATCCAGGAGCAGCGGGCAGTATCTCTTCGAGCGGGTCAAGCGGCTCCTGATTCCTCTGTACACGGTGGGCGCGTTTATCCTACTGCCACCTCAGTTCTACTTTGAGCTCGTTACCCATGGAAGATATGCTGGCTCCATTTGGAAACTGATTCCGCCTCTTTATGGTGGCCCTCTGAGGTTTTCCCTTGACGCGCCCTATCTCATCAACCTCTGGCCCGGTCACTTGTGGTTTCTCCAGTTCCTCTTTATTGTGTCTCTCTTGATACTGCCGCTGCTTCTCTATCTCAAATCAGAACCAGGTCAGCGCCTGATCGAAAGACTGGCCGGGTGGAGCGATCGCTGGGGTGGCCTATTCCTGTTCCTGATCCCACTGGCCCTGGTACGGATCGGTCTGAGAAGCTTCTTTCGGGGGGAGCATACCTGGGCCGATCTCGTCTACTACGCGGTCTTTTTTCTCATAGGCTATGTCATGGCGGCCGACAAACGCTTCACAGAAGGCTATAAGAGACATGGGTGGATATGCCTTGCCTTAGGCATCGCTGCCTATGCGGGTGAAGGTGCTCTCATCTTTGGATTGCACTATCCCTATCCAGGCGCCGAGTCCTTCTCGTGGACGTACGTGCTCTTTAACATCGTGATGAGCGTCGGCAACTTTTGCTGGGTCATGTTCATCCTGAGCCTGGCAGCCAAGTATCTGAATTTCAACCACAAGGTACTGGCCTACGGCAACGAGGCGGTGCTACCCTTCTACATACTCCATCAGACGATTATCCTTCTCGTCGGCTGGTTTGTCATACGGTGGAACATCGGCATGCTACCCAAGTATCTGATCATCGCTGTGGTCTCCTTTGCCCTGATCATGGCCCTGTACGAACTGCTCGTCAGACGCTTCAACGTGGTGCGGTTCTTGTTTGGCATGAGGCCGAAAAAGAAGCGGCCAGCAACGCCCACCCCACGCCCGGAGGGGAGTGCTGCCTGATGGTCAAGCGGGCCGGGTGACAAACTCACCCGGCCCGCCATAACGATACGAAAAGAAAGCTCTCGTCAGGTGCAGGCAGATTTGTGATTGATGAGTTAGACGCGGATCGCCTGGAGGTTGCCATGAGCGGGGCGGGCGACATCAGGATGGACTCGCTGACCGCCAGCGACCTGGTGGTCACGGTCAGCGGGGCAGGCAACGTCGAGTTGGCCGGAGAGGTAGAGGCACAGGAGGTTAACCTGAATGGGTTGGGCAACTACAACGCCTCCGACCTGGAAAGCCAGGCGGCGACGGTGCGCATCAGCGGCGCTGGCAGCGCCAGCATCTGGGTGCGCGATACGCTGGATGTGACGATCAGCGGGGCGGGCAACGTGGACTATTACGGCAGCCCCGAGGTGAGCAAAAACATCAGCGGCGTCGGCAAGGTAACGAGCCAGGGTGATAAGTAAAGCGGTCGGGCGGAGGGTGGCCCGACGAGGGAGTTTGAAGGAGGTGCTTATGCCTGTCCTGAGCAGAGCCTGCCCTGAGTTCCTCGACTCTGCTCGGGATAAACTCTGTCGAAGGGCTGGTTGACGCAAGTTGAATCACGCCTGAATTCGCTGACCATCAATCTTGAATGAAAAGGAGAAGGGTAATGTCTAATGAATTGGAGTCTCAATGACCCCCGGCGTACAACCCACACGGAACGCCTTGTGGGACCTCTGTTGCAACGTCTCCGCCAGCGCACGGATATGCCAGATGAGGGGGCATCGCCTTGCTCAGGATAAACTCCGTCGAAGGGCCTGCCCTGAGCCGAGTCGAAGGTTGGAACATTTATCAAATAAGGATAGTAGTTTTGCAGTCTTGAGTCATCGAGTGTAATATATCGTATGTCACAGCGTATTTATTAGTAGAGGCACCCGGGAACCTCATGGAGAGACGACGATGGACGGTACCGTCGCAGTGTTGGTAAATGAACTGGCGTTGGTGGCCCGTGCTACGGCCGAACCGGCTGCCTTCGCCGCTGTCTATGACCACTACTTCCCGCGCGTCTACAACTATGTGCGCTACCGCGTCGGCGACGCGGAGACGGCCGACGATCTTACCACTCAGGTCTTTGAGCGGGCTCTGACTCACATCGGTCGCTATCGCCCGGAGCGAGCGCCTTTTGCTGCCTGGCTCTTTGCCATCGCCCGCAACGCTGTCAGCGACCATCTTCGTGCTCAGAGACGACGCCATTGGCTCTCGCTGGAGGTGCTGCGCGACCGGGCCAGCCGCGCCCCCCAGCCGGAGGAGATAGCGATCCGCAACGAGACTCGTGACGAGTTGCTGGCAGCCGTGGCCCGCCTGAGCGAGCGGGAACGAGACCTCATCGGCCTCAAGTTCGCCGCCGGGCTGACCAACCGGCGCATCGCCGAGATCACTGGCCTGAGTGAGAGCAACGTGGGCGTGATCCTGTACCGGGCCGTGCGACGGCTGCGGGCTGAGCTGCCTGTACCGCAATAGTGATGCAACAGTGGTGAGTGCCAAGGAGTGAGACCATGAATGAACGAGATTGGGCCGAACGCTTCAGCCGCGATGTGGACAACCTTTTGAACCAGGACGGGCGAGCGGACTCTGAGCCGACTCCAACCGAGTATCGCCAAGCTCTCGACCTGGCCCGCGCCCTGGCCACGGCCGACTTTGGTGCCGAGAGCCGGGTGCGGCAGGCGCTCCGGCGGCGGTTGCTGAACCAGGTTGGCGCGCGAGAAGGGTGGCAACGTCGAAAGGAGATAGCCATGCGTGCCTCTTTCCGAAAGCGACATCCTGCTGTGATCCTATCAGCCGTCGTCTTGACCGCAGTGCTTGTAGTTGCGCTGGCTTGGCCCGGAGTCCTGACGGCTGCGGCGCAAGGCGTCTACAATGTCCTTCAGCGCATCGTCGTGGGACCGAATACCGAGGCTGTGCGGATCGAATTCCAGGGCGAGCCAGGCGTGCCAGGACCTTTGCCGCCCGACATGTGGCATGTCAAGACTGAGATCGGCAACTTTGGCGGCAATGTGCTTCCTGGCGTGGAGCCCACTGTGCGCTCAGTGACCGGTTTTGAGGGGGCACAGGGGCTTGCCTCTTTCCAACTCCGAGCACCAGGCTACTTGCCGGAGGGTTACATCCTGCGCGAGATCAAGCTGGCACCAGGCAACGCGTTCTTGTTCTATGGTGGCGCCGGCCACGACATTATCCTCGTCCAGGCACAGGTGGGGCCGCCGCCCGGCGATGATCCCAACGTGGGTGTTGCCGTCAAAACAGGCTGGATCACTGACGGTTCATTGGAGGAGGTGGAACTGGAGGGCCGTAAGGCGGTCTGGGTGGATGGCCATAGCTTGACATGGGAGGCGGATGGCATCAGTTACACGGTGGGCGGGCTTGATCTGAGCCTGGAGGAAGCGATTCGCATGGCCCAATCGCTGGAGTGAACCACGGCAGGCTATTAACTGGACAGCCGCGCGTCCGGGCAGGGGGAAATCTCTTCGCATAGTCATTGAACTACAAACCCAACATACACAAAAAACACCAAAAAGAAAGCAACCTATGCGAAAACCATCTCAGCCCAACACGAAATCGCGGACAGCCTCAAAGTAGGTGTCTGCACCCAAAGCCAGAAGATCGTTGTGGCCCGCACCTGGAATGACCACCAGACGCTTTTCGTCGTCGGGGGCGGCGGAGCCCTCATACAGGGCCACGCCCTCCGAGGCGGGAATAAGCACATCAGCCTGGCCATGGATGACCAGGGTAGGGAGGCGGATGTGGCCGATTTTGGCTAGGTTGGCAAAGACGTCCTGGGTTGCGTCCAGATCTCCCAGCACCACACCCAGCCGGGCCAGCAGCCGCGAGGTGTGGGCGAACCCACTCTCGATGATCAGCCCGGTGATGGCTTCCTGGTGGTGGCGGGCTACCTCGATGGCGGCTGCGCTGCCCAGCGAGCGCCCCATGACAAAGACCCGCTGTGGGATCTCACTCTCGGCCTCTTTCAACATCTGTCTCAGAGCCTCAAAGACCAGAGGCGCATCGCGGACCAAGCTGCTGGCCGTGGGAAAGCCGCCGCTCCAGCCGTAGCCCCGGTAATCGGCTACCAACAGGCTGATGCCCAGGCTGTTGTAGAGGGGAGCGATGCTGTCATAGTCCCGGGCGATCTCACCGTTACCGTGGAAGTAGAGGACGAGAGGCGATTGAGGTCCAGCCAGATATAGACTGTAGCCCACAGAGATCCCTGGCTCTACCTCCACCCGGCCATCGTGGGCAGACGACAGCAGCGCCGTGCCCGGCCAACTGCGCCGGGGATAGAACATCACCCGCAAAACCGCGGGCTGGTCCAGGATGGTGGAAGGATGTGGCATCCCAAACGTTGCCTCCCTTCATGAATGGATTAATTCGCGGTAGATGTTCAGAAGGCGGTGGGCGATCTGATCCCAAGTATAACCCTCCAGGATGGTCTGGCGCGCCCGCAGCCCCATATCACGCCGCGCTGCCCCGTCCATCCCCACCAGCCGTACCACCGCCTGGGCCAACTGGGCCCCATCGTTGTGATCCACCAGGAAGCCGTTGGCCCCGTCGGTGATGACGTCCCACGAGCCGCCGTGGATGCTGGCGATGAGAGGACACTCCAGCAGCATCGCCTCGAGCATGACGATGGAAAAGTATTCCTGTGAGGGGAGCACGACCCCATCGGCAGCGGCAAAGTAGCCAGGCATGTGCTCGTGGGGAACGGGGGGGCGGACGAGAACGCCATCATCCAGGCCCTGCTCGGCGATGAATCGCTTCAACTGGACAGCATAGTCGGTGGGAGGTTCAGGCCATGCCAGAAGCAAGAGGCGGACCCCTCGGCTATGCTCGGGACAAGAGGGACAACTGGCCAGCACGGGCCGGGCCTCGACGAGCGCCTGCAAGATGTTTTCCTGCCCCTTGCGAGGGTCCACCCGCGACGGCACCAGCAGGAGGAACTCGGAATCGGCCACACCCAGGCTGCTCCGCACCTGAAGCCGGGTCCCCGGCGGGGCAGGGGGGAAATCAGCCGGGTCAATGCCATTGGGGATGACCGTTACACGTCGGGCATCAGGAGGGACAGCGCCATCGTAATGCACGGTCAGGAACTCGGCCTCAGGGGTCGAAAGGGGCAGGATGCGGTCAGCAGCGGCCAGAGAGCGCCTTTCGGAGGCGATGCGGACAGGAAAGTTATAAAGGCGGTCCAGTTCCTCTGGTGTACCCTCTCCCCGTTCCAGAGCGTCCCGTCGCTTGCGCCGACCCAGGGAATGGGTCGTGAGCAGCATGGGAGGACGATGGGGCCAGCGGGCCTTGAGGGAGGTGACCGTCTCCCAACCATCGGCGTAGTGGCCGTGCAGCAAATCATAACGAAGCCCCTCGTGAGCGGCAAAGGCCAGGATGTGCTCGACAAACTCGGCGATGGGCTCCCCGTATAGGAACTCTTTGGGGACGTAGCGGTCGGCAAGACCGCAGGGGAGGCGGATGAGCCGCACGCGGGGGTTGCCGTCGAGGAACTTGACCGGACTGGCAGCGTGGGGATCGTTATCCTGCAGGCGGGTGAAAATGTCCACGTGGAGGCTCGGATCGGCCCGGGCCAGGGCGTGGGGCAGTTTGTTCATCACCACGCTCTGACCACCCTGCGACTCCTCGCCCAGGCGTTCCAGCCAATCCGGCCGGCAGTGGGGGCTGGTCCACAATACACGCATTGTCTCTTTCCTCCCTCACGCACAGAGTCAGAACTTGTTGCTATCGTAACACAATTTTGTTAGCGTAAAGTTAGGAAAAGGTTAGATTTTCGTTAGATCGTGATCGAGTGTCTCCAGATCCACCAGCATGGCTCCGTGCCCCTTCGCCTCGGCCTGGGCGGCCTCGGTGAAGCCAGCGCGAGCAAAGAAGGCATAGTGAACGGCCCATCCCTCACCCCCGTCGGGCAGGGTGTCCAACACCTTGGGTGTTTTGCTCTCAATAAGTTGGCGAATCACAGCCTCTCCCACCGGATCAGTGCTCCACTTGGCCTCACCCAGAAGGACGGCCTTGTCCTGCCAACTGATGGCCACCACATCTACCTGAACCCCTTTACCCCAGTGAGCACCCACATCCTGAGGCAAGAAAGGGAAGCGGCGAGCAGCGACTTGCCGCCACACCCAGGCCCGACACAGTTCCTCAAAGGCCGTCGCTCCTACAAAGGCGTGCATCTGGGCCTGGATCTGCTGCCACACAAAGTCCGTCTGGCCTTGTTCCAACAGATGCCGATGGGGCTCCAGAAAGCGAAAGTAGAAGCGATGGTAGTGGTCACGCAGGTGATAGAGGCCCTGGTGACTGCGTCCAGCGCGTATCAATGGCACGGTAACTGGTATCCGCCGTTCGACCAAGTATAACTCTTGCAAGCGGCTGAGATAGGAACTGACGTGCTGCTTGGTCAGGCCAGCGGCCAGGGTGATGGCGTCCAGGGTGTGATGGCCCTCGCCAATGGCCCGCAGCACGGCTGCATAGTTGCGCGGCTCTCTCACCTCATCGGACAGGAGAAAGAAAGGCTCGATGCGAAAGATGCCAGTCGGGCTCATGATCTCCCGCTGGACGTTGCGGCCAATACTCTCAGCGTCGCTGAACCGCTCCAGATAGGCCGGGACGCCGCCCAGGATGGCATAGACGGCCACCCGCTCAGCGGCTGTGTAGAGGGGGAAGAAAGCGGCCATGGCGGCAAAGGGCAACGGCTTCAAGTGCAGGTGGGCCGTGAACCGGCCATAGAGTGGGGCCTGGTAGCCTAGCAGGTTGACCATCATCCCGATGTGAGAACCGGACAACACCAGAATGACGTTGGACTGTTTGAATTGATGATCCCAGGCTGCCTGCAAGTAGGAGGGCAGCGATGGGTCTGACTCGACAGCGTAGGCAAACTCGTCCAGGATCAGGATCACACGCTGGTCACCGATCAGATTGGCAATGGCCTCAAAGACTTGCGCCCAGGTTTCAAAACGGGGAACGGATTGGCTGCCGGGGTAGGCCCAGGTCCATAAGGCGCGGGTGACGCCCAGACGGACATTGGCGGCCGAGTCACGGGCAGCCACCCAATAGATCAAGGGCAGATCGATCTCTTCAGCCCACTTGAGCAATAGGGTTGTCTTTCCCACCCGGCGGCGGCCATAGACCAGGAGAAACTGGGCACCAGAGCGGGCGGCGATCTCTCGCAAGCTATCTAACTCGGACTGTCGGCCGACGAACCTGTCCATTGTTTCCTCCCGCTTTCCGCAGTATAACATACAATTTATTATACACAGCCTGTTACATTTGTCAAAACAAGGAATTCAACAAAAGAACCCATCCGAAAACCAGCTTGCCGGGCTTCCACGCCCGGCAATGGTGGAGTAGCAGAACTTGTTCTGCGCCCATCGGACGGAGGCGAAACGAGTTTCGCTACCCCGGAGGGAGATTCCTAGGACAGGGGACAGGGAACATTTCCCAGACGTTGCCAGCCATATCCAGGGCCCCGCAAGGGCTGGCCCCTTCTGGAAAGAGGCCAACGGCTGAACCTAAACGTGATTATCCTAATCTACACTAAGATGTTTTCGCCGTCAAATCCGTTCGCTCCGACTCCTTACGCCCTCCAAACACCTGCTGGTGGGCGCGCTTCTTCTTGCTCATGGCCACCTCGGTGTAGACCCGCGTGGTCTGGGGGGAGGCGTGGCCCAGCAAGTCCTGCACCAAGGCCAGGTCACCCGTCTCGTCCAGCATCTTGGTGCCAAAGTAGTGGCGCATGGAGTGGGGGGTGATCTTTTTACCCTCGTCCCGGCGGTGAAGGCCAGCCGCCGCCACGTGCTTGCGGAAAGCGTTCTGCACCGAGTTGGTGGAAAGGGGCAGCACCCGGTCGCCAGCCCCCCGGTCGTGGCGGGCGAACAAGGGCAGGGTGTGCAGAGCCAGGCCATCGCCTCCGTCGCCCCGTGCCACCAGGTAGGTCTTGACGGCCTGCAGGGCCGCGCGGCCGATAGGCACTACCCGCTCCCGATGGCCTTTGCCCCCCACCAGCATCGTAGCCTCCTCGTGGTCCAGGTCGCCCCGGCGCAGGCCCACCAGCTCTCCCACTCGCAGGCCGCTGTAACGCAACAGCTCGACCATGGCGATGTCACGCAGGCGGATCAGCTCCCGGCGACGGTCGTCGGGCCCATCGCCGTGGAAGGGCGGCACGGACCGGACCGCTTCCAGCAGCCGTTGGACCGCGCTCTCGGCCGGGACCCGGGGGACGCGGCGCTCCCTGACCTGGCGGGCAGTCCCATACTCCTCGTTGAGCCGCTCATAGTCGGCCAGGGAGATCTCGATCAGCCGGTTGCGAAGGAGGTACTTGTAGAAGGCCTGCACCCCGGTCAGGTAGGTACGCTTGGTAGACGGACGGACCTGGCCCTCAAAGTGGGCCGTCACCAGCCAAGAGATAAAGCGCAGGGCATGGTCCACCGTCAGTTGGCCGACGTCGCTCGTGGCGGGGGACAGGCCCTCAGCTAGCAGGAACTCGGCCAGCAAGTTCAGGGCAGTGCCATAGGCCTCGGCCGTGCGCAACGACTTGCCCTTGTTCACCACCAGGTCCTCTTTGAAAGCGTCCATGGCTTCGGATATTGTGGTCATGGCCTTCTCCTTTATAAAAGTCGACATAATCATAAACGGACGTCATAGACAAACTTGGAGCCTATCCAAAAAGTGCCTTATAGCCTGACAATATTAAATTGACATAAAATCACCTTGTTGCAAGCTCCAAGCGGACGATAGTCCGCGTTTTGGGCGCTGGACTATCGTCCACCGCGAGCTTGTGCTGTGTTTTATGATAAAAATTTGGCCAGGGCCAGGCGCGGGGTAGGGGAGTCCTTTCCAGGTCGGCCCTGCAGCCAGCCATACGACGGTACAGCTCGCATCACGATCCCACGAGACCGTTGGCAGCCAATGGGGACACAGCCCAGCGACCAGATCGGAGAAAGAGGGCAGGGCGGGGGAGAGGTCACAGGCTGCCTGAGGAGCCCACCCCAGCTATGCTTTGCACAACTAATATTATACAAAGCTTATTTTAGCACCTTTCAGAGCCCCTGTCAAGTTCCACGAGGTGGATTCCTAAGAGGCTCACATTTTCCCGATTTGCCGTATCGTCCAGAATCTAGGAGCAATTTTCCCAGAGAAACGCTCCTGGGGCCTCTTTTTTTCGAGCCGCTGTATTCACATGAATACACTTTTTCCGCCAGAAAGCCCCCTTCCCCACCCCGGAAAACGTTCTTCCGGCAGAATTATGTCAAATTTAGAGAGGGTTCCCCATAGCCATGAGGGGGGAGCGTTTTGAGATCTAACTGGCAAAGGGGGAAAAAGATAGCACTATTACTATGCGAAGAGTATACCCCAAATGGACGGGGAAACCACCCTGATTTTATGTCATTGGGAAACCCTTGCGAAGGTTACAAAAAGCATCTGCAATGGGGCGCTTTCTGGTTGTCGAAGGCGTGCTTGTCTAGAGATCTATCACCTAACCCTCGCAAGGGTTACTATCCCCCCTACCCCTTCTATGCAAGCGTCCAGGCGATCACTTCCCAACCCGGCCACGCCGAACCCGGGAGACCGCTTCGAGGAGACGATCATAGTCCACCGGCGCCACCAGGTACTCTGCCGCCCCCGCATCAAAGGCGGCTTCTTTCATCTCGGGCTCATCCCAGGCGGAGACGAAAAGCACAGGCAGGTCGGGGAAATGCTTGCGGATTTCCTTGGTCGCCTCCACGCCATCCATACGGGGCATCCGATAGTCCATGAGGACCACATCAATGAGCGCCCCGCTGGTTTCGATTAACTCCACAGCCCGCTGACCATCAGGGGCCTCCAGGACCTTGAGGCCCGCCGCCTGGAGCATGTCAACGATAGCAGCACGGGAGTCGGGGGTGTCTTCGACGACCAGGGCGACGGCTGCGCCCCTGGCAACCTCGTCCTCGCGCCGCTTGGTCCTGAGTTGATCAACCATCTGCTGGACAAGCTGAATCTCGGCCGGGGACAAGTCCTTGGCACTGAGAATGAGAGTTTGGAGATCTCCCCTTTGCAGGGCCGCTTCGAATTCGGTGAGGGTCTCGGCAGCCTCTTTGGAAGGTACATGGCCAGACAGTTGCAGAACCAGGAGAGGCGCTACGCCGAAAAAGGCCGCCAGCTTACGACAGGTCTCTGGGCTGGGTTTGACCTCTGGGCGCTTCAGCAACTGGTACAGGGTGTTAGGACTCAGGCCGGCCTCGATAGACAGCCGCCGGGCGCTGTAATTCTTCCCTCTCCGCCTCTCCAGAGTCTCCCACTCGGCTTTCAACCATTGGACAAACTGCGACATGGCTCTTCTCCTTGACCTGGTTTCCTCGCTACACACTCTAGTATACATGCATCAATGATAATTTGCAAACTTTGCAAAAATGGTACTGGTTTCCTATTGACTTTGGGGGAAAAGCGTGTTATCATACGAATAGTAATTTGTGAATACACATTGTGATATGCATCCCCTCGAATAGACCACCCAAGACTTGGAGCATCCCCGATGCCCTTCCCAGAAATGCACACTGAAACTGCAGACTTTTCAGCCGAAACGCGGCGTCACAACCTGATGCGGTTGGGCCAGGAAACCTTTGACATCCTGGTCATCGGTGGCGGCATCACCGGCGCAGGCATCGCCCGCCACGCCGCCCGGTGCGGTTACAAAGTAGCCCTGGTGGAGAAGGGAGACTTGGCCGGTGGCACCAGCGGCAAATCGTCCAAACTGATACACGGTGGCCTCCGCTACCTGGCGGCATTGGATTTGGGGCTGGTCTTCAGAGCCTGCCACGGACGACGCACGCTGCTGCACCTCGCCCCTCATCTGGTCTGGCCGCTGCCCTTTGTCCTGCCCATCTATCGGGACAGCCCCCGCCCTCTGTGGCAGATTCGGGCCGCTATGTGGCTCTATGACGCGCTGGCCACCTACCGCAACATCCAGGGCCACCAAATGTGGCCAGCACCCCAGGCCCTGGCCAGGGAGCCCCTCCTCAACCCCCACGGGCTGGTGGGGGCGGCCCGCTATTATGACTGTGGCACCGACGACGCCCGGCTGACCCTGGCCACCCTGCTGGACGCCCACCGCGCTGGAGCAGTCATCACCAACTACACCGAGGTGACAGAGCTGCTACAGACCCGAGGCCGGATAGTCGGTGCTCAGGTGTGCGACCAACGGGGAGCGCGGAAAGTCCGGGCCCACGTCGTCGTCAGTGCCGTGGGGCCTTGGACTGATGGGCTGCTGAGATTGACAGGGATACCGTCTCAGCTGTGGTTGCGCCTGACCAAAGGGGTCCACATCGTTGTCCCCCGGCAGCGGGCACCCACCCAGGCCGCCATCACGTTCAACTCCCCCCGCGACGGGCGTTTCCTGTTTCTCATCCCGTGGGGGGCCCACACCCTCATCGGCACCACCGACACCGACCACGGGGGAAGCCCAGACAGAGTATTCGCTACATCAGAGGACGTGGCCTACATCCTGGAAGCCGCCCAGCAGGCTTTTCCTGCGGCCCGACTGAGTGAAAGCGATGTGGTGAGCACCTACGCCAGCCTGCGCCCCCTCATCAAAGAAGACGGGAGCTCCAGCTACCAGAATTCGCGGCAGCATCACATCCGTGAATTGATGCCGGGCCTGACAGCCATCGCCGGCGGCAAGCTGACCACCTACTGCACGATGGCGCGAAAGGTGGTGAACGAGGTGGCCCGCACTCTGGCCCAAGAGCACCGGATTCATCCGCGCGGTTTCAAGAACGGCACCCGGTCTCCCCTCCCCGGCGGCGATGTAGGCGATTGGGCCAGCTACCAGGCACAGCAGAGCATGGCCATCGTCAACGGGACCGGATTGCAAGATGAGGTGGCCAGGCATCTGGTAGCCACCTATGGCACCGAAGTGTCCCATGTGTTGAGGCTGTTAGAGGAGGACCCGGCCCTGGCCGAGCGAATCACCCCCGACCTGCCGGTCATCAAAGCGCAAGCGGTCCACGCCGTCCGTCACGAGATGGCCCTCACCCTAGAGGATGTCCTGGAGCGCCGCACCCACGTCCTGACCCTGGCCACCGATCAGGGGCTAAGTGCGGCCGAGCCCGTCGCCGACCTCATGGCTGCCGAGTTGGGCTGGACGCCTGAAGAGCGCACAGCCCAGATAGCACGCTACCGACACGAGGTCGCTTTAAGCCGCCGCTGGCGGCCTGTACCGCAATCGTGGTGACTGGAGGAAGAGAGGAACAATGCGCCCTCAAACAACACCAGGGATCGAGTCAGCTCTCTTCGTAGTGAACAGGCCCTCTGGAAACGGCCGCACGACCGAGGACCTTGAACGTTTGCAAAGCACATTCCACGACTGCTTTGCCCCCATTGCCAACAGGGTCTTTGAGGTCACCGAAGGACACGATGAGGTCCTGGATCTTACGCGGGACTTTTTGGCCTCGTTTCGGAAACCGTGTTTCCTGCTCTCTGGAGGTGGCGGAGGGACAAACCGGGTGCTGGTCCAGGGCCTGCTGGAAAAAGTCGAAAAGGGGACAATCCGCCTGGGCGATGCACAGGTCAGCTCGTTGCGGCTGGGCTCAGGCAACCTGATTCCCAAGTATTTTGGCCTGCCCCAAGAGCCCCTGGAAGGAATGCGCCGCATCGCCGGGGACCTCTTCGCCGGACGGGCCCACCTCTGCTGTGTATACCGCTGTACCTTCTGTTATCCCAACGGCGAAGCAAAGCCAGAATATGGACTCACGATGGGGGGATTGGGGCAATTCGCGCGTGTCCCAGACGACATCAAACGTTGGAAGGACAAACACCCCAGGCTAATGCAATGGACATCGCGGCTGGCGCCCCTGGAAGCGATCAACACCTGGCAATACGTCGCCTTTAGCATAATACGAGCCGTAAGATGTATGGCCCAACCCAAACGAGCCGAGCTGGTCGAAGTAAGGTACGCTGATCGAAGCGAGCGATTTCGATTGTTGGCCGGGATGCTCCTCAACTTTGACTTCCCCCAACTTCCTATCCAGGGAGGATGTGATATCGGCGAACCACGCTTGATGCTCTGTCTCATCCCCCACGAGGGACGTGGGCACATCATCCGGGCTTTATTGGATTGGCGGGACCTGAACCACCGAGTCCGCAAGTACGAGATCACTCCCGAAAGGCCGATAGAGATCCTGTTTGCAGAGAACAGCTCGACCATCCTCGCCCTGGATGAAGACACCTTCACTGCCCCGGCCCAGATCAGGTTCGAAGTAGCTGAGCCGGTGAGGTTCGTAACGGGCACTTGCTTTGGTTAAGGGACCAGGGCCGCTCAACTGTCACTGGTCCTACGGAGAAAACATGGGCCTTTATATCAGCGTCATTGGAATTGACGGCAGTGGAAAGAGTACAGTGACACCGGCCCTTGCGGACTTGGCGGCAGCCGAATTGGGTGTAACGGCTGTAGCCATAGGCGATGACGTCTGGTGCAAGACTCCGGAGGAAGACCTGTTGCTGCCGGGTTTTGCTCCCGAAGGGGAAATACTGGCTGCCCGGCTGGGCCGGTTACTCCGGAAAGGAGCCAAGGCAGCCACGGACTATCGAAGGCTCTATCCCCCACTGAAGCTGGCTCACCTTGCCATGCAGGAACGGACGGCAAGATGGATAGATACCCACTACCGGCCTGACGTGATTTTCTGCGATGGGAACCTGCTTCTCTCATCGGCCGGGCGGGCTATCAACTACATGGATTCGAAAGCCGATCCGGCCACCTTCACGACCCCTATCGAAGCCCTTTACGACTATGTCATGGAAGGCAAGCCACTGCCCCCGGAAATGGCCCGGTCCATACCCTGCCTGAAATGGATGCGCTGGCTGCGCTGGTTCGATGAGCGGCTGAACCTGGGTATCATGGAACTCCCAGATGCCCTTGTCTTCCTGGACATCGCACCGGAAACAGCTTTGGCTCGCCTGATGGCTCACGGCAAAAAGCTCGACCGCCACGAAAACATCCACGACCTGACCCAGGCTCAAACCATGTACCGGCGCGTGATAGAGTTTTTCCGCCGCCGAAGGGGTGAAAGAAACACAGCCGTCATTGACGTCACCGGGCTTTCAGTGGGGCAGACCTTGCAGCAAATCCTCGATTTCGTCCGCAGGTTGCCGCTCCACTCTCCCCTCCTCCCCACAGGCGGGGGGAACAACGGGGAGAAGGAGCGGGGACGCTTGGGAACCACCAGCGAAGAACTGTCGAACGTGTCCGTAGTGGCGAAGAAGGTGCTCACCTACCAGTATCTCGCCCGTTACACCCTGCCCAATCTACACCGGGGCAGCGCTCACGAACTGACCTTCCCCCTGTCGCAACTTGGACAGCTCTTTTTCAGAGAAGGGTATTCGGCAGAAATCATGAAGGCCATCTACCTTCAGGACAGCCAGAGATACGGTCCCCTGGACCGAATCTTCCTGGACTATCCACTCCACAGGGCAGTATACCACCGACTGCGGATTCTGAAACGGCTGGTGGAAAAAGAGTTCTGGCACCGTCTGGAAAGGCTTCCCATAGGAGGCACCGTCAGGGTCATGACCGCCCCCAGCGGATACGCCTTTGACCTCCTCCGGCCCCTGGAGCGAATCGCCAGGTCAGGTCGGGAAAGAGTCAGGCCGATCCACATCCTCGCCTCAGATCTTGACCCCGATGGCCGCATTGAAAGGGGACTCGTCCAGGCAGCTAAAAGGACAGGCTTTGAGTTCGTGCAGGGGGACCTTACCTCGACAGAGATGCAGGAACGGTTCAAGCGATCGGGGCCGTACGATATGGTGGTGTTTGTGGGACTTTCCTGCTGGATCCCCAAGCCCCATCTGATCCACCATCTGAAACTCGTTCACAGGCACCTGTTGGCTCCTGATGGCGTGCTTTTTACCGACTGCTTCACCCCCCAGGCCTTCGCCCTTTCGGGCAAATGCGTGGGTTACAAAGCCAACTACTACAGTCCCCGCGAGTTCACCAGCATCCTCGCTTACTGCGGGTTCGAACCGGCGGACATCACCTGGGAGAGCGGCACCGAAGGGATCAACCACGTCTGTGTAGCACGAACTCGGCCACACCAAAAGATCGCATTCATCCCCCATCTGAGTGCCCTTCGTCCCTCATTCAACCAGGCCCCAGTGAATCGAAATATCACCACCCATCGCCTTTATCGGAGATGGAGAGGTGTTGCCTTACAGCCCGGTGCGTGATATCAAACGCAAGCGCTGAAGCCGGATCGCAAGAAATATCCTAGCACCCCAAAGCAGGGGGATAAGCCGCCGTAACCCTTGCGAAGGTTACAAAAGGCATCTGCCATAGGGCACTCTCTGGTTGTCGAAGGCGCGTTTGTCCAGAAATCTATCACCTAACCTTCGCAAGAGTTTCCCATCCCCTCGCTTTGGGTTGCTATGAGAAATATCAGCAAACCAAAAGAATAGGGAGGATTAAGGAGAGTGGGGAGAGAGCCAGACTACTTCTTGTGGGAGGGAGAGAAAGGTCCGATTCTCCTGGGTGGTTCTACCAGCAACCTTTATCACTGGCCACCTGGGGAAGGTTTTCAGCGTGGACAGGGATACACGATCCAGCCAGCGAGCTCGGCTTGCCCACGAAACATCTGCCGCGACGCTATCGCTGTGCTGGTCGGTGCCATCGAGGCGCACGACCCATCCATCTACGGACATCCCAGGCGAGTGGTCCACCTGGCCCAGGCCATAGGCTGGGCCTTGGGTTGGGAAGAAGAGAGGGTGTCCACCATCGAGATCGGCGCGCTCTTGCACGACCTGGGCAAAATCGTGGTCAGTGACGCCATCCTGAAAAAGCCTGGCCCCCTCACCGCAGAGGAATACAACGAGGTGAAGAGACATCCAGAAGCCGGGGCGCGGCTGCTGATGGCCGGCGGTCCTTCCCTTGAAACGGCTATACCCTATGCTCTGTACCACCACGAGCGCTACGATGGAGGAGGATATCCCTACGGCCTGGCCGGTGAAGAGATCCCTATTGAGGGGCGTATCCTGGCTGTAGCCGACGCTTTCGAGGCGATGACGAGCGACCGCCCATACCGTAAAAGGATGGAGCCAGAGCTGGGCCTGGAGGTCATCGAAAAGTCCGCCGGTTCGCACTTTGACCCGAAAGTAGCAGCAGCCTTTCTGAAAGCCTGGGAGCTTGGGTACATCCAGGCTCTTTCGGAAAGAAGCAGGAGAGATTTCGAAATCAAGCTCCCCTTCCCAACGGTTGCGTCCCGTAAGCACAAAGCAACCGTTGGGCAGCCGTAGGCTGGTCGTCCAGTAAAGCCTTAGCGGATGTGATATACTGTGTCTGCACTTTCAGGCACGGCTTCCCCGAATCGGGCGCATCCTGGCGCTGCCGGCCAGAGCACTCGGGCTATCTGGCCACCGGCGCAGGTCAGCGGGGGCCCGTGCCGTCTAAAAACTCTCCTCCTTACCTAAGGGCCGGGGTTCTTGACCCCGGTCCTTGCATTTAACCCAGTTGTTAGGATGAGCATTGCCACCTCCTTCATCTTCCAAGGCCGTTTGCAACAGGATGTTTTCGTGGGCTAGGAGTCGGCGGCATAAGCCAGCGAGGCCTGGATGTCTGCCTGGGGCAGGCGCGGAACAAGTTCCGCTACTCCAGAGCGAGAAATCGTTAGAAGAGGTATAGGGGATGGGTTCCGAGGCCGAACTGGAAGCGGAGGGTGAGGAGAAAGGAGAATATGGCAATTAGAAGGGCTGTGTAGGCATAGTCTGCGGGCCGAAAGCGGATGTCGCGCAGACAGGTGCGCTGTATCCCTGGCAAGCCCAGGGCGCGCGACTCCATGGCCCGGGCCAACTGCTCGCTGGTCCGCAGGGCACTGATGAGCATGGCTATCAGAATCGGCAGGTAGGACCTGACCCGGGTGAAAAAGTTACCTCTGGTGAGATCGAGGGCGCGGGCCTGCTGAGCCTCGGAGACTATGGTGTACAGCCCATAAAAGGTCGGGATGTAACGGAGGCCGATGGCCAGCACCAGCCCCCACTCGAAGGGTAGGCCCAGTTTGACCAGGCTGCGCACCAGGGAGGCCTGGTCAGTGGTGAACAGCCAGGTGAAACAGATGAAAGCGATGGCATCCAGACGGAGGGCCAGGGACACCCCCCGCAGGATGCTGAGAGCCGTGACTTTCAAGAACCAAAACTGGAACAGAACGGTCGGTCCCTCTGGATAAAAGATCACCCACAGAGTCGGGATCAGGATATTGATGGGCAGCATCGTCTTCCAGACCCACTTGACCTTGTGGCCGGGCACACCCGCAGAGAAGATGAGCAGATGGGTGACCACCAGGGAGAGAAGCATGACGAACAGGTTCTTGAAGGCCAGCATGAGAAGGGTGCCCAGGAAAACAAAGGCCAGCTTGACCCGGGGGTCCACAGCGTGCAACCACGATCGGCGTTGCACATAGAGGTCAAAACTAAAACTCATCGCTCACCTACTCCCTAACCACCCAACCGACAGTATGCAGCGTAGAACTCTTCCACACTCAGGACGTCGTCTGGCATCCCAAAGGGAACCATCCGTTTGGCCAATTGGGTGATCTGGGGCGGCTCGATCTGCGTGTCCCTGAGTACCTCCGAGTGCTTGAAAACGGTCCGTGTCTCGTCGTAAGCCAGGACCTGACCATCCCGAAGGACCAGGCTCTTCTGCGAGAACGCGGCGACCAGCTTCATGTCGTGGGTGACCAACAGGATGGTATGGCCACGGCGGTGCATCTCCCCGATCAGATCCATCAACTCCATGGTACTCCGCCAGTCCAGGCCGGTGGTGGGCTCATCGAGAATGAAAATGCGGGGCCGCATCGCATAGACGGCCGCCACCCCGATTTTGCGGCGCAGACCGTAGCCCAACACGGCGGGAGGCCGGTCGGCGTACTCTTTCAGGTCGAAACGGGCCAGCGCCTCCTCAACCCGCCCCCTCACCTCGGCCTCGGGCAGGCCCAGGTTGCGCGGGCCGAAAGCGAGCTCTTCGCGGGTGGTGTCGCAGAAAATCTGATGGTCAGGGTTCTGAAAAACATAGCCCACCGTCTGAGCCAGTTGCCCCACCGTCAGGTCCGCTGTATCCCTCAGCCCCGAACAAGTTCGGGAGTCCAGTCCCTTCACTAATACCCGGCCCCGCGCCGGCTTTAGCAGGCCGTTAAAGTGCTTGACCAGGGTGGTTTTGCCTGAACCGTTCTGGCCGATCACAGCCACGTAATCGCCGTCTTGGATCTCCAGGTCAATGCCCCGCAAGGCAGTCACTTCGCCACCATAGCTGTACCACAGGTCCTGCACCACGATTGCCGAGTTTGGAGTTTCGAGCTTTGAGCCTCGAGTTCTAAAGGGCTCATCGGCCATAAGCGGCCTCACTATGGCAAAAGACTTCCGAAGCCTGGCAGACTCTGGAAGTCTCAGAGGGCACAAGGGCCTGATAAGCGCCTTCCAGAGATGTGAAGGCGTAGCGGGTGCTGTGCCTGGTGTTGAACAGGTGGGCCAGTTGGCTGACCTGGGGCACGGCCAGCCCGATCTCGTGTATCCGCTCGACCTGGGCGAATACCCTGTCCGGGGTGCCCGCCAGGACGGCTTTCCCCTCGTGAAGGACTACCACCCGGTCGGAGAACTCGGCTATCTTCTCGCTCTCCTGCTCGACCATGACGATGGTCATCCCATCACGCTGCTTCAGCTCCCTGACCACGCGAAAGACCCCGGCCTTCCCTAGGGGGTCCAGCCCCGAAGTAGGTTCATCGAGGACGAGGATACGCGGGGTCATGGCCAGGATAGAAGCGATGGCCACCCGTTGCTTTTCTCCTCCCGACAGTTGGAAGGGCGACCTATGCCGATGCCGACTCATCCCCACCACCGTCAGCGCCCAATCCACTCGCTCCCGGATCTCCCGTGGATCGAGCCCCAGGCTCTCGGGGCCAAAGGCCACCTCGTCCTCGACCGTCATGTTGAAAAACTGGCTCTCAGGGTCCTGAAAGACGATCCCCACCCGGGAAGCCAGTTCAGGCACCGGATGCTGCCTGGTGTTGAGGCCAGCCACCACCACCTCACCCCGGATGATCCCCCCCGTGGACTGGGGCACGATGCCGTTCAGGGCCAGGCACAGCGTCGTCTTGCCCACCCCGGTGGGCCCCATGACGGAGACGAACTCACCCCGCTCCA
>Ga0180438_10004773_pt1 | contig 19297 bp, 16 predicted proteins | sample SS_ome_12_FD_132455 | JGI IMG/M metagenome (GOLD analysis project Ga0180438, IMG submission 132455) | Hypersaline lake sediment archaeal communities from the Salton Sea, California, USA - SS_3_D_2 metaG | ecosystem: Environmental > Aquatic > Non-marine Saline and Alkaline > Hypersaline >...
ACATTTTTTATACATTCATTGATCCGAGGGTAAAATACACTCGATAAAATATTTCTTTCTATATGAGTAATTATTAATGTGGCATATTTAGGTTGCTTTCATGGTTGAAGGTATGGATACCTCAAAGTATATTGATAAAAATTTTAAAAGGCGAAAGCTCTTCGGTCCATATAGACTCATTAGTAAAGGTCTATCGAAAAAGGTTTCTGTACTCATAGCAATTTTCATCATTGCTGTGATTATTATTCCAATCCTTTTTGCACCCTTCCTTGGAATTCAAGACCCTACGTTACAAGGCTTAGAAAAAATAAATACACCGCCATTCTGGATGGATGGGGGTAGTAGAGAACATATATTGGGTACGGATTTCTTGGGGAGGGATCTTCTGAGCAGAATATTATATGGTGGAAGAAATTCTTTGATTATTGCGGGTGGAGCATTAATAATATCACTCTCTTTCGGAACGCTGTTAGGTACCATTTCTGGCCATTTTGGCGGTAAAATCGATACAATAATTCAGCGTCTCATTGAGTTACAGATAGCTTTCCCATTTATTATTTTAGCTTTAGCAATACTTACGGTATTTCCGATTAAAATTACAACACTCATCTTTGTCTTATTTTTATCAACATGGGCCGCCTATGCAAGAACATTTAGAGGCATCGTGTTGGTTGAAACAAAGAAATTGTATATATTGGGAGCAAAAGCTATTGGTGAGCCTGAAATAGTTATCATATTTAAATATCTGTTGAGAAATATTATTCCAACTATCCTTGTTTTAGCAAGTGTGGATCTTGCATTTTTAATAACTATGGAGGCAGCAATTAGTTTTGTCGGCCTTGGTATTCAACCTCCAGCTCCTTCCTGGGGAAATATTATTGGTGAAGGGAAAAAATATATTGATATAGCATGGTGGATTCCAACAATGCCAGGAATATTCCTTATCTTGCTTACTTTTGGACTAAATTTACTCTCTGATAGTTTAGAAAAATAACAATTCAGGAAATTAATCGCTAATGAAAGAAAAAGTATTGGAAGTAAGCAGTTTAAAGGTTAGTTATAAATCCAAAGGTGGTATTGCAACTGCGGTAGATAATGTTTGGTTTAGCTTAATATATGGGGATGTTTTGGGCATTTTTGGTGAGAGTGGATGTGGAAAGAGTTCGATTGCAAGAGCGATCGTGAGACTATTGGCACCTAACGGTAAAATAGAAGATGGCAAAGTTTTATATAAAAATGATAACTTATTAGAAATACCTGAGCATAGATTAAGGGAGATAAGGGGAAAAAATATTTCTTTTATCCTACAAAATCCGCTGAATTCATTTGATCCAATTATGAATATTGAGAATCATTTTTTTGAGACATTATCAGCTCATTTTAAAGTGGGCAAAGAACAAGCAAGGGAATCAGCAGTAGAGATGTTGAGAAGAGTCCATCTTTCTGCCCCTTATAAGAGAATATCGCAGTATCCATTTGAAATGAGTGGGGGCATGCTTCAAAGGATCATGATTGCTTTGGCTTTAATTAATAAACCAGAAATCATTATTGCAGATGAACCTACTACCGCATTGGACGTAACAACGCAGTCAGGAATTTTAGTGGAGATGCAAAGGTTAAATAGAGAATATAATGTTTCATTCATTTTAATAAGCCATGATATTGTTGTCATAAATCAAATATCAAATAAGATACTCGTTATGTATGCCGGCAAGTGCATTGAATATGGGGAAAAAAGCCATGTTATCGAAAAAACGTTACACCCATATACAAAAGACCTTATCAAATGCATTCCTCGTATTGATGTTGATTATTCTCAAAGTAGGCTGAATACTATTGCGGGTCAGCCACCAGATCTAAGAGATTTACCCAAAGGATGCAGCTATAATCCGAGATGTTCATTTGCAAAATCTATCTGTTTCAAGGAGCGACCATTATTACAAGAGGTTGAAAAGGATCATTGGGTTTCATGCTTCTTATACTCATAGGAGTCGAGATTTATGATGAATCATAATGTACTTTTAAGTGTCGAAAATCTCTCTAAACACTATAAAACAAATAAGGGTACTATATATGCAGTCGATGATGTATCTTTCAAGATAATGCAAGGGGAAACATTTGGGTGTGCTGGTGAGAGCGGTTGTGGGAAATCAACACTTGCGTTGACCATATTGAAGTTAGTGGAACCAACAAAAGGCCATGTCTATTTTGACAGCCAAGAAATTTATACTTTAAAAAGAAATGAACTGAAACAGATGAGGAAGAAACTTCAAGTGGTATTTCAGGATCCCTACTCTTCACTCCCACCTCGATGGAGCGTACAGGAAATTGTTAGGGAACCTCTTTTAATATTTAATATTGGTACAAAGGATCAGAGGACACAAATTGTAAATGAAATGCTGGATGCCGTTGGCCTTAAAAAGTTAACAAAGGAAAAGGTTTATCCGGATCAATTAAGTGGGGGGGAGAGGCAGCGAATAGCAATTGCAAGGGCATTAGTCTTAAATCCATCTTTAATCGTGTGTGATGAGCCTATATCATCTCTCGATGTTTCAATTCAGGCACAGATTTTAAATCTTTTAATTCAGATGAAATCAAAGTACAATCTATCATATTTTTTTATTACTCATGATTTGCGAGTATTGAAATATTTTAGTGATACGATTGCAATAATGTACTTAGGACGAATAGTGGAACTCGCATCTAAAAAGGATATTTTTTCAGATCCATTACATCCTTATACCAATCTACTCATCAATTCCTCTCCATCTATCGAAGAGCAAAAACATATGAACGACTTTGATTTCATCAGAGGAGAATTACCAAATCCTTTTGAGATGAAGGAGATCTGTGGTTTTAATACCAGATGTAACCAAAAGATGGGTATCTGTCTAAAACGAAAACCTGAGCTTATTGAATATAAACAAAATCACTATGTTGAATGTTTTCTCTATTGCAAATCTGATTATTAAACCAGTAACGTCAAGAAGCTTGTGATTTTTCCAGGGTGTTCTCCAAACAGGAAAATTCCCAACCATTAAGGGATGTTTCTCTATTTCTAATATCATCTAATCTAATGAATTATACGTTCTGATTGTGGCTTCCTGGTAATAGGATGCCTCTCCGTTTTCACGGGTAACAGTAAGGCTGCTGCCCTTTAAGCATATATCGAGTTATACCTCCTTATGGTTATGGCATATAATACGGAGGATGGCCCGATTATTTTATATTTTTAACCATTATTTAAGGGCTATAACGTAACTTGGGGACATAGTGTTAAAATCTTTTTATGGAAAATTACTCCGCCACTTTTCTATCAAAATTTCAATTCCCTCCCAAGGAGTATCCGGATGGAGTGCATCAACAGGATGAAGGATGAACCGCCTCGTAGGTCCGAGGGTTTGTATTGCTTCTTTCACCTGAGCGTCGATCAGTTTCTTGTCCATTGATCTTAGGCTAATTGAGTTGGTACCACCTACGAGGGTTACGCTCCCGCCAAATAGATCAAGCGCCTTTTTCACCGAGATGCTGTCCTGGACAGGATCGATAAAATAGAGCACATCCACACCTGCCTGTACAAGTCTTTTCCCTAGCATTTCCACACCCTGGGGCATGACAAAGCCGTACTTTTTACCGTGTCTGTGTACCAGGTCTGCAAGCTCCTTGATGTGAGGATACTGGAACTGGTCGAAGAGTTTTGGAGACCAGAAATCGGTCCCTCCATACCAATTTCTCTGGATGATGATATCGACCCCCGGATGGGAACAGGCAAGCTCCGTACGTCCGAAGTCTGCTTCCACTATTATATCCATGAGCTGCCCGAAAGAGGAGGGGGAATCCATCGCCATGAAGATTGCCCCTTCAACCCCAGTGAGCCATATCACCCCATCCATTCCGAAGGCTGTCCAGGCCTGTACTGCAACACCATTCTTATTAGAAAATTCCTGTACCTTCGACATCCGCTCTTCAAACCATTTGTCGCCGTCTGTATCTGGCATTGTATAGAGAAATTTTATCTTCGGAATGTCATTAATTGAACTAACCGCATGTTCGAATCCGCGGGGGATGTTGTAATCCTCAATAAGTGGAACGTGATCAGGCTGCACCACCCACCCTTCTCCGGGATCCTCACCCGTCTTTTTTATCGCGTGCCGTAGTGTTCCTCCCGGGGTTTTATATTCACGAAGGAGGACAGAATACCTATCCGCTTTTCCTTGGGGGATAACCGAATCCCTCCAGGTTACTTCAGGATGAATACCCCACGGAACCGACACATCAATGGTATCATCGACTCCGAGGGAGTGCCATGTCAAAACCCGTCTGAACTCATCCTCCAGATCCCAGGATTGGTTCCAGGTGTGAATGTGCTCCATACGGAGGGAGTACCAGCGTTCTATCCACTCCTCATCCTTCTTCCAGGTAATCGATTCCCTTGGCTTTACCCCAAAACACCATGTTGTCAAAGGCACGTGGTCGTAACCGGTTCCATTCCAAGCAGCCAAAAGCCGTTCTTTTGAAGTCATCTCTTCTTGCCCCCTTATTGTTTTGTATCTGGCAACAACTCCGTATGCCTTGCCTCTGGCTTTTTCTATAAAAATCAGTTATACGCAGATGATTTCTCTTAAACTCCTCACAGATTCGAGAGCGATAATAGCAGTTAATTCTTCGCGACTCTCCAGAGCTCATAATATTTTGATTCGTATTCTCAACATCGTTTCGTTTAGTAATTCCAAATCCTGAAACAAGCCGCATTTGCGATACGCCAACACTGACTTTGAACGATCTGCTAAATATTTAACCCTTTGCTTGCTACTTATTCTTTCGGTATTCTACAATTGAGATATTTAAAATACTCTAATTCTAGATTACGAGCACCTCCATAACGGTATTAAAAGACATTATGAATATTATATGATATTCGATTCTCACTCAAACCCGATCTTGAATGTTGTCTATATCCTCTCTCTCCTACTTCACATGATTTAACCTTTAATATCATTTTACCTGAACCCTATTGGGAGAATGTATATAACCTTACTGTTTCGAAATGTTGGATATTTTTAAAGAAATTTGCATGAAAAATGTATGCTGAGACTCATAATGACCGGGTTGTTCGCTGCATACGATAAATCGCAACCGCACCAATGATGATGGCTCCTTTGATGCTCCACTGGTAGAAGGTTGAAACCCCGACAAGATTAAACACATTGTTGAGAAGTGTGAGAATCAGCACCCCTGCGACAGTGCCGATAACACCGCCTGCCCCGCCTCCGAGTACGGTGCCTCCCACAAGCACTGCCGCTATTGACTCCAGATCATACCGCTGGTAGGTGAGCCCGCCGACTTGCGGATCTCCAATTCCCATTCTACTTATTAAGAACAACGCAGAGAGTGCGGCCATAAAGCTCGAAAACACATACACGAAAATCAGCACTCGGTCAATGCGTATGCCGGAGAGACGTGAAGCGTTTTCATTCCCGCCGGTTGCGTATATATACCTGCCAAGAACCGTCTTTGATAAGATGAAAAATGCAATGCCAACAATTATAATAAAGAAAATCACTGCAATGGGAATCGGTCCAATAGTCCCTTCAGCAAAGTACTTCCATTCCGGTGATACGAGACCCTTAGGACGCTTCGTATACATCAGCACCACTCCCTGCACCATGGATCCGGTTGCAAGGGTTGCGATGAACGGCGTAATTCGAAACTTGCTCACAAGCTGTGAATTCAGAAGACCGACCACAAGCGCCATACTCGTCGTGAGGAGAATAACCGGAATGATAACCTCGATCCCCGGACGCCCTCCCATCAGGCCGGATGAATAGACCGCAACCATACTGATGGTTGCGCCTACTGAAAGATCCAGACCGCCGGACAGTATCACCACTGTTTGGCCAACAGACACCAAACCCAGCGCAACAGCCTGTAACAGTACATTGAGTAAATTCTGAGATTTGATAAAGTCCGGGGATAATACAGCACCAGTCGCGGCAATTACGAGAAGCACAAGGTAGATTGTAATCGTCTCAAAATGATTACGAAAATAACGGCGAAAATTTCCACCCCTTCTTTCTGTATTATCAATCAAGACGCTCAACGGATCCTCCAAAGGATGCGAGTGTGAGTATATCCTCCTCGGTTGCTTCTTCTGCTCTGAACTCTTTAGCGATTTTCCCCTTATGCATTACCAGAACACGGTCGCTTATCCCCAGTATTTCAGGAATCTCTGAAGAAATCATCAAAACAGCTGCCCCCCTGTTCGCGAGGTCCCGTATCAATTTCCAGATTTCAACCTTCGCCTGCACATCAATCCCTCGTGTCGGCTCATCAAATATTATCAATGTCGGGTTGCATAACAGCCATTTTGCAACAACGACTTTCTGCTGATTCCCACCGCTCAAACGGGCTACTTCATGTCCCAACCCCGGAGTCTTCACTCCCAGCGTTTCTATTACCTGCGTGACCTGCTCGTACTCTTCTTTCTTCGTGATAAACCCTGCACGCTGTCGATGACGCATGCTTGCGAGCGCGGTATTTTTTAAAACCGACAAATTCATGATAAGACCTTCTTCTTTCCGATCTTCCGGCACATAGCTCATTCCGTTTTCTATTGCAAAATAGGGTCTGAGAGAACGGACAATGTCACCTTCCAGTGTGATAGAGCCGGTACCATAATGACGGACGCCAAACATCACCTGGGCGAGTTCCGTGCGTCCTGAGCCCATCAAACCGGCTATACCCACAATCTCACCTGAATGAATGCTGAGATTTATGCTATGCAGAATCGGATGCGATGAAAGATTCTCAATTCTGAGTACCTCACGTCCAGTTTCCTTTTTTTCTGGACGAGGGGGGAATTTTTCCATAAATGACTTACTGCCGATCATCATCTGCACAAGTGTACTGCGATTGACTCTGTCAATCGGAAGTGTGTCCACCAATTTCCCATCCTTCAATACGGTAACCTTGTCAGCCAGCGTGAACACCTCTTCGAGTCTATGGGAGATATAGATTACTGCGACTCCCTGCGCTTTCAGTGCTTTCACGACTTTAAAGAGGTTGTCGAGCTCTCTTGTGCCGAGAGTTGCCGAGGGTTCATCCATGATAACAACTTTTGCACGCAAAGAAAGTGCCTTTGCAATCTCGACCATTTGCTGCTGTGCGACGCTGAGACTGCTCACCATTATTCGTGGATTTATATCAACGCCCAGACGATGGAGCACATCCTGGGCCTTTTCAATCAATTCTTTTGATTTCAGTATCCCAAAGGGATGACGCGGCTCACGGCCCAGAAAGACATTTGCCGCAACATTCAGGTCAGGAATGAGATTAAATTCCTGATAAATGATGCTCACTCCCAATCTCTGGGCTTCATAGGGGCTGGTGAAATGCACAGGGGTGCCTTCCAAAAGAACCTGTCCCCTGTCAGGCAAATAGACGCCGGCAAGGATTTTCATCAAGGTGGATTTCCCGGCGCCATTTTGACCGACCAATGTATGCACCTCGCCGGTATTGCACCGGAAGGTCACATTATCAAGCGCCTGTACGCCTCCGAAGGATTTTGATATCTCACGCAGTTCTACGATATAACCGGACATATCGCCTCTTTCCACAGGGGAAATCGAACGCTGGTTGAGTTTTGTGCTCCCCTCAACCAGCGTGATTCAGCGTACCTCTGAAAAATAGTTACTCCCACATGCAACAAAATCTCTCTTCTTTCAAGACGCAATTCGACTTTTACTTGAAAAGCATGGCCGCCACTTCCGGCATTGACTCGGCCCAGTAATCATCAGGCAGGTCCATACGGACATATGTATCAAGGTTTGTATCCGTAATGACCAGATTCGGTACCACATCGTGGTGAGGGACCTGTTCTCCCTGTAGAATTTTTTTTGTAATTTCAACAGATTCATATCCCATGCGCACACTGAAGGTAACTCCAACTGCGGTAAGGTCATTTTCCTTCCACATTTTCAGAAACCTGTTGAAGTCCTCTCCGGTAATGGGAGGTGTACTCATCCCTGCATCCATGAATGCCTCCGCAGCACCAGACCCCTGAAGCCCGCTGTCTGCCCACACCCCGTCTATTTGAGGATATTTTTGAATAAGGGTTTGCATTATTCTCTTTCCCTCAACCGGTGACCAGCTTGTGTACTGCACATCCAGAATCTTGATATTGGGAAATTGAGCGAATACCTCTTTTGCAGCGGCCAGACGATCCTCAGCCGGTGTTGCCCCGGCAAGGCCCGGAAGCATTACCACATTGCCCCTGCCCTGTAATTCAGATGCCAGCCACTGCGCCTGCAATTTCCCCATTTCAGTGCTGGAAGCCTCAACAAAGGTGATGTATTTGTCGCTGCTTATGTTGCGATCCACCGTTATGACAGGGATCCCCTTATCCATCACTTTCTCAACAACGGGTGTTAACGCCTCTGCGGTTGCCGCGCTCACAATTAAAAGGTCAACCCCCTTCGTCACCAAATCCTCAATATCGGCAATTTGTTTTACAGGATCATCATTTGCATTGGTTTCATAGAAGTTCTTTATCAGACCCTGTTTTTTTAACTCCTCGATACCGTATCGCAGGTGGGCGACAAAAGACACACGCCACGAGTTTGAAAGTGACGCGTTGCTGAAGCCAATGTTCCATGGAGCAGATTTTTTGTACTTGGAAGTATTTATCATACGCGTACTGATGTCCGGTGTGTGATACCCCGGGCTTGGCTTCGCAATCTGAACCGCTGGTTTTTCTTCAGCTTTCTTTTCCGGTTCAGCTTTTTCCTTCGTGCCCGCAAATGCAATGCCGAGCACAAGGAAAACACATGCAAAAACCGTTACGATTTGAAAAACTCTTTTCATCTGCAACCTCCTTAAAAATCTATTTTTATTTTCTGGAGAGAAAACCTCTCCTCTTCACACACAGTTGCATCGAACACACACGCTCTTGCTGATTTCAGATATAAGGGCTGCAGCCTATCTCATACTCAACCGCCTGTACATTGCAACAGCACTTATTATAACCAGCCCCTTGACAATACGCTGCATCTCAACATCAAGACCGAGCAGAATGACCAAATTGTATAAAATCGCGAGCATGAGGGAACCTGCGAGTGACCCCCACACGCTCCCTTTGCCGCCGGTCAACACAGAACCACCAATCACAACAGCCGCGATAGAATCGAGTTCATACCCCTGCCCAAGCCAATTGTCGGCGAGACCAATCCAGCCGGTGAGAAGTAACCCCGCAAACCCAGCCCAGAAACTACTTAACACATAGGTTGTTATTTGAACCCTCTCAACTTTCATCCCGGATAAATAGGCGCATTTTCTGTTGCCCCCCACCGCATACACCGATCTCCCCAGAGTTGTGCTGTTGAGAATAATCCATGCGATAAACCCTATCAAGACGCACAACCAGGACGCAACAGGAATTTTGAGAAAAAGATCTCTTCCAAGGAACCGGAGATTCTCAGGGATCGATCCTTTCGGCATACCACCTGAATAAATGAAACGGAATCCCTGAACCATGAGCAGCATCCCGAGTGTTGCGATGAATGGAGGGATTTTTATTTTTGCCACAAGCAGTCCATTCCCAAGACCAATGAGTGTCGCGATTCCAAGACAGAAAAGAGTAATGGGAAGAACGAGTTCATTTTGACCTTCCATCATATTTGCGCTCAGTATGGACATCAATGCCATAACTGATGCCACCGAAAGATCGATGCCGCCGCCGAGAATAACAAAAGTCTGTCCAACTGAAACGATTCCAAGAATCGATGCAAGGCGAATCACATTCAGGATATTCCGTACTTTGATAAATACTGGAGATGCGACGGCTGCAACAATGAAAATGACGATTAAAATCAAATAGATCGATGAGCGCTCAAGAAAGGTATTTCGTTTCACCGGATTGCGGAAAAACGTTACTATATTTCCGGGCAATTGCAGCACGCTGTTATCCTGTGACATGGATCTCCTTTCTCAGCTGTCCATACAGTTGACGATAATCCATTCTATTTTGACGGTCAATCAAACAGTACCGCATCCCTCACATGCCCACCAGCTATTGAGGTGAACTGTGTTATTTTACCACACACAGGCCGCTTATTCAATACCGATCATTCATCCCCCTTCAGAAGATTTCAGCACTGTTTTAAAGCTGAATAGCATAAGAATATCCTTGAAGTATTCAATTTATAACATTTTAAATCTGTAATTATATAGAATAAGTGAAATAATTTTCTCATTTCGAAGGAATTGAATAAATTCAAGAGGGGTCGTGTGCGTTTCGGTCCATATGTGCACGAGAGGAAATCTTTTTCAGAGTTAAGAACATTTTTTCGCAGGGGAGGACACAAATGCAAAACACACGGGTGGGATTTATCTGTTTCGGCGAGGTCAATACCCCGAGACAGATCATTGAGAGAAAATGCGGGGAGGCGAAAAGGCTTCTTGAGGAGAGAGGCATCGAGCTCGTAGCAACGGACCTGGTGAGCGACGATGCCGAAGGAAGAGATGTGGCGAGGGCGATTGATGCGCTTTTGGGAAAGGATTTCGATCTTCTCATTCTGTGCGTTGCAGGATGGATTCCTTCTCATGCGGTGATAAGCGTTGCAGACCCCTTTTCTCATAAACCGATGCTCCTCTGGGGGCTCGCAGGGTGGATGGAGAAGGGAAGGCTTTTGACCACCGCAGACCAGGCCGGAACCTCTGCGCTCCGCAAGAGTTTTGCAGACATGGGGTACCGCTACAAGTATGTGTACAACAGCGTCGATGCCCCTCCCCGTGTTGATGCTGTGGAGGAGTTTGCACGGGCAGCTCGTGCTTCGTCCCTGCTCAGGAGATCGAAGCTTGGAATGATGGGGTTCAGGGACATGAATCTCTACACCACGCTCTATGACGGGGCATCTCTGAGGAGAAAGATAGGCCCTGAGGTCGAGGTGTTTGAGATGCTCGAAATCGTGCAGCGTATGGAACGGCTCGAAAGGCAGGAGATCCAGAGGCTTTTGAATGAGATTAAAAGCAGCTGGACTTTCGAAAAGGAGGCTCAAGATGAGCTTCTCGAAAAAGGGGCGCGGTTCTATCTGGCAATACGGGAGCGAGTGAAGGAGCGGGGGTATCAGGCAGTTTCGCTTATCGACGTGGACGGAATGAAGAAACTGGCAGGCTTTCCCCCTGCCATGATCTTCATGCTGCTTTCTGACAGGGACCGTGTGGCAACCATTCCGGAAAACGATGTTCTCGGAGGTATTACCCAGCTCATGGTCATGTATCTGACTGGCCAGATCGCTGCGTACATGGAATTCTATGAATTCATGACGGACCGCCTGCTTGTTGGAGTGCCTGATTTCGTGCCTTCGGAACTGGTCGAGGGACCTGTGAGAGTTATGCCGACCAGTTTCGGGCAGCTTTCCGGAAGCCTGCTCAACGTGTCACAGGTGAAAACGGGGAGGGTTACCCTCTGCAGGCTCGGGAGCACCGGTGACCGCTACATGATGCACATCCTCACCGGTGAGGCCATCACACCGAGGAAGTGGGAGGAGGTGGGATGGGAGCCCCCCGCACCGCAGCTCCCGGGTCTTGAGATTGTGCTCGATTCTCCGGTGGAGGAGTTTGCCCAGAAGGTGCTCAGCCAGCACTACATCTTGAGCTACGGCGACAATTCAAAAGCGCTCGGGGACCTCTGCGGCCTGCTGGGAGTGGAGATCATTTGAGCTGAAGGAAATGATGAATCAGGCTCTATCTCACTGAAGGTTTGCATGCCTGGCGTTGATCGAGGCTGGTGTTTCATCCCTCTCCCGCGCGATCATGATCACGATGGTGTAGAAGAGCACGTAGATGCTGAGCCCGAAGAGCAGGCCGAGGAGATTCTGATTCTTTGTATCCCCTATTGCTGCGAGGCTCTGAAACTCTCCCCCCTCTGAGTACTCGCGGATTTTCAAAAGCGAATCGGAAAGCTTCGTAAGAGTGGATCCCGGCGTCGAGGTGATCCCGACGACTTTTCCTCCCAACTTCTTTGCTTTCTGCACGAGAGTGATGATGCTCGAGGTTTCACCTGACTGGGAAATCGCCACGAACACATCGTCCTTTTTGAAGGGAGGGTTGATTTCGTCGAACACGGTGTACGCCTCGAGCCCCACATGATTGAGCTTCATGGCAAAGATTCTGCCAAACATGCCTGAGTGTCCGATTCCGAGCACGAAGATTTTGTTTGCCTTCAACAGCGCAGCAACCACCTCTTTTACTTCCGATTCGTCGAGGTCTTTGAATACCCCCTTCGTGTTTTCGTGGAGCTCTTCGAGCATCCGGAGGTACAGCGGATCCATCTTGAATCCTCCCTTCGTGTGTAGTTTTCGCGAATCACTATATGTTGGAAGCCGGCTCGCGAATGCATTCATGCAGATGAAACGTCAGATCTTCTCCAAAGGAGATCACTTTTCCGCGAGTCTCTCTGTATGTTTCTTTATGTGTTTCTCGAACACCTCGAGTACCCGGTCTGCCTGGGTTTCTGAGATCACGAGAGGCGGTTTTATCTTGAGTACGTTTCCCATCCCCTTGAATTTACTCTCACCGAATATCACACCGTCAGCGACCGAGTCCTTTACAATCTGGTGACAGACGTCGTTCGCCATCTCCCTGGTCTTCCTGTTCTTTACGAGCTCTATGCCGATCATCAGCCCTGGCCCACGGATGTCTCCGATGAGCTCATAGATATTCTTCAGCTTCTTCAGCCGGGAGGTGAAGTAATCTCCCATCTTTTTTGCCCTCTCTAGGAGATTTTCCTCTCTGATTACGTCAAGGGTTGCACATGCAGCGGCGAAAGAAACCGGGAAATGCGCGAAGGTGAATGAGTCGGTCGCTGGTTCCGGCGGTTTGAGGGTTTCTTTCTGCATCACACCAGCCAGGGGGAATCCCCCGCCGATCGCTTTTCCGAATGTGAGGATATCGGGATAGACGTTGTAGAGCTCACAGGCGAACATCGCGCCGAGCCTGCCGAAACCTGTCTGGACCTCATCGAAGATCAAAAGAATACCGAACTCGTCGCAGATCTCCCGTATCCGCTTGAGGTATCCCTCGGGAGGTGGAATCATCCCGCCGCTTGCCTGCATCGGCTCGAGAATGAGGGCGATGACAGGCTCAACTCCGCGCTCGAGCATCGTCTTCACGTACTCGGCGCAGAGAATGCCACACTGGGGGTACTCCAGCGTAAAGGGACAGCGGTAGCAGTAGCAGTTCGGGACCCTCACATAGTGCTCCATGTATGGAGCAAAGAGCCTGCTTATCGGATGATAGGGCCAGCTCGCGGCGATGGTTGCCAGGGTTCTCCCCGAATAGTTTTCGAAGGGCGCGAGGAACTTCATGCCGTGAGGGTTGTTGGTAATCGCGAGCTTCAGGGCGGATTCGTTCGCCACAGAACCGTGCAGGCAGAAACTGATCTTTTTCAGGTCAGCAGGTGCGATTTCCCCGAGCTTTTTCAACAGCAGAAGCTTGGGTACAGTTTCGAAACTGGTCCGAACGTGGGTGATTTTCTGGACCTGTTCCGTCACTGCCTCGATCACCTTGGGGTGCCCGACTCCGATATTGTAGGTCCATGCCTGAGAGGTGCAGTCGATGTACTCATTCCCGTGTATGTCCTGTATAACCGATCCCCTGCCACTCTCGATGAGAACGGGGAGCCCCCCTCCCACTGACCCTGACATGAGATACTTTCTTCCTTCTTCTAGGTCTTTCATGCTGACGTTTTCAAACATGATGGATTACTCCTTTTTAATTTTATGGGTGTTTCTCGCGTTATCCCATCCGTGTCATTTCGGGGTCATCACTTCACCTCGATCACTACCTTGAGGCCTTCCTTCTTCATCATTGTCTCCATACCCTTTTTTACTTCGTCAATGGAGAATGTATGTGTGATGAACCTTCCCAGGTTCAGGGAGGGAGCCATTGCAGCCGCTCGATTGAAGTCGTCGATCGTGGCATCGATGCTGCCAGTAATGGTCACTTCCCGGTAATGTATGATGTTTGGATCGAAACAGAGCACACTCCCGTGAGGGAGACCACCGAAAATAAGAAGCCTCCCGTCTTGCTTGATAAGCTTCAATGCATCCGTGATCGCAGCAACAGCAGGCGCTGCTGTTATCACGATGTCGGCTCCGTTCTTTCCCGTAAAATCCCTGGCCTTCTTTTCCCAGTTCGGGCTGTTCAGATCTGTGGCGAGGTCTGCACCGAACCGTGTGGCCTCTTTCAGCCGGTTTTCCACCATGTCGAGTACCGCGACACGTCCGGCTCCGAGCTTTTTCGCAAGCATCATGTGGATGAGACCGATTGGGCCTGCGCCGAACACGAGCACACAATCACCCGGCTGTATATGAAGCCTTCGCAAGCCGTGGAGGCAGCAGCTGAAAGGCTCGATCATCGTACCCTCCAGATCTGAGACGTGATCATCGATTTTTACGAGCGCTCCCCTCTGTACCCCTTTCTCCGGTATGCGCATGTATTCGGCATAGCCTCCGTCACAGGTGCAGCCGAATACCACCACGTTCTCGCAGAGATTTTCCTTACCGGATGTGCAGAACTCGCACTGACCGCATCCATAGATCGGTGCAACCACAACCCTGTCCCCGGCTTGAAATCCATGTACCCTGCTTCCGACCCTTTCCACCACGGCGGTGAGCTCATGTCCGAAGATGACCGGGATCTTGTACCGTTCCTCAATGCCGTTGAAGTAGCTGCGGGCGTCCGAACCGCAGATACCGCAGGCCCGTATCTTTAACAGTATGTCCCCTTCACCGATTCGGGGGATATCGGTAGACTCGACCCGCATGTCCTCCTTTCCTCCGTAGAACAGTGCAGCCTTCATTTTTTCATTCATCGCAGTATCTCCAGAAGAAAAATGAATGTGTCGCTCGCTCCTCGGAGAGCATCCGCGGTCATGGAGAGAGAATATATGTTGAAATTTGTTTGATTCCACCATATAATAACATTACTCTAAGAGAAAATCAACGAATATCGGTTGGTTTTCCAATTTCCGGCTCTATCCGCCGGGTATGTGTGCCGGATATGACCACCGGGTATTCCCGCACAGCCATCCGGGTTTACCCCTCGGGGCTAATTCATGAATATACGTCAGGCCGAGATCATGAGGCTCCTCGAAGAACGGGGGAGAGTCGCAATTTCGGAAATCAAATCGCTCTTTGGTGTGTCCGAGATGACCATCAGACGGGACCTGACTGCTCTTGAGGAAATGGGATATGCGACCAGAATCCATGGGGGAGTGACTGCGAGAAACAGGCTCTTCCTTGAAAGCTCCTTTATCCAGCGTGAGAGGCTACGGGTGGATCAGAAAAAAGCGATTGCCCGAAAGGCGCTCGACCTGGTCGCACCGGGTGAAAACATCATTCTCGATACCGGCTCCACCACACTATATCTCGCTCGCGAGCTGGTTCGGTCGGGGATGGTGCTCACTGTCGCGACTACCTCGCTCGCAGTGGCGAGCACGCTCTTCAACTCGTCGATCGATGTGCTCATTTTCGGTGGATTTCTCAGGCGGGAGATACCGGACCTCATCGGTCCGCTCACGGAAAAAAATCTGCTCGAATTTCATGCGCGCAAGCTCTTCATGGGCTGTGACGGGGTCGTTCCAGAGGAAGGGTTTTACACTTCCGATCTGAACATTTCATCTATTGAAGCAAAGATGGTGAGAAGCGCGGAAAACGTGATCGTGCTGACAGACAGCACGAAGTTTGGGAGAAAGTCTTTTGTGAAGTACGCAGGGATGGATATGGTCGACACTGTCATCACCGACAGCGAAGTTGATAGAACGGTAGCTGAGGAGCTCAAGTCGTACGGCGTAGAGCTGATCATTGCCGAATAGCTGCCTGAGTTCCTTCAATGATACCGTATCAGCAGGAAAATTATCAAATAGAGGGAGGGATTATGAAAACATACGGAGTAGGGATAATCGGAGCCGGGTTCATGGGAAAAACTCACACCTACAATTACGCGAACCTACCGCTCTTCTATGACGGGCTCCTCTTCAAAACAAAGCTGATCGGGATCTGCAACAGAACGCTGAGCAAGGCTGAGCGTCTCAAAGAGGAGTTCGGATATGAGTTTGCCACGAGCGATTACCGTGAACTCCTGAGCAGAAAGGATATCGACATCATAGATGTCTGTACACCGAACAACGTGCACCACGAACAGATTACCGCTGCGCTGGAGGCAGGGAAGCACGTCTACGCGGATAAACCGATCTGCATCACTGACAGTGAGGCAGAAGACATCTCCCACAGGGCGAGGGAATCAGGGGTCATTCACATGACCGCCTTTCACAATAGATTTTTTCCATCCATCATAAAGCTCAAGACGCTCCTGGACGAAGGATTTTTCGGGAAACTGCTCTCTTTCCGGATTGTTTACTACCATTCGAGTAACCTGGACCCGAAGAAGTTCAGGGGTTGGCGACAGAGCATGGAAGAGTCCGGAGGCGGTGTGCTCTACGATATGGGTTCCCACGTGATCGATCTCATCTACCATTTTCTGGGAGAGTACGATCGATTGAGCATGCAGAGCATCATCCTCTATCCCGAGCGCCCCGACGCGGAAGGAAGGATGACAAAGGTCGATACCGAGGACCACGTGCTCATTCAGGCAGTGATGAAGGGGGGCGTGATCGGGACGATGGAGGTATCCAAGGTGATCGTGGGGAGCAACGATGACCTGGATCTGGAGCTCTACGGCACCCTTGGAGCAGCGAAGTTTCAGCTCATGAAGCCCGGCTATCTTCACCTATACGATGCACGGGATCCTGACGAACCTTTCGGCGGGCTGAGAGGATACAAGGCGATTGAAACGCTCAACAAGGACCCCGGATCCAAATCCAACTTTCCCGGTCCCAGGTTTGCGATTGGGTGGCTGCGCGGGCATGTCGGGAGCCAGTACCACTTTTTGAAGTGCGTGCATGAACACAAGCCCGCAGTTCCCACGCTTGCGGACGGCGCCTATATCCAGCGAATCATGAATGCGCTCTACCGTGTGAACAACAGCGGAAGTTGGATTTCGGTGTAAAGGGGTGGTTTCTTCCTTGACAGTTCGGATCGAAGCACGCAGTTGCTTCCCTGCTCAGAATTTTTCCATTTCTTTTTCCAGTGCGAGGAGAAGCTTGGTCGCAGATCCCTGGAGGAACACATCGGTTGTATCGTAGGTAAAACTGGAAGGCTGGGTATTCACCTCGATGATCTTTGCTCCCCGTCGTTTTGCCTCCACCGGTATGAGGGAGGCTGGAAACACCTCACCGGTCGTTCCGACCACGAGCATCACATCGGTGTTCTCGATTGCCTCCTGGACACCGTAGATCGCCTGAAAGGGTATCTCCTCTCCGAAGAATATGATGTCAGGTTTTAGAACCCCCCCGCATTCACATCTGGGAAGCGGTTGGGTGATTTTCTCTTCTGATCTTTCGTACTTTTTATTACAGTGAAGGCATACGAGACACCGCGTGCTCCCGTGGTACTCGATAACGCTCCTGCTGCCTGCAGAGTGATGAAGCCCGTCGATGTTCTGGGTGATGAGGAGCTTTAATATCCCTCTCTGCTCGAGATGGGCGAGCACCTGGTGCGCCGCATTGGGAAGGGCGTTCTTGAAGGTCGCATAGAACAGTTTCTTGATAAGCTCCCAGGATTCTTCCGGATTTGAAACGAAATAGGAGATTTCGAAGAGTCCTGGATCGTACTTGGACCACAGGCCGTTTTCTCCCCTGAAGGGAGGGATGCCGCTCTCCACTGAGATTCCTGCACCCGTGAGGGCAGTGAGATACTCAGATTTCATAATGAGGTCGGCTGCTTCCGAAATACTCTCTTTCATCTGACTCTCCTTCCTCCTTTGGAACGTATGAGTATGATAGTAACGAAAACGGGGAATACTTTCAACATTGATCTCAAGGATTGTTTCTCAAAAACAATCCGCGGGGTTTTCTGGTTTCCGGGAACTGTGGTCTCAGTACATCAGGACGAGTATCTTTTAACCGGATGCAAAATGTATTGAGATGTCTCTCATAATATACTAGAATGTGGGAAAAATTTCCTTTGGAGGCACCGGGTGGAACGAAAGGGTATTTCAGCAGCAGGAAACTTCATCATCGATCATATAAAGGTGGTGGACCTGTGGCCAGAGGAAGGGATGCTCTCGCTGATTCTCGATGAAAGGAGGGCGAGCGGAGGATGCGCCTACAATGTGCTCAAGGACCTCGCACGCCTGAAGACAGGTATACCGCTCAATGCGATTGGGCTCGTGAGCAAGGATGAGGATGGGGAGTTCATGATCAACGACTTGAAGGATCACGGAATCGATATCGCGATGATGAAGGTCATGGAGGGTGTGGGTTCTTCCTATACGGACGTGATGACCGTGAAAAGCACGGGAAACAGAACTTTTTTCCATTATAAAGGTGTGAACAAGTATCTGAGCGGAGAGCACTTTGATCTGGACCGGATCACCACAAAAATTTTTCACATCGGATATATCCTGCTTCTGGACACCCTGGACGGTCCGGACCCGGAATGCGGGACCCTTATGGCGCGGCTTCTGAAGATGGCAAAGGAAAGCGGTCTGAAGACTTCAGTGGACGCGGTGAGCGAGAGCAGCTACCGCTTCGAAAAGATCGTTCAACCGGCTCTCAAATACACAGACTATCTCATTCTCAACGAGATCGAGGCGGGAAGGACCGCGGGGTATGAGATACGGGATGAATCGGGGGGGCTGAATCTCAAGAATCTGAAAGCAACCCTGGAGAAACTGATTGAAAGCGGAGAGAGCGAGCTCGTGTGCATTCACTTTCCCGAGGGAGCCTATGCGGTCAAGAAAGGGGAGAAGCCGCTCTTTGCCCCATCCCACCTGTGCCCCGAAGGTTTCATCGCGAGTACTGTCGGGGCAGGGGATGCCTTCTGTGCCGGTATGCTCTATGGAATCCACGAAGAATGGGATCTGCACAGGACGATGCGGTTTGCGAACGGAATGGCGGCAATGTGTCTGACCGACGTGACGACATCCGGCGGAATGAAGAGCATGGGGGAAACTCTTAGACTCATGGAGGAGCTGCCACTGAGGGATATGATCATTTTTTGATGCAGTGAAAGCTCACCGGCAGCCTGACGGACACCTCTTCGTGGATCGTGTGCAATCCTTTCATGCCCGGATCAGGGACATCAACGACGAAGGGCTGTTCCAGCGTGCCAGCCTCGATCCTGTACCGTGCGATGGGTCCGATGTAAATGTAATTCTGGACACGTCCACGAAAGCT
>Ga0180438_10004774_pt1 | contig 19296 bp, 17 predicted proteins | sample SS_ome_12_FD_132455 | JGI IMG/M metagenome (GOLD analysis project Ga0180438, IMG submission 132455) | Hypersaline lake sediment archaeal communities from the Salton Sea, California, USA - SS_3_D_2 metaG | ecosystem: Environmental > Aquatic > Non-marine Saline and Alkaline > Hypersaline >...
CAGGCGGGCCAGCAGGGAGCAATAACCGTGGCCACCAACATGGCTGGCCGGGGTGTAGATATCTCGCTGGGTCCCGGAGTGGCAGAGCAAGGCGGCCTGCATATCCTCGGCACGGAGCGCCACGAGGCGCGGCGCATCGACAACCAGCTCCGCGGGCGCGCCGGGCGGCAGGGGGACCCGGGCAGCTCCCGCTTCTACGTGTCGCTGGAGGACGATGTGGTGCGGCGCTTCGGCGGCGACCGGGTCAAGGGGCTGATGGAGCGGTTCAACCTGGACGAGGATATCCCCATAGAGCACTCGGTGGTGAATAAGGCCATCGAGGGCGCCCAGACCAAGATCGAGGGCTACCATTTCGATATGCGCAAACACCTGGTGGACTACGACGATGTGGTGAACAAGCACCGCGAGGTGATCTACGACCAGCGCCGCAAGATACTGGAGGGCGCCGACCTGAAGGCCAACATCCAGTCCATGATAGCGGAGGAGATAGGGAACCTCGCCGCCAGCCACTGCACCGGCGACAACGCCGAGGAGTGGGACCTGGAGGGGCTGGTGGGCGCGATGAGCAAGATACTGCCCCTGACACCGGATCTGGATACCGCATCGCTGGCCAATATGAGCCGCGGCGAGATCGAGAAGAAACTGCAGGAGCACGCCGTCCAACTGTACGAGCAGCGGGAGCAGGAGTACGGCCCCGACACCATGCGGATGCTGGAGCGCATGGTGATGCTGCGCACCATCGACAACCTGTGGGTCGAGCACCTGACCGCCATGGAGACCACAAGGCAGGGCATCGGCCTGCACGCGGTGGGCGGCCGCGACCCGCTGATGATGTACAAGCAGGAGGGCCAGGCCACCTTCCGCAGCCTGCTGGCAGGCATCGCCCACGATGTGGTGCATCTGATGTACCGCGTGGGCATCAAGAAGGAGGAGCCGGCACCGCAGAAATCCCCCATGGCGCAGGCGGCACAGCGCAACGAGGCTGCGACGGCCAAGAAGGTGGGGCGCAACGACCCCTGCCCCTGCGGCTCAGGGAAGAAGTACAAGAAGTGCTGCGGGAAATAGGGGAATAAGACAGTAAGTTAGAGAGCAATGCGAAGTATCAACATCTGGCGATTGAATGTTAAGGAAACACAAATAGGTGTGTGTATCCAAGATAAACTTTTCGCGATTGAAACAAAACCAAGAAACCCAGAAATTCAAAGGGGAGATATTCTGCTACTTCAATTAGTCTCTACCGATGCTAAAAAACAGAGCAAGGAAAATTCGAGAGTGGAATATGCTCTTGTGTTTGACCATTATGAAGAAGACTATAATGGAATAATAAGTAATCATTACTGGCCACAAGCTGAAAGAACGTGGCGGTGGATTTTACATTGTAGTGGCATAATAACAACCGCTCCGTTTTCTCTAGAAAATCTAAATCTCTATCATGATTATGCAGGGCAAACTAATCCGAAACACATAAAACCTGAGGACGTAGATAAAATTCTCCCATTTATCTTGAGTTACGGAAGAGCGGAGGAAATTGGACCAAAGGTGCATCGTATTCTAGAAGAATCTTCCTCAAAAGAATACGCGCTTTGGTCAATAATCAATAACAACGATAGAATAGTTGAAAGTTCTCAAGCAGAAGTGGAATGGGAAATAGTTCCAGAGGTCAAACGAATTAAGCGTAATCCTGAATTACCCTGTCTATTAAAAGAACTTTATGGGTTCAGGTGTCAAGTTTGCGGCTTCGACTTCAAACCTCGCTATGGCGTTCCTTATTCTGAAACTCACCACGTCATCTGGATGTCCCGCGGGGGTGTTGACCACAGCAACAATATTGTTGTTGTTTGCCCTAACCACCATAGAATAATCCACAATACTAATCCTGAATTCGACAGATCTGAACTCGCCTTTGTTTATCCTAATGGTCTACATGAGTCTCTTCAGCTTAAAAACCACTTGAAAGATGTCGCTTTACTCAAGAAAATCGAAGATTTATCTATTATTCGCGCTCAGCGAATCGGTGTCGAGATGAAATAAATGACTAACATCGAGATCGCCAAAATCTTTCACGAGCTGGCGGACCTGCTGGAGCTGAAGGGAGAGAACCAGTTCAAGGTCCGCGCCTACCGCGAGGCATCACGCACCTTCAAACAACTGCCGCGGGAGGTGGCAGACATGCTGCGGGACGGGGAGAACGTGGAGGAGATACCGGGGATAGGCGAAGCCATCGCCAAGAAGATCACCGAGATGGTGGATACCGGACGACTCAGGCTGCACGACGAGCTGCGCGCCGAGTTCCCCGAAGGCATCCTCGATATGCTGTCGATACCCGGCATCGGGCCTAAGATGGCGATGCGCCTGCATGCCGAGCTGGGGGTGGGCAGCGTCAGCGAGCTGGAGGCCGCCATCCGCGACGGGCGGGTGGCCGGCATGCCCCGCATGGGAGGGAAGGCGGCGCAGCGGATGCTGAGCCAGATCAACTCGGCACGGGCCAAGGGGCACGCCTGCTAGCGAGGTCGATATGGGCGGTGAGTTGCAACCGTTGGGCGAGACCGGCGTATCGAGCGAGAACCAGGCGATCCGCCACTTCCGCGAAGCCGTGCTCCACGGCAAACACTGGTACCTCGCCCTGCTGGAGGCTGTAGGCCAGTGGGACCTGACCGAAGAGACTTATAAAGGCAGAGACTACCGCTACCTTATCGCCAACGAGGCCTTCGACTGGCTGCTGCTCGCCGAGCGCATACTGGACGAGGCGGGCTACCTGGCTCCGGAGGAGGAGACGGTCGAGTTGCTGTTCCACGGCAGGCCGCCCATCGAGACCGCAGAGGAGGAATTCTGCAGCCTCCTCGGCGAGGCCAAGTACCGCGCACACCTTAATTTCTTCTACGGGGTCACGGTTGAGGAGGCGCTGATAACGGCGGTGGAGGAAGAGGCGCGCAAGGAGCACCGGGCCAGCCCCTTCAGCGAGAACGGGCATCCCGGGGAGGAATCGTACCAGCGCATCTACGGCAGCTCCTTCAACGATCTTCTCAAGAGGTACAGGAAAGAGAAGGGCTGCTCCATGCGTCAATCGATGGGCTTGAGCGAAAGCAAGGAGTTCACGTACTGGCTGTTCAAGTACCGGCTGAACAACAGCGATAAGGCGCGCATCGCCAGCGACACCAGGAAGGCGCTGAACGAGTTGAGCCGACAGAGGGGTACGGGAGTAGAGCTTTAGATATTGGTTTGCCCCAACAAGTCGGGCAATGACGGGTGTGGTACGCGATATGCGTCATCATCCGGCTTGACCGGGTGATCCAGAACAATCGTAGAACGTACTGGTTTGCCCGAGCAAGTCGGGCGATGACAGAAGGAAAGTGGTGCAGTCCGCCGCAGGCGGGTTTCCTGCCGGGGTTTCAGGGGTGCCCCCTATATTTTTTAAATTCCCCTCAGTCAGCGTTAAGGAGAATCATGCACGACCTGTACTTGGAAGATATCCACGTCGGTGAAAAGATCATCGTGGGGCAGCACGTTGCCGATAAGGAGGGCATGATCGAGTTCGCCCGCCAGTGGGACCCGCAGGTGTTCCACCTGGATGAGGCGGCGGCGGGAACGCATCACGACGGCCTCCTTGCCTCCTCCAACTATACCATGTGCGTCGTCACCAGGGTGATCGGCCTCAACTGGAACATCAGAACCTTCGGCGTCATGGAGTACAAGGAGATACAGGTGCATGCGCCCGTGCGCCCGGGAGACGTCCTCACCGTGAGCATGGAGTGGGTGGACAAGCGCGCTTCGCGCAGCAAGCCCGACCGCGGCGTGGTCCTTTCGCGAATCGAGGTCCGCAACCAGTGCGACGAGCTGGCGCTCAGCTACATATCCACGATAATGATGATGAAGCGTGGGGACGCGTAATAGGGGAGGAGAGTAAAACGTCATCACACGGCTTGACCGGGTGATCCAGCGAGGGGGCAAACGACTCGGGGGAGGGGTTACTTAGGCTTGTACGCCTTCACCGTGATGCTGGCGATAGGAGCACCCACAGCGCGGGCAGCGTCCCCCTTGTTACGATCCAGAACGGCGTCTTGCTTCTCCAGGCCAACGAATCCGGCAGACCGAATCCGCTCCAGGTAATCATCTTCCTTTAAGGCGCCGGCCACGCACCCGGCCCACTGCACCAGGTCATCCCGTACCGACTGCGGGAGTTCGCCGTGGGTAACGATGTCGGAGACGCATATCCGTCCGCCCGGTTTCAAGGCTCGATAGGCCTCACGGAACACAGCGTCCTTATCCGTCGACAGGTTCACCACACAGTTGGAGATCACCACATCTACCGAATCTCTGTCGACGGGCATATGCTCCATCTCGCCCAGCCGGAACTCGACGTTGCCCAGCGACAACTGCTCAGCGTTAGCCCTTGCCAGCCGTATCATCTCCGGAGTCATGTCCAGCCCGATGACCCTGCCCTGCGGGCCGACCCGCTTCGCCGCTAGGAAGCAATCGAGTCCGCCGCCACTTCCCAGGTCGAGAACCACCTCTCCCTCCTGCAGCTCGGACAGGGCGATAGGATTACCACACCCCAGCGAAGGTATATTCGCCGCTATGGATTCAAGCTCACCCCTCGAATACAGCATCTGAGCACGAGTCCCGGTACCGGAACACCCGCAGCCGCAGCTCGACGACTCGGAAGGCGATGAACCACAGCAGGATGAAGCGTGCTGCTTAGCCAGTTCGGAATACAGTCCGCGGACCGCCTCTTTAATATCCTTCGAACGCTCTGTCCCCATTACATACCTCCATATCGATTCCTTTTAGACAAGCTCGGCCAGCCTCTCCCGAAGCCGGGCAGCCCTGTCCCGCTGAACCGCCAGCCGCTCCCGCTCCTTTTCCACCACGTGCTGCGGCGCCCGGGAGAGGAATTTATCGTCTTTAAGCCTGATTTCGAGGCGGGCGATATCGGCCTGATTTTCCGCGATCTCCCTCTCCAGCCGCATCCTCTCCGCATCCAAGTCGACCATGCCCGCCATCGGCAGTATGACCTCCGCCCCTTTCAGGACGATCGTTTTGCAGTTGTCCGGCCTGCCGTCGCCGGTGCCGATAACGGTCAGCGGCTTCACCCGCGCCAGTGCCTCGATGGCCTGGGCCTGAGCCTCGATAGCGGGCCTGGCATCATCTGCGGCCAGCAGGGCTTCGATCCATTTCGACGGCTCTACCTTGAACTCGGCACGCGTGTTGCGGATCGCCCGCACCACATCGATGACCACCTCCATGGCACTCTCCGCGGCGTCATCCAGAGCAGGCCCGTCAGCGACAGGGTAGGGGGCCATCATGATCGATCCCCCCATATCCCGGTCGATATGCCCCTTCAGGTTCTGCCATATCTCCTCGGTGATGAATGGCATGAAGGGGTGCAGCAGGCGCAGCGAGGTCTCCAGAACGTTCACCAGCACCGGCAACGGGGGGTTCTCACCCTGCAATCGCAGCTTGGCTATCTCGATATACCAGTCGCAGAACTCTCCCCAGACGAAATCGTGCACCTGGCGCTGCGCCTCGCCGAAATGGAAATCCCCCATCAGCTGATGCACATCAGCGATCAGCCGGTTCATGCGGCTCAGTATCCAGCGGTCCTCCAGCGCCAGCCCATCGGGCGAAGGCTTGTCCGAGACTTTCTCGCTGATATTGCCCAGTATGAACCGCGACGCGTTCCACAGCTTGTTGGCGAAGTTGCGGGCGGCCTCCATCTTATCCGTGCTCAGCCGGATGTCGTTGCCCGGTGAGCTGCCGGTGGAGAGCGCGTGTCGCAGGGCATCGGTGCCGTACTGGTCGATCAGCTTGAGCGGGTTGAGCACATTGCCCTTGACCTTGCTCATCTTCTCACCCTTATCGTCGCGGATCAGGCCGTGCAGGTACACGGTATGGAACGGTATCTCGCCGGTGTTTTCCAGCCCCATCATGATCATCCGAGCCACCCAGAAGAACAGGATGTCATAGCCCGTCTCCATCACCGATGTGGGATAGAAATAGCCCAGGTCTTCGGTATCATCAGGCCACCCCAGCGTGGAGTGGGGCCACAGCGCCGAGCTGAACCAAGTGTCGAGCACATCGGGGTCCTGCTCCAGCTTGGACGAGCCGCATTTGGTACACCCGCCCGGGTCATCGACGCTGACGATGACTTCGCCGCAGTCGCCGCAGTACCACACCGGTATGCGGTGGCCCCACCACAGCTGGCGGCTGATGCACCAGTCCTTGATGTTCTCCAGCCAGTTGAGGTACACCTTGGTGAAGCGCTCGGGGATTATCCTGATGCGTCCGTCGGTCACCGCATCTATTGCCGGTATCGCCAGCGCGGCTATCCTGACGAACCACTGCTGGCTGACCCACGGCTCGACGGCGGTTCCGCAGCGGCAGCAGTGGCCCACCGAGTGCTGGTGCGGCTCCACCTTCACCAGCAGCCCCTCGCTCTCCAGCCGGGCGACCAGCTGCTCACGGCAGGCGTAGCGGTCGGCTTTATCATAGGGGCCCGCATTCTGGTTCATCGTCCCGTCGGGGTTAAGGATATTGACCGTCGGCAGGCCGTGCGCCTGACCCACCTCGAAGTCCACCGGGTCGTGCGCCGGCGTTATCTTGACCGCGCCGGTGCCGAAGGCAGGGTCGACCGCATCGTCGGCGATTATCGGTATCTCCCTGCCGATGACCGGCAGTATCGCCGTCTTGCCGACCACACCCTTGTGTCGTTTATCCTGCGGGTTGACCGCCACTGCGGTATCGCCGAGTATGGTCTCGGGGCGCGTGGTGGCCACGGTGATGAAGTCATCGCCGCCTTTCAGGTGATAGCGAACGTACCAGAAGTGGCCAGGCGTATCCCGGTACTCCACCTCCAGGTCGGAGATGGCGGTCACGCAGCGCGGGCACCAGTTGATGATCCGCTCCCCGCGGTAGATCAGACCCTTATGATATAAACGTGCGAATGTGGTGCGAACCGCCCGCGACGGGCCCTCGTCCATGGTGAAGCGCTCCCGGCTCCAGTCGCAGGAGGTGCCCAGGCGCTTGTGCTGCTCCGCGATGTTGTGCCCGTATTTGCGCTTCCACTCCCACACCCGCTCCAGGAACTTATCACGACCCAGCGCCTGCTTGGTGGTACCCTCCCTGGCCAGCGCCTGCTCAACAACGAACTGCGTGGCGATGCCGGCATGGTCCATTCCGGGCAGCCACAGGGTAGGTTCGCCCTTCATGCGGTGCCATCGCGCCATGATGTCTTCAAGCGTGGCGGTGAGAGCGTGGCCCAGGTGCAACTCCCCGGTGATGTTCGGCGGGGGCATAATGATTACGAAGGGCTGCTTCTGGCGGTCGATGGCGGGGGTGAAGTAACCCCGGTCCATCCAGAATTGATACCACCTAGTCTCTACTGTATGCGGATCGTACGCTTTGGGTATCTCTGACAGGTTGCGGCTCATCTGCTCGCTTTTTTCTTGCCTTTAGATTTTACGGGCTCCGTCTTCGGCAGCAGCGCCACCACCCGGTCCAGTATCCTGTCGGCCACCTCCGATTTGGGCAACAGGGGCAATTTTTTTACCTTGTCATCACGGTCGATGAGCACCACCTTATTGGTCTCCGCATCGAATCCGCTGCCGGCGACAGTGATATCGTTGGCCACGATAAGGTCTAGGTTCTTGCTGTGAAGCTTGGACTTGGCGTTCTTCACCAGGCTCTCGCTCTCCGCAGCGAACCCCACCCGGATACACTTGCCCTGCACCTCGCTCAGTATGTCCGGGTTCTCCGCCAGCTCCAAACTGAAGGCCTCCGCCCCCTTCTTGATCTTCGCCCGCGCCGCCTCCTTGGGACGGTAGTCCGCGGGGGCAGCGGCCATGATGATGGCATCGGCACCGGCGGCAGCCTCCACAAAGGCGTCCCGCATCTGGATGGCGGTCTGCACATTGAACAGCTTTACACCTACCGGCGGTATGAGCGCAGTGGGGGCGCTGACCAGCACCACCTCGGCACCGCGGTCGCGAGCCGCCTCAGCGATGGCATACCCCATCCTGCCCGAAGAGCGATTGGTGATGTGCCGCACCGGATCCAGAGGCTCCTGCGTCCCGCCGGCGCTGACCACCACCTTCCTGCCCGCCAGATCGCCACCCCGCCCCAGTATCTGATGCACCATGCCCCGTATCTCGTCGACATCGGAGAAGCGGCCGGCTCCCCAACCACCGGAGGCCAGGCGCCCTACGGACGGGCCAACGAAATCGATATCACGTGCCTCGAGCCTGGCGATATTCTCCTGAGTGATACGATTCTCATACATATTGGTGTGCATCGCCGGGGCAATGAGCACCGGCGCCCTGGAGGCCAGCACGGTGCAGGTCAATACATCGTCGGCGATCCCCATCGCCAGCTTGGCGATGATGTTCGCTGTTGACGGAGCGATCACTACCAGGTCGGCCTGCTCGGCCAGTGATATGTGCCAGTCGCGCTGCCCCGAATGCGGTCCGAACATACCGGTGACAACGGGCTGATCCGTCACCCGTTGAAAGCTCAGCGGCCTGACGAACTCCTGAGCCGATTCGGTCATCACCACGATGACACGCGCCCCATCCTGGGTGAGCTTGCTGGCCAGGTCCACCGCCTTGTAAACGGCGATACTGCCGGTCACCCCCAGCACTATGGTCTTATCTCTGACCATATCACTTCTCCTCCCGATTCATCTCATGAATCAGCCGCAATCCGATGAGCGTTAGATGCATGTTCACCATATCTATCTTTTTCGTCTGAGGCGCGATCACTCGGGCCAGCCCGCCGGTGGCCACCACATAGGCATCGCCCCCCAGTTCTTTCTTCATGCGAGCCACCAGGCTCTCGATAAGCCCAACGTAGCCGAATATTATTCCCGACTGCATAGCGCTGACGCTGTTCTTGCCGATGGCGTTCTCGGGCGGCACCAGTTCCACCCGCGGCAGTTTGGATGCGCGCTCGAACAGCGCCTCCGCCGAGATGAGGATGCCGGGGGCGATCGAGCCTCCCAGATAATCCCCCTCCTTGGAGACCGCGTCGAAGGTGGTCGCCGTGCCGAAGTCGATAACGATAACCGGCTTGCCGTAGAGATGGTGCGCCGCCGCCGAGTTCACCACCCGGTCGGCGCCCACCTCGCGGGGGTTATCGGTGCAGATGCGGACGCCGGTCTTGACCCCCGGTCCCACAACCAGCGGGGGAGTCTTCAGATAGCGCTGGCATAGCCTCTCGATGATGGTCAGCAGCGGCGGCACCACACAGGCCACGCTGATGTGATCGATGTCTGATAGCTCGAGCCCCTCTTTCGGTAACAGGTTGCTGAGGAGGACATCGTACTCATCCGCCGTCTTGTTGAGATCGGTGGCGATATTCCAGGTGGCACGCAGGGTCTCTCCCTCGAAGATGCCGAGGGCAATGTTGGTGTTCCCTACATCTATGGTGAGTAACACTTCAGCCTTCCTTGATATTCTTAATCGCCCGGGGCAGGACCGGCAGCAGATCGCCGGCCACCATGCCGGCATCGCCCATCTCCTCCCGCACCATCTACCCAACAACACCGTGGAGGTAAACCCCGCAGGCGGCAGCGGCGGAATAGGGCAGCCCCTGCGCCAGCAGCCCGGCGATAATCCCGGCAAGCACATCCCCCGTGCCCGCCGATGCCAGTCCGGCATTTGTTGACGAGCTGACCATGGCGCTGCCGTCAGGCGAGGACACCACGGTATGAGCCCCCTTCAGCACCACCGTCTTTCGCCACTCCTTGGCCGCGCCCCGCGCCACTTGGAGCCTGTCCTTGCAGTTCTCACCGACGGGGTGCTTGGTGAGCCTTTTCATCTCCCCCGGATGGGGGGTAAGTACGGCATCTCGCTCCAGCATCCGCCACCAGTGCGCAGTCTGCGACATGGCATTGAGGGCGTCTGCGTCCAGCACCAGCGCCGGGGAGAGCGACGGGGGCATCTCCATCAACGAGGCCATTACGAAGGACTGCACCTCGGGATGCTGGCTCAACCCGCACCCCATAAGCAGAACATCATAGTCTATCAGCCGCTCGTGTAGCACCTTTGACGCCCCACCGCCGATGAACCCCGGCGTGGACTCGGGCAGGGGCGCATAGGTAACCTCGGTCAGCTTCGCCGCCAGGATCGGCTGGAGGCTGCGGGCGCAGGCCAGCGTGACCAGCCCGGCACCGACCCTCATCGCCGCTTCGCAGGCAAGATAAGCCGCCCCGATGTAATTGATCGACCCGGCGCAGACCAGCACCTTCCCGAAGCTCCCTTTGTGCGCCCCCCCGGATCTGGCGGGCAGCATTGTCCTCACATAATTATCGGTGATCAGCTCGGTGGCGACACCGGCAGCCAGGTCTGACGGTATGCCGATATCGGCAACCACCAGGTCGCCGGCAAGGTCGCGCCCGGGGAAAGAGAACAGCCCTACCTTGGGGTATCCCAGCGTGACCGTCAGGTCTGCGGCGAGGCATACCGGGTCAGCATCCCCGGTATCGGCATCCAGCCCGGAGGGCAGGTCTACCGCCACCACGTCCGGACCATGGTGATGGCCCTTGACCGCCCACACCCGGGTGATGATATCCTTGATTACCCCTTCCAGTGGACGCAGCTTGCCGGTACCGAATATGGCATCGATGACCACATCGCAGGAAGCGAGTATCTTGTCCAGCGCTTCAAAACCCTTGTCCTCGTCCGCGACGGTGACCGCTATCCCGCGTTCTACCACTATGCCATAGTTCGAATCGTCCTCCTTGCGCCGGCGGCAGAGGTAGACGTTCAGCCTCGCTCCCCAGTCGTGGAGGTGCCGCGCCGCGACCAGGCCATCGCCGCCGTTGTTGCCCGGGCCCACCAGAACTACGATTTCCCGGCCCACAGCACCGCCTAGCCACTCGTTCACCTGCTGGGCGATAGCCAAGCCCGCGTTCTCCATCAACACCGATGGCGGCACCCCCCGCTTGTCGCAGCGGCGTTCGAGCTCCACCATCTCCTTCACGGTAACTATCTTCAATCGCTTCCCCCGATGACCGTAGCGAGGGCGTAGTCCCTCGAATGGGAAAGGCTGATAGCCACCTCTCCCAGCCCCAGCTCCTCGGCCCTGCGCCGCGCCCCGCCGTAGAGATGCACCAGCGGCTTGCCGTCGGGATTTGGCAAAACCTCGATCTCCCTCCAGCCGACCCCCTTGATACCGGTGCCCAGGGCCTTCATCACCGCCTCCTTAGCGGCGAAGCGGGCAGCCAGTTCGGGGATACGGTTGCGGCAGTGATCGCGCTCCGCATCGGTATAGACCCGCTTGAAGAAACGCTCGCCCCAGCGGGCGGCCGCCGCCTCGATACGGTCGATCTCTACCAGATCAACGCCAAGATGATACATAAACGACCCAGCCATAGTATATCACATTCTAACACCACTCAAAATATTCTCCCGGGCAGCTATGGCTAGAGAAAAAAATCACAATGTTATTGATTTTCGCTGCAAGTCATGGTATAATCACCACTTGGGCTTAAGTCCCAATTGCATATGATATACGTGTCCCTGATCAGTTACACCCCTGATCCCGAGCGCACGAACGCCGCTGCTATTCGTATTTCCACTTCACCTGTCAGCGCCACCGCGATTACCATGAAGACCATGGCGGAGACCACCTTTCAACCGTTAAATATCTACAATTGGCCCGAAATATCTGGATCGACAATACCCGCTTCACCCCTCACGTCCATGGTGGAAGCCGAGTAAAAACAGCGAATAGGGAGTAGAAAGGAGTTTACATAAAATGACTGCACAGATCATCAAAGGGGCTGAGATAGCAAAGGAGATCCGTGCCGAGTTGAAAACCAAGGTGGATGAACTGAAGGAGAAGGGCATAACCCCCGGCCTGTTCATCATCCGCGTAGGGGAGGACCCGGCCTCTGTTTCCTACGTCACCGCCAAAACCAAGGCCAGCGAGGAACTCGGTATCATGTCCGAGACCCTGGTATACCCCGAGGACACCAAGGAAGATGTGATTCTCGCCAAGATCGAGGAACTCAACAAGGACCCCAAATGGAACGGCATGCTGGTTCAGTTGCCCCTGCCAAAGCACATCGACGAGGATAAGGTGCTCAATCTCATCGACCCGAGGAAAGACGTGGACGGCTTTCACCCGGTCAATGTGGGCAAGCTTCTGATCGGCGACCCGTACTTCATGCCCTGCACCCCGCACGGCGTGCAGGAGCTGCTGGTGCGCAGCGGCAACGACCCCAGCGGCAAGCATGTGGTGGTATGCGGGCGCAGCAACATAGTGGGCAAGCCGGTGATGGCCATCCTCATCCAGAAGAAGTCGGGTGCCAATGCCACAGTCACCATGGTGCACACCGGCACGAAGAACATGTCGGAGATAACGAAACAGGCAGATATCATCATCGCCGCCATGGGCAAAGCCAAGGCGATAACAGCGGATATGGTGAAGGACGGCGTTGTGGTCATCGATGTCGGGGTCAACCAGGTAGGCACGGCTGCCGACGGCAAGCGGATACTGGTGGGCGACACCGATTTCGAGGCCATTAAAGAGAAGGCCAAGGCGATTACCCCGGTGCCCGGAGGCGTCGGGCCGATGACCGTAACCATGCTCATGATGAATACCGTTCGGGCTGCTGAGATGCAGGCGGCATCTAAAAAATAAAGGAAGAAATCGAAGGGAGGTCATAAGACAAACATGGCAGACGACAAGAAGAAAGCAGAAGATCAACAGAAGGACATGCTCGAGTACAGATCGGTCGATATGATGAACTATCCCACTGAGGCCGGGTTCGAAGAGTACCTGTTCGATTGGGAAGAGTTCAAGATCATGGCCCGGGCCACATTCAAGACCCAGTTCGGCGGCGTGCCGCCCACAAGGGAGCAGTTCAAGAAGATCAAGGAGCAGGGCTTCATGCCGGGACATAGTAGCCCCGAGGCGCTGGTGAAAACCATGGACGAGACGGGTTTCGATTACGTGGTGATCACCGACGTCAAGATGTGGTCATACCACTTCCACCACCAGATTATCATGGAGTATCCCCACGAGGACATCTACAAGATGGTGAAGAAGAGCAAAGGCAGGATAGTCGGCGGCGCCAGCTACAATCCGTTCCGCATCGACAAGAGCATCGAGGAGATAAACAAGGCGGTCAAGGAGTACGGCTTCAAGTACGTTTACATGCACCCCATCACCTTCGGTCTCGCCCCGTCGGATGCCAAGCTGTATCCGCTCTACGCCAAGTGCAGCGAGCTGGGTATCCCCGTAGGCATGCAGGTAGGCCATTCTGCGGAGCCCCTGCCCAGCTGGGTGGGCCACCCTATGGAGGTGGACAAGGTCGCCATCGACTTCCCCAACCTGAAGATCAACATGTCGCACACCGGATACCCCTGGGTTGACGAATGGTGCTCCATGATCTTCCGCCATCCCAACGTATACGGCGATATCTCGGCTTACAACCCGCGCAACCTGACCGCCGAGACGGTCAAATTCATGGACAGCAGCCGCGGCCGCGAGAAGGTCATGTTCGGCTCCAACAGCTACGGTCTGAAGCTGACAAAGGGGCAATTCCTCGATCTGCCGATCAGGGATGAGACCAAGCGCCGGGTGCTGGGAGAGAACGCCAAGGAGTTCCTCGGCCTTAATAAGAAATAGGATTCCGCTCCAAGCGAGCGTAAAAAAACAAGGAGATTTATATATGGCATATGATGCAGTAAAAATGAAAGACTGGCAGATTTCGGAAGCTGCCGAGGCCAACATGCCGACCCCCGACGAGTGGCGGGAGAAGCTGGGTCTGGAGAAGGACGAGATCATCCCCTACGGGCGAACCCCCAGGCTCGACTTCATCAAGATCATGGACCGTCTCAAGGACAGGCCCGACGGGAAATACATCGAGGTTACCGCCATCACCCCCACCCCGCTGGGGGAGGGTAAGAGCACCACATCCTGCGGCCTGATGGAGGGCATGGGCAAGCGCGGCCTCAATGTAGGCGGCGCCCTGCGACAGCCCTCAGGCGGCCCCACGATGAACGTCAAGGGCACCGCTGCCGGCGGCGGCAACGCGCTGCTGATCCCCATGACCGAGTTCTCCATGGGGCTCACCGGGGACATCAACGACATCATGAACGCCCACAACCTGGCGATGGTGGCCGTTACCGCGAGGATGCAGCACGAGCGCAACTACAACGACGAACAACTGCAGCGGCTCACCGGCATGCGCCGGTTCGATATCGACCCTACCCGGGTGGAGATGGGCTGGATCATGGACTTCTGCGCCCAGAGCCTGCGCAATATCGTCATCGGCCTCGGCGGGCGCATGGATGGTTTCACCATGCAGTCCAAGTTCGGCATCGCGGTCAGCTCCGAGCTGATGGCCATGCTGTCCATAGTGAGGGACCTCGCCGACCTGCGGGAGCGGATGGACAACATCACCGTGGCCTTCGACAAGAGCGGTAAGGCCGTCACCACCGGCGACCTGGAGGTGGGCGGTGCGATGACCGCCTGGATGCGCAACACCATCAACCCGACACTGATGTGCACGGTGGAGTACCAGCCCTGCATGGTTCACGCCGGACCCTTCGCCAACATAGCTGTAGGGCAGTCGTCCATCATCGCCGACCGCATCGGCCTGAAGATGTTCGACTACCACGTAACCGAGAGCGGTTTCGCCGCCGACATCGGCTTCGAGAAGTTCTGGAACGTCAAGTGCCGGCTCAGCGGTCTCAAGCCGCATGTCTCGGTGCTCACCAGCACCATCCGCGCCCTCAAGATGCACGGCGGCGGCCCCAAGGTGGTGGCCGGCAAGGCGTTGCCCGATGAGTACACAAAGGAGAACCTGGAGCTCCTAGAGAAGGGCCTGGCCAATATGGTGCACCACATCAACACCATCAGGACCTCCGGTATCAACCCGGTGGTGTGCGTCAACTGCTTCCACACCGACACCAAGGACGAGATCGCCATGGTGCGGAAGGCAGCCGAGGACGCGGGGGCCCGCTGCGCCGTGTCCACGCACTGGGCCGATGGCGGCGATGGCGCACTTGAGCTGGCCGACGTGGTCAAGGAGGCCTGCGACGAGGAGAACGAGTTCAAGTTCCTCTATCCGCTGGAAACGAAGCTGAGGGATCGGGTGGAGAAGATCGCCAAGGTGGTCTACGGGGCCGACGGCGTTTCCTGGACACCGGAGGCGACGGAGAAGGCCAAGATGCTGGAGAGCGATCCCAAGTACGACGATTACACCACCATGATGGTCAAGACCCACCTCAGCCTGAGCCACGACCCGGTGCTGAAGGGCGTCCCCAAAGGGTGGACCCTTCCCGTCCGCGACGTGCTCATCTACTCCGGCGCCAAGTTCCTCTGCCCCTGCGCCGGCACCATCACCCTGATGCCCGGAACCAGTTCCAACCCGGCATTCAGGAAGGTGGACGTGGACACCAAGACCGGCAAGGTCTCAGGGTTGTTCTAGTCCGACGACAATTAGAGGTAAAAGGGCGGCGCAATGCGCCGCCCTTTATTATTCATCGACAGCGGTCCGCAACCGCTTTATAATTGCTCTCATGAAGACCAGCGACTTCGAATATCTTTTACCGCCGGAGCTCATCGCCCAGACGCCGGCGGAGCCCCGCGACAGCTCACGGCTGATGGTGCTGTCGCGAGCCGAGAGCTCGATAACGCACCGCTGTTTCTCCGAGCTGGGCGAGCTGCTCCAAAGTGGCGACGTGCTGGTGTTCAACGACAGCCGCGTCCTTCCCGCACGGCTCATCGGGCGCAAGGCCGACACCGGGGGCAAGGTGGAACTGCTGCTGCTGCGCCGACTGGAGCCGGGGCTGTGGGAAGCACTCTGCAGGCCGTCCCGCAGCATACGGGAGGGTACTCAGCTCACGTTCGACGGTCTCAACGGCGAGATAGTTGAACGCAGGCAGGGAGCCCTCAGGGTGGTCCGCTTCTCGGATGAGGCCGCCCTGGAGCGGGCAGGGCAGGTGCCCCTGCCTCCCTATATCCACCGGCCGCTGGATGACCCGGAGCGCTACCAGACGGTCTACGCGCGGGTACAGGGCAGCGCCGCCGCCCCCACCGCCGGGCTGCACTTCACCGCTGAGCTGTTAGAACGTCTCGCGGGCAAACGAGTTGAGTTTGCTTTTGTCACCCTACACGTGGGACTGGACACATTTGTGCCGGTGCGGGAGGACGACCCCCGCGAGCACAGGATACACAGCGAATACGGCGAAATCGCGCCCGAGGTAGCAGACGCGCTGAGCGAGGCCAAATCGGAGGGACGCCGCATCATCGGCGTGGGCACCACCACCGCCAGGCTGCTGGAACAAGCCGCAGCCGATAGCGACCGGATCGAGCCCTTCGCCGGCTGGACCGACCTGCTCATCCTGCCCGGACTCCGCTTCCGTGCGCTCGATGGGATGATAACCAACTTCCACCTGCCGCGCACCACGCTGATCATGCTGGTATCCGCATTCGCCGGACGCGATTTCATCATGCGTGCATATCAAGAAGCGATCGATCAGGATTACCGCTTCTACAGCTTCGGAGATGCCATGTTAATCATCTGATGCGGCAGCTTGCAATACGGTGTGCTGTAGGGTTATCATCATAAGGCACATCTTGATAAGGGACGGAAGGACGAATGCGTTATCGAGGTTACCAGCGATTCTCTGAAACGTATATCCTGATTATCATCGCCGTATGCCTCGTACTGTTCATCGCCAGCGAGGTCAGAGATGAGCTCGTCGGCATCCTCGGCTTAATGCCGGCCACCTGGACATCGGAGCCATGGACTATCCTCACCAGCATCTTCATGCACAGCGGCATCCTGCACATCCTGTTCAACATGCTGGCGCTGTACTTCCTCGGCAGATACCTGTGCACGTTCATCGGGGACAGGTGGTTCCTGATCATCTATTTCATCGGAGGCATAGTCGGCAGCTTCTTCTTCATACTCCTCGGCCCGCAGAATGCGACCGTGGTGGGGGCATCCGGGGCTATCTTTGCCATCGGAGGGGCGCTGGCCATCACTGTGCCGCAGATGAAGGTCATCATGTTCCCCATACCGGTGCCGATGCCGTTATGGGTAGCCATCATCGGGGGCTTCATAATAATATCGTTCCTGCCCGGTGTAGCGTGGGAGGCACACCTCGGCGGCCTGTTAACGGGGCTGGCCACAGGTTACTACCTGAGGAGGAAGGGCCCCCGGCGCATAATCATCTAGCCAGGAGGCAAATCGGCGATAACTCCTACGATATTCGAATAAGGCGCAACTGCGAAGACCATTCATGTTGACAATACGTTCCAAGCTGTGCTATGATTGTGAAAGAATTAACAAAGCAAGCAGCAAGATAATGAATCGTTGCTGTAACGGGCACTCGGCAAGAGGGGATATGACTGAAACCGCCGCTTCAGGCTTCATGCTTGGGGGACGGTTTTTTCACGAGTACCTGCATCGTTTAGGCATTCTCCCTGTCAACGCAATAGCAGATTGGCCTGTAATGGAAGTGTCGGGAAGGAGACGCGATGGCTAAACCCAAGGTAGCTTTCTACTGGTGCGCCTCATGCGGCGGCTGTGAGGAGACAGTGGTCGACCTCAATGAAGACATTCTGAAAGTGGCCGACGCCGTGGACATAGTTCTATGGCCGGTGGCCCTCGATTTCAAGCGCAAGGATATTGAGGCTTTAAACGATGGCGACATCGCGGTAAGCTTCATCAACGGGGCGGTACGGCTGGAAGAGCAGGAGGAGATGGTGAAGCTGCTCAGGCAGAAATCGGGCCTTGTCGTCGCCTTCGGCGCTTGCGCCCACCTCGGCGGCATACCCGGCCTGGGCAATTTCTGGAACCGGGAGACCATCTTCCAGCGTCAGTACAAAGAGGTGCCGACGATGGAGAATCCCGAAGGCATAACCCCCAAGACGAAGACCAAGATCAATGGCATGGAGCTTACCCTCCCCGAGTTCTATGATACGGTCAGGACGCTGGACCAGACCATCGACGTTGATTACTACCTCCCCGGCTGCCCTCCGCCGCCGGACCTGATACTGGCTGCGGTAACCGCCATCCTTGAAGGGAAGCTCCCCGAGAAGGGCACGGTGCTGGCCCCGGATAAGGCGCTGTGCGACACCTGCCCGCGGAAGGACTCCAGGCCGGAGAAGCTGGCAATCAAGGAGATGAAGCGCCCCTGGGAAATCAAGATGGATCCCCAGCGGTGCTTCCTGGATCAGGGGGTATTCTGTATGGGGCCGGCCACCCGCTCCGGCTGCGGCGAGACTTGCATCAGGTCCAATCAGCCCTGCCGCGGATGCTTCGGGCCGGTGAGCGGCGTTCAGGACCAGGGAGCGAAAGCCCTCTCCATGATCGCCTCCATCATGGGCATAGATGCTGAAAGCGAGATGACCGAGGAACAGAAAATAAAGCTGATAGACAGCATCGCTGACCCGGCAGGAACGGTCTATCGCTACAGCCTGCCCTCCTCACTGCTTGGCAGGAAGAGAATGTAAGGCGGAGGAGCAAGCATGAAAAAGATTACCATCGATCCGATAACCAGGCTGGAGGGCCACGGCAAGATAGAGATATTCCTCGATGATAAGGGCGGAGTGCACCAAGCGTATCTACAGATACCCGAGCTTAGGGGTTTCGAAAAATTCTGCGAGGGCAGGGCGGCGGAGGAGGTGCCGCGGATCACGACAGCCATCTGCGGTGTCTGTCCCACCGCCCACCACATGGCGGGCACCAAGGCCCTCGATGACCTGTTCAAGGTGCAGCCGACGCCCGCGGCGAGGAAGATCCGCGAGTTGATGTACAACGCTTTCACCTGCGAGGATCACATCCTGCACTTCGTCTTCCTCGGCGGACCGGACTTCGTCGTCGGCCCCCAGGCGCCCGCCGCCGAGAGGAACGTCCTCGGCGTGATCGGCAAGGTCGGGCTGGAGACCGGGGGCAAGGTCATCGAGTGTCGGAAGAGGCTCAGGAATATAATGCGCATGATCGGCGGGAAGCCGGTTTCGCCCACCTGCGGCCTGCCCGGCGGCGTATCCAAGGGGCTCAACGAGGACGAGCGGAAGGTGGCCATCGAGGCCGGCGAGTATGCCGTAGAGTTCTGCAAGGTGCTCCTCGGGCTGTTCGACGACGTGGTGCTCAAGAATAAGGAATACGTCGACCTGATAACGGGTGATGTCTTCAACCACAGAACCTACTACATGGGGATGGTGGATCAGAACAACAAGGTCAACTTCTACGACGGCCTCATCCGGGTAGTAGACCCCAACGGCAAGGAGTTCGCCAGGTTCAACCATCATGATTACCTGAATGTCATCAGGGAGCGC
>Ga0180438_10004776_pt1 | contig 19291 bp, 15 predicted proteins | sample SS_ome_12_FD_132455 | JGI IMG/M metagenome (GOLD analysis project Ga0180438, IMG submission 132455) | Hypersaline lake sediment archaeal communities from the Salton Sea, California, USA - SS_3_D_2 metaG | ecosystem: Environmental > Aquatic > Non-marine Saline and Alkaline > Hypersaline >...
AATCTGCAATTGCATCTTTAATATTTTGGGTTGTATCCCGTGTTGTATTTGATAAGCTATTTTGTAGCGTTTTTGCATTTTCTTCATACTTAGATTTATGATCAATGAGCATTTCACTCAAAGTTCTATCCATGTCAGCAGATTCATCACCCCATAAACTTATTTCACCAGTAATTTTATCTGAGGTATTTCTTTTTCCAGTCGTAAACTTTTCATTTACATCTCGTATCCAATTTTCTTTTATCTGTTTCACATCTTTATCAAACTCAGCATAATGTTTTAATGACCCGTCTTTATGATGGGTAATGGCTTCATCATACTGCCTATGATGTGTTTTTAATGAGTTTTCGAGTGAATCTTTAAGTTTAACTGTAGTATCGGAACAATCCTTTACTCCGTTTTGTAAGGTATCATCTATTTCGCCAGACATATCTTTTGCTAAGGTTTCTAGCTGTACAGTAATTGTTTCTTGAGCTTTATGATCTAGTTCGGTTGTTTCGCTAATAACATTATCATTTTCTCTTGTCATTATATCTGTGACATCACTCTTAATCTGATCAGTAGTTTCTCTGGTATTTTTGATATAATCCTCACTAGTTTTAACAAATTCATCTTTCATTGGTTCAGTATAGGTTAAAATATTTTGAATAGTTGTTTCATGCCTTGCTTTATACTTTTTATGCTTACCAACCCAGAAAAATCCCCTTTTAGCCATATCTTCTGAAAAGTCGGTAAAACGATTGGCATGTTCTAAAAGATTATCAATTAGAGTTAAGGTCATACTTTTAAAACTGTTTGTTTGATCGGTTAACGTTCTATGTCTTTCATCAACAGTTGCTTTTAAGTTTGTTTGAAGCGTCTCGGTAGTGTTCTTTAAGTGACTTAAATGTTCTTTAAGTAGATTTGCAATCCGATCCTTTAAATCAGATACAATCTTATCCATTCTCTCTAGATATTTTTCAAGAATTTGTTCCATCCTTGGTTTTAAATCATTTGATATAGTTCTATGTCTATCAACATGATCATCCAAATCTTTTTTAAGCTCTAGTTCTAAATCTTCCACTCGTTTTGAAAAATCTCCTAATAAATCGGAAATCAATTTTGTTAGGTTATCTCTAGTTTCATTAACTTCCTTTTCATTTTCTTTTATACGATTATCACTAATACTTTTTAAATCTGAATTTAAGGTATCTAATATTGAATGCAAGGTCTCTTCTAACGTTTTTGAGGTATCAGTAAATCTATTTCTTGCATTACTAATTCTCTCTTTCTTTTTGTTATTTTTAGTATCAGAATCTTCAAAAAAAACCTTGATTTGATTATCAACTGCTGTAGAAACTTCATTTATACTTTTATCTTGAATACTCTCTAATTTTTCAAACCGTTTAGCCTGATCTGAAAGGATCGTGTCTTTGATTTTCCCTATTTCATCCCGAAAAACCTTCGATTCTCCGATGTATAATTCAAAAAAAGGCTCTAAGGGTATAAATCTATCAACAATACCAGGGATTTTCTTTAGAAATCCTTTCTCCACCAACCAATCTGTAACCTCTAATACTTTCTCATAAGTTAATTCAGGATAATCTTCCATCAATGTAAGATAAACTTCTGATGATGTAGCCCTTGGTACTCGAAGATAGACCAAGTAAATATTAATTTGTTCTTCTGTAAACCCATATCTAGTAAATATTTCCTTCGTGAATTCTTTTAGACTCATAAGCTTTTCTCCATTAACAAATATTAATTTTAATAAGACTTCAGATTAAAATAAATTTAAAATGAATTCCTTTTTAATATGTTTATAATATTTTAAAAGGTATAATAATATTTTCAAAATCATAATATTAAAATTTAAGTCTTAGAGTATTCCACCTTTAAATTAATCTTAAGTAAGGTTTTATTTGAAGTACTTTTTAATAGATATATTTTAAAAAATATTGTCTAATCCTATCCTTATAAATAATGAAATATGGGGAGAAATATTCCTTAATCCTTTTTATACTGACTTCTTTTTTCTATATTAAATAAAAAAATCGAATATAAAAATGAAGTTATCAAATAAAGTAATATTAGGAAGTTTTCTACTATTAGTTCTTTTCGCAACGTTCAGTTTTAACCTTGTCGCAGCGCAACAAGAAATACCTGGTCTTGAAAGCACCGATACATATCAAGGGAGATTAAATGCCTCTACACAGTACACTTTTCGCTTTAGATTACGAACACAATTACGAATTAATTCTACTACGGATATTGATATAAATATTGAATGTGATGCTATGGATATTGGTAATAAGGAATTTGAACTTGAAGTGGATGCCCCTCACGATTTGCAAATGAATATGACATGTACAGAAGAACAAGCTGAGTTAGGATTATTGAATGGAAACACTTATCAGATAAGAAACAGGAATCGATATCGATATGAAGAAGGTTTTTGCGTACAAATCGAGTGCAATTGTACCGAACCTCTTTATGCCAAACTAAAAATCAAAGCCACAAATCAAAATCAAGTAGGAGCATGGGCTTATTATGATGAAGCTACAAGTGAATGGGTTTCTGTCCCAACTACAATTGAAAATGGATTTTTAGTTGCTGAAACAACTCACTTTTCAATTTGGACTATTTTAATTCCAGATTACACTCTTGTTATCGGTATTAGTATTGGAGTCGGTGTCGCTGTCTTAATTACAGTTGTTTCAATCATTTACATTAGAAAAAGAAAAAGAACTAGTAAATAAAATTTAATAAGTTATTATTTTTTTTTTCAATTTTAAATTAATTTATTTATAAGTATTTTTATAGGAATTAATAATGAAAAGTTTAAAGAATACATTATTCTCGCATAAAGCCAGCAAATTAATCTTATTAGTATTAATTATAGAATTAACAATTGTTATCCCGCAAATTTTAGCCGTACGGATTGAAAATATACCCGGTTTTTCAACTAAAGATTCTGTTTCTGCTGGCGAGAATGTACGTTATCAGTTTTATAATAATATCACTTTTGAAATCGCGACTGATATAAATCTAGATGTAGAGCTTCAATTTGAAAGTAGAATTGAAAATCGCGAAGTATATTTCATTATTAATAATACCACTCCACTTTCAATGAATATTACCTCTAGGTTTAATATGCAAGGTTTTGGATACCAAGATACACCTCAAGGGCCAAAAAGGGGAAACACCCAGTATCAGTATAAATATAATTGTATCTTTAGAATTATTGTAAATGCAACTCTACAAAATTTAACAATATCTAGTTCTAAGGGCTCCCAATTTGGCTTTGATCCAAATTACGAGTATGCATTAGCTCTTTTTGACACCTCTGATTCATCCTGGCTCTTATTAGATACTTTTGAAACCGAAGATGAAACAGAATCAAAGACCTATTTAACAAGCTCTATAACTGACCTTCAAGCGGATACAGAGTATTACATTACGTATTTTGAATTAGTAGAAATTACTGAAAATTGGGTATGGATAATCTATTTAATTTCTGGAGCGATAAGCATTATCTCTATTGCGATATTAATTTCTAAAAAAGATTATTTTCAATATCTAAGAACCAGAACTGTCCCAATCGAAAAAGGAGCTCATCGATTGTCTCTTGATGAAGTTTTAGAAAATGAGAATAGAAATAAAATTATTGATCTAATTTTAAAAGAACCGGGAATTCATTTTAACGAACTGCTAAGAAAAACTGAGCTTGCGGCGGGAAATTTAGTATGGCATTTAGATATTCTGGAAACCTATAAAATTATTGGCAAAAAACGGATTGGAAATTTTATCGCCTATTTTCCTTATTATCAAAAAAATCCTATTTCTAATGTTGATCTTCAATTAAGTAAAAGTAAATTAACACTAGAAATTTTAGAAATGATTGAAAAAGAACCAGGTTTATGGAATAATTTAATTACAGGGAGATTAAAGGTAGATCATAAAACAATCAATTATCATATCCAGAAACTCATTGAACTCGATCTTATTAATATTAAAAAAGATGGACGAAAGAAAAAAATCTATCCGAATTTAGATTCCGAATATTTTAAGAATTCAAAGTAGATTTTTAGATTTTATATTAAGATGCTTTTTTTAAATCATATAGAAATTATTTTAAAGCAATTATACACATAATCATCTTAAATATATTTAAAATAATTGTATATGATTGATCCTAAAGAATTTTTAAATTTCATAAAAAGTAGAAGAAGTATTAGATCATTTGAAAATCGGATAATTCCTGATGACCAAATTAAAATGATATTAGAAGCTGGACAATGGGCGCCTAGTGCTTCGAACCGTCAGCCCTGGGAGTTTTTAGTAATAAAAAATCGAGAAATAATTGAAAAAGTAGCAAAAATCGCATTCTATGGTAGATTCATCAAACAAGCTCCATGTTTAATTGTATTAGTCGGAAAAACTAAAGTTAGTCCAAAATGGTATATAATAGATACTTCTTTAGTCTCCATGAATATGATGTTGATGGCCTGGTCTTTAGGTATCGGAACTTGTTGGATTGGTGCTTTAGATCGCGATAAAGCAAAGGAAGTACTTGAACTAAAAAGAGATGATTATGTATTAACAATATTACCTTTTGGATATATTAAAGGAGAAATTCCTACTCGAGATCGAAAGCCATTAAGGGAAATCGTAAAAGAAAAGTAATTGTCTAATTAAATTTTATTCAGATTTCTATAACTAATTCATCTAACTTTTCTGGAGCCTGGGAAAGTTTTATATACCCCTCTTCTGTTATTAAAACTGTATCTGAATGTCTAAAGCCACCTAATCCTGGGATATAAATGCCTGGTTCAACGCTAATTAGCATATTTGTTTCAAGAGGGCGATCATACCCTTCTGCTAGAAATGGAGCCTCGTGTCCTGTTATTCCCAATCCATGACCTGTCCTATGGATGATATAGTTCTCATAACCTTCGTTGATAAGAAACTTTCTAACTGATTTATCCACTTCACTCATAATTACCCCTGGTTTTAACATATTATAAGCTAGGTCTCTTGCTTTCAACATAATCTCAAATGGTCTTCTTGTTTTATCAGGTATCTCTCCAAGAAAAAATGTTCTTTCAATTTCAACACCATAACCATCAACCTGGGCATAAACAATAGATACATGAGGTCCTCCTTGTTCCATTTCAGCAAAGATTTTTGGTATGATATGGGGATTATGAGAAAAGGATGGTGGCCAAACTGCGGCAGTAGTCTTACATACTATAAAATTGGCATTAGGGATATCTGTAACTATTTTTGAAGTCATTAATCCAGTTACTTGCTGATAAAGGGAAAATTCTGGTACTCGGGGTCTACATATCTTTAGCAGTTCTTTATGACCCTTATTTATTACCTTGCATGCATGTATTGAACGTCCAACTTCATAATCCGTTTTAATGATTCGAACCTCATCAATAATATCTGCTACAATCTTAGTTCCGGGGGTCTTTTCTGCAATTCCCATAGGCATCGCAGATTCTACACCTACCCTTTTATCTATTTTAATTAGTTTTTGATACTGATCATACCAATTTTCTCCTTTTGGAGCAGGAAATTCATAATAACTAAAAAACTCCAGATCACATAATGCTCTTGTTTCAACGTGACTCTTCTCTAATAGTGGTACTACCATTTTTGGAGTTCCTTCTTTCTCAATTATTAGTATAAAAGGGCGTTCATGAACATTATTTGCAAAATTGGTTAGATAATAAATATTCACTGGATCAAAAGATATATAATAGTCTAAATTTTGTTGTTGCATTAAGACTCGTACATTTTCAAGACGTTTATTAAGTTCATCTTTTGATGGCGGTGCTTTAATTGCTTTTAATTTTATAGTCATTTTATTCTCACCTAATTATCTTCTAAATCATTATTAAACTTAAATTAGTTGCTAGTTTTAAAAAATGATATCAAAAGTATTCTTTCTGTTTATAAAACTATATTAATTTAAAAATGACTTAAGCATAGATAATAAGTAAGATAAAAACTTAATTAATGTATTAGAAATAAAGCTAACTTTAGGGTAATAAATGACTAAAGGATATTTTGGGTTAGTTTTGCATGGTCATATGCCTTGGTGTAAGAAGAGTGGTGTTTGGCCTGCGGGGGAAGAGTGGTATACTGAGGCTGCTTTAGAGACCTATATTCCCATGATGAATATTTTAAGGGAACTTAAAGAAAGAGGTATAAAAACCTCTATAACAATTAATATTACTCCGATTCTGGCAGAGATGATGGCTGATGAGTATATGAATGAACGCTTTATTCATTACGTTGAGGATTTGATTAAGAGAGCTAAATCTGATATATTAAAATATGTTAATCATCCTGTACGAAAGAAAATCGCTGAATTTCATTTACAAAATTTTGAATATACTCTTTCTTCATTTTATACTAATTATTTCACTAACCTTTTAGGCACTTTTAAGTGGCTACAGGATGAAAAGATGATTGAATTAATCACATGTGCAGCCACTCATGGGTTTTTACCGCTCTTTGAGCATGATTCTGGTATTTTTTCTCAAATCCAACTAGCTGTTGATATTCATAAACAATACTTTAAGAAAGAACCAAGAGGAATATGGCTTCCAGAATGTGCTTATCGGCCAAAGGAGAAAAAAGGTGATACGATTAGAGAAAGTTTAGATTACTGGCTCCATAACTCTAATCTAGAATACTTTTTTATTGATTCTCACGGAATTTTAACTGCTGAGATTATTGAAAGTAAAAATGCTATCGGGTTAAATACTAATTTTGGATTTAATTTAGAGACGGGAGTCTCTGTTTTTGGAAGAAATATAACAACAAGTAGGCAAGTATGGGATGCTCAAATAGGTTATCCTGGAAATGGTTATTATAGAGAATTTCATAAGAAAGATAATGATTCTGGATTACAGTATTGGAGGATTACAAATAAGTCTGTAAGTAACGAACAAAAAGAACTATATGATATACAAAAAGCTCAAGAAAAAATCAAAGAACACGCAGTTCATTTTGTCTCTTCTCTTCTAACAGAATTGACATCCTTTTCGGCTGATTATAATGAAGAGGGGATTATCGTATCACCTTACGATTTCGAATTATTTGGTCATTGGTGGATGGAAGGAATTCCATGGCTTAAAAGAGTTTTTGAATTAATTCATGAACAAGAAAATCTTACAATGATTACATTTTCAGATTACATTTCTAAAAATAAGCATAAATTTTCTACCATTAAGATGAAAGAAAGTAGTTGGGGTGAGGGGGGGCATTTTCAAGTATGGAAAAATCCTGAACATGGTTGGATTTGGCCCTATATTAACAATTCTATAGTTGAGTTTGAAAAAATTTTAAATTTATATACGAATCCTAACCAAGCGCAACAGAGGGTGTTAAAACAGATTGCCCGAGAGCTATTGTTAATGGAAGGCAGTGATTGGTCATTTCTTTTATATACTAAACAGGCTAAAGAGTACGCTAATCGACGTTTTCATCATCACCATCAACGATTCAATAAATTAATTTGGACCGCAAAAGATTTTAAAGATAGAAACAGATTATCCATAAAAGAATTAGAAGAAATTGAAACAATTGATTCATGCTTTCAAAATTTAAATATAAATTATTTCCGAGTAAAAAAATAATGATAATTTAAGAACTAAATCATTTCTTTTTTACAAATTTCTCAAGTCTTTTTTTGAGCTCCTCTGATTGGCCCGTAGTTATCATGGCAATTGATTCACGAGCTAATACGGATTCGATACTTAAATCTTGATTCTCATTTATAAATGATTTTGTATATTTTAATGCTAAGTGATCCTTTGATTCAATGATATTAGCGGTTTTTTTTAAAATTCTTGGCAAACTGGGGGTGGGACATACCTGATTTACTAATCCTACTCTAAAAGCTTCTTCAGCCGATATTTCTCTGCCCATTATCATCAATTCTTTAGCTCTTCCTTCTCCAATAATTCGTGGTAATATTTTGGTTGAAGCGTTAGAAAAGAACAGCCCTACCCCTAGCTCTGGTAACATGATACGTGTATCCTCCGCTGCGATTCTATAGTCACATGCAAGAGTGTGTTCAAATCCACCACCTATTACCCAACCATGATATCCTACAATGATTATCCCCGGATGAGCTAACATTTTCCGAGTTAAAATTTGCCACGATTCTAGAAACTCAACTGCCTCAGCTAATCGACTTTCATTTGTTAAGAGATCGTAACCATATTTGAGATCGGCTCCTACGGTAAAATGTTTTCCATTTGCGGAATAAATAACACAAATATCCTCATTTTCAGCACTCTGTTCAAAATATTCGATTAGTTTTTTTAGTACGTCTAATGTGATGGTGTTTCTTTGTTCTGGTTTATTTAAAGTTATTTTTCCAAGATTACCAACTTTTTCATATAATACAATATCTTCCATTTTCAAAATCTATATTCTCTCTAAATTCGTATTAAGAAAGCTCAATATGTATAGTCATAAAAAGTTTCTTATACTGAGAAGAATAATTGCTAAATATGGTACTTGAAAATTTGGAGCCAAAAATCATATGGAATCTATTTGAAAATCTAATTGCAAAAACGCCAAGACCTTCTAAACATGAAGAAAAAATTCGGGAAACGATAAAGAACTATATTTCAGATAAAGTAAAATCTCTTGGGATCCCCTTTACCATTGCTCAAGACAATGTGGGAAATATTTTAATAAAAAAACCAGAAACTCCAAATATGGAAGATTGTCCTCCAATACTGCTACAGGCTCATCTTGATATGGTCTGTGAAACGGATAGACCTGATGGATACGATTTCTTAAATAAAGGGATACCCATTCGAATCCAAGCTAATAATGAATGGATTGATGCAGATGGAACGACTTTAGGAGCAGATAATGGAATTGGCCTAGCATTAGCGTTAGCCATTTTAACAGATTCCAATCTGAAATCACATGGACCTATTGAAGTATTATTTACTGTAAATGAAGAGGATGGTTTTGATGGTGCTGCCATGTTAGACCCAATAGCTCTTGATATAAAAAGCAAATTAATGATCAATTTAGATGGTGGCCCGTTAGGAGATATTGTGATTGGTTCTGTTGGAGGAAGGAGAGTTCGGTTTTCAAAGAATTTCGAATGGAACAATCCTAACGAGGATGATGGTTTGCTGTTCTATGAACTTTCCGTAGATGGTTTATTAAGTGGGCATTCGGGAGAAGATATTAAACTTCCAAGAGCAAATGCTAATAAAATTGTAAGTAGCATATTATCTAAGCTCTCTACCGAAGTAAAAATGCATATTTCAAGTTGGAAGGGAGGTACGAAAGGTAATGTTATCCCTGCTAGGGCAAAAGTTATCTTCGCAATAAAATTAGAAAGCAAAGAGAAGGTCGAAGCAATTTTAAAAGATCAGCTCCAACAGAACCAAAATTATTATAAAAAGTTCGAACCTACCCTTCAAATAGAATTTAAAACCCATATGCCTAGTAAATATTTATCTAATGAGGATTCCAAGATATTATTAGCCACAATTCACATAATCCCACACGGCGTTCTTAAAATGTCTCCCGTATATAAGGGTTTTGTGGAAAGTTCAAACAATTTAGCAATAGTAAACACTGATATTCCTAATGAAATAATTTGGCTTTATCCCCGTAGTTTAATCAGAAGCGAACTAGACTCATTTTGTTTCTCTATGAATCAATTAGGGGAACTAGGAGATTGGAGAGTTTTTCTAAGACCAGTATTACCGGAATGGTTGCCTAATCTAGAATCTAAATTTCTAATGTATGTTAAAAAACAATACAATAATCTTATTAAACAACCTGTCAAAACGAATGTCATTCATGGTGGATTAGAGACAGGGATGATTAGTACTCGATTATCTGGACTTGAAATGGTATCAGTTGGACCAACCATGGAGGGATTGCATTCTCCAAGTGAAAGAGTGAAAATTTCTGATATTGAGATTCTTTATGAATTACTGAAAAGAATCATATCTAATCTTAAAGATTTGATTCCATGAGATTAGGGGATTTTTAAAGTAACAAGGGAATATACTTAAACATATTCCACAAATATCGGCTAGACGAAAATTAGAATTACATCATCAATTAAGTATCTTCTAACAATATGACTTTTTCTAAAATTTTTTTACTTCTTTCTTGAGTGCTTTTGTCTAATTTGCATTCTGTAATTATCCAAAATCTATATTCGTGGTTTAAATAGGCAGGACATTCCCCTCTAATATGTTTAGGGCAATTACTTAGTTGCCAACACTGAAATATTTTCTCTTCAAAGAATTTATGGACCTTTTTAGGTAGTTTCCTATAATCAAAATGAGTTTCTCTAAGATACTTATCTAAATCATTTGAGTTGTAGGTGTTCCAAAATAATGTAATTTTGTTCTTATTTTCTTCTTGGTTTAAGTAATCAAACATTGCAGCCATTGCTTTTCCGGTGTAAGTTGTTTCAAGTTTAAAATCTCTTTTTTGTCCTTCTAACTCATATACTTTATCAATAGCGCTTTGTCCTCTTTTTGTTTTAGCACCATAACCCGATCCTAAATATCCGGTAATAAATTCAAAATCTGATTCTGATATTTCTAAATTTGGAAGAGATTTATCCCTCTTTCTTAGAAATTGAATAGCTTTGTTAGCATTCTTCTTAACAGAGGATGGATTTGAGGTTAAATCAGTATACACCGCTACAACATGTATTTTTGTTTTTAACTTTGCTAACTTACAACCAGCAATAAGTCCTGCAGCTGTACCTACTGAACCGCCTGCTACAAATATTATATCTGGTTCAGGTATTATACCTTCCCCTATCTGCTTTTTTAATTCAAAAGCTGCGTTAATAAAACCAATTGTACCTAGTGGTGAGCCTATTCCAAATAAAGGGGATCCTCCCGGAAACATCAGGAAGTATTTAGGATGTAGTAGTTTAAAAAATAGAAACTTAACGAAAGTACCGATATCTCCCTTTCCAAGATGGAGTTTAGCACCAAAATAATTGAATAGCAATAACGATCTTTGAACATGCCATGTTAATGGTTGTCTAAAAAGATATAGTTGGTATTTAAGAGGGGGATTCAATTGGTTACAGACAATCGCACACGCTAATCCATGATTAGTCCCAATTCCACCATTAGTCACCACTGCCTTCTTTTTACTTTTTAATACTTTCCCAAAAATAAACTCAAATTTTCTAAGTTTATTCCCACCATAAATGTGATGATTTTTATCATCTCGTTTAATATAAATTCTTCCATTATTTATCCCAAAATGCTTCTCTAATTCTGTTAAACGATCAATATTAGTAGGAATATTTGTTAGAATTGGAATCCAAGGGACCTTGCCTTCCAAATTTGGATAGACTTCAAATAATATTGGCTGTTTATTATCCATAAGAATCAAAATTAATGATATTAAAAAAATTTTGTAATTAAATCGACTTTTTTACATTATAATCAAAAATATGATTAAGATTTAATATTAACTTAATTAAGAATTAACTATATTACAATTTTAAAGTTAATCAAATAGACATTACGATGAATTTCAATATAAAAGATTATTCTCTCTTAGACGATATTGGACCAGAAGAGATAATTATTCTCAAAAATCCCTCTATTAATCTTAACGCGGTATTAGTTATAGATTATACAGTAAATGGCATACCTGCTGGTGGTGTAAGACTTGCACCGGATATCTCTTTAGATGAAATGATACGATTAGCTCGAGCCATGTCCTTGAAATTTTGTGCTTATAGGCTCAAAATAGGTGGTGCTAAGGCAGGAATTTGGGGAGATCCTCTCGATATAGAAAGTAAGAATATCTTACTAACTGGCTTTGCTAAAGCGATTGAAACTTATGTTAAAAATGACATTTATTATCCTGGTCCCGATATGGGTACAGATGACCATGATTTACTTAAAATGTTTAGCGTCATGGGAATCCCTAATCTTGCTCCTAAAGTAATCGGATTAAAAAAGCATGGAATTCCTGTGGAAGAGTTATTTACTGGATATGGGGTAGTAAACTGCTTAGAGGTAATTTATCATAATCTCAACAAGATTTCTCCAATTCAAGAAGATATTAATAAAAAACCCAAAGTTATTTTAGAAGGATTTGGGAAAGTAGGTACTGCTTTAGCTATAGCTTTAGATGAGCTGGGCTTTACATTGACAGGGTTATCCACCATCAAAGGCGCAATTTTTGATGATGATGGATTTGATATCCAAGAATTACTAAAACTTAAACAGTGTTATGGTGATGATTTAGTTAATCAATTTGAAAGTAAAAATGTGCTACACCTCGAAAAAGAAAAGCTATTTGAAGTTTCTAAAGATTATAGAACAGACTTCATAATTCCAGGAGCACGTCCTGATGTAATTAATAAACATAATGTAGATATGATTGATGCTATCGCAATTGTTCCCGCCGCTAATATCCCATATGAAAAGGGCATCGTTGATACTTTGAAAGAGAAAGAAATAATTGCTTTTCCTGATTTTGTCGCTAATGCGGGAGAAGTTTTAGCAATCTTGGTTAATAAAGTTGCTAAAAATGCTGATGAAATCTTCCAATTCATTAAATCAAAAATAACTGATAAAACCCTTGAGGTGATAAATGGAGCGAATAATAAAGGCATAACCCCCTATGAATTTGCTGTCGAAGACGCATTAAATCAATTAAAAAAGAAACTTCAACGAAAAAAGAACTTACTTGAAAGATTAAACAAACGATTCTAAAAAAGTAAATTTAAATCTTATTTTATTCATAAACGTACTCAGTTTTAAAAAATATTAAAAGTTTAAATAGAATCTAATCTAAAAATGATATAATTTGATAGTTTATCGAATACATTTATTAGCAAATTAGACATAAGTGTAAAGTTATTATGGTTGAAGATAAAGAATTAAAACGTGGTTTAAATTTACCGATGGCTATTTTCATCATTGTAGGGATGGTAATTGGAGCTTCAATATGGGTGAATCCAGCTGCCTATCTTTCTAGGACTGGACCAGCTATGTTTCTTGCATATTTAATTGCCGTTATACCGGCAATCTTCGTCGCTTATATTTCAGCTTATCTGGGGTCAGCTTTTCCAGTAGCTGGGGGTTCTTATGTCATAAGCAGCAGAATTTTAGGAGGATTTGGAGGGTTTATGGCAGTATGGTTAATCATTTTAGCTGTAGGGTCTACATTAGCATATTTAGCGACTACTTTTGGTGTATTCTTGGCTGATGCTTTCCTAATTCCTGTTGAAATGGAAATGATATTTGTAATAGTTATTGGGTTATTAGTATTGGTTGGTTTTTACTTTCTAAATTGGATTAAAATCGAATTCTCGGGATTAGTCGAATTAATTATTACTCTTTTAGGTGATATTTTAGTAATGGTGATATTCATTGTAGCAGCAATCCCAGTATTTAATCCCTCAAACTTTACTAACTTTTTTCCTTTAGGTTTAAGTCCCGTGCTATTTGCAGCTTTGGTCTTTTTCTTTTCCTATGTGGGGTTTACTTTAATATTAGATGTTGCTGGGGAGGTTAAAAATCCCAGAAAAAATATTCCAAGAGCCTTATTTATTAGTTTTATTCTACTAATTACATTATATACTCTTCAAGCTTTAATGGTTGCAGGAATTCAACCATGGAATGCTCCAGTTGGAACAGTTATAGAGATTATTCTAACTGGGAGCCTACTTCCCCAGGGTATGGTCGTTTTTATGGCTATCCTTATTGCTATTGCTATAGCCTCTACCATCCATCCATCCTATATGGCTTATTCTAGAGATATCTTAATGATCAGCCGAGAATTTCTCTTTCCAAAAAAACTTTCTAAAGTTCATGAAAAACAAAAGACACCCATTCCTGCTCTAACACTTCTATTGGTTGTGGGAATGATTTTCCTAATAACATTTATACCTCTATTGACAGCACTTGATTCAAGTATAACAATTGAAATAGCAGCTGCACTTTTGAGTGCAATTGTTGGAGTAGTGGTGTTAATTATTCAAATCCCACTTTGTATCGGTGCAATCATCTTTAAAAAAAAGTTTCCAGAATGGCATGAAAATGCAGGTTTTAAACCCTCTCCCACTTCATTAAAAATTATTGGAAGTCTTGGTGCGATATTTTCTTTGTTATTTTTGCTACTTTTATTTACTGATCCAGATGCAGGTGCAATTATTGCTATAATTGTCTTTCCATTCGCAGGTATTGGTGCAATTGTATATTGGATAAGAAAAAGAACTCTTAATAAAAGAGGAATAAATATCAAAGAAATCATGAGGAAGCTTCCAGAATCAGTTTCTCATGATGAAGGAATGCCAAGCAAACTTGAAAAATTAGCCAAAGAAAAAGAAAAATCTTAATTTGTATTAATTGAGGATAAATCCATTTTTTTCTTTAATTATTTGTCCAGCTTTTTCTAATTTTTCAAAATGTTTATTCAGCATTAATACTTCACTTATTAATTCGAAATTTTTGAAGATAGTATACTTTGTATAGATAAGGTTCTGACCTTGAAGATCGATTGAATTAATTGGTTTATCAAATTCTCTCAATCTCATTAATATCCTCTCATCTCTCTGTTTGAGGATCAATTTATATCTTTCAAACTCTTCTTTAATTTCTGATTTACCAATTATTGGATTTTTATGACCTGTGACCGCAATTTCAATATCCATGTTCTCTAGTATTTCGATTGAATGTTCGAATTCTATTAATGATGCGTCAATATTTCCATAATATGGATATTTTGTAAGATCTATATCTCCAAAAAAACAAATTTTTGAATTTTTCTCGTAAAAACCACAGTGACCCGCTGTATGACCTGGAGTATGTATTACCTGCAAATCTAAATCAGCTGATATTTGAAATATTTGATCATTTTCTATGGTATAATCCACAAAAGTATTTTGCATTCGCAATACATCAAGTAGGTTTTTTAATTCCTCACCAACTGGAGTATTTTCAGTATTATAATATAAATTCATTTTACTGATATCTTCGATAATTGGTTTGTCTTTTTCATGACAATAAAATCTTTTATTCTTAATTAAATAGTTGCCAGAGATATGATCCTCATGCCAATGACTTAAAAGCACATGGTTAATTTGGAAAGATTTAATAACTTTTCTTAGCCGTTTTGGAGATATACCTGTATCAATTAAATAATCTCCAAATATCATCGAATGTGAATAAGGATATCGTGCATTCCTTTCACCTTCCACGAAATAAATACTATTAGATTCTTCTGAAAGTGCTTTAATGAAACTTTCCATAAACAATCCTTATATAATTCTTTTTTGAAAGGAAAAGAATTAGTTCTATTAAATTTTTTGATTTAAAAACTTCAAAATTAGCTTTACTTATCTCGTAACATTAGAAAGCTCTGGGACATTACCCAGAACGGGATAACAAAAAAGACGGCCCATTCTGCTAATTTAATTATTCCAATATAAACTGGTAAAAAATTTATTATAAGGTATGGAATAAAAATCGCTACGCCCAAGAATCCTGATATCGCATAAAGTTTCGAAAGGTTTGGAGTGAAATACGATGTGATTCCATAAAACATACAACTAAACATTCCTCCAAAGAAAAATAGTCCCGCTGCAATATTGTGCATACCAAAAACCAATTCCATAGGGAAAATACCTGTTAAAAGAAGTCCAATCCCTAACATCATTCCGCATCCAAAACAAATGATAATTAACAATTTTAATGCTCCATTTTTATGAAGATGGCGTGCTAAAAATAAACTATATAGCCAAATCATAATCCCTGCATAAATCATTGCTCCATTAAATAAGACACTCGATCCATTCGGACCTATTCCTAAATTGCTTATCCAATGAGTCATAAAGCTGAAAGTAGGATCCGCAGAAATATAGAGAATAATTGAGGCGATTAAACTTAAAAAACCTACAATGGCCCCAATTAATATAATATGACTTCCTATGATTCGTTCATAGGAGTCTCCCCTAATTCCCATAATTAGATAACGAAAAAATTCTCTTTAAAAAATTAAAATATTCTTAAGATAAAAGGTGTGGGATAAAATCTAGTTTTTCTATCTAACCTCACAGATTACCCTAATTATAGTTGAATTTAAATCCATAAATTGAGAAAAAAGAATTGATTTAAATTACATATTTAAGGGAAGTTAAACCTAATTTATAATCTAAATTGATACATATTCATAATTTAGATTCAATAACCAATTCCAACCAATTCTTTCAAGAAAAAATATGAATTCTTTTGAACTTATTTCTTTCGATCCTTGAAATTCATCATTAAATTCTTCAAATAAGTTTGAAAGATAATTCTTAGTTACCTTTTCTAACTTCTCAAAATCAACAGAAGGATGCAAGAAAAGAGTAACCGTAAAATGTTCAAAATTGAATATGATATGTAATTTAATATTGGAACCCTTTATATCGATATAAGGTAAATTATCAATATGCAATTCCTCTGAGAGCAGTTCTATTGCACTCGTATACATAGGAACTAAATCAGGATTAAACGAATTATTTTTACTTTCTTCTCCTAATATAAAATGATTTAAAGCATTATGAAATATCTCAAAAGTAGCGATATTTTTCCCATCTTTATCAGAAATTACACATCCAATGATTGGTGGCGTATTATAACCTCCAGTTCCCTTATCCCAATTAATAAAACAATCATCAATCATGTAAAATGAAGATTTAGATAGGACTATTTTTATCACCTAGGGTTTTCTATCTAATTATATATTAAATTTCTTATTTAAATGATAACAAAAAATGAAAATATGTTCTTTTAGCACAAAAGAAAATATTTTAGCACACAAATAGTTGATCATAAATGTAAAATGAATAAGCAAATTGTCAAGCGTTTTATAGTATTCTCTCTCTTTAATTAAAAGTTATTCCAATTGCTTTTATATTATCAAATTTATTTTTGAAGAGTATATATAGCCAAGCATAAGAACAAAAAATGAAAAAATAAGAAAATGGGAATATAATATGAGAGAAGAAGATTTAATGAGATTATTAGCTGGGATTGGGGGTGCAATTACATTAATTGAGACTTTACTAGGATTTAATGAGAGAAATTATGATTATTCTAGAGTTATTATCCTAATAGTATCTATTGTTTTAGCAGTTATAGTTTTATTTAGTGTAATAAGACCAGGTAATCCAGTACCAATGAATTGGCTCTTGTATGTTGGCATAGGAATAATCGCAATAATATTTAGTAGCTTAGCAGGTGGAATATTAATTTTAATCGCGGGATTTATAGGTTACACTGAAAGATGATTGTTAATAACTTTTGGCAAGATAAACAGTACATCCCGCAGGTTTTCCACAAATCAAACAAGAAGCAAATTCATGTTTCTCTTCATCTACTCGTTTCCCTCTAACATAAGCGCCTATTTCCTTTTCTACCACTTCTGCACATTTTTCTCCTTCGAAATCAATTGAACAGAATCCACAAGCCACAATTTTTCCCTTATTTATAGCGTCAATTGCGGTATCTTTTTCATAAACTAATTCTATCTGAGACTCAAAATCTACCAGTGATTTCTTTTTAATTTCATTAGTATAATTCTGAGCAATCTCCTCAACCTTTTTTAGTAGATCACTTTCTTTAATGATCGATTTCTTCTCATCATGTCGTTTTACTATGATAAATTGTTTTTTTTCAATATCTCTAGGTCCAATCTCTATTCTAATTGGAACACCACGTAACTCCCAGTAATAGAACTTACTTCCAACAGATTCTTCCCTCTCGTCAGTTTTAACGTTATATCTTTGTTTCAACTTTTCAAATACTTCTTTTGCTTTATTCAATACTAATTGTTCTTTTCCTTTGAATAAAATTGGTATAATTATTATTTGAACGGGTGCTAAGTCGAACGGTAAAATCAAGCCTTTATCATCCCCAAGATATGCAATCATCGCACCATAAATTCTGCTTATCGCAGGACCATAACAAGTCTGATATCCATATTTTTCTTGACCATCTTTATCTACAAATTTCACATTAAAAGGTTTCGCAAAATTTTGTCCTAAAAGATGAGTGGAAGGTAGTTGAAGTACTTTCCCTGATCCCATTAATGCATCCGCAGCATAAGTAGCTACTGCTCCTGCAAATTTATCCCACTGTGGTCGTTCAAAGAATATGATTGGGATTCCAAATTCATCCTGAAGCATTTGATAGGTCATTTTCATATCTTCTCTCACTTGATTAATGGCATCTTCCATTGAAGCGAATACATCATGCCCCTCAATCCAATGAAATTCCCTCCCTCTAAAGAAAGGTCTTGTCATTTTAGTTTCATATCGCCAAATTTGGCAAGAAAGGTATCTTTTAAAGGGTAAATCTTTATAACTCTGAATCCATAGATTATACATCTTGTATAATGCAGTCTCACTTGTGGGTCTTAATGCTAAACGTTCCGCAAATTTACCTGAACTGCCTGCCTCAGTAACCCAGAATACTTCTGGTGCAAAACCTTCTACATGATCTGCTTCTAATAAGAAATTTGACTCTGGAATTAAAGAGGGCATTATTAGGGGTAGATGACCATGATCTTCCATGCATTTTTCGTATTTAGTATACATTTTTTTAATAGTCATGGTTGCCCATTCACGATATACTATAAAGCCCTTAACATTATACCTAATATCTGCTAACTCAGCTTTATTTAATAGTTCAGTATACCATTCGGAAAAGTCGTCTTCTTTTTTTACTGTAATCCCTGTTAAAGGAACTTCCGAATTCTTCTTTGCCATTATTAATCAAAATTATGAATGTTGGGAATGTTAAATATTTTACTAAAGCTATTTGGCTTTAGAACACGTATATTTGATTTATAAAAAAGGAAAATAAAATTGTAATTTTTAAAAACCAGCTAAGGAAGCTAAACGCATGATTGCGCCACTAATTATTGGCACTGTAAAATTATCGTTCATATCTAAGGTTAATAATTCAGTTATGGGTGCGGATATACCACCTAAAATAATAACTATAGGTGATATGTCTAATAATTCGTAAAGAAGATATCCACTAATTAATACAACTCCTACATATGCGAGGGTTCCTTCGAGAGTTTTATTTAATATTTTATGCTTTCCAAATGCTAATCCGAAAAATTTACTGGAAGTATCTCCAAAAATTAAGAAAGTTGCAGCAGTAATAGCAATTGGTTTAGGAAATATAACTAAAGTAAAAAAGTAGGCAACGATGTAAATACTAATTGAAGAAAACTTCTTTTTTTCCTTCTCTCTATACATAAC